>Ga0302325_10000394_pt1 | contig 123079 bp, 99 predicted proteins | sample Palsa_T0_2_FD_201948 | JGI IMG/M metagenome (GOLD analysis project Ga0302325, IMG submission 201948) | Peat permafrost microbial communities from Stordalen Mire near Abisko, Sweden - Palsa_T0_2 | ecosystem: Environmental > Terrestrial > Soil > Palsa > Peat permafrost | place: Sweden: Abisko...
TGCTGACCGCGCTCACCGTCGCGCTGCACTTCGAGACCGGCTACCTCGCGCTGTCGGTGCTGCTCGTCTGGCCGCTCGTCGCCGGAAGGCCGCTCGTGACCCGGTTGCGGCGGGCCGCGGTCCTCCTCGGTGGTTCGCTGCTCGCGTCGGCGTGGGTGATCGTCCCGCTCGTGGAGCAGCGCCCGTGGGCGGCGGTCAACGAGCCGCTGCAAGGCAGCGGACTCGTCAACGGCTACGGCGCGCGTGAGGTGATGCACTGGCTGCTGTCGGGGCAGCTGCTCGACTCCGGCCGACTGCCCGTCGTGACCGTGTTCGCGGCGCTCGGGTTCGGACTGGCGTGGCTGGCCTGGTCCTCGTCCCCCGACGCCCGCGCCCTGCTGGCCGCGCTCGCGGTGTGCCTGCTGTTCGCGTTCGGCCGCACGACGTTCGGGTCGCTGGTCGACGTGATCCCGGGCGGCGCCGACCTCTTCTTCCGCCGATTCATGATGGGCGTGCAGCTCGCCGCGCTGCTGCTGGCCGGCCGGGGAGCGGCGTGGCTGGCGGCAAGATGCGTGCGGCTGCTCGAAGCCCGGGCCCCGCGCTGGCCAGCCGGCCTGTCAGCGGCGGCCGTGCTCGTTGCGGCGATCGCGGTACTCGCGCCCGCGTGGCTTCAGCTCGGCGCCTACGACCGCCATGACGGCGCCGCGATCGCGGCCCAGCGCCGCGCGGACGACATCGAGGGCGCCGAGCTCGATCGCCTCATCGCGGTGATCGAACGCGACGGCGGCGGCCGGACGTACGCCGGGATGCCGTCGAACTGGGGCCAGGACTTCACCGTCGGGGCGGTGCCCGTGTTCAAGTACCTGGAGAGCCGCGACGTCGACGAGGCCGGCTACACGCTGCGGACGGCGTCGCTGATGACCGACCCGGAGTACTTCTTCGACGACCACGATCCCTCCGACTACCGGCTGTTCGGGATCCGCTACCTCATCCTTCCCGCTGGAGCCGAGCCGTGGTGGTCGGTGCGCGCGCGGCTGGCGATGCGCTCCGGCCCCTACTGCCTGTGGACGATCGACGGCGCCGGCTACGTCCAGGCTGGCCAGATCATCGGTGAGATCTCGGCGAACCGGACGAACGTCGGCGCCCGCAGCGTTCGGCTTCTTCACTCCGGGCTCGCCGCGGACGGCGCATATCTCGGCGTCAGGTACGGGTCCGGCGGCGGAGGGGATGGCCGCCTGCCGACGGCGCGAAGCCAGTCCCCCGCCGGCGCGGTCAGCGCGGAACGCGCCGACCTCGATGACGGCGAGGCCGCAGCGACGGTGCGGATGCGCCGTCCCGGAGTCGCGGTACTCAGCGCCTCCTACGACCCCGGGTGGACGGCAACCGTGAACGGCCGGCAGCGACCTGTCCGGATGGTGGCGCCGGCGCTCGCCGCCGTCTACGTCCCCGCGGGCACAGACCACGTCGTGTTCCGCTTCCGCGGGTACGGCGACTACCCGGAATTGCTCGCGCTGAGCGGCCTTACCCTCGCCATGGCCGCCGCCGCGCCGGCGTGCCTGCGCCGCGCAAGGCGGCGCCGCGACGGCAAAGAAACGCCGCGGGCCGCTGAAAGTCAGCGAGATCGAGCAGGCATTTAGATGATCAGCGCCGTCGTGCCATTCGCGTGAGCGGGCGGACGGGACGAACTCGCGTCCCGCCTGCGTGCTCGAGCAGGTATCTGTTTTGCAGCAATATTCCCTGGTTTGGGTGTCCGAGGGGGGACTTGAACCCCCATGCCCTTTTGGGGCACTAGCACCTCAAGCTAGCGCGTCTGCCAATTCCGCCACCCGGACGTAGCCAGCCCGACGGCGGAACCGCATGCGCTGGCTGGCCGCATCACGATAGCAAATCTGGCCGCCGGCGGCGACGCCGAGCAGCCCGGCTCCGGCCAGGCCGGCCACCGCGGCCACGCCGCCCGGCGCCTGGTGCGACGATGGCCGGGTGAGCCAGATTCCAGCCTCCGCCGAGGCGACAGCGCAGGATGAGGTCGCGGCCCTGTGCAGCGACCTGATCAAGATCGACACCACCAATCCCGGCGATCACTCCGGCCCGGGGGAGCGCGCGGCGGCCGAACGCGTCGCCGTGCTGCTTGCCGACGCCGGCCTGGAGCCCACGGTGCTGGAATCCCGGCCCGGCCGGGCCAGCGTGGTGACGCGGATCAGCGGCACGGATCCGGCCAGGCCGGCCCTGCTCATCCACGGCCATCTTGACGTGGTGCCAGCGACCGCGGCCGACTGGCAGGTGCCGCCCTTCTCCGGCGAGATCTCCGGGGGCTGCGTCTGGGGCCGCGGCGCCGTCGACATGAAGGACATGGACGCCATGATCCTGACGGTGGTGCGGCAGCGCCTGCGGGAGGGACGCCGCCCGCCGCGCGACGTGGTGCTTGCGTTCGTCGCCGACGAGGAGGCCGGCGGCACCTGGGGCGCGCGCTGGCTGGTGGACAGCCATCCGGAACTGTTCGAGGGCGTCACGGAGGCGATCGGCGAGGTCGGCGGCTTCAGTGCCACCATCGGCGGGCAGCGCATCTACCCGATCCAGACCGCGGAGAAGGGCATGGCGTGGATGCGGCTGACCGCACGCGGCACCGCGGGCCACGGGTCGATGCTGCAGCCCGACAACGCGGTCACCGAACTCGCCGAGACCGTCGCCAGGATCGGGCGGCACGAGTGGCCGGTCCGCCTCACCCCTTCCGTCCGCGCCTTCCTGGCGGCAGCCGCGGCGGCGCTGGGCATCGACTTCAGCCCGAACGCGGCCGACGAGGTGCTCGCCAAGCTCGGCCCCATCACCCGGATGGTCGGCGCGACCCTGACCAACACCGTCAACCCTACGGTCCTGAACGCGGGTTACAAGGTCAATGTCGTCCCCCAGGCCGCCACCGCCGACGTGGACGGCCGGTTCCTGCCCGGCCATGAGGAGGAGTTCTTCGCCGAGGTCGACGGGCTGCTCGGCCCGGGCGTCCGCCGGGAGTTCATTCATCACGACATCGCGCTGGAGACCACGTTCGACGGCGACCTCTGCGCGGCCATGTCGGCGGCCCTGCTGGCCGAGGACCCGGCCGCCAGGATCGTGCCGTACTGCCTTTCCGGCGGCACCGACGCGAAGTCGTTCAGCAGGCTCGGCATCAGGTGCTTCGGCTTCACGCCGCTCCGGCTGCCCGCCGACCTGGACTTTTCCGGCATGTTCCACGGCGTTGACGAGCGGGTTCCGGTCGAGGCGCTTCGCTTCGGCGTTCGGGTGCTGGACAGATTTCTCGACCACTGCTAGCGCTCCGCGCGAGGCCAGGACGCTGGCGGGTGGCTCACCTGAGGGTGAGCACCGGACGGATGACCTGGCGGCGCAGGGTAGCCTTCCTGCTGCCGTCCGCGTTCAGCCGCAGCCGGGCAAGTTCCCAGTCGCCGTACTCGGCGTGATCCGTCAGGATTCGCCGCGCAACGTCCCTCGGGGTTCCGCGCGGCAGGTAGAGCACAAGGTAGGAGTACTCCGACATCACCTTATTGTGCGCGGCCCGGCGGGCGGTTCCACCGGGTCCGCGAAAAAAGGTGGCAGCCTTGCCGCGGGGAACACGGGAGCCGCCGCGGTGAGTTGAACCAAGCGGCAGCAGAGTGCGGGCCCCTTGTACGGGCCCCGCGTGCTGATCGCCTGCGGTAGCCTCCAGGGCGTCTGGCGGGGATGTGAGGATGACGAGCGTGGCAGCAAGAACAGGATCGACCGCGAAAGGCGCCAAGGCCGGCGGTTCCAACGGCGATGGCCTGCGTCGGCTCGTGATCGTCGAGTCACCGGCGAAGGCACGGACCATCGCCGGGTACCTCGGCAAGGGCTATGTGGTCGAGTCCAGCATCGGGCACATCCGCGATATGCCGGACAAGGCAGCCGAGATACCGGCCAAGTACCGCGGCGAGGCCTGGGCCCGGCTCGGCGTGAACGTGGACGCCGACTTCGAGCCGCTGTACGTAGTCAACGCCGACAAGCGGCAGCAGGTCGCGAAGCTGAAGGCCGCCCTGAAGAATGCCGACGAACTGCTGCTCGCCACTGACGAGGACCGCGAGGGCGAGGCCATCGCCTGGCACCTGCTGGAGGAGCTGAAGCCCAAGGTCCCGGCCAGGCGGATGGTCTTCCACGAGATCACCCCCGAGGCCATCGCCCAGGCCGTCGCGAACCCGCAGGAGATGAACGACGGCCTGGTGGAGGCGTACCAGACCCGGCGCGTGCTCGACCGGCTGTACGGCTACGAGGTCTCCCCGGTGCTGTGGAAGAAGGTCATGCCGCAGCTGTCCGCCGGCCGGGTGCAATCGGTGGCGCTCCGGCTGGTGGTGGACAGGGAGCGCGAGCGGATCGCGTTCAGCGGCGCGAGGTACTGGGACCTGGAAGCCGAGTTTGCCCCGGCCAGGGGTGCGGACAGGTCCGAATTCGCCGCCTCGCTGGTCGCGGTCGACGGCAAGCGGGTGGCGCAGGGCAGGGACTTCGGGTCCACCGGGGAGCTGAAGTCCGCCGACCTGCTGCACCTGGACGGGGAGCAGGCGGCGGCGCTGGCCGACCGCCTGGACGGCGCGGACTTCACCGTCGGCTCGGTCGAGCGCAAGCCGTACCGCAGGTCGCCGTACGCGCCGTTCCGCACCACGACACTCCAGCAGGAGGCATCCCGCAAGCTGGGTTTCTCCGCCAAGTACGCGATGCAGATCGCCCAGCGGCTGTACGAGAACGGCCACATCACCTACATGCGGACCGACTCGATCACGCTGTCGCAGACCGCGATCACGGCCGCCAGGGCGCAGGCCCGCGAGCTGTACGGGGCCGAGTACGTCCCGGACGCCCCGCGCCTTTACACCAGCAAGGTGAAGAGCGCGCAGGAGGCACACGAGGCGATCCGGCCGGCTGGCGACAGCTTCCGGACGCCGGCCGCGGCAGGCCTGGCCGGCGACGAGTTCCGGCTGTACGAGCTGGTCTGGAAGCGCACCGTCGCCTCGCAGATGAAGGACGCCACCGGCGAGTCGGTGTCGGTGCGGGTGACCGGCCGCTCCAGCGCCGGCGAGCAGGCCGACTTCGGCGCGTCCGGCAAGGTGATCGGCTTCTACGGGTTCCTGAAGGCGTACGTGGAGGGCTCGGACGACCCGGACGCCGAGCTCGACGACAACCAGCGCAGGCTGCCGCCGCTGGCCGATGCCGACCCGCTGACCGCGGTCAGCCTGGCGCCGGCCGAGCACGCGACCCGGCCGCCGGCCCGCTACACCGAGGCATCCCTGATCAAGGACCTGGAGGACAGGGGAATCGGCAGGCCGTCCACCTACGCGTCGATCATCGGCACCATCCTGGACCGCGGCTACGTGTTCAAGAAGGGCACCGCGCTGGTCCCCTCGTTCATCGCGTTCGCCGTGGTGACCCTGCTGGAGCAGCACTTCGCGCACCTGGTCGACTACGACTTCACCGCGCAGATGGAGGAGGCGCTCGACGAGATCGCCCGCGGCGAGGCTCACCGGGTGCCGTGGCTGCGCAGGTTCTACTTCGGCGCCGACGGCGAGGAGGGCCTCAAGGAGCTGGTCAGTGACCTGAGCGACATCGACGCCCGGGCGGTCAGCTCGTTCCCGCTGGCAGGCACCGACATCGTCGCCCGGGTCGGCCGGTACGGCCCCTACCTGGAGCGGGACGGCCAGCGGGCCAACATCCCGGAGGGCACCGCACCGGACGAGCTGACCGCCGAGATGGCCGACGAGCTGCTGTCGCGGCCGAGCGGCGACATCGTGCTCGGCACCGACCCGGCGACCGGGCGGAGCATCGTGGCCAAGGCGGGCAGGTACGGCCCGTATGTCACCGAGGTGCTGGCGGAGGACGCCGCCGCTGCGGAGAAGCCGGCGTCCGGCGAGTCGGCGCCGGCGAAGGCCCCGGCTGCGAAGGCCCCGGCTGCGAAGGGCGCGGCTGCGAAGGGCGCGGGCGCCAAGGCGTCGGCGGCCAAGGCCGCTGCCGCCAAGCCCCGGTCGGCGTCGCTGCTCAAGTCGATGGACCTGGACACCGTGACGCTGGACGAGGCGCTGCGGCTGCTCACCCTGCCCCGCGAGCTCGGCGAGATCGACGGCGAGCCGGTGACCGTGCAGAACGGGCGTTACGGGCCGTATGTAAAGAAAGGCACGGACAGCCGCTCGCTGGCCAGCGAGGAGCAGATGTTCACCGTGACGCTGGACGAGGCCAGGGACCTCTTCGCGCAGCCCAAGCCGCAGGGCCGCGCGGCCAGGGCGGCGGCGGCTCCGGCCCTGCGGGAGCTCGGCGAGGACCCGGCGAGCGGCAAGCCCATCGTGATCAGGGAAGGCCGCTGGGGCCCGTACGCAACCGACGGCGAGACCAACGCCTCGCTGCGCAAGGGCGACCTGGTGGACTCGGTCACGCTGCAGCGCGCCGCCGAACTGCTGGCCGAACGGCGGTCCGCCGGCCCGGCGGCCCCCCGCCGCAAGACGGCAGGCTCCGGCCGGCCGGCCAGGACCGGCGCGCGGGCCGCCGCGGCCCGCGCCGGAGGCAGCTCACCTCGTGGCAGGAGCGCGTAAGCTCGGTAGCGCGGCTGGGTCTCGTTGGCGGGCTGGGTCTCGTTAAGGGACTTCCCGGCTGGTGAGCCATGTTCGCGAAACGTTCTGCCTATACCCTGGCGCAGTGAACTTTAGATCCCCTTTGGGAGATCGGAACGGTGCCCTGTCCATCAGGCCGTTCCGGCGCCTCTGGATAGCGACATCGCTCTCCAGCCTGGGGGACTGGCTAAGCCTGCTGGCGCTGACCGCGCTGGCCGGCGAGCTCACGGTGGGGCACGGGTTCGTGCAGCAGAACGCCGCGGTCGGCGGCGTGTGGCTCGCCTCGCTGCTTCCCGCGCTCGTGCTCGGCCCGCTGGCGGGCGCCGTCGCTGACCGGTTCGACCGCCGGCTGAACATGATCGCCGGCGACGTCGTGCGCGCCGTCTTGTACCTCACCATCCCGCTGAACCTGAGGTTCCACCTGGCCAACGAGCTGACGTGGATGTACACGGTGCAGTTTCTCGCGTCCAGCGCGTCGCTGTTCTGGACGCCGGCCAAGGACGCCTCGGTGCCGAACCTGGTGCCGCCCGACCGCCTGCAGCAGGCCAACCAGCTGAGCCTGCTGACCACCTACGGCACCGCGCCGGTGGCCGGCCTGCTGTTCGCGGTCCTCGCCCTGGTGACCAGGGCGCTCGGCTCCCACTCGCACTACTTCACGACCAACCTGGCGCTCTACTTCAACGCGGCCGCCTTCATCGTGTCGGCGATCACCGTCTTCATGCTCAGGGAGATCCGCCGGGCTCGCGGGCAGATCTCCTCGCCTTCAGTGGCCAAGGCCATCTGGGAAGGCTGGCAGTTCCTCGGTCATACCAGGGTCGTGCGCCGGATCGTGATCGGGATGGTCGGCGCGTTGGCGGCGGGCGGCGTGGTCGTCGGCCTCGGCCCGGCCTACGTCAGGAACACCCTGCACGGCGGCAATGCCGGCTGGGGCGTCGTCTTCTCGGCGATCTTCGTCGGGCTGGCCGCCGGGATGTTCCTCGGCCTGCGGATCATGCGGGGCTTCAGCAGGCGACGGCTCTTCGGCCTGGCCATCACCGCCGCGGCGGTGCCGCTCGCGCTGATCGGGCTGATCCCGAACCTGGTGGTTGTCGTCGTCCTCGCCGTCGCGCTCGGCGCGTGCGCCGGGATCGCCTACGTCACCGGTTACACCATCGTCGGGCTCGAGGTGGACGACAACATTCGGGACCGGACGGTCGCGTTCCTGCAGTCGGCCATCAGGGTCATCCTGTTCGCCGCGATCGCCATCGCGCCGTCCCTGGCGGCCGGGATCACCGCGCTGGTGCACGGCGTGACGGGCAACGATTTCGTCCGGATCGGCCGCCTTGGCTACGGCGGGGTGGGCGACAACGTCGTGCTGCTGCTCGCCGCCGTGGTCGCCGTCGTGCTCGGCGTCGTGTCCTACCGCCAGATGGACGACCGCGCCGGGGTGTCGCTGCTCGATGATCTGTCCGCGGTGTTCCGCGGCGAGGAGTTCCGGCCGGTTCCCGTTCACTCGAACGGTAACGCGCCGGTCCCCTCGCCCCTGCCTCCGCCCTCCCGCGGTCTACTGCTCGCGCTGGAGGGCGGCGAGGGCACGGGCAAGTCGACCCAGGCCAGGCTGCTCGCCATCTGGCTGCGCGACCAGGGGTTCGACGTGGTCGCCACGCACGAGCCTGGCGCGACCAAGATCGGCATGCGGCTGCGCGCCCTGCTGCTCGACACCGCGCACACCGGGCTGTCGCGGCACGCTGAGACGCTGATGTACGCGGCCGACCGGGCCGAGCACGTGGCGACGGTCGTCGCACCGGCGCTCGAGCGCGGGGCGATCGTGGTGACCGACCGGTACCTGGATTCGTCGCTCGCCTACCAGGGGGCCGGCCGGCTGCTGGCGGTCGAGGACATAGCGAACCTGAACGACTGGGCGACCGGCGGCCTGCGGCCCGATCTCACCATCGTGCTCGACCTCCCGCCGGTCGACGGACTGCGGCGCAGGGAGCGATCCGCCGACCGGCTGGAGGCCGAGCCCGCGGAGTTTCACGACCGCGTCCGCCGGGCGTTCCTCTCGCTGGCGGAGCAGGCTCCCCCCGATCGCTACCTCGTGCTGGACGCGAGCCGGCCGGTGATCGATCTCAGCCGCACGATCCAGCAGCGGGTCCGGGAGCTGCTGCCGGACCCGGTGCCAATGGCGGCCGAGGAAATCACCGGCAGCTTCCCGGCCATCCGCGACTGACAGACTAGGCGGATGGGGACGCGAAGCGGATGAGCCCGGCAGGAGGCGTCTTCGCCGGGCTGGCGGGCCAGGACGCCGTCGTCGCCCAGCTGAAATCGGCCGCGTCCGGCCGGGCGGGAGCGATCACCCACGCGTGGCTGTTCACCGGACCGCCAGGATCCGGCCGCTCCCTTGCCGCGCGCGCCTTCGCCGCCGCCGTGCTGTGCGACCGGCAGGGCTGCGGCGAGTGCCCTTCCTGCCGCCAGGTGACCGCCGGGAGCCACGCTGACCTGCTGCTCGTCCGTCCGGACGGGCTGTCGTACGGGGTGAAGCAGACCAGGGACCTGGTGCTGCGCGCCGCCCTGGCACCGGTCTACGGGCGCTGGCGGGTGATCCTCTTCGAGGATGCCGACCGGGCGACCGAGCAGGCCGCGAACGCCTTGCTCAAGGCGATCGAGGAGCCCGCCCCCCGGACCATCTGGCTGCTCTGCGCCCCGTCCGCGGCGGATCTGCCGACGACGATCAGGTCCCGCTGCCGGCTGATCACCCTGCGGATCCCGCCGACCGCGGCCGTCGCGGACGTGCTCGCCGCCGAGGGGGTGGACCCCGAGCGGGCGCTCGCCGCCGCCCGGGCGGCGCAGGGCCACATCGGCCGCGCCAGGCGGCTCGCGACCGATCCGGAGGCCGCGCGGCGGCGCGCTGCCGTCCTGCGCGTCCCGGCGCAGGCGGCCGGCCTCGGGCCGGCCCTGGCCGCGGCTGCCTCCCTGGTGCAGGCCGCCGACGCCGAGGCCGCTGCGGCGACCGAGGAACTCGACGCCCCCGAGCGGGAGGCGCTGCGCAAGGCGTTCGGCGAAGGGTCGACCGGCAAGGGCGTCGCGACCGCGATCCGCGGCGGCGCCGGCGCGCTGAAGGACCTGGAGGACCGCCAGAAGTCGCGGAACACCAGGCTCAAGCGGGACTCACTGGACCTCGCGCTGCTGGACCTGGCCTGGTTCTACCGCGACGTGCTCGCCGTCCAGTTCGGCGCTGACGTCGAGCTGGCCAATGCCGGGCAGCGGGACGAGCTCGGCAGGATCGCCGCCGCCTCCTCGCCGGAGGCGACGCTGCGGAAGTTGGAGGCGATCATGGCCTGCCGGGAGCGGCTGGCCGCCAGCGTGGCACCGCTGCTGGCGGTCGAGGAGATGACTCTCGCCCTCGCCGGTGACCAGCCTGGGCGGCGTGACCGGCGGTGAGATATCCGTTATAAAAGCGTGCTGAGCCCGCTCCCGGTGCGGCAGTCTTCGTGACCTCCCCGTAATATCGGGGCGTGGGCATGATGATGGCGGTCAGCTTCCAGCGTCACGGCAGGCTGTACTACCTCGACCCCGGGCAGTACACGCCGTCGGTGGGGACCAAGGTGCTCGTGCCCACGGACGCCGGGCCGGAGGTCGCCGAGTGCATCTGGGCGCCGCAGTGGGTGAGCGAGGAGGTCGGCGGGCTTCCCGTGTGCGCGGGCCTGGCCACCGATGAGCACCTGAGCAGGGACGAGGCCAACCGGGCGCGGCGGGCCGAGGGCCGGGTGGCCGCCCGGCGGCTGGTGCGCGAGCACGGCCTGCCGATGAAGATCATCGCGGTCGACTACGTGGCCGCGGGGAACCTGCTGACCATCTACTTCAGCGCGCCGCACCGGGTCGATTTCCGGGCGCTGGTCCGGGACCTCACCGGGCGGCTGCGGGTGCGGATCGAGCTCCGCCAGATCGGGCCGCGCGACGAGGCCAGGCTGCAGGGCGGAATCGGCCCATGCGGGCGGGATACCTGCTGCTCGACGTTCCTGAAGGACTTCGAGCCGGTCTCGGTACGGATGGCCAAGGACCAGCATCTGCCGGTGAACCCGATGCGGATCGCCGGCGCCTGCGGCAGGCTGATGTGCTGCCTGAAATACGAGCACCCGCTCTACCAGGACTTCCATAAGAAGGCGCCGAAGCTGGGCGCCAGCGTCGAGACGCCCGAAGGGCCGGGCACGGTGGTCGGCCACAGCGTCCCGGCGGACAAGGTCGTCGTCAGGCTGTCCGAGGACGGCCGGCGCTGCGCGTGCCCGCGCGCCAGCGTCTGCGGGTCGCGGCAGGCGTACGAGGCCAAGTACATGCCGGGGCAGGATCAGACGCCGGGGCAGGACAAGGCCATCGACAGGTAGACTCCTTGCGCTGTCGCCTCCTGGCGCGGCTGGCCGCCTTAGCTCAGTCGGTAGAGCGATTCACTCGTAATGAATAGGTCATCGGTTCGATTCCGATAGGCGGCTCCAGCTCATAGGCCCTGCATGGCCCTTCAAAGCACGGCCCTCAGGCTGCTGAGTGACTATGAGCCCGCAACTGGCGGGTGTTCTCCGAAGATCTGGTCCATGAATGGCAACAAATCGAGTTGCTGGGTGCAGTGCCTAGCCGACGTTCGCGGCTAGTGCCTCATAGGCAAGCTGCAGCTCGGGCCATCGCGCAGCCGCATCGCCGCGTTCACGTCCGGCAAGGTGGGCGCCGAGATCTTCGACGTGAATCTGCCACCCGGTCCCGTACGCGAAGAGCAGCTCGACAGACATGCCCCGTACCTCGATGACCAGGACGGTCTGGTCGCCGTCAGCGGTGAGCGTGGCCTCAATGCGCTCGTCGAAAGGCGGCGCGCCTTGACCCTCCCGCCAGGACTCGTCCGTCTCCCTGACCGTCACCCGCAGCCGTCCCGACGGCTCGCACGCTTCCACGCGCCCGTTGATTTCCGATCCGGTGGCCAATACGTTTGCGTGATACTCACCGCCTAGGCGCAGGTCACCCTCTACCTCGCCGTACCACCGGGACAGACGCGAGGGATCAGTCAGTGTGTCTCGCAGCACGGCGAACTGCCGCAGTTGCGCGATCACCGGCGCGAACAACTCGGCGAGCGCAGCCCGTACGCGATGCTGGCGGCCCGGCTCTCGCCCGCAGAGCTGACCGTGCCGCCAGCGCGATCGGCGCGGCCGCCGTGGTGCGGCGAATGCGACGAAGCCACCCGGATGCTGGACTTTGAGAGCGACGCACGGCGCCCGTGCCCGCGTTGCAAGCCTGCGGCGTGATTCCGAGATGCACAGCGCTGGTCGCCAGCTGCAATGGCGGCCGCTCGGTGGCCATCAACGCGACCAGCTCATGCCGTCTTTCGGAGGCATCATCGGCCAAGGCGGCAGGTGCCCTCCGGAATTGCGTCCAGTCCGGAAGGAGCGGGTGAGTGGCCTGAGGTCTACGGGAGCAGGTTCAGGGCGGTGACGTGCCTGGGCCGGACGACGGGGAAATGCCGCCGGTCGAGAGTCGCCACGTCGGTCAGGTTCAGCCTTTCGGCTACGGCGATGACGGAGGCGTCGACCGCGCCGAGCGGCAGGTCGGCGTAGGCGCGGACCAGTTCGGCCATCCGCATGAGGTCGGTATCGGTGATGGCGGCTTGCTCGAACTCGCCCGAGGCGACGGACTCCAGGAATGCGGCCTCGACGTCCGGGCGTTCCTCGAGCAGCCAGCACACCTCGACCAGGACCGTGGTCGGTACCAGGCGCGTGCCTGGGAGATTCTCCAGGAACGCGGCGCAGCCGGCGTGGTGTGCTTATCGGAGCGGTCGATCGCGGCGACGAGCGGGCCGGTGTCGAAGACCGTGGTCACGCAGAGCGCTTCAGCCGCTCGCGGATGATCTCATCGTGCCGCTCGGACAGGTCACCGCGGCCGGACTCCCAGATACCGATGATCGAGGGCCGGCGGGCCGCGTGCCCGCTGCCCGGCTCGGTGGCCGGCGCGAACTCGGGGTCGGCTGCGACCAGCAGCCGCAGCCGGGCCGCCTGCCGCGGGGTGAGCCGGTCCACCAGGTGGTGCAGGTCGTCATGGTCATGCGCCGCTGTCACGCTCACCAGTCTACGGCCAGCCTGGTAGATCAGGGCGCGAAGCCCGGTCAGGAGCGGCTGACCCGTACCGGCCACCAGGCCGCGCTGCGGGCGCAGGCATCCTCGATGAAGGGCCGCCCGGTCGGTGGCCGGTGACCGCCGGCCGACCCCCGATGCCCCTAATGACGCGGTCAACCGCGCGGTCGGCGCGACGGCCGCGGCCTACGATTCAACGGTGGACATCACGCCCTCCGCCCCCCGCGTGCTCGTGATCGGGCTCAATCCGTATCGGGTTCCCGGGCCGTGGGATCCCAAGCCAGTAGCAGACGCGATCGAGGCGGGAGTGGCCCGATTCGCCGAACACGGCGTAGGCGTTGAGTCCTGCCTGTTTGGCCTCGACGGCAGCGACGATGTGGAAACGGTCATCGCTGCTGCCCTTTGCGCCCGGCCATGGGAGTGCGTGGTTATTGGCGGCGGTGTGCGCCAGCTCGACGATCAGCTCGAGCTGTTTGAGCGGGTGGTCAATCTGGTGCGACGGCACGCTCCCGGTGCAGCGATCGCGTTCAATGCCACCCCCTCCGACACATTTGACGCAGCCACCCGGTGGATTGACATTCCGGGCTGATCGATCAGCCGTCGGCGGGCTGAGAGCCATCGCCTCATCCGCGTTTGCGGCGGCAAGGACGACAACGGCGGTGCGCCCGGGGAGTCGGTCCGGGCGCACCGCCGGCGGGCGGCCTGTCAGGGCCGGTGCTGACCCTCCAATACGCTCGGGCCCCAGGGCAGCCGGTACGCGCGGTAGGTGTTGACACCCGCGGGGAACTCCGCGGTGAACAGCAGATTCCCGGACTGGCTGAACTCGGAGAAGTACGGCAGCGCCCCCCAGCCGACGAAGAGGTCGCCGTTGCGGGTCGTCTGCGCGTTGCCCTGCGACGGAGCCGACAGGGTTTCCGGCTGATCGTAGGACCTGATCAGGGTCGCGACCCTGGTCCGGTAGTTCAGCCGCACGGTCACCGCGCGGCTGTAGGGCAGCAGCGGCGTGCCTGACGAGTCGTTGTCGAAGAAAGTAAAGGTGTCCGGCCCGACCTGCTCGGGGTCGTGCTGCCAGGCGAAGATCTCGCCCGCGCTGTCCAGCACCTGTCCGTTGGCGGCCCGCTCAGTGAAGCTGCTCTGCTTACCGCCAAGCTCCCAGATGATCTGGCCGGTGAATGGGCTGACCTTGTAGGTCGTCCAGGTGTCACGGGCGTCGATCAGCAGGTTCCCGTCGCTGGTGAGGTGCACGGCGTTGATGTGGAACCAGTCCCACGGGGTGCTGGGTGAGGCGGGCAGCGGCTGCTCGCTGTCGGCGTACGGGAGGTGCTGCGCGCTGTTCCACTGGAAGAGCACCTTGCCGGTGCGGATGTTGACCTCCTGCACGACGCCGTTGATCACGCTCTGATCGGCGGGCCCGCCGATCGAGGTGAGGTTGGCGGTCGCGGTCGTGTAGGCCAGGATCAGCGCGGTGTTCCACGGCGTGATCAGGAACTCATGCCCGTCGGCGGACAGTCCGTTACCAGCCTTGACCACGGCAATCTGCTGGTAGTGGTCGTTATAGATGTAGTCCACGCCGCTGGACAGGCCGCCGAGGCCGGTGCCCTGCCACCAGGTGAGGACGGGCTGGCCGTCGTAGGTCTGGGTGCGGAAGTCGGACGCCTCCTGCCCGGCCGGCACGGCGTGGAACCAGATGACCCTGCCCTTGTTGCTGATGATCTCCGGGCCGTTGGCGTAGGTGGTCGCGTCGCCGAACGGGGAGATGAAGATGCCTCCGTCCCCGTTGTTTGCCCCGGCCGTCAGGATCGTGATCGGGGGCGGCGGGGTCGGTGAAGGGGTCACCGCGGCATCGGCCTGGCCCGCCGCGGCCAGTACAACGGGCAGTGTCCCGGCGACGAGCGCGGCAGCTCCCAGCCGCAGCGGGCGCCGGCGCCGCAGCCGGCCCATGATTGCGGGTGAAGAAGGTCGTGCAGGCATGATGCACCTCCGGGAAGACGATCAGGATTGCGGACTGGACCTGCCATGTCCGTCGTGGAGCCCTATTTTAACTAAATACCTAGTAAAACAACAGGTTTAATCGACAATCTCCGGGCGGACTCCCCTGCACCGGAGCGACCGCAGTGGTGCGGCAGGCCCAGCACCGCCACCCGAGCGCGGCGAGGCGCTTCAGGATGACGGTTTTAGCCAGGCGACCGGCGCCGCGGAATACCCTGGGGGTCGGGTCTCGTGACAGAGGCCATCGGTGTAGCACTTCGCCCAGTGGGTCCAACAGGCTGCGGCTGAACCCGTGCCGGGGCAGCCCAGGCTCCCAGGTTATGGCTCACCGTCATCTCCGGTGGGACTGTCGGCGGGCTTCGGCATCATTGGTGACCGGCCCGGCGCGCAGCTAGTGCTCACCAGATACTTGGCTGGCGCCCCGGTCGGCACATTGCCGAAGGCCACTGACCAGCTGGGCTTCATGGCTCTGGCTCTGCGTGACCTGGCTCTCGGGCTGGCTGAGGTCGCCGCCGAGCAACCCGAATGAGTACCTATTAAGTAGTTCATAACTCAGGTATCCTGTTCACGTGAGCATTACTGAAATTCCGTTCTCGCAGCTCATCCAGCGTTCGCGGGAGACCGTCGCCACGCTGGAGTCGAGCCCGCGCCGTCGTCTTCGTCTAGAGCGTCGCGATGGCCAGGATCTGATCCTGGAGTCAGCCGAGCGGGCCGAAGCGGAAGATGAGGTGCTCAGCATGACCGGTCGCCTGTTCTTCGCGCTGGTCAAGAACGATCAAGGCGCCCAGGCGCTGCTCCTGGCCCTGCCGGACGTATTTCCGTGGGTGCGGTTCCTTTCGACAGAGCACGTGCGCCAATTCCTGGTCGAGCTCGTTGAGACAATTACGGCCTCAGCCGAGCTTGGTAACGTGGCCGCGCTCGCTCCCGTCGTAGCGGCGTGGCGCGATACGGCAGAGATCTACGCCGATCCGGAGTTGCACAAGGCACTAACCGCCCCTCTGGACGGCAGCGACTACGGCCCGGTACCTGAGCCGATCGCACAGTGAGCCCGAAGCGCGGCGATCGCGTGGCTCCGCCACCAGGACCTGACGAGTGGGATGTCCGGTTCGGCGATAGCGCCGCAGCAAGCGGCTGGGAGGATCTTTGCCGCCATGCTCCCGGCAACACCCTTAAGGCTTGGCAACTCATGTGCATGTCTCCAGGGCCACCGGAGACGGAGCGTCATCATCAGCTCCGCGCTGATTTAGCGACCAGAAAGATCGGCGGTCAGGAACTCGATCAGTGGCAGATCGAGGTCACGGGTGGTGGCCGGATCTGGTACTGCCTCGACAAGGACCATCACAAGGTGTGGGTCGTGCTGGCCGGGACTGGCCACCCGCGAGCAACTGCCTAGTAAGGCAGAAACATGATGAGGTTCACTCGCCCGCGCCTGCGGAAGCCGCCGTTAGCGGTGATCGATGGCTCAGCGTTCGCTCCCGCGATTGGCGTCGGCCAGGGTGAGGGCCTGTACGGGACTGGCGAGGGCGGTTGAAGACATTCGGGGAAGTCTCAGCGGACAAGCTGCGGGGCGGCTTCTATACCCCGCCCGCGCTGGTGCGCCGCTGCCTGGATCGGGTGGCGGAGCTGGTCGGCGATCGGCAGTCCCTCGCTGTGCTCGAGCCGAGCGCCGGGGACGGGGCGTTCATCCGCGGCCTTCGCGAGCATCCGCTTGCGCGGCGCGTTGACCGTCTTACGGCCATCGAGCTCGTGCCCGAGGAGGCCGCCAGGTGCCGGGCTGAGGCGGCGGCCGCGCGATTCGCCAGCGAGGTCATCGCCGGGAGCGTCCTGGCGCGCGGCGCGAGCGGTCTTGCGCGCGGCGCGAGCGGTCTGGCGCACGGTGGCACCGCTCTTGCGCACGGCGGCCCCGCGCCGGCCCACGGCGACCGGGCCGGCGCCAGGTTCGACATCGCGACCGGAAATCCTCCGTTCGTGCGATTCCAGTTCGTCGGCGACGGCGACAGGCGGGCCGCGGCCGCGCTGGCCGACGACCTTGGCGTCTCGTTTGCCGGCGTGTCCAATCTCTGGATACCCGTGCTGCTCGCCGCCCTGGGCGCGCTCAGAGATGGCGGCGCGTTCGCGTTCATAGTGCCGGCCGAAATCCTTACCGGAATCTCCGCTGACGTCGCCAGGCGATGGCTGGCCGGCCGCGCGTCGCCGCTGCAGCTGGATCTGTTCCCCGTCGGCTCCTACCCTGGAGTACTGCAAGAGGTGGTGATCGTCAGCGGCCTCGTAGCCTCGCCGGCATCCCCAGGCCCGCCGGCATCCCCGCCGCGCCTGCTCCTTGCGGAGCACGGCCCGGCTGGCCAGGCCCGCCGCTGGCAGCACGTCATCGCCGCCGGATCCAGGACGTGGACGGGTTACCTGCTGGAGCCAGCACATCTCGGCGCGCTGGAGGAAGCCCGCAGCCTGAAGTCCGTGCGCACAGTCGGGGATCTGGCCAGGTTCGAGGTCGCCACCGTAACGGGCGCCAATGGATTCTTCACCGTCGCAGAGGAGACTCTCGGCGCCTACCAGCTCAGCCAGTGGGCACTGCCGCTGCTGCCGCGCACGCGTCATGCCACCGGTCTGGAGTTCACCGAGGACGACTACGCGCTGCTCAGGGAAAGCGGACGCAGGGCCCACCTGCTGAGCTTCTCGGCGGACCGTCCCGCCCCGGCCGGGGCGCTCGCCCGCGCTTATCTGCGTCACGGGGAGCAGGCAGCGCTTCCTGACAGGTACAAGTGCCGGATCAGGGCGCCCTGGTACCGGGTCCCCGTGGCGGCGCCAGGCCAGATCATGATGTCGAAGCGCGCTCACCGGTATCCCCGGCTCATCCTGAATCGCGCTGGCGTGCATACCACGGACACGATTTACCGGGGGCGGATGCTGCCTGGCGCCGACCGCACCGCCGCCGATCTCGTCGCGGCCTTCCACAGCTCGCTGACCCTGCTGACCGCGGAGATCGAGGGGCGCAGCTTCGGCGGCGGGGTCCTGGAGCTCGTGCCGACGGAGGCAGGCCGCCTGCTCGCGGTCGTGCCAGAGCGCTTCGGCGACGAGGTCGAGCGGCTGGACCTGCTGGCCCGCGCCGGGTCAGGCGCGGATGGCGAGGCGCTGATCGAGGAGACCGGCCGGCTGCTGGCGAAGAGCACCGCGGGTCTCACCGCGTCGCTGCTGGACACGCTGCGAGACGCGCGCCTGCTCCTGCTCGCCCGCCGGATGGCCCGGAACGCACCCGCCCGGTAGCGGCGGCGGCGCGTGTCACCGGAGCTGGCGTGCTGCCTCGTCCCGGGTCCATAGGCCCACCAGGCCACGGAAATGCGCGATGAACCGCTCCTGCTCGCCGGCCGGATACGTAGCCCTGATCGTGTCGAGGAGCAGCTCGTCAAAACCAGGCCCGCGGACCCAGTCGAGCAGCCGCTCGCCGAAGTCCGGCAGCCGCGTCTCGCAGAACTCGCGGTAGGCGTCAACCGTGAAGTAGGCGTCAGCGAGCCCCCGGTAGCGCGCCAGCTTCTCGCCATAGTCGAGGTCGTCGCGGTCACCGACGTCGAAGTAGGCCTGCGTATCAAGGTCGACGCGCTGCCTCCGGCCGGTAACGAGGCAGAACACGACCCACTTCACCAGAGCCTGCATCGCCCACGGGAAGTAATAGTGCAGCGACGTCACCGCGACGTCCGGGCAGGCGTTGGCGTAGTCGATCGGGTAGACCTCGCCGCCCTTGACGAGTACCTCGCATGAATTGAACTCCCACCGGAAGAATGCGTTAATAATCTTCGAGATCGACACGACCTCAGTGCCAGTTTCCGGTGCGAGGAACTCGTATTCCACCCGGTAGCGCTCGTGCATCGGCGCGTCCGGATCGAATCGCATCACCATGGTCTCGGCGCCGATCGTCAGTGCCCTGGCGAAGACGTCGTAGCCCTCGATGGATGCCTGCAGGTGCATCAGCATCTCGCCGGACTCGTTGTAGGCCCGGTGCAGTTCGTCCGGGTTGCGAATCCGCGAGACCCCGCGCCAGCCGCCCCCGTCGTAGGGCTTCATGTAGAGCGGGTACCCGATTTGCTCCGCGATGGCGTCGAGGTCGAACGGCTTGTTGTACCGCTGTGCGGTGTAGGAGTACTTGTCATGACCGGGCGGGTTCTTGTACGGCACCAGTACTGTTTCCGGTACCTTCATGCCCAGCCGCATCATGGCGCAATAGGCCGCGTGCTTCTCCATCGCCTGGAATGTGAACGGGGAATTCAGCAGGTACACGTTGTCCATCAGCGAAATCTTCTTGAGCCACTCGCGCGGGTGGTAATACCAGTACGCGAGCCGGTCGACGACCAGGTCGGTCCGCGGCTTCGACCGGAGCGAGAACGGCTCGATGGTCAGCCGCTCGGTGGCGAAGGAATGCCGCCGCCCTGAGCCGTCAGCGACCGGGGCGAGGCTGGTCAGCAGGTGCTCGAACGCGCGCGGCCAGTCGTCCTCGGTACCGAGCAGCAGGCCGACCAGGTGCCGGACATCACCATCCACGGAGTCTCCCGCTCATCGTCAGGCCCGGTCATCGTCAGGCCAGCTCATCCAGGTACTGCGGCAGCATGGCGCGCCAGGTGGTCCACTCGTGGTCCCATTCCGGCCCCCAGTTGTCCACCCGGTTCGGGATCCCCCTGGCGCCGAGCGCAGCGGCCATCCGCCATGACTCCCCGGTGTTCTCCCACCGGCCCTCGCCGGACGCGAGCACGGCGAACCGCCGCCGGAGCAGGTCGAGCTGCGGCCCCTCCAGGCCGGGCACGAACTGCAGCGGCGCCGAGAAGTACAAATCCTGCGTCCACGCCTCATCGTAGAAGCGCTCGATCCGGTAGCTGCCGCTCATGCCGATCGCGGCGGAGAAGACGTCCGGGTACCGGCACAGGACCGCGACCGCGTTGAACGCCCCGATCGACGCGCCGCAGGCGATCACGTCCATCTCCTGGCCGCCGAGATCGGCGTGGATCAGCGGCACGACCTCACGCCGGACGCACTCGTGGTACTGGTTCAGCAGCCAGAGCCGGTGCTCCGGCGAGCCCGTCTTGGCGATCATCGCCTGCCCGGCGACGCTGTCCGCCGAGTACAGCTTGACCCGGCCGCCTGCGAGCAGCTGCCCGCAGGCGTCGATCAGGCCGTTCCGCTCGATTTCCCCGGCGTCGCCGCCGGCCGACGGGAAGACCAGCACGGGCCTGCCGAAGTGCCCCCACCGGACTACCGTGATCTCGCCCTGCAGGCGGTCGGAGTACCACCGGTCGGCTTTCCTCGCCGCGTCACTCATAGAAGTACTTCTGCGGACCGGGAAATATCCATGACAGCCCCTCCCGAAGCCGATCGCGCCAGTTCTCCCAGCTGTGCCCGTCACGGGCCTCGACGTAACGGACGGCCATCCCGGCGGCCTCGAACACCAGGATCATCGACCGGTTGCCGACGATCAGCGGCTCGTAGACCCCGCAGCTGACGAACACCCGGTCGGCGACATGACGCGGCGCGGCCCGGTAGGCGTTGACGAATTTCACCACCGGCTCGAACGGCGGCCCGCCGCCGTGCGCGTTGCCGATGTCGGTGAAGACGAACGAGCCGGACTGCAGCAGCAGCGAGCCGTACACCCGCGGGTAGCGGTAGGCGGCCGACAGCGCGGCGACGGCGCCGAAGCTCGCGCCCATCAGGCAGCGGGCGGACGGCGTGGCGGCCAGCGGGAACTCGGCCTCCAGCCGCGGCAGCAGCTCGGCCGTCAGGTACCGGGCGTGCGCTGCCGAGTTCGCGTACTCGGCGAGCCGGTCACCGGGGGAGACGAACGCCACGATGGTCTCGGCGACATCAAGCCGGTGGATGAGGTTGTCGAGCACCGTCTTCGCCGAGGCGTACGCGAGATAGTCGCCGCCATCGTGCACGACAAGCAACGGATAACGTGCGCTGCGCCGTAGTCGGGCCGGCAGGTAGAGCGTGACCGCGCAATTACGGCGCAGTGCCCGGCTCGGCACCGTCAGGTCGACCAGGGATCCGGGACGTGCCTCCGGATCCGGCCTGGTCCATTCGGGTACCTCGTAGCCGCGGGCGTAGCAGACCGAGGAACTGCCCAGCGGGCTATGCGCGACACGGGGGTTCAGCGGGTCGTTGACGCGCTCGCGCTGGCCGCCGCGCGCGACCTCCAGCTGGTACTCGATGCGCGAGCCCTCGGGCAGCTCGATCACCACGTACCACAGGTCGGTGCGGTACAGCCGGCGCAGCGGAATGCGGTCGGGCAGCCCGAAGGTGCGCTGGATCAGGTGCACCTCGTCGGCCTCGCCCCGGTACAGGAACGTGCAGTGCACGCCCTCGACGATCGGCACGTCGTGACGCGCGAGGAACCGGTCGATCACGGCCGGATCGCCCGGCTTGCGCTCCCGGAGCCTGGTGATGGCGAGCTTGCGGCTGACCGCCGGGCCGCTCACGGCGATCAGGCCGCTTCCAGCGAGGTGACGCGGCCGTCCTCGGCGAGCACCCGGGTGTCCGGCGGGCAGCCGCCGTCGGTGCCGGTATCTATCCGGGTTCCGGTCTCCAGCAGGACGCAGCGGGCGGGCGCGAACCTCCGGGCGAACACGGCCATCCGCGGGGCGTCGTCGAGCAGCATCCTGGCGCGGGCGTGCGGCAGCGCCACGAGGTCACGGACCACGCCCAGGCCGCGGCCGTAGATCTCGGGATGCCCGGCTCCCTGCGGGGCGCGGTCGTGGAACAGCACGATCCGGTCGGTCAGCGCCATCGCGCCGGCTGACCAGGCGATCACCGGCGAGCGCAGCGCCGCGCCGACGTCGAACAGGTGCAGCGCGTCCGCCAGGACGCCCACGTGCCCGCCGGCGATGACGACCGCGGCGGCGTTGCCGAGCAGGCCGGCCACGGCCGCGCGGTGCTCGGCGATCACCGGCCGGTCCTGCGGCCGCCATGACTGGTAGAACTCGCCGCGCACCTCGCTGACGCGCCGCAGGTGAGCCGCGTCGAGCTCGCGGACGGCGGCGATGGCCTCGGCCAGGGCGGCCTCGGTCAGGGCGGCACCGTGCAGGGCGGCACTGTGCAGCCGGTCCCGGCCGTTGCGGCGCTGGATGGCATAAACCGCGCGCAGTGCGTAATCCATCCTGAGCAGATAGATGTCCTGGACCTCGTCAAGGACCCGGCGCGTGGCCTGCGCGGCGGCCCAGAATCCCTGGTCGCGTTCCTGCACGTCGAGCCACCGCCGGTAGAGAGCGAGGTTGACGTCGCGGGATCCGAGCCGCCTGCTGAGCTCGTCGTCGTCGGGCTCGCGCTCCTGCCAGCCCGCGGTGATCGTCGCGACCGGGCCGCCGGGGTTCAGCGATGCCGCGACCTTGTCCAGCGTCGGCCTGCGCTGCGGTCCCAGCAGCGTCACCCTCATGCGGCGTGCACGTGCAGCGTGCGCCCCACCGCGTCGAGCATCCCGTGCAGCGCGTCGTAGTCGGGATGACGCATCCGCACGTACGCGTTGGCCATGTACCCCGCTTCCACCGGCTGGGTCGCCGTGCCCGGCGGCGGCAGGTGAGCGTCGATGACCCACTCGCCGAACTGGCGGTGCAGCTCGTCCACCCCCGCGTAGCCGGTGATGTGGCCGTCGCCGTCCGGCCGCAGCGCGACGATCCCGCTGGCGTAGCGGCGCGACGGCGCCGAGCCGGTCCCGCCGCCCGCGATCGCCAGCGCCCATTCGCGGTAGACGTCGATATTGTTGCCGGCCGAGTAGAGGTCCCAGGCTCCCACGCCGGGCGGGCGGCAGCCGATCTCGGAGAACTTGAGCCCCTTCGGGCCGAAGAACCACTCCATGTGCGTCGCGGACGTCTCTATCCCGAGCGCGGTGATAACGCGCCGGCCCATGTCACGCAACTCGGCGTACTCCGGCGCGGCGTCGATCCGGTTAGTGGAGATGAACTCCGGCGATATCCACCGGGTCCGCATGGCCTCCAGCACGTTGGGGAAGTAGTGCGAGGCGAAGTCCAGCGCCACCTGCCCGTTGACCGTGATGGTGTCGTAGAAGCCCTCGTGGCCCTCGACGAACTCCTCCACGGCGATCGACTCGACGCCCTTGCCGCCGAAGATCCCGAGTGCGTGCTGGAGGCCGGCCGCATCGTCGGCGCGCATCGTGTCCGACGCGCCCGCGCCGCTGCGGGGCTTGAGTATCAGCGGGAAGCCGACCTGATCGGCGAAGGCGATTGCCTCGGCGGCGCTGGCCGCCGCGGCGGACGCGGCCGTCGGGACTCCCGCCTCGCGCAGCGCCTGCTTCATCGACGGCTTGTCCCGGCACAGCCAGGCCGTACGGACGGACGTGCCCGGGATGGTGCAGGCCTCCCTTACCTGCGCTGTGGACATGGTGTGCGCCTCGATCGTCGCCTCGATCCGGTCGATCCACAGCCTGCCCTGCGCCCAGCGGACAACCCGCGTCATCGCCTCGACGTCGATGACCGACGGCACCTGCTCGTAGTGGTAGAGCCAGCCTTTCAGCTGGTCGTCAAGCGCCTCGGCAGGAGATTCGCCGACGCCTATGACCGTCGCGCCGACCTCGGCTAGCGCGCGGACAAAGTGGCGCTGGGTGGGAGGGAAGAACGGCTCGACGAAGACCACGTTCATGCCCTGCATGCTAGCCGGGCGGCGCGGTTAGCTCGCCGGCCGTCCGGTGGCAGCTCGCCGGCCGTCCGGTGGCAGCTGGCCGGCCGTCCGGTGGCAGCTGGCCGGCCGTCGGGTGGCAGCTGGCCGGCTCTCGGGTGGCAGCTGGCCGCGGCGGATGGGTACCGTTCAGGCATGGTGGTCGCCGCTTTCGTCGCGCCCTATCTCCTCGACGCGACGACGCGGTTCGTCGATGCGGCGGCCAGGCTGCCCGACACGGAGCTGGCGCTGATCACCTGCGAGCCGGCCGACCGCGTGCCGGACACGCTAAAGCACAGCGTGGCCGCGCACTGGCAGATCGGCGACCCGCTCGACGCCGGGCAGATCGCCGGCGCGGTGCAGGGCCTCGGCGGCCAGATCGGCCAGGTTCAGCGGCTGCTGGCGGTGCTCGAGCAGCTGCAGGTGCCCCTCGCGCAGGTCCGCGAGCACCTGGGCATCCCCGGTATCGGCGTGACGACTGCCGGCAACTTCCGGGACAAGGCGCAGATGAAGTCGGCGCTGCGCGCGGCCGGGGTGCCCTGCGCGCGGCACCGGCTGGCCGACTCCGCGGCAGTCGCGGCCGGCTTCGCCGCCGAGGTCGGCTTCCCGCTGGTGGTCAAGCCGCCCGCCGGAGCTGGCGCAAAGAGCACGTTCCGCCTCGACGACGCCGGCGACCTGCGGGCGTGGCTCGACGCGGCGCCCCCGTCGCCGGACCGGCTGGCGCTGCTGGAAGAGTTCCTGACCGGGGAGGAGGGCTCCTACGACAGCGTGATGATCAGCGGGCAGATCGTCTGGGACTCGGTGTCGAGTTACCTGCCCACCCCGCTCGAGGTGCTGCGGAACCCGTGGATCCAGTGGATGGTCCTGATGCCGCGAGACGTCGGCGGGCCGGAGTACGCCGGCATCAGGGCGATCGTGCCGACCGCGCTGCGGGCTCTCGGGCTGGACACCGGCCTCACCCACCTGGAGTGGTTCCGGCGCCCCGACGGCTCCGTCGCCGTCTCCGAGGTCGCGGTGCGGCCGCCCGGCGGCCAGATCACCTCGATGCTCTGCTACGCCCACGACTTCGACCTGTACGGCGCGTGGGCCGAGCTGATGGTGCACGGCAGCTTCACGCCGCCGCCGCGCCGCTGGGCCGTCGGCACGGTGTTCCTGCGCGGGCAGGGCACCGGGCAGGTCCGAGCGGTGCACGGCCTGGACGCCCTGCCCCCGGAGGTGACCTCCCTCGTGGTGGAGTCCCGGCTGCCCGAACCTGGCCAGCTATCCTCGGGCAGCTACGAGGGCGACGGCTACGTCATCGTCCGGCACCCCGACACCGCCGTGGTCTCCGCCGCCATGCGGCGGCTGGTCACCGGCGTGCGCGTCGAGCTCGGCTGACCGCGGTGAACGTCCTGATGCTTTCCCCCGGCTACCCGGCGGAGATGGCGTTCTTTACTCGCGGTCTCGCGGCCGCCGGGGCGTCTGTCATCGGCCTGGGTGACCAGCCGGCCGGGGCCCTGCCGCACATCGCCCGCGGCGCGCTCGCGCACTACATCCCGGTCGGATCCCTGGCCGCCGAGGAGTCCGTGCTGGCGGTTGTCGGCGAGCTCGCCCGGCAGGTGCCGATCGACCGGGTGGAGTGCCTGTGGGAGCCCTACATGATTCTCGCCGCGCGGCTGCGCGAGCGGCTCGACCTGCCCGGGCTGACGGTGGCGCAGACGGTGCCGTTCCGCGACAAGGAGCGGATGAAGCAGTTGCTCGACGCCGCGGGCCTCCGCACGCCGCGGCATGAGGCGACCGAGACCGTCGCCGGCGTGTGGGCGGCGGCGGACCGCATCGGCTTCCCGCTCATCGTCAAGCCGGTCGACGGCGGCGGCTCGGCGGACACCTACCGCGTCGACTCGGCCGCCGAGCTCGACGCCGTCCTGCCGATGCTCCGGCATGTGCCGCGGGTCAGCGTCGAGGAGTTCGTCGACGGCGAGGAATTCACCTACGACACCATCTGCGCGGAGGGGCGGGTGCTGTTCGAGAACATCTGCTGGTACCGGCCGCGGCCGCTGATGACCAAGATGCATGAGTGGATCAGCCCGATCACCGTAGCCCTGCGCGACCTCGACGTGCCCGACCTGCGAGGCGGCCGGGCGCTGGGCGGCGCCGTCCTTGAGGTGCTCGGGTTCCGCGACGGGTTCACCCACATGGAGTGGTATCGCAAGGCGGGCGGCGAGGTGGTGTTCGGCGAGATCGGCGCCAGGCCACCCGGCGCCCGCACGGTCGACGTGATGAACTACGCCACCGACGCCGATCTCTTCTCGGCCTGGGCGGAGGCAGTCACCAGCGGCCGGATCACCCGGCCGATCGAGCGCCGTTACAACGCCGCCAGCATCTTCAAGCGGGCCAGGGGGGCCGGCCGCATCACGCACTACGAGGGCCTGGATCGCCTGCTGGCCGACTGCGGCGCCTACGTGGCCGCGCTCGACCTGGTCCCCGTCGGCGCGCCGAGGCGCGACTGGCGGGCCACTACGATCTCCGACGGCATGGTGATCGTCCGGCACCCGGAGCTGGCGAAGACCATCGAGATCGCGGACCGCTTCGCCGCCGAGCTCAACCTCTTCGCCGGCTGACCCGCGCTGCGGGCAACCCGCGCCGCCGGCTGACCCGCGCCGCCGGCTGACCCGCGCTGCCGGCAACCCGTGCGATGTGACGCTGGGCGGCATCCAACCCGCCCGATGCCACATCGCACGGGTTCGCGCCCCGGGGGAGGCGGCGTCAGCCGGGCGTCGCCTGCCGCCTGAGCACCACGACGGAGCGCTCCGCGACCGGCAGCGTCGCGGAGCTCTGCACGGCGTCGCCCGCCCGGTCCGGATCGGAGCTGTCGAGCACCGCCTCCCACTCCTCGCCCCACTGCCGGGGCAGCGTCCACTCGATCGGCTCGTCATGGGCGTTGAACAGCAGCAGGAACGAGTCGTCCGTCACCCGCTGGCCCCGGCGATCGCGGTCGGTGATCGCCTCACCGTTCAGGAACAGGCCGACGGAGCTGGCGAACCCGGCGTCCCAGTCGTCGTCGCCCATCTCGGTCCCGTTGGGCTTGCACCAGCCGAGGTCCACCGAGCCCCTGATGGGCAGGCCCTGGAACCAGCGCCGCCTGCGCAGCACGGGATGCTCGCGGCGCAGCGCGATCAGGCTGCGGGTGAACTCCAGCAAGTCCTCGTCGACATGGTCCCAGTCGGACCAGGAAATCTGATTGTCCTGGCAGTAGGCGTTGTTGTTCCCGCCCTGGGTGCGCCCCGACTCGTCCCCGGACAGGAGCATCGTCACCCCCTGGGAGAGCAGCAGGGTGGCGAGGAAGTTGCGCTGCTGCCGCTGTCGCAGCGCCAGGATGCCCTTGTCGTCGGTGTCGCCCTCGGCGCCGCAGTTCCAGGACCGGTTGTGGCTCTCCCCGTCGGCGCCGCCCTCCCCGTTGGCGTCGTTGTGCTTCTCGTTATAGGAAACGAGGTCGCGCAGGGTGAACCCGTCGTGCGCGGTGACGAAGTTGACGCTGGCCCCCGGGTGCCGGGCGTCGGCCTGGTAGAGATCGGAGCTGCCGGTGAGGCGGGAGGCGAATTCGCCGAGCGTGGCGGGCTCGCCCCGCCAGAAGTCTCGCACCGTGTCCCGGTAACGGCCGTTCCACTCCGACCACAGGGCGGGGAAGTTGCCCACCTGGTAGCCGCCCTCGCCGATGTCCCACGGCTCGGCGATGAGCTTGACCTGGGAGACGACGGGATCCTGCTGGATCAGGTCGAAGAACGCGGAGAGGCGGTCGACCTCGTGGAACTGCCGGGCCAGGCTGGCCGCCAGGTCGAAGCGGAACCCGTCGACGTGCATCTCCGTCACCCAGTAGCGCAGCGAGTCCATGATCAGCTGCAGGGTGTGCGGATGCCGCACGTTGAGGCTGTTGCCGGTCCCGGTCGTGTCGTAGTAGAACCGCGGGTTGTCCGGCACCACGCGGTAGTAGGCGGAGTTGTCGATGCCCTTCATCGACAGCATCGGGCCTAGCTGGTTGCCCTCGGCGGTGTGGTTGTAGACCACGTCGAGTATCACCTCGATCCCCGCCTGGTGCATCGCCCGGACCATGGCCTTGAACTCAGCGACCTGCTCGCCGCGCTGGCCGCCCGCCGCGTAATCGTTGTGCGGGGCGAGGAACCCGATCGAGTTGTAGCCCCAGTAGTTCCGCAGCCCCCGCTCGGCGAGATGAGCGTCGTGGATGAACTGGTGCACGGGAAGCAACTCGACCGCGGTGACGCCAAGCCCGGTGAGGTACTCGATCGCGGCCGGGTGGGCGAGGCCGGCGTAGGTGCCCCGCTGCGCCTCGGGGATGCCGGGATGCCGGGCGGTGAAGCCCTTGACGTGGACCTCGTAGATGACCGACTCGTTCAGCTGGACGTCGGGCGGCCGGTCGTTGCCCCAGTCGAAGTACGGGTTGTGCACGACCGACCTGGGCACGTAGGCAGCGCTGTCGTCATCGTTGCGGGAGTCCTCGTCGCCGAAGTTGTAGGGAAAGCACGCCCGACCCCAGCTGACCTCGCCCTCGATGGCCTTGGCGTAGGGATCGAGGAGCAGCTTGGCCGGGTTGCAGCGCTGGCCCTTCTCCGGCGCCCAGGGCCCGTGCACCCGGTAGCCGTAACGCTGGCCTGGCGCCACTGACGGCAGGTAGCCGTGCCAGCAGGAGGCGTCGAGCTCATCAAGAATTACGCGCTCCTCGCCGCCGTCATCGTCGAACAGGCACAGCTCGACCCGCTCGGCGACCTCGGAGAACAGCGAGAAGTTGGTTCCGCCGCCGTCGTAGGCAGCGCCCAGGGGATAAGGACGACCCGGCCAGACCTCGATGGCGTCGGTCATCTGCGGCTGAGTCCTTTCGTCGGCATCGCGCCGGTCAGCAGGGGCGGCATCGCGCTGGTCAGCAGGGGCGGCATCGGGCCGGTCAGCGTCCGCCGCGCGCCCGGCGCCGGTCATGACGCGCTCGCCTCGGTGAGGATGGCTACGGTATCGGGCGGGAGCACGACGCCTTGCCGCGTCCGTCCGGCACCGGGGGAGGACGCGGCCAGCAACTCCGCTGACGGCGCGGCCGGGAATATCCAGGTTCCGCTACCGAGGTTACTGGCTATGACGACCGGCCGTCGGCGGATGACCAGCCAGCCGGCGTTTTCGTCATACTCGGTCTCGACGCGGTCCAGGCGTGGGTCGGTCAGCGCCGGGATCTCCCGGCGCAGCGCGATCAGCCTCCGGTACCAGGCCAGCAGGCCCGCGTGCGGGCCTCGCCGCGTCTCGTCCCAGTCGAGCTTGCAGCGCAGGAACGTGGCCGCGTCCTGCGGGTCGGGCACGTCAGCCGGGTCCCAGCCGAACGCGGCGAACTCGCGCCGACGTCCTTCGCTGACGGCCCGGCCGAGCCCTGGATCGAGGTGATCGGTGAAGTACTGGAACGGGGTGCTCGCGCCCCACTCCTCGCCTTGGAAGAGCATCGGCACGAACGGCGAGGTGAGCAGCAGGGCGGCGGCGATCCGCAGCCGCCCGTCGCTGAGCAGGGCGCTGGCGCGCTGGCCGGCCGCCCGGTTGCCGATCTGGTCGTGGTTCTGGGCGGCGACGACGAACTGGCTGCCGGCCAGCCCGGTCACCGGCCGGCCATGAACCCGCTGCCGATGCGGCGAGTAGACGCCGTCGTACACCCACGCCTGGCGCAGTGCCTTGGCCAGCAGGCGAATCGGCCCGAAATCTGCGTAATAACCGTTTCGCTCGCCCGTCAGGGCGGCATGCAGGGCATGGTGCCAGTCGTCGGCCCAGGCGGCGTCGAGGCCGTAGCCGCCGGCGTCGCGGCTGCGGACGAGGCGGGGGTCGTTCAGGTCGTTCTCGGCGATGAGGACGATCCGGCGGCGCAGGTGGGCGGCCAGCGCGGCGACGTCGGCGGCGAGCGCCTCCAGGATGTGGGTCGCCGACTCGTCGGCGATGGCGTGCACGGCGTCGAGGCGGAGCCCGTCACAGTGGTAGTCGCGCAGCCACATCAGCGCGTTGTCGATGACGAACCGCCGGACCTCGTCGCTGCCGGGGCCGTCGAAGTTGACGCCGTCGCCCCAGTCGGTCTGGTGCCGCGCCGAGAAGTAGGGACCGAACTCCGGCAGGTAGTTCCCGTCCGGTCCGACGTGGTTGTAGACGACGTCCATGATCACGCCGAGGCCGCGGGCATGAGCGGCCCTGACCAGCCGCTTGAGCCCGTCCGGCCCGCCGTAAGCGTGGTGCGGGGCGAACAGGCTGGTGCCGTCGTAGCCCCAGCCCCGCTCGCCGGGGAACTCGGCCACCGGCATCAGCTCGATGGCGTCGACGCCGAGGCCGGCCAGGTGATCCAGCTGCCCGATCGCCCCGTCAAAGGTACCGGCGGGGGAGAAGGTGCCGATGTGGCACTCGTACAAGACTGACCCGGCCAGTGGCAGGCCCCGCCAGCGGTCCTCGGACCAGCCGCTCTCCCCCGGGCCGCTCTCCCCCGCGGCGCTTTCGCCCGGGCCGCCCTCCGCCAGGCCGCCGCCGCTCCAGTCAAAGGCGGCGTGGTCCACCACCCGGGACGGGCCGTGCACGCCGTGGGGCTGGTAAGCGGAGCGGGGGTCGGGCCGCGGCGGGCCGCCGTCCAGGCTGAACGCGTAGTCGGTGCCAGGCCCCGCGTCCCCGGCCGCGCGCGTCCACCAGCCCCGCCCGGCGCCAGTCATCTGCCGCCGCCGCTCGCCGAGCACGACCTCGACGCCCCCGGCGCGCGGTGCCCAGACCCGGAACTCGTGCATCACGCCTCCCTGGCCAGCACAGCCACCGGGAAACGCCGCAGCAGGGCCGCCGCGCTCACCTCGCCGCCATCGACCCCGGCGCCGGTCAGCACGTCGGTCCAGGCGCCGCCAGGAACCGCGACCGTGGTACCGGCCCAGTCGCTAGCAAGGCCGGTGAGGCCGGTGACCAGCCGGGGCACGACGACGGCCAGCCCGCCGGTCCGGGAGAAGGCCACTACGTGCGACGCCCCGGGCCCGGAGACACGCAGCGGCTGGTAGCCCGAGTCCGGCCCGTAGGCGGCGGGACGGCGGGCCCGGTGCCGGAGCACGCGGCTGATCAGCCAGAGCTTGGGCCCGCCGTCGTCATCACGGGCCAGGGCCGCGGCCGGCCCGCCGTCCGCCAGCGCGCCGAGCAGCCGGCGCCTGGCCTCGTAGTCGACGGGCCTGCGGTTGTCCGGGTCCACCAGGGACAGGTCCCACAGCTCGCTGCCCTGGTACAGGTCGGGGACGCCCGGGCAGGTCAGCAGCAGCGTCGTCTGGGCCAGCGAGTTGACCCGCCCGCGCTCGATGATCTGGTGCCCGGCCAGGAACGCCTCAAGCTCGGCGACGAAAACCTGATCGGCCAGCAGGCCGGCCACGAACGCGTCCAGGGCGTCGTCGTAGGCGGCGTCCGGGTCGGTCCAGGAGGTATGCACCTTGGCCTCCCTGACCGCCTTCCGCATGAACGACCCGGCCCGTGCCGCATCGATCGGCCAGGCGCCGACCAGCGTCTGGTACAGCAGGTACTCGGCGTTGCGGTCCGGCCAGCCATCTCGCTTGTGCCGCTCGTTGCGGCTGGCCCAGGCCGTTATGGCGCGTTCCCATGCCCCGGGCAGCTCGGACAGCAGGCTGATCCGGGCCCGCACGTCGCCGCTCCGCTTGGTGTCATGGGTCGAGAGGGTGAGCATCGCCTCCGGCCAGCGCCGTGCCCCGTGCGCCATCGCCCGGTGGAAGTCATCGACCGGGGCGCCGAACCTGCCCGGATCGCCGCCCACCTCGTTCAGCGAGACCAGCGGGTAGTACCGGTAGAAGGCGGTGTCCTCCCCTCCCTTGGCCATGACCGGCGCGCTCACCTGGGCGAAGCGCACGGCGAAGTCGGCCTCGGCCTCGCCGGGAACGCCGAGCGTCAGCAGCTCGCCGATGAACGTCAGCAGCTCGGGGTCGAAGTCCGGCCGGCACCGCCGGACCCGGGTCACGGCGGCAGCCACATGCGCCTGGTCCGCGGCCGTGACCGGATGACCGGGGCGGACGTAGCCGCGGTAAACCGGGAAGGCCGCGATCACCTCGCGCAGCACCTCGCGCAGCTCGCGGTGAGTGTGGTCCCGCTGGCGGCGGTGACCCGCGCAGACGTCGGCCAGCAGGCTGGTGAGGCGTTCCACCTCGGCCGCCAGGTCCTCGCGCATGATCTGCAGCTTGGCCGCCCATGCCACATCCGGGTAGGCCTCGTCCTGCCCGGTGAACCGGGCGCAGGCGGCCCGGATCGCGGCCTCGTTGCCGGAGTCGACGAAGAGCTGGTTAACGTGGTTCAGGAAGTCATAGCCGGTTGTCCCCGCGACCGGCCAGGAGCCGGGCAGCTCCTCTCCGGCTGCCAGGATCTTCTCCACCACGACGTACCCGTGCCCGGTGGCCTCGCTCAGCCGGTCCAGGTAGCCCTCGGGGTCGGCCAGGCCGTCCACGTGATCGACCCGCAGCCCGTCAACTGCCCCCCCGGCGACCAGGCCCAGGATGACCCGGTGGGTCGCCTCGAAGACGGCCTCGTCCTCCACCCGCAGCCCGGCGAGCGTCTGGATGTCGAAGAACCTGCGGTAGGACAGTTCCTCGGCCGCCGTCCGCCAGTAGGCCAGCCGGTAATTCTGCTGGCCGAGCAGCTGATCGAGAGCATCGGGGTCGCCGTTCAGCGCGTCGATCTCGGCGTCGATCGCCGCCGCCACGTCCGGCCGGTCCTCGCACAGCCGGGCCAGCCGGGCGCGCAGCACCTCCTTGTCGTGATGCCGCTCGGCAACCGCAGCCGGGTCGGTGCGGTGGGCGTGCGGGAGCCTGCCGAGCGCGGCCGCCACGGCGTCCAGCTCATCGGAGCAGGCCCGCGCTGCCGCCCGGGTCAGCAGGTCGTCCAGCGTGCGCGGCGACAGCGGCGCCTCGTGCTCGTGGTAGCGGACGCTGAACGATCCGCCCTGCCGCTCCACGGACAGCTCGCCCGCCTCCAGCACCCGGCCGTAGTGGTCGCCGAGGACCGGCATCAGCACCGTGGCCGCCAGCTTGTGCTGCGGCGGATCCCAGTCGATGTCGAAATGGGACGCGTACCGGCTTGACGGCCCGTTCTCCAGCACATCCCACCACCAGGTGTTGGCCCGGCCGGCCAGCGCCATGTGGTTGGGCACGATGTCGAGCACCTGGCCGAGGCCGGCCCGCGCCAGCCGCCTGGTCAGCCGGCCGTAGGCGGCCTCACCGCCGAGCTCGGCGTTCAGCCGCCCGTGGTCGACCACGTCATAGCCGTGCGTGCTGCCCTCGGCCGCCTGCAGGTAGGGGGAGCAGTAGAGGTGACTCACCCCGAGTTCGGCGAGGTAACCGGCGACGGCGGCCGCATCGTCGAAGGTGAAGCCGGCGTGTAGCTGGACGCGGTAAGTAGCGACCCGCGGGCGGGGTCGCTGCGGCGGCGTGGCGGACATCGCGGGCTCCCGGGGAGAAGGGCTGACGGGCCCGCTTCGGGCCGGCCCCGGCAGCGCTGTACCCGTTTATGCACAGGCAAACACAAGATCGTATAAAACGCAGCCTGCCAGGCCAGCGCCCAGGCAGCGCCACCCAGGCAGCGCCGCGGAGGCTGGTACCCCGAAGCGGCGTGCCAGCTCGTCCTATGCGGGCTTCACATCGGCTGGGGGCGCAGGCCGTCGAGTGCCGTCTGGAGGATTGGTTCGAGGTAGCGGATGTCGCCGTGGATCGTGGCGATGGCGATGACCATGTCGAGGACCTGCTCGAGGGCGAGGTCGCCGCGGATCTCGTGGGCGCGCTGCGCGGCGGCGAGGAGCGGCCGGCCGGCGGCGATCACCCGGGCGCGGTTGTTGTCGAAGAGGGGATTGCTGCGGTCCGTGTGCTGGAGCAGCTCGGAGGCGATGTGGCGCTTGCTGGTGACAAAAGCGAAGAACCGGTGCAGCCAGGCCGTGAGAATCGCTCCGGGCGTCTCGCCGGCGGTCTCGGCGGCCTTGCAGACGGCGTTGACCTCGTCGGTGTAGAGGGCCTCGAGGAGCTCTCGGCGCCCGGGGAAGTTGCGGTACAGAGTCGCCATGCCGACTCCCGCGCGTCGCGAGATCTCGGCCATCGATATTTCGGCCTCAGGATCGGCGAACGCGGAACGGGCGGCCGCGAGGATCTTGCCGCGATTGCGCTCGGCGTCGGCTCGCTTCGCCGGTGATGGGAATGGTTCCGGGGGCATCGGCAATCCAAGTGGACAGGCTATCCGATAGTTGCTACAGTGAAGTGGACAGGCTATCCGCCTGCTGATGCATCTGATTCTACCCACCTCCCGCGACTGACTCGCGGCGCCTGCAGGAGCTTCTTCATGGACTACCGGCCGCTGGGACGCAGCGGCGTCTCGGTCAGCCAGATGTGCCTGGGCGCGATGATGTTCGGCGCCTTCGGCAACCCCGATCACGACGCGTCGATCAAGATCATCCATCGCGCCCTGGACGCCGGGATCAATTTCGTCGACACCGCCGATGGCTACTCCGCCGGCGAGTCAGAAGAGATCGTCGGCAAGGCGCTGGCGGGCGGACGGCGCGAGACCGTGGTGCTCGCGGTCAAGTTCGGCCCTCCTTTCGACCGGGATCCCAACCACCGCGGAGCGTCGCGCCGGTGGATCACCGAAGGGATCGAGGGCTCGCTGCGCCGGCTTCAAACCGACTGGATCGACCTCTACCAGGTCGGCGTTCCCGACCCGGACACCGAACAGCCCCCCTACTCCATGCTGACCCGGGCGATCGAGTACGACGTGCTGCCGACCTGCCAGCGCCACGGGATGGGCGTCATGACCTACAGCCCGCTGTCAGGCGGCTGGCTGTCGGGCAAATACCGCAAGGGCCGGGAGGTCAGCGGGCCAGGTTCCGCCGCGCGGGCGGGTCGCCTCCCGGCGCGCTATGACGTCAGCCACCCGTCGAACGCCGCCAAGCTCGACGCCGCCGACGCGCTCGGCGCGCTCGCCGACGAGACCGGGATCACCCTCATCCAGATGGCGATCGCGTTCGTCACCCGCCACCCCGCGGTCAGCTCCGCGATCATCGGCCCGCGCACCATGGAGCACCTGGACGCCTACCTCGCCGCCGACGGCATCGACCTGCCCGGCGACCTGCTTGACCGCATCGACCAGATCGTTCCTCCCGGAGTCACGACCAACGTCGCCGACAACATGTGGAACTTTGGCACGACGGCGCTGGACGCCGCATTCCGCCGCCGGTAGATGAGCTTGCCGCCGGTCCGGTCCGCTAAGAGGCCAGCCGGGCGGCGGTGGCGGCGATCGTCGCGTAGGACATGGTGAAGGTGCCGCCTGCCGCGTCGACGGCGGCGCCGAGGCCGTCGAGGAGTTCCTGCTGGATGGCCTCGGGGCGCCGGGTGAAGCCACCGGTGGTCCGGACTAGGTCCAGCCACTCGTCCCGGGTGTAGGGCCGCTCCCAGTAAGACAGCCATTCCTCCGGCTCGCCGAACGCCGCCGCCTGCCGTATTACGTCAGCCGCCCTCGCGCACCCGGCCCGGTAGGCGTCGACGGCGGGCCTCGCCCAGAAGCCGCCGGACGGCGAGTCCGGGAGGACCCGGCGGAAGACCTCGGCGAACGCCTCGCGCAGGTCCTTCGGCGGGTCGAAGGCATTCCAGAACACCGCCAGCCGGCCGCCGGGGCGCAGCACCGCGGCGGCCTTCGCCGCGCCCGCGACCGGGTCCACCCAGTGCCAGGCCTGCGCGGCGATGACCGCGTCGAACGTGCGGCCCGCCGGGTCCCAGTCCTCGAACTTCGCGACCTCCGTCTCGGTCCCGCCGCGGCTGGCCAATTCGGCCATCCGCAGGTCGGGGTCCACGCCGAGCACCCGGCAGCCGGCCGCCTGGAACAGCCGGGCGGAGATGCCGGTGCCGCACCCGACGTCGAGGACGTCGCGTCCCGGGCTGGCGGCGATGATGCGGTCCGCCAGGCCGGCCGGATAGGCGGGCCTGGCCCGGTCGTAACGGCCGGCGTCGGCACCGAACCCCTCGGCGACCTGCCGCTGGAGATGCGATGCCTGCGCCCGGTCGTATCCCCGGATGCCGGTCTCAGCGGGTCCCTCAGGTCCTGACGGTAAAGTGACCATCCGCCCACTATAAATGGGCGCATGCCCATTTATAGCTGCGTTCGCGGACGGCGAAGGAAGGACGGACGACCAGTGCCGACAGGGGTGGCCATCCGCGACCCGCGCGGGCAGCTTTTCGCCGCCGCCGAGCGCGTCCTGCTCCGGGCTGGCCCCAGTGGCCTGACCAGCCGCGCGGTCACCGCGGAGGCGGGGGTAGCCAAAGGAGTGCTGCACCGGCACTTCGCCGACTTCGACGCGTTCCTCGCCGAGCTCGCGCTCGGCAGCGTCACACGGATCGGCGCCCGGGCGGCGGCGCTGCGCGCCATGGCGGGGACCGGCACCGTCGCGGGCAACCTGGCCGCCGCGCTCCCTGACCTGTTCAGTCCGGCGATTCTTGCGCTCATCCGCCTGGTCATCGCGCGCGACGAACTGCGCGCCCGGCTGAGGACCGCCACCGGCTCGCGCATACCGCTCCTCTCCGAGTCCACCGCCATGGTCGCCGGCTACTTCGCCGCCGAGCGCGACCTGGGCCGCGTCGCGGCCGACGCCGATATCGGCACGCTCGCCCCCACCCTGACCGGCGCCGCGCACCTGCTGTTCACCGACGCCGACGGCAGTCCGGGGCCCGCCGCCGTAGCGCGGGTCGTCGCCGCGGTCCTGGCCGCCGCCCGGTGACCCCCATGACCTGGCCGTGCGGATCCAGCCAGGCCTCCAGCATGGTGGTCAGGGCCGCGCGGACGCTTCACGGGTGCGCGCACCCCGCTTCACCGCGCTCGCAGCTGACTGTCAGCCGGTCTCGGTACATTGACAACGATGACTACCTATCGCGACGCCACCGGGACCCGCTTCCAGCCGGATGAGCTGGAGCTTGAGGCACACCGCCGGGAGCTGACCGGCTATTGCTACCGGATGCTCGGCTCAGGCTTCGAGGCCGAGGATGCCGTGCAGGAGACGATGGTGCGGGCCTGGCGGGGCCTCGACGGTTTCGAGGGCAGGTCGGCGCTGCGATCCTGGCTCTACCGCATCGCCACGAACGTCTGCCTCGACATGCTCCGGGGGCCGCAGCGCCGGGCTAGGCCGATGGATCTGGGGCCGGCGTCCACGGCGGCGGCCGTGATACCGGACGGCCTGCCGGAAGCCTGCTGGATCCTGCCTGTCGCCGACGCCAAGGTCAGTCCCGCCGGCGACGATCCGGCCGAGCTGGCGGCATACCGTGAGTCGATCCGGTTCGCGTTCGTGGTGGCCCTGCAGCACCTGCCGCCGCGCCAGCGAGCGGTCCTGATCCTGCGGGAGGTCCTGCGCTGGCAGGCCAGCGAGGTGGCCGAACTGCTGGACACGACGGTCGTGTCGGTCAACAGCGCCCTGCAGCGCGCCCGGGCGACTCTCGGCGCCGCGGGCGTCAGTATCGACGCGGGCCAGCCCGCCGGGTTCGATACCGGCCAGCAGAATCTGCTGGACCGCTACGTGGACACCTTCGAGCGCTACGACATCACCGCGTTTGTGTCGCTGCTGCGGGAGGACGCCACGTTCTCGATGCCGCCGCACCCGATGTGGCTGCGCGGGCCGGCCGAGGTCGCCAGGTGGCTGCTGGGCCAGGGCCTGGGCTGCCGCGGTTCCCGGCTGGTGGCGACCTCGGCTAACGGGTGCGCGGCGTTCGGCAGCTACCGCCCAGCCGAACGCGGCGGCCACGAGCCGTTCGCCCTGCAGGTTATCGAGATGTCCGGCGGGCAGGTCTCGGCGATCCACAACTTCCTGTTCACGGAGCTGTTCGCCGCCTTCGGGCTGCCGGCCCGGCTGGAGCAGTAAGCGGCATCGGCTGAGGACGCGGCTACCCCGGCGGCGGGGGAACTGGCCGGCCGGGCCGGTCATCGCTACATTCGTGTCCATGTTCGAATCGGCGGGCACGCTCGAAAAGCTGAACGAGGAGCAGCGCCGCGCGGCGACGCATTCCGGCGGGCCGCTGCTGGTGCTGGCCGGCGCCGGGACCGGCAAGACCGGGACGCTGGTGGCGCGGGCGGCGTGGCTGCGGTCGCGCGGCGTTCCGGCGGGCCGGATCCTGCTGCTGACCTTCACCCGCCGGGCCGCCGACGACATACTCGCCCGGGTCGCGCCGACCGCGCCGGCCGCGGACGAGCGGATCTGCGGCGGGACATTTCACGCCGTGGCGCACCGCATCATCCGGGCGCACGCCGAGTCGTTCTCGCTGCCGCCGCAGTTCAGCGTGATCGACCCGGCCGACGTCGCGGACGTGCTGGACACCCTGCGCCCGGACCACGACCTGGTGGGCACCGGGCGGCGCGCCCCGCGGGCCGGCGTGTGCGCCGACATCTACACCCGCTGCGTGAACACCCGTACCCCCGTCGCCGACGTGGTGCGCGGCGGATTCCCCTGGTGCGCCGGCTTCACCGCGCAGCTTGCCGGCCTGTTCCGTGACTACGTCGCGCACAAGCGCCGCCACGGGCTGGTCGATTTCGACGACCTGCTGCTGCTGTGGCAGGCGGCACTGGCCGATCCGGCCGCCGGCCCGGTACTGCGGAGCCTGTTCGACGCGGTCCTCGTCGACGAGTACCAGGACGTCAACGCGGTGCAGGCCGACATCGTCCGGCTGCTCGCGCCGGACGGGCGCGGGCTGACCTGCGTCGGTGACGACGCGCAGGCCGTGTACGGCTTCCGCGGCGCTGATCCCGCCCATCTGCGGGCCCTCGCTGCCACCTACCCGGACCTGGCGGTGATCCGGCTGGTCAGGAACTACCGATCCAGGGCGGCCGTGCTGCGGCTCGCGAACGTGATCCGCCCGCAGTCCTCGGGCCTGGAGCTAGCGCTCACCGCGGATCGTGGCGGCGGGCATGCCCCGGTGCTCGTGCGCTGCCACGACGAGGCCACGCAGGCACGCGAGATCTGCGCGCGGGTGCTCGAGGCCCATGAGTCGGGCCTGGATCTGCGCGAGCAGGCCGTGCTGGTCCGGGCCGCGCATCACAGCGACGTGCTGGAGATCGAGCTGTCGGCTCGCGGCATCCCGTTCGTCAAGTACGGCGGCCTGAAGTTCACCGAGGCGGCGCACGTCAAGGACTTCCTGGCGGCCGCCAGGGTGGTGGCCAATCCGTCCGATGACCTCGCCTGGTTCCGGCTACTGCGGCTGCACGAGGGCATCGGGCCCGCGCACGCGCGCCGCGTCATCGACGGCCTGAGGCTGGCGGATCCTGCACCGCTGGAACGGTGGCAGGCCGCGCTCGCCCTGGCGCCGGCGCGATCCCGCCCGGCGCTGGCGGTGACCGTCACCGCCCTGATGGCGGCCGCGGCCCTGGAGCGGACGGCGGACCGGGCCGGCGCGATCCTGGCGGCGCTGCTCGATCCGGTCCGCGCCCGCTACCCGGACGCCGCGGTCCGGATCGGCGATCTGGAGCGGCTGGCCGACGCGGCGGCAGCCAGGCCGTCGCTGCACGAGGCGCTGGTCGAGCTCGCGCTCGATCCGCCGGCGTCCTCCTCCGACCTGGCCGGCCCGCCGCGGCTCGACGATGACTACCTGGTCATCTCCACCATGCACTCCGCGAAAGGCCTCGAATGGCCGGTTGTGCACCTGCCGCATCTTGTGGACGGCGCGGTGCCGAGTGACATGGCGCTGTCCACGCCGGCCGGGCTGGCGGAGGAAAGGCGGCTGTTCTACGTCGCGGTCACCCGGGCGCGCGACGAGCTCTACCTGTACGCGCCGCTGCGGATGCATCACCACCGGATGGCCAGGGACGACCGGCACAGTTATGCGCCGCTGAGCCGGTTCCTCGACGCCGCCGCGCTGGCGGAGTGCGAGATCACCGAGGCCGCCCCGGCCGCGCCCGCGATGCCGCGGATAGCAGCGCTCGCCGCGGGCGTCGACTCGGCGCTCGACTCGCTCTGGGTCTAGGTTTCGGCCCATGCACTCCGTGGACTCGACGACCGAGCAGATGATCCGGTCCGTGCTCAGCTACGCGGAAAGCCGGCTGCGGCTGGATCCGGTGCCGCTGGACGGCGGCCCGCGGGATCCGGCGTCGCTCGGCGTGGCGCTGCAGGGAATGCTGAGCGACCAGGGGAGCGACCCGGACAAGGTTCTCGGGGTGTACGCGGCGACTCTCGCGCCCGCGGTGATATCGGCGGACAGCCCGCGCTATCTCGGCTTCATTCCCGCCGCGCCGACGAAGGCGGCGCTGCTGTTTGACATGCTGGTCTCCTGCGCATCGATCCAGGGCATCTCCTGGCTGGAGGCGGCCGGCGCGATCGCGGCCGAGAACGAGGTGCTCCGCCTGATCGCCGGCCGCGCCGGGCTGCCGGCCTCGGCCGGCGGCTGCTTCGTCTCCGGCGGCTCAGCCGGGAACCTGTCCGCGCTCGTGGTGGCCCGCGAGGTGGCCAAGCGCGTTGCGGGGGCCGCGGCGGCGGGCACGCGATGGCGGGCGGTCGTCGGGGCTGACGCCCACTCGTCGATCATCAGCACGCTGCGGATCCTGGAAATGGACGCGCTCACGGCGCGTACCGACGATCACCGGCTGACCGGTGACGCGGTCCGGGCCGCGATCGAGGCCGACGGCGACCCGTCGTCCATCGCGGCGGTGGTGGCGACGGCGGGCACCACCAACGCGGGCATCATCGACGACCTGGCTGGCGCTGCCGCCGTTGCCAGGGAGCACGGTCTCTGGTTCCATGTGGACGGCGCCTACGGCGGGGCCGGGTTGTTCGCGCCGAGCGTCCGCCGCGCCTACGACGGCATCGAGCATGCCGACTCCCTCGTCGTCGACCCGCACAAGTGGCTGTTCGCGCCGTTCGACTGCGCGGCGCTGATCTACCGCGACCCTTCGCTCGCCCGGCCGGTGCATACGCAGGAGGCGTCCTACCTCGATGTCATCCACGACGATCCCGCCGAATGGAACCCGGCCGACTATGCGTACCACCTGACCAGGCGCGCCAGGGGACTGCCGCTGTGGTTCTCACTCGCCGTGCACGGCGTCGCGGCCTACACAGAGGCCATCGAGACGGCGATCGGGCTGGCCAGGCAGACCGCGGCGGAGATTCGCGGCCGTGACAACCTCGAGCTGATCCGCGAGCCTGACCTTTCCGTGGTTCTCTTCCGCCGCCGCGGCTGGGCCCCGGATCAGTACGCTCAGTGGGCTGACCAGCTGCTCAGCGATCAGGTGGCGTTCATCCCTCCGTCCGCCTGGGAGGGCGAGACGGTGGCCAGGTTCGCGTTCCTGCATCCCCGGACGTCCATGGATCTCGTGCGGCAGATACTCGACCGGATGGCGTGACATGACTGCCAGCGGACGCAAGGCATACGCTGACGCCCTAACGCGGTGTCACGGGTGACGTGCTTCCAGCGACGGCCGTGTCTCCGGCCACCGCCGCTGTAGCCAGCAGGAGGGCGAGATGACCAGCCAGCCAACCGGGCCGGCCGGGCCGGCGGCGTCCGCAGCCTCCGTCCCCCAGGACCCGCACGGCCCGGGCGCCCAGCCGCCGCAAGCCCAGCCGCCGCAAGCCCAGCCCGTGCAGGTGAGCATGCCCGGCCATATCGACGTCGCCATGCGCTCCTTCGGGCAGCCGAACTCGGCCAGGAGGCAGTTCGACTTCTACGACGACAGCTACGAGTGGCGCCGGGTGTTCTCCGAGCTGTTCGGTACCTTCCTGCTCGTCCTCGCGGCGGCGGGCGGCGGCATGGTGAATGCCAGGTTCGGCGGTCATGTCACCGGCAGCGCCGCGCTCGTCGTGGCGCCCGCCCTGACGGTGGCCGCCATCATTCTCTTCATGGGGGCTGTTTCAGGGGCTCATCTCAACCCCGCGGTCAGCTTCGCGTTCGCGCTGCGCGGCAACTTCCCGTGGAAGCGGGTCCCGGCCTACATCGGCGCGCAGGCGGCTGGAGCGGTGCTGGCCACGCTGCTGCTCTGGGCGCTGGTCGGCAAGCACGGCAGCGCCGGGCTCACCCTGCCGGGCCCTGGTATCTCCACCGTCACCGCGATGATCTGGGAAGCGGTGCTGACCGCCGGGCTGGTCAGCGTCATACTCGGGACGGCGTCCGGGGCCCAGCAGGTCGGCCAGTTCGCCGCCATCGGGGTGGGCAGCTACATCGCGCTCGCCGGGCTGTGGGCATCGCCGGTCAGCGGCGCCTCGATGAACCCCATCCGGTCCCTCGGCCCCGCGCTCGTGCTCGGCGACTGGACCTCCTGGTGGGCTTACCTGATCGGCCCGTTCGCCGGCGCGGCGATCGCGGTGGGCTTCGCCTACATCCTGCGCGGCCCGGGCGGCGGAACGCATGGCACCCAGGCCGCCCAGGGCACGCTGGGTACACTGTGGACTCCGGAGCGCATCGGCGCTCCGATGCCAGCCCCGCCAGCGCAGCGGGCCGCCCAGCGGCCGCCGGGCGACGGGGGGAGCCGCTGATGAGCGCGCCAGCGCGGCCCGCTGGCCGGCGGGCGCCGCGATCCCGGCCCGGGGCGGCACAGCCCCGGCTTACCCCGGCGGAGCGCGCCGATATCGGCAAGGCGGCCCGGGCCACTGTGCCGAGGCGCAAGCACGCCAGCTTCGAGCCCGCCGCTGACCGGCCGGATCCGGTCAGCCTGCTGCAGCAGCAGGCGACGACGCGGATTCCCGGGCTGGTGGCGATCCGGTACGGGCGGATGCTGGCCTCGCCGCTGGCATTCTTCCGCGGCGCCGCGCTGCCGATGGCCGCCGACCTGGCGGGCACGCCGTCGACGGGGCTGAGAGTGCAGTCGTGCGGCGATGCCCATCTGTCCAATTTCGGGGTGTTCGCCTCGCCGGAACGCCGCCTGGTATTCGACATCAACGACTTCGACGAGACGCTGCCCGGTCCGTGGGAGTGGGACGTCAAGCGGCTTGCCACCAGCCTGGAGGTGGCCGCGCGGGGCAACGGCTGCTCCGGCCGGCATCGCCGCGAGATCGTGCTGGCGGCCGTCGCCGGCTACCGCCGGGCGATGCGCCGTTTCGCCGGGATGAGTGACCTGGACGTCTGGTACGCCCATGCGGAGCTCGACGAGCTGCACCCCGAGTACCGGTCGATACTCGCCGCCGGGCAGCGCGGGCTGGCAGTCAGCGGCCGGGCCAGCGCCCGCAGCAGGTACAACCTGCAGGAGCTCAGCAAGCTGACGCATGTCGTCCACGGCAGGCCGAGAATCAGGTCCGACCCGCCGCTGCAGGTCAGGCTCGCCGATCTGGAGGAGGGCCAGCCGGGCCGCGCTGAGTTCGATGCGCAGCTCAGCGACTTCCTGGCCAGGTACATCCGCACGCTGGAACCCGATCGCCGGTTCCTGCTCGGGCAGTTCGAGATCGCGGACATGGCCCGCCGGGTCGCCGGGATAGGCAGCGTGGGCATGCGCTGCTGGATCGTCCTGCTGTTTGGCCGTGATCGGGACGATCCGCTGTTCCTGCAGGTCAAGGAGGCCCAGGCGTCCGTGCTGAGTGCCTTCGCCGGCGCCAGCGCGTACGCCAACTCCGGCCAGCGCGTGGTACGCGGCCAGCGGCTCATGCAGGCCGCGAGCGACATCTTCCTTGGCTGGCAGCGAACCGGCATGGGCCCGGCCGGCCAGCCCAGCGACTTCTACGTCCGCCAGCTGCGCGACTGGAAGTTCTCGATCGACGTCGAGTCGATGCCGCCCCGCAGCCTGCGCATTTACGGGGAACTGTGCGGGTGGAGCCTGGCACGGGCGCACGCCAGGTCCGGGGACCGGATCGCGATCGGCGCCTACCTTGGCGGCGGAGCGCCCTTCGACCATGCCGTCGGTGACTTCGCCGCCGCCTACGCCGACCAGAACGAACGCGACCACCAGGCGCTCCAGGCCGCCGTGGCGGCCGGCCGGGTCACCGCCAGGACCGGCATCTGACCCGACGCCGGCCGGGGAGAGGTTTCAGCCGATGGGGATAGATTGGGCGGCTATCCCGGTCAGAACAGGAGAGTGACGATGACTGCACCGTTGCAGGTGATCGTGTTCAGCTTCAGCCTCGGCGCCGATTTCGAGGGACGGATCCTGGAGGAGGTCGATCGCCTCCGGGGCCGCGGAGTCCTCCGGGTGCTCGACATGCTCTTCGTGGCGAAGGACGCCTCCGGCGCCGTCGAGCGGCTGGAGATCGGCGATGACGAGGATTTCGGCTCGCTGCTGGCGGGCATCCTCCCCGGTGCGGGCAGCGGCGCGGCGGGACCGGATGACGGCTCCGCGGCGTTTGACCTGGAAGGCGCGCGGGTCCTGGCCGAGTCCCTCGAGCCGGGAACCGCCCTCGCCTACCTGCTCATCGAGCACAACTGGGCCGCTCCGCTCTTCGACGCCATCGCCGAGACGGGGGGCGCGCTGATCGGCGAGGGCTTCCTCGACGCAGCGGGCGGGCTGGGCGTCCGAGCCGAGGTCGCCGCCATGGAGGAGGCCGCCGAGGTGATCGCCGAAGCCCAGGCTGCCGAGGCAGACGCCCTGCTCCGGGTCATCGCGGCCGGGGCCGAGGCGGCCGTGGCAGAGGCCGCTTCCGAGCAGATCCAGGCAGCCGCCGCGGCCGAGGCCATCCGCGCGCTGATCGAGGCCGGCCTGGTGGAGGAGGCAGCCGCCCATGAGGCGGTGACCGCGCTGACCGCGGCCGGCCTCCTGGTGGCCGCCGCCGACCAGGCCACCGAGGAATCCCTCGCTGCCATCGCCGTCGCTGACGACGCTGCCGCCGAGTCGCTGGCCGAGGACGCTGCCATCATCAGCGCCGCCGACGAAGTGGCCGCCGAGGCCGCTGACGAGGCCGCGGCGAAGATCAGGGCGGCGTCGATCACGGTTGCCGAAGCCCAGGTGCTGAGGTACCTGCCGACGGCGCTGCCCTTCGCCGTCATCGCGGACAAGCTGGGGATCTCCCGGTCGGCTGCCAAGGAGCGCGCGGAGCGCCTCTACAAGAGGCTCGGCGTGCACAGTCGCGCCGACGCGGTCAGCCGGGCCCGCGCGCTCGGCCTGGTCCGCGGCCGGGCCTGACCGCGCAGCGGATGCAGGTCCTGGCCGCCGGGCGCGCGGTCAGGCGCTCGGCGGTGATGGGCTGGCCGCAGCGCTCGCAGTCACCGTAGCTGCCGTCCTCGATCCGCGCGAGCGCGAGGTCAACGTCCGCCAGCCTGCCGCGGGCTCGCTCCAGCAGGGCAGCGACCTGCGCCCGCTCGAACGCGATCGTCGCGCCCTCCGGGTCGTGCTCGTCATCGGTGCCGACCGAGGAGGCGGCGTCGACAATGCCATCGAAGTCGCGCGTTAACGCCGATATCGCGGCGGTTGCCTCGGCGCGCTCAGCCGCCAGCAACTCGCGCGCGCCGTCCAGGTCGCCGTCCGGCACCGCACGATCCTAACCACTAATGCCTGGCGTGGCGCGGGCACGGCCGATGATCGGGCAGGCTGGTGCCATGGCAGCGAAACTCACCCTGATGGCCGTGCACGCGCATCCCGACGACGAGTCGTCAAGCACCGGCGGCGTGCTCGCGAAGTACGCCGCTGAGGGCATCCGCACGGTGGTCGTGACCTGCACGAATGGCGAGTTCGGGGATGCGCCGGGACAGGTCAAGCCAGGCCAGGACGGTCATGACGAGGTTGCGGTCGCGAAGATCCGGCTGGCGGAGCTCCGGACGGCCTGTGATCTTCTCGGGGTCAGCGACCTTGAGGTGCTCGGCTACCACGACTCGGGAATGCCCGAGTGGGACTACAAGGACCGGCCGGACGTCTTCGGCAACGTGCCGCTCGCCAAGGTCACGGACCGCGTCGCCGCTCTGATCGAGCGCTACCGGCCGCAGGTCGTGGTCACCTACGACGACAACGGCGGTTACCAGCATCCGGATCATCTGCAGGCCGCCCGCGCCGCTGTCGCCGCGTTCTCCGCCACCGGCATCCCGTCGAAGCTCTACCTGACCGCGATGCGCCGCAGCGGCTGGCAGGAGGTATGGGAGGCGCTCCGGGAGCAGGGCGCCGACGTGCCCGACTTCAGCAGCATGGATCCCGAGACGCAGCGCCAGATGGAGGAATCCGAGCGGCGCATCACGACCACCATCGATATCCGGGAGGTTCTGGAGCGCAAGGGCGAAGCGCTCCGGGCGCACGCCAGCCAGATCGATGACTCGTGGTTCTCCAAGATCCCGCCCGCCGTCGTGGCCCGGGTCTTCGGCTTCGAGACGTTTATCCGCGCTAGTGATTCCACCGGAGCCCCCGTTCCGGAAATTGATCTGTTTGCTGGCCTCAGGTAGCGTCCGCGGGCGGGCGGTTTCACAGCCCGAGCAGGGCGGCCGCGTTGTCATGGCAGACCGCGCGCAGCCACGGCGCGCCGAGGCCGAGCCGCGCGAGGGCCTGAAGCTGATGCGGGTAGGGATACGGGATGTTGGGGAAATCGCTGCCCAGCAGGATCTTGCCGCGGAGCCCGGCGAGCCGGGGCAGCTGGCTGGCCGGGAATGGCGCGCGGCTCTCCAGGTAGTCGGTGAACACCATGGTGGTGTCCAGGTAGACGCCAGGCCGGCGTGACGCCAGGTCGAGGAACTCCGCGTACTCGGGCGTCCCGAAGTGCGCGATGATCACGTTCAGCCGCGGATGCCGGGCGATGACCTCGCCGATCGGGCCCGGCCCGGTGTGGCGGCCGGGGAACGGGCCGGAACCGCAGTGCACGACCACCGGGGTGCCAGCCTCGGCCAGCAGGTCCCATACCGGGTCGAGCAGGTCCGCCCGCGGGTCGTAATCACCGACTTGCAGGTGCGCCTTGAACAGCCGGGCGCCGTCGGCCAGCGCCTTCGCCACGTAGCCCGCCACGCCGGGCTCGGGGAAGAACGTGCCGCTGTGCAGCGCGTCCGGGGTCCGGCCGGCGAAGTCCCTCGACCAGTCATTGAGCCAGGCGGCCATGTCCGGCTTGTGCGGATAGTTCAGGGCGCTGAACCGGCGGACGCCAAAGGCCCGCAGCAGCCCGATCCGCTCGTCCTCGGGCTGCCGGTAGGCGATCGGCCAGTCCTGGCCGGGCCCAGAGCCGACGTTGTCGAAGTACGCCCAGACCTTCCGCATCACGTTGGCGGGCATGAAATGCGTATGGATGTCGATCAGGCCGCCCAGGCCCAGTTCGGCCCGGAAGGCGGCGACCTCGGTGGCCTGCGCCGCGAGGTCGCTCCCGGCTGCCGCGCCTCCGGCCTCGCGCTCCGCGCTGCCCTCGCCCGTCATTACTGGCGTGCGAGGTTCGGTGCGCCGTCGCGCAGGACGTACTTCTGGATCTTGCCGGTCGCTGTCTTGGGCAGCTCGTCGACGAACGTCACGCCACGGGGGGCCTTGAAGTGGGCGAGGCGCTCGCGGGCGAACGCGATGATCTCCTCCTCGGTGGCGGTGCCGCCAGCGCGCAGCACCACGAACGCGTGCGGCGTCTCTCCCCACCTCTCGTGCGGCAGCCCGACGATCGCGGCCTCCTGGACAGCCGGGTGGCGCAGCAGCGTGCCCTCGACCTCGACCGAGGAGATGTTCTCCCCGCCGCTGATGATCACGTCCTTCAGCCGGTCGCGGATCTCCGCGTAGCCGTCCGGGTGCACCACCGCGGCATCGCCGGTGTGAAACCAGCCGTCGCCCATCACGCGGTGGGTGGCCTCGGGATCACGGTAGTAGCCGTCCATCACGACGTTCCCCCTGACCACGATCTCGCCGAGAGCCGCGCCGTCGGCCGTGACCTCCTGACCGGCCTCGTCCACCACCCGCAGCTCACCCGAGGTGAGCAGCTCGACGCCCTGCCGGGCCTTGACCACGGCCAGCTCGGCCGGCGGCAGGCCAAGGTGCTCGGGCAGCGGGGCGCACACGGTGATGAACGGCGCGGTCTCGGTCAGCCCGTACACGTGCGTGACCTCCCAGCCGAACTCCCCCTCCAGCCGCTCGATCGTGGCCGCCGCCGGGGCCGCACCCGCGGTCACCACGCGCACCCCGGCGGGGACCTCGCCGCGCACGTCGGCGGGCGCGTTCGCGAGCGCGATCAGCACGGTCGGCGCCGCGCACATCAGCCCGATCTTCTCGTCGCGGATCAGCCGGAACACGTTCGCCGGTACGACCTGGCGCAGGCAGACATGGGTGCCCGCGGCGGCCGTCACGGTCCAGGTGTAGGTCCAGCCGTTGGCGTGGAACATCGGCAGGGTCCACAAGTAGCGCTCGCCGATCCCGATCGGCAGGTGCAGCAGGGTGCCGATGGTGTTCATTGCCGCGTTCCGGTGGGTGATCATCACTCCCTTCGGCCGCGCGGTAGTGCCGCTGGTGTAGTTGATCGTGAGCAGGTCCCGCTCGCCGATCTCCGGCCGCTCGAAGCCCGGGCCGGCCGCGGCGATGGCCGCCTCATAGTCCAGCCAGCCGTCCCTGGCGCCGCCGAGCGCCACGAAGTGAGCCACTTCCGGCATCTGGTCGCGAACGCTGTCCACCGCGTCCAGGTAATCCCGGTCGGCGCAGACCACGCTGGCGCCCGAGTGGTTCACGATGTAGGCGAAGTCCGCGGCGGTCAGCCGGTAGTTGACCGGCACCAGCACCGCCCCGATCTGCGGCACCGCGTAGAAGGCCGCCAGCTGCGCGCAGGTGTTCGGCGCGATTGTCGCCACCCGGTCGCCCTGCCGTACGCCGAGCCCCTGCAGCGCCGATGACCAGCGGTCGCAGCGATCGAAGAACTGCTCGTAGGACAGCCGCTGATCGCCGTCGACCACCGCCTCGCGGGCACCGTGCAGGCGGCGGGTCCGCCGCGCGAAGTCAAGCGGCGTAAGGGCTACTTCCACGAGGTGCCTCCACGTCATGTGCGGGACGACCGGCGAGGCAGGTCCGCCGCCACGCGGACGCCTAGCACCGAACGCTAACCCGCGGCGGACCCGTCACACTAGGGGGGTGAACCAGCGCGTCAGGACGCTCGTCCGGGTCGAGGGAATCGTGCAAGGCGTCGGGTTCCGCCCGTTCGTGTACGCACTGGCCACCAGGCTCGGCCTCACCGGGCGGGTGGGCAACGACCTTTCCGGCGTCTTCGCCGAGGTAGAAGGCCCGGAGGCGGCGGTCCGGCAGTTCCTGCTCTCGCTCGAGCAGGACGCGCCGCCGCTGGCCCGCATCGAGCGGGTCAGCACGCAAGCCCTCAGGCCGAACGGATCGTCGGGGTTCTCCATCTCCCGCAGCGACTCGGCCGGGCAGCGCGCCGCCCTGGTCTCGGCCGACACCGCCGCCTGCGATGACTGCCTGCGGGAACTCGCCGATCCGGCCGACCGCCGGTTCGGCTACCCGTTCATCAACTGCACCAACTGCGGGCCCAGGTTCACGATCGTCCGTGACGTGCCCTACGACAGGGCGCTGACCACGATGGCGGGCTTCGTCATGTGCCCGCGCTGCGCGGCGGAATACGAGGACCCGGCCGACCGGCGGTTCCACGCGCAGCCGGTCTGCTGCCCGGATTGCGGTCCCGTGCTGCGGCTCCACGATGCGGCCGGAGCGCCACTGCCCGGCGAGCCGCTGGCGGCGACGGCCGGGCTGCTGCGGCGGGGAAAGATCCTCGCCATCAAGGGCGTGGGCGGCTATCACCTGGCGGTGGACGCGCGCAGCGAGAGCGCGGCCGCGGCGCTGCGGGAACGCAAGCACCGGGAGGACAAGCCGTTCGCGATCATGGTGGCGGACATCGCCGCCGCCCGCGAGCTCTGCGAGGTGGACGAGGCCGCCGAGTCGCTGCTGACCAGCGCCCGGCGGCCGATCGTGCTGCTGCCCCGGCTGCGCCGGCTGCCGGGCGGCGTCGTGGCCGGCGCCGTCGCGCCGGGCAACCGGCAGCTTGGCCTGATGCTGCCGTACACGCCGCTACATCACCTGCTGATCCGCCTGGTCGACCGCCCGATCGTGCTGACCAGCGGCAACTCCTCCGACGAGCCCATCGTCTACGTCGACGACGACGCCCTGCCGAGGCTCGGCGGCATCGCCGACGCGTTCCTCAGCCACGACCGGGCGATTCACATCAGGACGGACGACTCGGTGGTCAGGGCGTTCCGCGGCGGGGCGTCGCTGATCCGCCGGTCCCGCGGCTACGTGCCGGAGCCGCTGCCGCTCGGCACCCTGGCGGCCCGGCCGATCCTGGCCTGCGGCGCGGAGCTGAAGAACACGTTCTGCCTGGCCAAGGGCGCCCGCGCGTTCATCTCCCAGCACATCGGCGACCTGGAGAACTTCGAGACCCTGCGCTCGTTCACGGGCGGCATCGAGCATTTCCGGCGGCTGTTCGACATCACCCCGGAGGTGGTCGCGCATGACCTGCATCCGGAGTACCTGTCCACGAAGTATGCCGCTGAGCTCAGCGGCGTGGAGCTAACCGGCGTCCAGCATCACCACGCGCACATCGCCTCCTGCCTCGCCGACAACGGCGAGCGCGGCCCGGTCATCGGGGTCGCGTTCGACGGCACCGGCTACGGGACCGACGGCACGATCTGGGGCGGCGAGTTCCTGATCGCCGAGCTGGCCGGCTTCGAGCGCGCCGGCCACCTGACCGGGGTGCCGATGCCGGGCGGCGCCGCCGCGATCCGGCAGCCGTGGCGGATGGCCGCCGCCTACCTCGACGCGGCCTATCCCGGCGGGCCGCCCGGCGGCCTGGACATCGCGAAGCGGAACGAGCGGCGCTGGGACAACGTGATCTCGATGGGCCGCCGCGGCCTCAACTCGCCGGTCACGTCCAGCGCGGGCCGGCTGTTCGACGCGGCGGCCGCGATCCTCGGCGTGCGGGATCTCATCAACTACGAGGGCCAGGCCGCCATCGAGCTCGAGCAGCTTGCCGACCCGGCGGAAGGCCGCTCGTACGAGACCCGGATCAGCCACGATGATGTCGGCCAGGGCGGGCCGCTGCAGGTGGCCGGGGCGGACCTGATCCGCGCGGTCACCGATGACCTGATGGCCGGCACCGGCATCGGCCTGATCGCGGCCAGGTTCCACCACGGCGTCGCCGCGGCCATCGCCATGACCTGCGCCACGCTGCGCGAGCGCTACGGGCTGAGCACCGTCGCCCTGTCCGGCGGGGTGTTCCAGAACCTGCTGCTGCTGCACGAGACGGTCAGCAGGCTGGAGGACAACGGGTTCACGGTGCTCGTGCACTCCCGGGTGCCGTGCAACGACGGCGGCATCAGCTTCGGGCAGGCCGTCATCGCCGCCGCCAGGGATCTCGCCGCCAGGGCCTAACGGCAGCGCGCCAAGCGCGCTGCTAGCCGCGCGGCGCGGGCGTACGGCGGCGCAGCCAGTCGTACCAGGCCTGCGTGCCCTGGCCGGTCGTCGCCGACACCTGAACCACCAGCGCGCCGGGACTGATCCCGCGCAGGTCCGCCTCGTGGCTCCGGACGTCGAAGTCCACATAGGGCAGCAGGTCGATCTTGTTCACCAGCACGAGGTCCGCCTGGCGGAACATGTTGGGGTACTTCGCCGGCTTGTCGGCTCCCTCGGTGACCGAGGCGATCACTACCCTGGCCTGCTCGCCCAGATCGAACAGCGCCGGGCAGACGAGGTTGCCGACGTTCTCGATCACCACGATGGATCCGCCCGGCGGATCGAGCGCGCGCAGCCCCTCGGCCACCATGGCGGCGTCGAGGTGACAGCCGACGCCGGTGTTGATCTGCACCACGGCCGCCCCGGCCGCCTGAATGCGGTGCCCGTCCAGCGCGGTCTCCTGGTCACCCTCGATGACCGAGATGCTGAGCTTCCCGGCCATCTCCCTGGCTGTGCGTTCCAGCAATGTTGTCTTGCCGGCACCGGGCGAGCTCATCAGGTTGACGGCGAGAACCCCCCGCTTGCGCAGCCAGTCGCGGTTGCGCTGGGCCAGCTCGTCGTTCTTGGCCAGCACCTTCTGCTGCAGGATGACCGTCCGGTCGCCGGCGCCCTGGCCGGGCACGTGCCCATCGTGGTCATGGCCTGTGCCGTGGTCATGGCCTGTGCCGTGGTCATGGCCTGTGCCGTGGCCGTGGGCGGCCCCGTGGTGGCCGGCCGGGAGCAGCCGGACCACGGCATCTCCCGAGCACCCGCAGGTCGCGCACATGCTCAGGCCACCATGACTGACGTGATTCTGAGATCCTGCCCGGACACGACGGCGATATCGGCGCTGCCGCAGGGGCACAGCAGGATCGGCCCGTCCGGCTCGAACTCGCCGCCGCAGGTGCGGCACTGGCAGCGGCCGGCCGGCTCGGTAATCTCCAGGCGGGCGCCCTGCAGGCTGGTCCCCTCGGTGACCAGGTCGAAGCAGAACCGCACCGAGTCGGCCACGACTCCGGATAGCGCGCCGATCTCCAGCCGGACGCAGGTGATCCTGGCGCCGGGCAGGCGGCCGGTGACGGCGTCGACGACGCCCTCGGTGATCGCCAGCTCGTGCACGACTGCGCTCTCCCTCGGGCTCAGCAGATCCGCGGCAGCGGGTCACCGACCAGCAGGTCGACGATCCGGGTACCGCCGAAGGCGGTCTTGAGCAGGACGATTCCCGGCGGATCATCGGCCACGTGCCCGATGATCGCCGCCTGGGCGCCCAGCGGATGCGCGCGCATTGCGGCGAGCGCGCTGTCCGCATCCGCGCTGTCCACCACGACGACGAGGCGGCCCTCGCAGGCTACGTACATGGGGTCGATGCCGAGCAGCTCGGAGGCGCCGCGTACCTCCGGGCGCACCGGGATGTCGTCCTCGCTGACGACCACGCAGACGCCAGCGTCGGTGGCTACCTCATTCAGGATCGTGGCCACGCCGCCACGGGTGGCGTCGCGCATGGCACGGATCCCGGGCGCCGCGGCGAGCAGGTCGGCGACCAGCCCGTTGAGCGGCGCGGTGTCCGACGTCACGTCGGCCTCGATGTCGAGCTCACCGCGGGCCAGCATGATCGTGATGCCGTGATCGCCGATCGGTCCTGACACCATCACCACGTCGCCTGGCCTGGCCTGGGCCACGCCCAGGGCCGCCTCGCGCTCGATCACGCCGATCCCGGCAGTGTTGATGTAGCAGCCGTCGGCCTTGCCCTTCTCCACCACCTTGGTGTCGCCGGTGACCACCTGCACGCCCGCCGCTGCGGCGGCGTCGTGCATGGAGGCCACGATCCGGCGCAGGTCATCGACTCCGAAGCCCTCCTCGAGAATGAAGCCCGCCGAGAGATAGAGCGGCACGGCCCCGGACACGGCCAGGTCGTTCACCGTTCCGTTGACGGCCAGGTCACCGATGTTCCCGCCGGGGAAGAACAGCGGTGACACCACGTAGGAGTCCGTGGTGAGCGCTATCCGGGAGCCGTTGACGTGCAGCCGCGCCGCGTCCTCCAGCGGCTCGAGCAGCGGATTGCGGAAGGCGTCAAGGAAGATGGCCTCGACCAGCGTCCTCGTGGCCTTGCCCCCGGCCCCGTGCGACATGGTGATGCGCTCTTCCTTGACCCGGGGGCGGCTGCGGCGCGCGCGGTCGATGCGCTCCAGCACCTGCTCCTCGCGGACCGTCCCCGGCAGCGGCTGCGGGGCGCCAGAACCGCGCTCGTCGCGCGGGTTCGGCAGCTCGGCGGCCAGCGCGGCGAGCTCGTCGTGCTCGCGGAGTGCGTCGGCGACCCAGGCGGAGCTGTGGTCCTCCAGCACGCTGTCGCCGGTGCCGGCGCCGGGGCTGTCGCGGCCGTCACCTGCACCGGCAGCGGTGTCAGTGCCGACGCCGGTGTGTCCCGATGTCATGAGTTGCTCACCTCCTTGACCCGCTTGCGGCTCAGCCGACCGAAGTTGTAATAAGCCGCGCAGGCGCCTTCCGGGGACACCATGCAGGTGCCGATCGGCGTCTCCGGCGTGCAGGCCGTGCCGAACACCTTGCACTCCCATGGCTTCAGCACGCCCTTGAGCACCTCGCCGCACTGGCACGCCTTCGGATCGGCCACCCGCACGCCGGGCACGTCGAACAGCAGCTCGGCGTCGAAGCGGGCGTAGTCAGCCCGCATCCGCAGGGCGGAGTGCGAGATGAAGCCGAGGCCGCGCCACTCGAAGTACGGGCGCAGCTCCATGGTCTCGCCGATCGCCTTGAGTGCCACCAGGTTGCCGTCCCACGGCACCACCCGGGTGTACTGGTTCTCCACCGCCGACCGGCCCTCGGACAGCTGCAGCATCAGCATGTAGATGGACTGCAGGATGTCCAGCGGCTCGAAGCCCGCCACCACTACCGGCTTGCCGTAGTCCCTGGCGATGAATTCATAGGGCCGGCAGCCGATCACCGTGGACACGTGACCCGGGCCGATAAAGCCATCGAGCCGCAGGTCGGGGGAGTCGAGTATTGCCTTGATAGCGGGCACGATCGTGACGTGGTTGCAGAAGATGGAGAAGTTCTCCAGCCCCTCGGCGGCGGCGCGCAGCACGGTCATGGCGGTGGACGGCGCGGTGGTCTCGAAGCCGATGGCCATGAACACCACGCGCTTGTCCGGGTTCTGCCGGGCGATCTTCAGCGAGTCGAGCGGCGAGTACACCATCCGGATGTCGGTGCCCTGGGCCTTGGCGTCAAAGAACGAGCCGTTACTGCCCGGCACCCGCATCATGTCGCCGAACGAGGTCATGATCACGGCGGGATTCGCGGCCAGGTGCATCGCGTCGTCGACCCGGCCCATCGGAATGACGCACACCGGGCATCCCGGGCCGTGCACAAGCTCGACCGACTCGGGCAGGTAGTCCTCCAGGCCGTGCTTGTAGATCGTGTGGGTGTGGCCGCCGCAGACCTCCATGAACTTGTAATGGCGGCCCGGCTCGCACAGCCCGGCGATCTTGGCGGACAGCGCGTGAGCCTGGTCCGCGTTACGGAATTCGTCGACGAATCTCATATCAGGCCACCTACTCGATCATCGATTCCTGCAGGGCCATGAGTTCTTCCTCGTAGGCCTGCCCGATTCCCTCAAGGAACTCAAGCGCGGCAGCCGCCTCGTCCTCGTCGATCTTGGACAGCGCGAAGCCGACGTGGATGAGCACCCACTCACCCGGCTTCGGCGGGTCGTCGGAGAGCAGGCCCACATTGATGACGCGCCGGACGCCGCTGACGTCCACCCGCGCCAGGTCGGGCTGATCGGGCAGGAACTCGATCACCTCGCCGGGTATGCCGAGACACATATGCCCACCCTTTCCTGTCTCATCGGGAACCGCCGGGCTGCTGGCCGTCACCGGGCGGCCGGCCTACGCTGCTGGGCTGCTCGCCGGCGGCGGTTTCCGCTCCGGCGATCAGGTTCTTGACCACGCGCACGGCCTCGCCGACCGCCGCTGCCACCGGCGGGCTCAGCCCGATTCCGTAGTCAACGCTGGCCGGCTCGCAGCCCACGAGCAGGACCCGGCCGGCGTCCGCGCCGAGCATCTCAAGCACGCCGAACATCACGTCGGGCTGCATCCCGTGCGCGTCGAAAAGCTGTGCGCCAGCCGGCGATCCGGCCATGGCGCCGGGCAGCTGGCGGTGATCAAGCTCGATCACGTAGACCGTGCCCGGATCGTCGCCGCGCGAGGTGGCGTCGATGAGGATCGTGGTCTCGTAGCCGTCGGCCAGGTCGTAGGCAAGGTGCATGCCGCTGATCCCGTAGTCCGCCACCCGGACCCACTCGGGGAACTTCTCGGTGGCCAGCCGCCGCGCGACCTCGACCCCGAATCCGTCGTCGCCGAGGAAGATATTGCCGACGCCGGCAACCAGCATGCGGCTCGTCATTCGCCCGCCTGCTGACTGCTCAGGGCGGCGAGCGTGAGTTCCCACAGGACGTTGTAGACGGTGGTCTGCGCCTCCTGGATGCGGTGCACGGACGACGACGGCGCCACGAACAGGTAGTCGATGGTGTCGGCCTCGGCCATCTTCCCGCCCTCGTAGCCGGAGAAGCCGATCGTGAGCATTCCCCGGCGGCTCGCCTCGTCAAAGGCGCGCAGCATGTTGGCTGAGTTGCCGCTCGTGGACAGGCCGACCGCGATGTCCTCCTTGCGGCCGAACGCGGCGATCTGCCGGGCAAAGACCACATCCACGCCGATGTCATTGCAGAGCGCGGTGAGGGTAGCGGGATCACTGGCCAGGCTGAACGCGGCCAACGGTGTGCTCCCGCCGCCCGGGTTGAGGTACAGCGTGGCTACCTGCTGGGCGTCCGTGGCGCTGCCCCCGTTGCCGAAGGCGAACAGCCGCCCGCCCGCGGCGAACCGGCGTGCCGACTCCCGCGCGCAGGCAGCGATCCTGGCGCCGTCGCGAGCGCTGATCACCCGGCGCAGCTCCATGATCTCGGCCGCCTTGGCGACCGTGGACCTGCGCACCTCCTCAAGCACGGCGGGCAGATCGCTGGTGCTGGCGTACAGGAACGGGTACAGCGACTCGACCGTGCCGCGGTCCGCCGCGCTCTCCTGCCGTGCCACGGCGGTCAGCCCCCCACGACCGCGATGGCTTCCCTGGCGTGCACCAGGATCGTGTCGCCGACCGCGGCCGTGACGAAGGCGACGCTGACCTCTTCCTGGCCGGCGCCGGTATCCACGATGGCCAGGTCGTCGGCCAGCAGCCGGACGATGGTGACCGCCACGGCCGTGTCCGAGCAGGTGATGCAGACGTCGTCGTGGCACTCGGGAACGACGGGCGGCGGACCCTGCGCTCGCCCGGCTGTCATGCGACCACCCCCGGGGCGAGGATGCCCGGCTGCTCGAAGAACACGTGTACCAGCTCCCACAGCACGTGATAGGCCGTCACGTGCATCTCCTTGACGATCCTGGGATCGGCTGACCTGGCGGTCAGCAGGTGGTTAACGGCAGGGCTCGCCGCGATCGCGCCGCCGTCGCCGCCCACCAGGCCGATCGTCAGCATCCCGAGCTCGCTGGCGGCCCGCAGCCCGGCGAGGACGCTGGGGCAGTCGCCGTCGGCGGCGATGCCGAGCGCGATGTCGGCTGGCTCGGCCAGGAAGCGGATCTGGTGGGCGAAGATCCCGGCCATGCCGCGGGCAGCCGCCACCCCGGTGACCGTGGCGACGTCCGACGTCAGCGAGATCGCGGGAAGGGCGCGCTTCCCGACGATGACCGGATGGACGAACTCCACGGCCACGTGCTGTGCGTCGGTGCTCGGCCCGCCGGTCCCGAACACCACGAGCTTGCCGCCCTGGTGGAAGCGGATCGCCATGTCGTGGCAGGCCGCTGCCACGGCGGCGGCCTGATCGGCGAAGTCGCGCATCGGGGCGGCCCTTAGTTCAAACAGGCTTGCTGTCTCGTCGTCGCCGGTCGCGGACTGCGCGCCCGCAGGCGACCCGCGCGCAGGCGACGCGGCCGCTGCCCCGGCCCGCGCATTTCCGGGCCGGGCAGCCGCGGCGGCGGCCGGGTGATCGGCGGATGTCACGGCGTCGCCGCCTCGGCTGCGGTCAGTTCGACGTCGGCCTCGAAGCTGACCGCGTCGCGCACTTTCAGCGTCCCGAGGAACGCAGAGTAGGGCTTGATCCCGTACGCGGACTGCAGTATCGAGCCGGTGGCGTGATAACGGTCGGGGCCGGGCTGGGTGACCGTCAGGTCGAGCGGCTGCGCGGATCCGTTCAGCGTGAGCGTCCCGCTGATGACACCGGCCCCGGCGGAGTCCGGCTTGAACGCCGTCGCGCTGAAGACGGCCTCGGGATTGCGGTCGGAGGCCAGCAGCTTGCGCGCGGCCGCCCCGATCTCGCGCTTGTCCCTGTCGGTGAGCGGCTTGAGGCCGCCAGTCCCCTCGCGCACGATCAGCGCGCCCATGTCGACGCGTACCTCCAGTGCGACCGGAGCGAGATCGTCGCCGACCGTCAGCTCGCCGGACCACCGTGCGGCCTCGATCGTCAGGTCATGACCAGCCTGGGCGGCCATGCCGTCGCGGGCTGTCTGCAGCACAAGCCGGTCATGGTCCGAGCCGAGGCGGTAGCGCCCTGCCTTAACCGCCATGGCAGAAACCGTAAGACACATGTGGGGGGGAGTCCAGTGGTCCGCGCAGACAGGTTTGGGCTAATTGCCGTCCCGGGGCGGTAAAGGTTGCCGTCCGGGTCGGTAACGGCGCCATGCGCGGGCACGGGTCCGGCCGGCGGCTAGGGGAGCGGGACCTCGCCGAATACCTCCTGGATCCGCCGCAGGTCGCGCATGCGCGGCTCGGTGGCGCCGCCCACCCAGCGGCTGACCGTCTTCACCGAGACGCCGAGCTGCCGCGCCGCGGCCTCCTGAGTCATGCCCTCCCGGCGAAGCGCGCTCGACATCCACTCGGCGAAGCTGGCCGGGTGCCCCGGCTGGCCAAGCTGGACTACGCCCTGCGGGCCCGCGTCCGCCGGGGGGTCCGTCCGCGCGGACGGCGCCGCGACCGGCGGGGCCTGCTGGAAGGGCATGGTGATCTGAGCATCCGAGTGGAGCACGTCGACCTCGACGTGCTCAGGGAAGATCCGGAACGCGACCTGGATGTATCCGGTCGGCCCGGCCGCGTCGAGCAGGGCGCGGAACACGGTCTCGCCGACCTCGCGGGTGCCCTCCTCGCTCAGCGGGGACTCGGCAAGGCAGCGCCGGACGAAGTCCCTGATGTCGGGGATAGATGATGGCCTCGCGGGAAAGATCTGGGAGAGCACGACGACCGGCATGACCTCGATCGAGTCACCACCGGGACCGTGCAGGGGCTCAGCCACCGGTTTCTCCCTCAGACAAGCCCCAGCGCATCAGGACTGGGCATAAGTCAGGGTACGTGACCGCAAGGCGAACGGGGAACCTTGCCGGGTGCGCAACCAGCCGGTCCGCTGTGATATCGGTCATACCGGCTCGGGCGCTGCGTCGGCGAGTTGAGGGATCAGACATTTATGTCCTACGAACTGTCTGATGTGTCTTGAAGCCTGAGCTATGTCAGGTCTAACATGACGACGTCTGCGCATCAATGAGGCGAGGTGCGTGCCCATCTTTTTAGCAGCAACCGCGCGACCGGTGGTCGCGCGATCCACTGAGGCCGCGGGCCGCCGGAGAACGAACGCCGGGCCGCGGGAAGGATCGCGGCGGGCAGGCTCAATGCCCTGCCGCGGTCCAGCCATCAGCCCCGCACGCAGTTGTCAGCGGGCCGGGCATGTCCGGTATCCAGCCGATCCAGGAGCGAGGAGGTGGCCTCCTCATGGCCACTGGCACAGAGACAACCGACACGTCGCAGGCTGAGGCCGCCGCGGAGCCCGTGGTCCACATCCTCTGGATGAACGGCGGGCTTGGCTGCGACGGAGACTCCGTGGCACTGACCGCGGCCACCCAGCCCAGCATCGAGGAGATCGCGCTCGGCGCCCTGCCGGGACTGCCCAAGGTCGCGGTGCACTGGCCGCTGATCGATTTCGAGTGCGGGCCCGAGCAGGGCGCCGACAACTTCATCGAGTGGTGGCACAAGGCCGACCGCGGTGAGCTCGATCCCTTCGTGCTGGTCGTCGAGGGATCCATCCCGAACGAGGCGATCAAGGACGAGGGCTACTGGTGCGGCTTCGGCAACAATCCCGCGACCGGCCAGCCGATGACCACCAACGAGTGGCTGGACCGGCTGGCGCCCAAGGCCACCGCGATCCTGGCCGCCGGGACATGCGCCACCTATGGCGGCATCCACGCGATGGCCGGGAACCCGACCGGCGCGATGGGCGTCCCGGACTATCTCGGCTGGGACTGGCGGTCCAAGGCAGGCCTGCCGATCGTCTGCGTCCCCGGCTGCCCGACCCACCCGGACAACCTCTCCGAGACCATCCTGTACCTGCTCTACCAGGTGGCCGGCCAGGCGCCGATGATCCCGCTGGATGAGGCGCTGCGGCCAACCTGGCTGTTCGGGGCCACCGTGCACGAGGGATGCGACCGGGCGGGCTATTACGAGCAGGGTGACTTCGCGGTCGAGTACGGCTCTCCCAAGTGCCTGGTCAAGCTGGGCTGCTGGGGGCCGGTGGTCAAGTGCAACGTGCCCAAGCGCGGCTGGATCAACGGCGTCGGCGGCTGCCCGAACGTTGGCGGCATCTGCATCGCCTGCACGATGCCCGGCTTCCCCGACAAGTTCATGCCGTTCATGGACGAGCCGCCGGGCTCGAAGGTGTCCACCACCGCGAGCGGCCTTTACGGCACGGTCATCCGCACCCTGCGCGGCTTCACCGCGAAGACCCTCGACGACGAGCCGAAGTGGCGCGTCAAGGGTAACGAACTGCTCACTGGTTACAAGAAGACCTGGTGACATCGGCCGGCGCTGGTTTCGCGGAAGCGGCCACGCCAAGGAACAGGGAGAGGAATGAGCGATGACGACGGTCGATGACGCCGGCATAGTGGAGATGAACTGGGACCCGATCACGAGGATCGTGGGCAGCCTGGGCATCTACACCAAGATCGACTTCAAGCAGAAGAAGGTCGTCGAGTGCCACAGCACCTCGTCGATCTTCCGCGGCTACAGCATCTTCATGAAGGGCAAGGACCCAAGGGACGCGCATTTCATCACCAGCCGTATCTGCGGCATCTGCGGTGACAACCACGCGACTTGCTCGGTCTACAACCAGAACATGGCCTACGGGGTCCGCCCGCCGCACCTCGCCGAGTGGATCATCAACCTGGGCGAGGCCGCCGAGTACATGTTCGACCACAACATCTTCCAGGAGAACCTGGTCGGGGTCGACTTCTGCGCGAAGATGGTCGGCGAGACCAACCCCAGCGTGCTCGAGCTGGCCAACCGCACCGAGTGCGCGCACGCTGCCGAGCACGGCTACCGCTACATCGGCGACATCATGCGCTCGCTGAACCCGCTGGAAGGCGAGTTCTACCGCGAGGCGTTGCAGGTCAGCCGGTCCACGCGGGAGATGTTCTGCCTCATGGAGGGGCGGCACGTGCACCCCTCCACGCTCTACCCGGGCGGCGTCGGGACGACGGCTACCGTGCAGCTCTTCACCGACTACCTCACCCGGCTGATGCGCTACGTGGAGTTCATGAAGCGGGTCGTGCCGATGCACGATGACCTCTTCAACTTCTTCTACGAGGCACTCCCCGGGTACGAGGAAGTCGGCAGGCGCCGCGCCGACATGGTGTGCTGGGGCGCCCTGAACGACCCGGACCACTGTGACTTCAAGTACGAGAACATGACCAACTGGGGCAGGAAGATGTTCGTCAGCCCCGGCGTCATCCGGGACGGTGAGCTGCTCACCAACGATCTGGTCGAGATCAACCTGGGCATCCGGATCCTGCTCGGCAGCTCGTTCTACGAGGACTGGGAAGACCAGGAGATGTTCGTGACCCGCGACGCCCTGGGCAACCCGGTCGACCGCCGGCACCCCTGGAACCAGCACACGATCCCGCGGCCCGCCAAGCGCGACTTCGACAGTAAGTACAGCTGGGTCATGTCGCCACGCTGGTTCGACGGCACGGATCACCTCGCTGCGGACACCGGCGGCGGCCCGCTGCCCCGGCTCTGGGCCACCGCACTCGGCGGCCTGGTCGACATCGGCTACATCAAGTCCACCGGGCACAGCGTGCAGATCAACCTGCCCCGCACCATGAGCAAGCCAGCGGTCAGCTTCGAGTGGACTATCCCGCGCGACAAGGACGGACGGCCGCTGTCCAACGCGATCGAGCGGGACCGGGCGCGGACCTACTTCCAGGCCTACGCCGCTGCCGCCGCGCTGTACTTCGTGGAGAAGGCGCTGGCGGAGATCCGGGCCGGGCGCACGAAGACCTGGGAGCCGTTCAACGTTCCCGACGAGGCCTTCAGCGTCGGCTTCACCGAGGCGGTCCGCGGCGTGCTCTCCCACCACATGGTGATCCGCGGCGGGAAGATCGCGAACTACCACCCGTACCCGCCGACCCCCTGGAACGCCAGCGTGCGGGACAGCTTCGGCACCCCGGGGCCCTATGAGGACGCGGTGCAGAACACGCCGATCTTCGAGGAGAACCCGCCGGAGAGGTTCAAGGGCATCGACATCATGCGGGCCGTCCGGAGCTTCGACCCGTGCCTGCCCTGCGGCGTGCACATGTCCCTCGGCAACGGCAAGGTGCTGGACAAGGTGCATACGCCGATGTCCGTCATCCTGGCGACCTGACGGCCGCCGGCCACCCCGGGTCCCGCCCAGGGACCCGGGCCGGCCGGCCACCCCGCCCGCCAAGCGGCGCCGGGCGGGTTCGGAGATCGCTGGCAGACGGAGGCGAAACGGATGACCGGCGTTCGGCAGGTCGGGACACGGGTAGAGGAACTGCTTGCCGCGCTGAGGACGAGCGGCGGCGGGAAGACGGCGGCGGCCGCCGAGGAACTGGTGGGCCTGCTGGTCGGCCTGTACGGCGACGGGCTCACCGCGATCGTGGCCGTGCTGCGGGACGGTGGTGAGGCCGGCGCCGCGATGCTGGCCAGGCTCAGCGAGGATCCGCTGGTGGAGAGCCTGCTGCTGCTGCACGGGCTGCACCCGCTGGACGTCGACGCGAGGATTCAGCGCGCCCTGGACAATGTCCGGCCCTACCTCGGCTCGCATGCGGGCGGCGTGCAGTACCTCGGCGTGTTCGATGGCGTGGCGAAGCTGCGGCTTGAGGGCAGCTGTCACGGCTGCCCGTCCTCGACGGTGACCGTCCAGCTAGCCATCACCGGCGCGGTCGAGGACGCCGCGCCCGAGGTGACGCAGGTCGTGGTGGAGGGCATGACCGAGGCGCCTGCTCCGAAGCTGCTGCAGATCGGCCGCCCGCCGTCGGACGCAGCGCGCCCGGGGGGCGATCCTGCCGCCGCGGGGGGCGGCGGGGCCGACGGCGGGGCCGAGGCCGGCTGGGTCACCCTGCCGAGCATCGGGCCGCCGAGCTCGCGTCCGGTCACCGCGTCGGCCGACGGCACCTCCGTGCTTGTCTGCTCGGTCCGCGGCACGCTGTACGCCTATCTCGACGCCTGCGCGGCATGCGGTTCCTCGCTGGCTGACGGAGTGCTGCAGCGCGAGCTGCTGACCTGCCCTGGCTGCGCCGCGCGCTACGACGTGCGGCTGGCAGGCAAATGCCTCGACGATCCGGCCGTGCACCTCAGCCCGCTGCCGCTGCTGGCCGACAGCCAGGGCGTCCGGGTAGCGCTGCCCCAGGCGGTCCGGACATGACCGGCAACGTCGGGCTGCGCCGATTCGTCCCCGGCGCCGAGGCCGGGACTTCCGCGGCGGACGCCACTGCGCCGACCGGGGGCGGCCAGCAGCCGGGCCCGCCGCCGGGCGGCGCCCCGCCGCAGGAGAAGTGCGAGCTGTGCGCGACCGAGGTCGCTGCCGAGCACGGGCACGTCGCCGATCTTGAGCAGTCGACGCTGATCTGCGCGTGCCGGGCGTGCTATCTGCTCTTCACCCACGCTCAGGCGGGCCGGGGCAGGTACCGCGCCGTTCCCGATCGCTACCTGCATGACCCGGCGCGGCAGCTGTCCGTCGCCGAGTGGGACGAGTTCGAGATCCCGGTCGGGCTGGCGTTCTTCCTGAGCAGCTCGCAGCGCGGGGAGGTCAGCGCGTTCTACCCCAGCCCGGCAGGCGCCACCGAGAGCACGCTCAACCTGCGGGCCTGGGAGCGGCTCACCTCGGCGCATCCGCTGCTCCGAGCCGCGGCCGCGGACACCGAGGCCATCCTGATCTACCGCGGCGACTCGGGCGTCGAGTACTTCCTGGTGCCGATCGACGCCTGCTATGAGCTGGCCGGCCGGATGCGGCTGCACTGGCGCGGATTCGACGGCGGCGCGGAGGCACGCCAGAGCATCGCCGAGTTCCTGTCCGGCGTACGGTCACGTTCCAGGGCCTTCCGCGAGGAGCCCTGAGATGGCCGAGCTCGTCTTCGACTGCGTCGGCGCGCACGCCGACCGTTACGCGGTCTCTCCTTCCATGTCCTTCTCGCTGCGGATCAGCGACACCAGCGGGGAGAGCGTGGAGGCGATCGCGCTGCGCTGCCAGATCAGGATCGAGCCGGCCCGGCGGCGTTACTCCGAGGCCGAGGCAGAGCGCCTGAACGACCTCTTCGGCGAGACCCAGCGGTGGGCCGAGACGCTCCGGCCGCTGCAGTTCACCAACGTGGCGATCATGGTGCCGCGTTTCACCGGCAGCATCGAGCTTGATCTGCCCGTGCTGCTGAGCTATGACCTGGAGATCGGGTCGACGAGGTACTTCGCCGGCCTGGACGGCGGGGAGGTGCCGCTGCTGATGCTGTTCAGCGGCACGGTGTTCACCATGGCGGGCGGCAAGATCCAGGCACAGCAGGTGCCCTGGAGCAAGGAGGCGACCTACCGCCTGCCGATCCCGGTCTGGCGCGAGGCCATCGATGCTCATTTCCCGGACAGCGCGTGGATCAAGATGAGCAGGCAGACGCTGGACGAACTGCAGCGCTACAAGACGCGCAGCGCGCTGCCGACCTGGGACGCCACGCTGCTCGCCCTGCTCGCCGGGGCCGCGGCGCCTGCCGATCGCGCGGAGGGTCAGCCATGAGGATCGACTCCGCTCATCTCGGCCATGCGCGCAAGGTGGCGGACGCCATCCTCTACGAGGGCTACCTGCTGTACCCCTACTACCGCTCGTCGCAGAAGAACCAGATCCGGTTCCAGTTCGGCGTGCTGATGCCGCCCGCCTACCGCGCGGTCGACGACAGCGAGCGGTCCGCCAGCCAGACCGAGTGCCTAGTCGAATGCCCTGACGATGCGGAGATCACCGTCCTGGTCCGCTTCCTGCAGCTGCAACGGCGGACCGTGCATGAGAGGTCACCGGACACCGGCCAGCTGCGCAAGGTCGCCGCGCTGCAGGTGGACGGATCGGAGTACACCGAATGGGATGAAGCCGCCGAGCGGGAGCAGCAGGTGACCGTTTCCGTCGCCGAGCTGATCAGCGGGGACAGGAACCTTGAGTTCCGCGCCGCCGCTGGCGAGTCGGCCGAGGAACTCACCGACGCGGGCGGCACGGCGGCGGGCCGGCTCGTCCGGGAGTGGACCGGGATCGACGGGATGATCGCGGTGCATGCGGAGCGGGTCGCCGGGCCCTATCAGGCGCTCAAGCTGCGGGTCAGGGTGGAGAATCGCACGACGCCAGCCGCTGCGCTGCGCGGCAGGGACGATGGCCTGCGGCATTCGCTCATCGCGGCACATTTGCTGATCGGCGTTCCCGGCGGGACCTTCCTGTCCATGACTGACCCGCCGGAATGGGCAGCGGCGGAGATCGCGTCGTGCGTCAACACCGGGACCTGGCCGGTGCTGGCCGGGCCGGAGGACTGCGCTGATCTTGTCCTGTCGTCCCCGGTGATTCTCTACGACCATCCCGAGATCGCCGCGGAGAGCGCCGGTGACCTGTTCGACGCCACCGAGATCGACGAGATCCTCACGCTGCGCACGATGGCGCTGACCGACTCGGAAAAGCGCCAGGCCCGCGCCACGGATCCGCGTGCCGCAGAGCTGATGGACCGGATGGACCACATTCCGCCGGAGATGCTGGAGCGGATGCACGGGGCCATCCGTTACCTGCGGCCGGTAGCCGGACCAGCGCCGGCGCGAGGAGCTGCCGACAGCGCGGCGTCATGGCCGCAGGCCGACGAGCTGCCCGGCTGGCCGGCCGCGGACGGCGTGCCCACATGGCCGCCGAGCGCCGGGCCCGCGCTGCCGGCCGCCGAGCCGACGGAACAGATCACCGACCGCCCGTCGGTGCCGTGGTGGGACCCGGGCGCGGACAGCTCCGTATCGCCGGAAACCGATCACGTGATCGTGGCCGGCGCCCGTGTCGCGAGGGGCAGCCGGGTTCTGATGCGGCCGGGCGCGCGGCGCGCTGACGCCCAGGACCTGTTCCTCATCGGGCGCGAGGCGACCGTGCAGGCGGTACTGCACGACGTCGACGGCGAGGTGCACCTGGCGGTCAGCCCGGACGACGATCCAGCCGCCGAGCTGCAGCGCAACCACGGCAGGTTCCTGTATTTCTCGCCGGACGAGATCGAGCCGATCGAGCCCGCCGGCTCTACTGGAGCGCCCGGCTGAATCGGCCGGCGCCACGACCCATCACTGGTCAGAGGAGGAAAACGAGATGATCTCGAGACTGATCAAGGCGGCGCTAGTCGCGGTTGTCCTGGCGGCGATCGTCCAGTCGCTGCCGGACGTCAAGCGCTACCTCGAACTCCGCGAGATGTAGGCGAGAGGACGCGGCGTTCGCTTATCCGACCCCCCAACGAGGTGAGGCAGGAAAATGGAAGCGATCATTGGATTCGTGGCCGGCTACCTGGTCGGCAGCCGGGAAGGGAAAGCAGGCCTTGACCGGCTCCGCACATCGTGGGACGCGATCAGGACCTCGCCTGAGGTGCGCAGGCTGGCAGGGGAGGCGGCGGTCCTCGCCGAGGCCACGCTCAGGCGGGCGGCCAGCGGCGGCCTCAGCGGGACGGTCAGCGGCGTGACCGACCTGATCGCGAGCAGGGCGGCCAGCCGCCAGGCAGGGCGGGCAGCCTGACATCGCGACCCGCCTGGCGATCCTTGGATCGCCAGCCGACCTTGGCCGCCAGGTCCTGGTAGGCAGGCTGGAGTTCGCCCCATCGCGCGCCGGCGTCGCAGCGCTCACGCCCGCCGAGGTGGGCGGCGAGATCCTCGACATGGACCTGGACCCCCGCCCCGTAGGCGGCGAGCAGTTCCAGCCCTACCTCGCCGATCCAGCGGACCAAGGCGGCCGGGATCCGTGAGCGCCGACCACACGTCGTCGATATCGGTGTCGAAGCGGTCCTCCATGCGAACGACGCCCTTGCCGTCTGCTGATCGCAGGCTGCCAAGGATGCGGGGCGTCCGCGCGGGCGGCCGGCCGGGTTTGGCACGATGGGGCAGGTGAACAGTCACCTGATCAGCATCGACGGCACGGCCGCCAGCGCGGACCGTGCCACGGTCGAGCGCCTGCTGAAGGACGACACGCTGCTCTGGCTCGACCTGCACGCCGCGGACGCCGACGGACTCGCGCTGCTCGGCGACGTGTTCCAGATGCACCCGCTGGCTCTTGAGGACGTCAGGGAATTCGGGCAGCGCCCGAAGCTCCAGGAATTCGGTGACGTCTCCTACATCGTGGCCTACGGAGCGCAGGGCATGGGCGAGGCGCTGGTCGAGGTGCACTGCTTCTACTCCGAGCAGTATGTGATCACGGTCAGGCGGGATCCGTGCGTGGTCCTTGAGCAGCTCCGCAAGAGCCTCGGCCAGCCGGACGGCGCGCTGTCCCGGCAGCCGGGCTCCCAGGGCCGGCCCATCCGGCTGATCCTGCTGCATCATGTACTTGACGGCCTGATCGACAGTTTCTTCCCGGCGCTGTCGGACTTCGATGACAAGATCGACGACCTTCAGCAGCAGATCTTCGTGAAGCCGACCGAGGATCAGCTGTCCCAGCTGTTCGCCATGCAGAAATGGCTGGTCGGCCTCAGGAAGCTGGTGACACCGCAGCGCGACGGCATGTCGTCGCTGGTGTCCGGCGTCACCAGCCTGCCGGGAATGACGGCGGAGGGCGAGCCTTACCTCCGTGATCTCTATGATCACCTGATCCGGGTCAGTGACCTCGTGGACAGCTATCGTGACCTGCTGAGCAACGCGATGGACGCTTACCTGTCGATCGTCTCCAACCGGCTCAACCAGGTGATGAAGCAGCTGACCGTCATCGCCACCATCTTCCTGCCGCTGTCCTTCCTGACCGGATTCTTCGGCCAGAACTTCGGCTGGATGGTCAACCGGCTTGGCGCGCTGCCGACCTTCCTGCTGCTCGGGATCGGCACCGAGCTCCTCGCGGCAGCGGGGCTGATGTTGCTGTTCCGCCGGCGCGGCTGGTTCTGATCGCGGCGATGACGCTGACCACCGGGCTGGCGCGGCCAGTTACCGGGCGGGCGCGGCCAGCTCGGGCACCTGGCCGCGGTCGCCGTCCGCGCGGCGGCCGACGCCGCGGCGCCTGAGGCCGCCGAGTATGACGCTGACGCCGAGCGCCCCGGCGGGCGGCAGGGTGATCAGCGCGGGGAGCTGGTAGCGCCAGGAGAACTCGAACAGGTCGGAGGCGAGGAGCACCGCGACGGCCGCGGCGAAGAAGAGGAAGCAGGCGAGGGCTGCCTGGTACTCGGCCCTCGCTGCCCGCTGCCCGCCCGCGCCGCGCCGGCGGCGGGCCAGGCTGGCCGAGCCGATGAGCCCGGCGATGGCGGCGAGGGCGAGCAGCGGTCCCGGGGTGTAGCCGCCGCGGAGCTGGTAGGAGCGCAGGAAATCCGCCAGCGGGGCCGCGACCGCTGCCCTGCCGCCCAGCGAGGCGGGCAGCGGCGTGACGTAGTTGATCCCCCCGTTGGCGGTGAGCTGCACGCCGAGCACGAGGACATGCTCGCGGCTGACCCGGATCGTCGGCGGGTAGGCCGGGTAGCTGTCCTGGAACTGCCAGCGCGAGATCGGAGTGTCACCTGGGCTGGTGTTCCGGGTCAGGGCGAAGAGCTTCACTGCGTCCCGGGTGATTCCGCCGATGATCCGCATCGGCTGCTGCAGGAGCACATGGTGGTTGAAGCTTGAGATGATCTTGCTCTGCTGGCGCCCGGCCGGGGCGACGTAATCCTTAAGCGGGGAACTCGCGCTGTGTTCCAGGCCATCCGGCCCGAGTGCCCGCTGCCGCGGCGTCGGGCACAGCGGCCGCTCGTAGGCGGGCAGCCGCAGCGTCGCGCAGTCGGCGTCAGCCGCCATCCGCCCGTAGAGCTCGCTAGTGCCGGAGTGAGACAGCTGGAAATGCCCGTTCTGTGCCAGCGAGATGCTGCTGTAGGCCAGGACCGGAACGGCGAAGGCGGCGCACAGCGCGACAGCGTGGCCGGCCCGTCCCCGCCAGCCGCCCGCCGCGATCGCCACGTAGACGGCGGCGGGCAGCACGAGGATCTCGCCGACCTGCCGGAGCGTGGCCGAGCAGCCGAGGATCAGCCCGGCGGCGATGATCGCCCGAAGGCCCGGCCTCGGCCGCCACAGCAGCATGGCCAGCCCGGCGACGATCAGTGCCTCGAACCACACGTCCGGCATGATCGTCTGCTCCATCTGGAGCTGGTAGGCGTCCAGCAGGACCGGCGCGACGGCCAGCGCGGACAGCCAGCGGGGGCAGCCGCGGCGGAGCAGGACGAGGTAGAGGGTCACCGCCATCGCCAGGCCGAGCAGATGCTGGACGGCGGCCACCGTGGAAAGATCACCGAAGAACAGGATGAATCGCAGCGGCACCTTGTAACCCACCGGGTCGGTGCCCGGCCAGGCGCCGTAGACGTACTTGACGGAGTCGATGTAAAGCAGCGCGGGCCGGTAGGCGATCTGGGTGAGGACGCGCAGGACCAGCCCGGCCAGTAGCAGTGCCGCCACCAGCCAGTGCTGGCGCGCCACGGCCAGCCAGGGCCGCCGCGCCACGGCCAGCATGGCCGCCGGCCACCCGCCGCGGCGCGCGGCGGCCGCCGGTTCGGCGTCGGCGGTGCCGGGAGCGGCGGGATTAGCGTCGCCGGCCGCTGGCCTGGGCATTGACATGGATGATTGTCCTGGTCGTGGATGGCTGCCGTCCGGCCGACCACGAGGAGCCGCAGTCGCGGACGCGTTCTCGTTCGCTGGCTCGTCGGTCCGATCTCCGCGCGAGCCCTGAACTCAGGCCCGGAGCCGCCTCCGATGAGCGTACCGGAGCACCGGCCGCGGGCCGTCAGCGAGTTTATCTCCCCGCTGGATCCCGGCGCCTGGTCTGCTGTGGGTCGCACGACTGGCATGCGCGTCGAGGCCGGGTGGGACCGGACCTCCAGCGTGGGTGCTCCCGAACCGCCTGCGCATCGCCGATGTTCCGCTCGACGCGGCCCGTGCCAGCGTTGCGGCGGCCATCCGCCACCGGACCGGGGTCTCTGTAGCCGATGCGCACCTGGGCTGTCGCCGCCACCAAGATCATCCTTAACAATCCTGTCGTGCACCCGTCGGCTGCGCCGGCCGGCTGAAACGTCGGCGGCCTGCCCTACCGTGACGCCCATGTCCGGGGATGCCGCCGAGGACAGCGCTGCGGGGCGGGATGCCGCCGCCAGGCGGCGGGCCGCCTCCGGGTCCCGGGCGGGGTGGGAGCTGCTGGCCAGGTCGGTGCGCGGGCAGGTGCCGCACCTCACTGGGCCGCCGCCGGACGGCCGTGGCCTCTGCGTCACCTGCAAGGGCCCGATCGCCCCGGGCAACGTCCGCTGCTACCAGTGCGGCCTGCACGCGGAGACCCTGCCCGGGCTGCTCGCCGACGTCGTGGTGCCCATCTCGCACGCGGCGAAGGGCGGTCAGCACGCGCGCAATCTCTGGCTGTACAAGTCGGCCAGGCCCGGCGCCGCCCAGGCGAGCGCAGCCCTGCGCGCGCTCCTGGTCGTCTTCCTGCGCGACCACGGGCGGTGCGCCTGGCGCTCGGCAGGGATGACCGGGCCCACTCATCTGGCGGTGGTGCCCAGCGGCCGGGGCCGCGCCGGGCCGCATCCGCTGCAGGCGCTGATCGCTCCGTGCCTCGCTCTCCCATGGGCGCGGCTAGGCCCGGGGCTGCGTGATGACCCGGCAGCCCGCGACCTGGGCGCCGATCGATTTCACGCCGTCAGCCTCGCCGGGGCGGATGTCGCACTCCTTGATGACACCTGGACGTCGGGCGCAAGCGCCCAGTCGGCATGCGCGGCGCTGCGGCTGGCCGGCGCCCGTTCGGTGGCTGTCATCGTGCTCGGCCGCCACGTCAGCGCGCCGGGACCGGGCGGCGCAGGATCCGGCCGCTGGCCCGGCTGGGCCGCGGCTATGCCGTTTCGCCCGTGGCTGTGCGCCGTGCACGGGGCCGTGCTGCCCGCGGCTGCGGGCCGCGGGCGGACACGCGACTGAGAATGGTCAATAGGCTGGGCGCGTGCTTGCCGATCAGCCTTCCAGAACCGCCCTGGTCCGGCGGGCTCGCCGGATCAACCGCGAGCTCGCGGTCCTTTACCCGGACGCCCACTGCGAACTTGATTTCTCCTCGCCGCTTGAGCTGCTCGTGGCGACGATCCTGTCCGCCCAGTGCACCGACAAGCGGGTCAATCTGGTAACGCCGGTGCTCTTCGCCCGCTACCGCACGGCCGCCGACTATGCCGCCGCCGACCGCGGGGAGCTGGAGAAGATCATCCAGTCGACCGGGTTCTTCCGCGCCAAGACGACCAGCCTCATCGGGCTCGGCCAGGCGCTGTGCGAGCGGTTCGGCGGCGAGGTGCCCGGCCGGCTGCGCGACCTGGTCACCCTGCCCGGCGTGGGCCGCAAGACGGCGAACGTGGTCCTCGGTGACGCCTTCGGCGTGCCGGGCATCACCGTGGACACCCATTTCCAGCGGCTGAGCCGGCGCTTCGGATGGACCGTGCAGGACGACCCGGTCAAGATCGAGCATGAGGTCGGCTCGCTGATCCCCCGCGCTGAGTGGACCGCGTTGTCGCATCGGATGATCTGGCACGGCCGCCGGGTGTGCCACGCACGCAAGCCGGCCTGCGGAGCCTGCGGGATCGCCGCGCTGTGCCCGTCGTACGGTATCGGTCCCACCGACGCCGAAACGGCGCGCAAGCTGGTGAGGACCGGGCCGTTCTCGTGACGGAATCAGACCGCGACGTCCCCGGCTGGCTGGCGGCGCTGGCCAGCGCGGCGGCGGGGATGGCGGTACCGGTTGCGCTGCGGCCGGGGCCAGGAGGGCGTCCCGCTGCGGTGCTCATCCTGTTCGGGGACGGCCCGGCCGGTCCTGACCTGCTGCTCGTCCAGCGCGGCCCGAGGCTACGGCAGCATGCTGGCCAGCCGGCCTTTCCCGGCGGCGCGATCGACTCCTCTGACGGAGGACCGGTTCAGGCGGCCTTGCGTGAGGCAGCCGAGGAGGCGCGAGTGGACGCCTCCGGCGTTCAGGTGCTCACGGTGCTGCCCGACTTGTACATCCCGCGGAGCGGGTACACCGTGAGCCCGGTGCTCGCCTGGTGGCGGCGGCCGGCCCCGGTCGGCCCCGGCGATCCCGTGGAGGTCGCGGCGGTGGCGCGGGTCGCCGTCAGCGAGCTCGCCGATCCGGCGAATCGAGTCAGCATCCGCCTTCCCTCCGGGGCGTCCGGCCCGGCCTTCCGGGTCAGCGGGATGCTGGTCTGGGGCTTCACGGCCCTCGTGGTAGACCGGCTGCTCGCGCTGGGCGGCTGGGAGATCCCCTGGGATGCCAGCCGGGCCGAGGACCTGCCAGCCGAGGCAGCGATGGCGGCGAGCGGCGAGCAGGGAACCATCACCTGAGCCTGCCGCGCCCAGGCAGGCCGCAGTCTCCGCCCGGCGCCCGGCGCCCCTGGCTGCTCAGCCGCCCCAGGCGGTCAGCTGGCCGGGCACATGGCCCGGCAGATGCGGATTGGCGGATACGGTTGGCTGGTGCCGGGTGACTTGCTGGACCTGATACTGATCGCGCTCGCCGTCGCCTTTGCCGTCGCCGGATACCGACAGGGTTTCATCATCGGCGTGCTGAGCTTCGCCGGATTCGTCGGGGGCGGTGCGATCGGCGCCGTCGTCGGCCCGCGCATCGCGCGGTCGCTGGTCAGCGGGACAGCCGCGCAGGCGCTCGTCGCCATCCTCGTCGTCTTCGTCGCCGCGATGATCGGCCAGCTCCTCGCTTCAGGCGTCGGCGTCGCGATGCGGTCCCGGCTGACCTGGCGGCCCGCCACGGTGGTCGACGCGTTCGGCGGCGCGGCCGTCAGCGTTATCTCGGTGCTGCTGATTGCCTGGCTGATCGCGTCAGCCGTGGCCTACGCGCCCTTCCCGCTGATCTCGCGCCAGGTCAACGACTCCGTCGTGCTCCGCGGCGTGGACCGGATCATGCCGCCCGCCGCGAGCACGATGTTCTCCGACTTCCGCGGCCTGCTGGCCAGCGGACCGTACGCCCAGGTCTTCGGCGCGCTCGGGGCTGAGGGCGCGCTGTCGGTAGGGCCGCCGGACAATGGCGTCCTGTCCTCCCGAGGGCTCGCCCGTGACCGGGACAGCATCGTCAAGGTCCAGGGCACCGCCCCGAGCTGCTCGCGCCGGATCGAGGGCACGGGCTTCGTCTTCGCCCGCGATCACGTACTCACGAACGCCCACGTGGTGGCCGGCGTTACCCAGGGGCCGGACGTATCCGCTCAGGGCGGCCCCGAGTTGCGCGCCACCGTCGTCCTCTACGATCCGCGGCGTGATGTGGCGATCCTCTACGTTCCCGGCCTTGCCGCCCGGCCGCTGCGGTTCGCCGGCCTGGCGTCGACTGGTAACAGCGCGATCGTGGTGGGTTACCCGCTGGATGGCTCCCTCACTGCGGTGGCCGCCAGGATCGGCGGCAGCGAGGAGGCCACCAGCCCGGACATCTATCAGACCACTCAGGTGACCCGCGAGATCTACACAGTCAGAGCGGCGGTCAGGCAAGGCAACTCCGGCGGCCCGCTGCTCGCCCCCGATGGCCGGGTCTACGGAGTCGTGTTCGCCGCGGCGGTGTCGGTGAAGGACACCGGCTACGCCCTGACAGCGTCGGAGGTCATCCCGGACGCCCGCGCGGGCAAGGCATCGACCGCCGGTGTCTCCACCGAGGCCTGCGACTAACGGGCCAGCCGGATGAGCAGGCGGTCCGGGGGCACGGCCGCGAGCCCGTCCCGCTCGATACCGTCCGCCAGCTCGCCGGCTGATCCGGCGATGCCCGCCGCGTTGATCCCATGCGGGCAGGCGCGGGCGTATCCGCTGACGGCGCTTGCCCCGCGGCGCAGCAGCGCGACAGCACCCCGGGCGTTGCCGCGCTGCGCGTGCGTAAGGCCGACCGCGATCTGCGCCAGGCCCTGCCAGAGGTCGCGCTCGGCGGGCGGCGCTGCCTTCCATGACGCCTCCAGCACCTCGTGGGCGTGAAACGGCCGGCCGCGGTCGATCAGCTGCTGGGCCAGAGCGAGGGCAGCAGCGGGCGGCAAGGCCGGCGCATCGGGCGGCGGCGGCTCGCCGCCGGGCGCGGCACGGCTGAGCGGCCGGCCGAGCCCATCCCGCGGCCGTGCGTTGCGCGGCCGGCCTGCTGCGTCCCTGTCCCGGCCGGGGGCGGCGCTGCCGGGGATAGCGCTGCCGGAACTGGCGCTGCCGGGAGTGGCGCTGCCGGGAGTGGCGCTGCTGCCGCGGACTGGCCGCGATGTCACCGTTCTGGCTCCGGGTCGGCCAGCCAGGCGCACAGCTCGGTGTTAAAGCGGGCCGGCAGCTCCTCATGCGGGAAATGCCCGGCGCCGTCCAGCAGGCGCCATCGGTACGGCGCGTCGACGTGCCTGCCCGATCCGCGGGCCGCGCTGGGCAGCACGCAGTTGTCCAGGGCGCCGTGCAGGTGCAGGGTCGGCGCCTGAATCGGCGCGCGCATCCTGCGCGCGTACCGCAGGCCGTCCGGGCGCAGCCGGGAACGGAGGAACCAGCGGTGATACTCAAGCGCGGAGTGGGCCACGGACGGCATGCACATCGCCGCGCGGTAACGGCGCTCGGTCTGCGGATCCGGCCACCCGGGACCCGACCAGGAACGCAGCATGCGGCCGACACGCTCGGCGTCATGCCGGACCAGCTGGCGCTCAGGCAGCACGGGAAGCTGGAAGCCCAGCGCGTATCCGCTGCTCCTGCCCTGGCCGAGCGGGTCGGACAGCACCGCGGCGCGCAGCCGGAGCGGATGCGGGACGGAGACGATGGCGAGCCGCCTGACCACCTTGGGGAAATACGCCGCCATGGTCCAGGCCACCAGGCCGCCCCAGTCGTGGCCGACGACCACGGCGTTCGCCTCGCCGAGCGACCGGATGAGCCCGGCGGCGTCCGAGGCCGCCGTCACCAGGTCGTAGCCGCGCGGCGGCTTGTCGCTGCCGCCGTAACCGCGCAGATCGGCGGCGGCGACCCGGTAACCGGCGCGGCTCAGCGAGGTCAGCTGCCCGCGCCAGGTCCACCAGAACTCGGGAAAGCCATGCAGCAGCAGGACGAGCGGCCCGTCCCCGCTCTCGGCGATATGGAATCGCGTACCGTTGGCGCTGACCGAGCGGTGCGTCCAGGGGCCGTCGATAAAGATCGGCTCGTCGCCCCGCGAGGCCACGGATCACTCCGCTCCGGCCGAGCGGCTTGTCCCCGGAGTCCCGCTGTCGCGCTTGAGCAGCGAGAAGTGACCCTGAACGGTTCCCCGGGTCTTCTTCAGCCCGCTCATGCCGCGTACCTTGAGCGCGCCGACCAGCACGGCCAGCCCCGCCAGCAGGACGCACACGCCGGCCACGATAAGGAACGACGCCCACGCCCAGATGCCGAGGGAGATCAGGCCGTAGGCGAGGGAGAAGCAGCCCAGCATGAGCACGAGGCAGGCAACAAAGGCGCCGATGATCAGCAGCGCCCCGGCGATGCCCAGCCGGCGCACGTCCGCCTTGAGCTCGAGCTTCGCTAGGTCAAGCTCGCATTTCATCAGCTTGGTGACGTCACTGACAGCCAGCGACACCAGGGCGCCAAGAGACTGATCGCTTGCGCTGTCCACCGGCTGCCGGACCGCGGACTCGGCCATCGGCGCTCTCCCCTCTCGCTGCGTTAGGCCAAGTCTCGCGCATACGCAGTGGCGCCTTGTAGCCGGAGTGCCGTCTTCCCCGCGCCATGCCATGGCGCCGCTCCGGGGCGCGCGCCGGTCACGGTGGCGTCAGGCCGGCTGGCCGCGGCGAACGGCGGGTGCTGCGATGGCGAACGGCGCCCCGGGGCCGGGACGCCGTCGCCTTACACGTCACTCCGGGTTACCAAGCGTGCACCTTCATTTGCCGGGGCGGGCAGCCCTGCGGCACGCTCATCACTGGCGCGCCGTCCTGCTGGACTCGCCTGCCCCGGCACGCCTCCCGCGGCTGGTCGCGCGTGGGTGCCCGGTTGCCGTGCGCGGACCTGCTGGTCCGTTACACCTTTGTACGACGGATCCGGCCACTTGAAAAGCCCCTGGCGTGACCAATTCGTGATGTCGATCGATCCGCCGGTTCACATGTCGTGGGATGGCGCGTTCTGCCTGGTCAGCATGGCCATACGGGTCGCCGGGCCAGCCATGTCGTAACTGTCCGTGGCGTCCATGCGGGCAGGGAGGACCGCGGTGAGCCTGAACGGCGGCCCGAGCGCGCTCCGGCCCGCGCCGCGCCTGGTGATCAGCCCGGGCCGGCTTAACGGCCGCCGAATGCCAGCGCACCTGGCCGCGAGATGGGCGAGATGATGGTCCTGCCAAGATCAGGTAATGGCGGGGCCGATGCGCTCTTTCTCCCGGCGGAATGGGGCAGGCGAGACGGCGGAGATGGGGCAGGCGAGACGCCGGAGATGAAGGAGATGAAGAGGAGCTGACGTTACGGCGCCGGCCGACCTGATGGCGCTGGCCGCTGGTAACTTGGGCTTACTGCACATAGGCTTTAACGGGTGACGGGTCCGGTTCTGCCCCCCCGGAACCGGACCGTACGGCGACCCCCGCTCTCCCCCCCCCGGCGGGGGTCGCCTCATGTCCGGGTGCCGTCCCGCCGCCGCTGCGATGGCGGCGGGACGGCGTCCCAGCCCGCTAGCAGGCATTCCAGCAGCATGACCGCGCCGTGCTTGGACAGCGGCTCGTTGCCGTTCCCGCATTTCGGCGACTGGATGCACGAAGGGCAGCCAGCGCTGCACTCGCAGGACCGGATTGCCCGCGAGGTCGCGCGGAGCCAGCCTTCCGCGGCCTGGAAGCCGCGCTCAGCGAATCCGGCGCCGCCGTCATTCCCGTCATAGACGAAGACAGTCAGCTGTCCGGTGGCCGGATGCACGTCAGCGGAGACCCCGCCGACATCCCAGCGGTCGCAGGCGGCGACCAGCGGCAGCAGCCCGATCGAGGCGTGCTCCGCCGCGTGCGCGGCGCCGGGCAGGTCGACGCCACGCCGCGCGAGCCCTGCCCGTTGACCTGCCGAGATCGTCCACCACACCGCCCTGGTCCGCAGCGTGCGGGGCGGCAGGTCGAGCGGCATCTCGCCAGCCGGCAGGCCGGTTTCCAGCTGCCGCCGGACAAAGGACGTCACCTGCCGGGTCACCCGCACGTCGCCGAAATGCACTCGCGCCTCGCCCCAGCAGGCCCGGCGCAGCTCCGCCGTGACATCGATGCTGGTCACCTCGCGCGCCGAGGTGGCGTAGCCGGGATCACGTGCCTCGACCAGGGCCACGCCCTCGGCCAGGTCAAGCCCCGTCACGACGTATGTCTCGCCCTGGTGCGGGTAGACAGCGCCGGTGTGGGCGAGCACGTGCGCCGAGGGCTCGTCGACCGTGCCGACAAGCCGCCCTGTCGACTCCTCCACGATCCGCACGGGCAGGCCGCCGGCTCCGCGCAGGCCAGTCGATGCCGCCCGGCCCTGCCGCGTCAGGTACCGCCGGCGGCCGCGGGGCCGCAGCATGCCCTCGCGGGTCAGGCGGTCGGCGACCGCTGGCGCCTCGTGACCGAAGAGCCCGATATCCGCCTGGGTCAGCGGTAGCTCGGCCGCCGCCGCGCACAGGTGCGGGGCCAGCACGTAGGGATTGCCGGGATCGAGCACGGTCGCCTCGACCGGCCGGTGCAGGATCGCGTCCGGATGGTGCACGAGATAGGTGTCCAGCGGGTCGTCGCGGGCGATCAGCACGGCGACCGCGGCGCGCCCGTCGCGCCCGGCCCGGCCTGCCTGCTGCCATAGCGCGGCTCTGCTGCCTGGCCAGCCCGCGATCAGCACGGCGTCGAGCCCGCTTATATTGACCCCGAGCTCCAGTGCCGTGGTGGTCGCCAGGCCGGTTATCGCGCCTGTCCGCAGCGCGGCCTCGATATCCCGCCGGTCCTCGGGAAGGTATCCAGACCGGTAGGCGGCAACCCGGGGCGCGAGGCTCGCTGCGCCCGCCTCGGCCAGGGTCCGCCTGGCGGTCAGCGCTACCGCCTCCGCGCCGCGCCGGGAACGGACGAAGGCGAGCGCTGGGACGCCATCGATCACCAGCTCGGCGAGCAGCCCGGCGGCCTCCGCGATGGCGGTACGCCGCACCGGCGCGCCCGCCTCGCCGCGCAGTGCGGTCAGCGGAGGCTCCCAGAGGCAGAACGTGACGGGGCCGCGCGGGGCTGAGCTGGCCGTGACAGCCTCGGCGTCCAGCCCGGTGAGCAGCCTGGCGCACTCGCGCGGCTCGCTGATAGTGGCGGACGCCAGGATGAATACCGGCCCCGGGCCCCTCGCGCGGCTGTACGGCTCTTCCTCGTCCTGGCCATGGCCCTGGGCGTCCTGGCCATGGCCCTGGCCGTCCTGGCCGTCACCATGCGGCCGGCGGCGGCCGGCGGCATGCCCGGCCGCCGCGTGGTAAGCCGCGACCCGCCGCAGCCGCCGCAGCACGTGCGCCACATGGGACCCGAAGACGCCGCGGTACCCGTGGCACTCATCGACGATCACGTACTCCAGGCGCCGCAGGAACCCGTCCCACCAGGAGTGCCGCGGCAGCAGCGTGTGGTGCAGCATGTCCGGCGTTGTCAGCAGGTAGCTGGCATGCGCCCGTGCCCAGGACCGCTGAGCGGCCGGGGTGTCCCCGTCCACGACCGCCGCGCGCACGCCCGGGATGCCGAGCGATCTCACGATTCGCAGCTGATCGGCGGCAAGCGCCCTGGTTGGCGCGATGTACAGCGCGGTCCTTCCCTCCAGGACGCCCGTCAGCGCGGGCAGCAGGTAGCCGACCGACTTTCCCGATGCCGTGCCTGTCGAGATGATCACGCTGCGTCCCGAGCGGGCGTGATCCGCCGCCGTGACCTGATGAGCCCATGGCGCTGGCACTCCCGCGGCGGCAAGCGCTCCGGTGAGCTGCGCCGGAACCCAGGCCGGCCAGTCTGCCCGCTGGCCTTCCACGGCCGGCATGTGCTCAACATGGGTCAGTCGTCCGGACTGGGCGCCCAGGCGCAGGATCCGGGCCGCGCCCTCCGGTGCCCGCCCGGCCGGAGCGGCGCAGGCGGCGGCAGGGGCGCCGGGAGGGGCGGCAGCGGCGCCGGGAGGGGCGGCAGGGGCCGGGACGGCCAGGCCCGCTCCCGGGCTAGCCCGCTCCGGGGGCGTCGGTTGCTCGTCCGGTACGAGCGGCATCACCGTAGGCATCGGGTTTCAGTCTGTCATCCGGCGGCAAGATGCCTCGAAACGTGATCTGGTATAGACATGACGCCAGAGCGTGATTGAATTCGCCACGGGAGCAATCACGCCCCCCTGGATGTCCGGTACATAACCGGATCGCGACGCTGAGACGATGGCCGCACGGCGCTGGAGGATTCGTGGATCTGAAGCTTGATCACCACACCAAGGACGGGATCGAGGTAGTCAACGTCGAGGGCGAGATCGACGTCTACACCGCGCCGCGACTGCGTGAACTCCTGATCGAGCTGGTGAACAACGGCTACTACCAGCTCGTCGTGAACATGGAGAAGGTCGAGTTCCTGGACTCGACCGGGCTCGGAGTGCTGGTCGGGGGCCTGAAGCGGGTCCGCGCGCACGACGGTTCGCTTGATCTGGTCTGTACGCAGGAGCGGATCCTGAAGATTTTCAGGATCACCGGGCTGACGAAGGTGTTCGGCATCCACGACACCGTGGACGAGGCCATCGCGGCGAGAAAAGCCGAGAAATAGGCCGCCTGGCTCACGCTCCCAGATGACCACCGTTGAGGTTAGCTTCACGCCCCTGCCCGCGCACGTCCGCACTGCCAGACTCGTCGCCACCGCGGTGGCCAGGCGCAGCGGCGTGGACGAGGCGCTACTCGATGAGGTAAGGCTGGCGGTTGGTGAGGCATGCTCGCGGGCAGTGGAGGCACACCGCCTGTACTGTCCCGCCGAGCCGGTCAGGATCGCCCTGACCGATGCCGCCGGGAGGTTCGAGGTCGAGGTGACCGACGCCGGTTCCGACGGCTTCCCGGGCAGCGGCGACAGCGACAGCGGCGACGGTGAGGGCGGCGGCGGTGAGGGCGGCCAGCCCGGCGGCTCTGACGGCGTCACCGCTGCCCCGCCGCAGCCCGGTGAGTCAGCGCACTTTGACCGCGGCCTCGGCCTCGCTGTTATCGCTGGCCTGGCTGACGACGTCCGGATCAGGGAGACCTCGGGAGGCGTCAGCATCACGATGAGCTGGCCAGCGCCGGGTGGCATCGCGCATAAACCTGGGCCCGCGCTACCATCCCGTGGCCCGCATGCGTAGACTCCCGGCACTGCCGGTGGTGGCACTTCCTGCCGGCCGCGCGGCGACATGTCCGCGGAGAGGTGCCACGACGTCGAGCTGAGCAGCAGCTTCGCGCGAAGCGTGCGTCCGCTGCGGCGGAAGCGCGCTTCGCTGTCAAGGAGGACAGATGTCTGGGGTCAACCTCGCTCTGGCGGGTGGTGCGCCTGGTGTGGCGGGCAGCAACCTGACCTGGGTCATCGTCGTGGCCGTGGTCGCGCTGCTCGCGCTGGGCGTGGCTGGCTGGCTGGTCAGGGAGGTCCTGGCGGCGAGTCAGGGCACTGAGAAGATGCAGGAGATCGCGCTTGCCGTCCAGGAGGGCGCGGCGGCGTACCTGCGGCGCCAGTTCAAGACACTCGTCGTCTTCGTCGTCCCGATTTTCTTCGTGCTGCTGCTGCTGCCAGCGGATGACGCAGCCGTCCGCTGGGGACGCAGCGCGTTCTTCCTGGTGGGCGCGTTCTTCTCGGCGCTTACCGGATTCACTGGCATGTCGCTGGCCGTCCGCGGCAACGTCCGGGTGGCCGCTGCCGCGCGCGCTGGCTTCGCTGGCGAGCGGCCCGCCATGCGGATCGCGTTCCGCACCGGCGGGGTGGCCGGCATGTTCACCGTCGGCCTCGGCCTGTTCGGCGCCGCGCTTGTCGTGATCCTGTACAAGGCGAACGCGCCCAGCGTTCTTGAGGGCTTCGGCTTCGGCGCCGCGCTGCTCGCGATGTTCATGCGCGTCGGCGGCGGCATCTTCACCAAGGCCGCGGACGTCGGCGCCGACCTGGTCGGCAAGGTCGAGAAGGGCATCCCGGAGGACGACCCGAGGAACGCCGCGACCATCGCCGACAACGTCGGCGATAACGTCGGCGACTGCGCGGGGATGGCCGCTGACCTGTTCGAGTCCTACTCGGTCATGCTGGTCGCATCGCTCATCCTGGGCGTCAAGGCCTTCGGCTCCGAGGGCCTGGTGTTCCCGCTGATCGTCCCGATGTGCGGCGTGATCACCGCGGTGGCCGGCATTTTCGTGGTCGCCCCGCGCAAGGGCGACCGCAGCGGCATGACCGCCATCAACCGCGGCTTCTTCGTCTCCGCGATCATCTCGCTGGTCCTGGTGATCGGAGCCGCCTTCATCTACCTCCCGGCCAAGTTCAGCGAGCTGAAGGGTGTCATCGGCCCGGGCAGCGCAGGGATTCTCGCGCATGGCGGCAGCCCGCGTCTGCTGGCCATCGGCGCGGTCCTTATCGGGCTTGTCCTGGCCAGCGCCATTCAGCTGCTGACCGGCTACTTCACCGAGACCAACCGCCGCCCGGTCCGCGAGATCGGCGAGAGCTCGCTCACCGGCCCTGCCACCGTGATCCTGTCCGGCATCTCGGTCGGCCTTGAGTCGGCCGTCTACTCGGCGCTGCTGATCGCGGCCGCGGTATACGGCGCGTTCCTGCTCGGCAGCGGCAACGCGACCATCGCGCTGTTCGCGGTGGCGCTGGCCGGCACGGGCCTGCTCACCACGGTCGGCGTCATCGTGTCGATGGACACCTTCGGCCCGGTCTCCGACAACGCGCAGGGCATCGCCGAGATGTCCGGTGACGTGGACGGCGACGGCGCGCAGGTGCTGACCCGGCTGGACGCGGTCGGCAATACCACCAAGGCGATCACCAAGGGCATCGCGATCGCCACCGCGGTGCTCGCCGCGACCGCGCTCTTCGGCGCGTTCCGCAGCACGGTGCAGGCCGCGCTCGGCAGCAAGGCGAGCACCTTCAGTCTCTCGGTCGACCGCCCCAATGTCCTGGTCGGCGTCATGATCGGCGCCGCGGTGGTGTTCTACTTCTCCGGCCTGCTGATCATGGCCGTGGGCCGGGCGGCCGGCCGGGTGGTCTACGAGGTGCGCGAGCAGTTCCGCAATCACCCGGGGATCATGGACTTCACCGAGAAGCCGGAGTACGGCCGCGTCGTGGATATCTGCACCAGGGACTCGCTGCGCGAGCTCGCCACGCCCGGCCTGCTGGCAGTGCTGACGCCGATCGCCCTCGGATTCGCCTTCGGCTACGCCCCGCTCGGCGCGTTCCTGGCGGGCGCTATCGCCGCCGGCGCGCTGATGGCGGTCTTCCTGGCCAACTCCGGCGGTGCCTGGGACAACGCCAAGAAACTTGTCGAGGACGGTAACTTCGGCGGCAAGGGCTCCGACGCCCACGAGGCCACGATCATTGGCGACACGGTCGGCGATCCCTTCAAGGACACCGCTGGCCCGGCGATTAACCCCCTGATCAAGGTTATGAACCTGGTATCGCTGCTCATCGCGACAAGCGTGGTGAAATACAGCCATAACGCAGGCCTCCGGGCCGGCGTAGCCATCGTCGCGTTCGCCATCGTGGTCACTGCCATCGTCGTCGCCAAGCGCCGGTCGACCAGCATGGCGACGGCCGGGCCGGACGGTGCTGACAAGGCCGTCGGCCCCGGCCCCGGCGCCACGCCGGCCGCGGAGGACGGCGAGGCCGACGGCCCCGGCGACGCACCCGCCGCGGACGAGGACGGCAAGGCCTCCGCGGGAACCGCTACCGCCTGACCAGAGGAGGCAGCGGTTCTCCTGCCGCATGTCGGCCAGCGTGCTGGCACTCGATGGCGCACCATAGTCCCATGAATGCCCCCCGGCGACTGATCGTGATGCGGCACGCGAAGGCGGGCGATCTGCCCGGCGGCCCTGACCTGAAGCGGGCGCTGAGCCCGCGCGGGCTGCGTGACGCCGCCTCGGCCGGCGGCTGGCTGCGCGGCCAGGGGTTCATTCCCGACGTGGTGATCTGCTCCTCCGCGCGCCGCGCACGGCAGACCTGGGAGCAGGCCGCTGCCGGGCTCGCTGCGGTCGTCGACCTGCGCGAGGATCCGCGGCTTTACGAGGCAGGCTCCGGGGAGCTGCTGGAGATCATCAGGGAGACACAGCCAGATGTGGCGACGCTTATGTACGTCGGCCATAACCCGGCCGCCTGCGACCTCGCGACCGGGCTGCTGGGACAGGCGCGAGGATTCCCGACCGCGGCTGTCGCCGTGATCGGCTTGGCGGCGCCATGGGCCGGCGCGGCCGCGGGCGGCGGCGAGCTCGTTGCCTACTGGACGCCGCGCCCGGCGGCCTGAGACCGGGGCTGGCCGCCGCGGCCGTGGTCCCGGGTACCGGCCCCGGCGGGGCTCAGCCCGCCGGAACCTCGTCGGCCGCGTCGGCCGCCTCCACGTCGTCCCTGGAGATGCCGAGCAGGTAGAGGATGACGTCCAGATTCGGAACGCTGACTGAGGCGTCAGCCGCGTCCCGCACGGCAGGCCTGGCGTTGAAGGCGATCCCAAGGCCGGCCGCCGCGATCATGTCAAGGTCGTTCGCGCCGTCGCCCACCGCCACGGTCTGGCTGAGCGGAGTGCCGGCCGCCGTTGCGAAGCGCCGCAGCGCCAGCGCCTTTCCGGCCCGGTCGATCACCGGGCCGGTAATCCGCCCGGTGAGCCTGCCGTCGGCGACCTCAAGGGTGTTGGCGGCCGCGTAGTCGATACCGAGCTCGGCGGCCAGCCCGTCGGTGAACTGGGTGAAGCCGCCGCTCACGATGCCGCATCGGTAGCCGAGCCGCTTGAGCGTCCTGATCAGCGTGCGCGCGCCCGGGGCCAGGCGCAGCTCCGAGCGGGCGGACTCGATCGCGGCGACTTCGAGCCCGGCGAGCAGCGCAACGCGCTCGCGCAGCGATTCAGCGAAATCCAGCTCCCCGCGCATCGCCGCGTCGGTTAGCGCGGCGACTTTCTCGCCGCATCCGGCCCTGGCCGCGAGCAGGTCGATGGCCTCGCCTCTGATCAGCGTGGAATCGACATCCATGACGATAAGGCGCATGGCGCGACGGTGCAGGCCGCCGCGCTGGACCGCCACGTCCGTCTGCTGGTCGAGCGACTCCCGGGCCAGCAGGGCGCGCAAGCCGTCCGGGTCAGCGCCGGACACGTCGAACTCGATGCAGGTCACGGGCCGGTCCGCAAGCCTCCCGATCCGGTCGATGTTCGCGCCGCTCGCGGCGATCCGGCCAGCGATGGCCGCGACGGCGGCCGGGGCCAGCGGGCTGCCGAGTACCGTGACGTGCAGGCTGCCGCGTCGCCGGGGCGGCTCGCCGGAGCCCGTTGTGATCTCCGCTTCCAGGTCGAGATCCGCCGCCACGGCCGTCACCTCGCGGTGAATCGCGGTCAGATCCGGGTTCTCGACGCAGGACAGCAGGACGCCAAGCACCAGGCGGCCGCGGATGACCACCTGCTCGATGTCGATCACGCTCAGCTGGTAAGCGGCCAGGACGGAGAACAGCCGTGACGTCACGCCCGGCCGGTCCCGGCCGGTCAGGGTGATCAGGATGGTGATCCGCGGCCCGGACATCGGCTCAACGCTACCCGGCGCGTGGCGCCGCTCCGACCCCGATGCCGTAGGTTCGACCTGGTGGTGCTGCAGGGCTAGGAGGGGGCCGCATGTCGGATGAGGTGCTGCGGCTGCGCGGGGTCAGCGTCCGGCGGGAGAAGTCGATGCTGCTGCGCGACGTCGAGTGGACCGTCCGCAGCGACGAGCGCTGGGTAGTCGTCGGCCCGAACGGGGCCGGCAAGACCACGCTGCTCCAGGTCGCGGCCGCGCTGGTACCGCCGACCACGGGAACGGCGGAGATTCTCGGCCTGGACGTGACCGAGGCCGATGTCTTCGACCTGCGGACCAGGATCGGCCTCGCGAGCGCGGCGCTGGCCGACCGGGTGCCGCCAGCGGAGAAGGTCATCGATCTCGTGCTGACCGGCTCCTACGGAATTCTCGGCCGTTACACCGAGGAGTATGACTCCGGCGATGTCACCCGCGCCGTGGAACTGCTTGACGCGCTCGGCTGCGCGCACCTGATCAGGCGGCGATTCGCGACCCTGTCCGAAGGCGAGCGCAAGCGCGTGCAGATCGCCCGGTCGCTGATGCCGGACCCTGAGCTGCTGCTGCTCGACGAGCCGGCCGCCGGGCTGGATCTCGGTGGCCGCGAGGACCTGCTGAGGCGGATCGCGGCGCTCGCCCGTGATCCCAGAGCGCCGCTGATGGTGATGGTCACCCATCATGTGGAGGAAGTGCCGCCTGGCTTCACGCACGCGCTGCTGCTGCGCCGGGGCGCCGTGCTCGCGGCAGGCCCGGTCGAGGACGTGTTCACCGTGCGGCACCTGTCCAAGTGCTTCGGGCTGCCGCTGATCGTCGAGCACAACGGCACTCGCTGGACCGCGCGCGCCGCCCAGCTCCTTTGACCCGCCCGCGCGGCCTACGATCATGACCATGCGAGGATCCCGTGGGCGCCGCTGAAGCGCTCGCGATCTTCGCGGCGGGGGTGGCGGCCGGCGGTATCAACGCCGTCGTCGGCTCAGGATCGCTGATCACCTTCCCGGTGCTGCTCGCGTTCGGCTTTCCCGCGGTCGTCGCCAACGTGTCGAACAACGTCGGGCTGGTCTCCGGCAACGTGAGCGGGGCCATCGGCTACCGGCGCGAGCTCGCCGGGCAGCGCGGCCGGCTGATCGGGCTTGGCCTGGTCGCCGCCGCGGGGTCGCTGACCGGCGCGATCCTGCTGCTCTCGCTGCCGGCCAGCGCCTTTACGCTGATCGTCCCCGTGCTCATCCTGATCGCCTGCGTGCTCGTGATCATCCAGCCGCGGCTGAACAGCTGGATGGCCGCCCGGCGGGAGGGCCGCGAGGCCGGCCGCAGCCCGGTCCTCGGCGCCGGAATGCTCATCTCCGGCGCCTACGGCGGCTACTTCGGCGCCGCCCAGGGCGTGCTGGTCATCGGCCTGCTCGGCAGCTTCCTGGACGAGAACCTGCAGCGCGTCAATGGCGCGAAGAACGTGCTCGTGGCGATCGTGAATGCCACCGCGGCGGTGGTGTTCATCTTCTTCGCGCACGTCAACTGGACCGCCGTGCTGCTGATCGCCGCCGGGTCGACGGCGGGCGGCCTGCTCGGCGCGCGGCTGGGCCGGCGGCTCCCGCCGCTGGCGCTGAGGATCCTCGTGGTCCTGATCGGGGTGATCGCGGCAACGAAGCTGATCTTCTTCTGAGCTGCTATCGCCGGCCGCCCGCTGATCATCCCGGCGGCCCGGCTGGGCGGGCGAGCAGTCCCGCGTCGGCGGCCCGCGCCAGCAGGTCCCTGGCGTAGTCGCCCAGCGCGGCCGAGCCGTCCTCGATGAGTGCCAGCTTGGGCAGCACCTGGTCGGCCGTGATCCCGTGGCTGACCCAGGTCCCGCCGCCCGCCTGGAAGTTCGCCAGCATCGGCTGCAGCCGGTCCAGAGCGCGAGCGAACCTGGCCTCGGGAGTCTGGCGCTCCTCGAAATCATCCCAGAGTGCGCGGATCTGGCTGGCCTGGCGGGCAGGAAGCAGCGCGAAGATCCGGTCCGCGGCGGCCCGTTCCGCCTCCTCCTGACGGGCGTGCTGGGCCTCATCCGCATACAGGAACAGGTCACCCGCGTCGATCTCGACCAGATCGTGCACGAGCAGCATGGCGATCACCCGGCCCAGATCCGTGCCGGGCGGCGCATGATCGGCCAGCACCAGCGCCATCACCGCGAGGTGCCAGGAGTGCTCGGCCGAGTTCTCCCGGCGGGCCGGGTCGGTCAGCATGGTCTGCCGGAGAACGCGTTTCAGCAGGCCTGCCTCGGCGACGAAGCTCATCTGCTGCCTGAGTCGCTGCGTGATTTCCATGGAATCAGTCTTCCCATGCAGCGGCTCTCCTGATGCGGCCAGGCGGGCCCAGGGACGCCACGGCCAAAGCCTTAGTCTCTTAACGTAGTCAAATGACTACTCATTGTGAGATGCTGTGTCTGGGGGACCCGAAAGATGATACGGGGGACCGGCTCATCAGGCTCGTCCTGGCGGGGCACGCGCCCGCCAGGACGAGTTTCTCGTCCCCGGCCGTTCCCCGCCTCTCTGCCGTTCCCGGCCGTTCCCGGCCTCTCCGGACGTTCCCTGCCCTATTTCCGGGTAATTTAGTAAAAATGTATTTATCGTTAAGTTGAATCTATCGTGTTTATGGGTGTAACGTCAGCAGCCATGACAGATGTCGGGAGGCTTCGTGACGCCGGGCTGCGCGTTACCTCGGCCCGGCTGGCGATCCTCGAGACCGTCCGCGCCGCGAATCACCTGGGCGCCGAGCAGATCGCCCGCGCGGTGCGTGAGCGCATCGGGCACGTGTCGGTCCAAGCCGTCTATGAGGCGCTCGGCGCCCTGACCGCCGCCGGCTTGGTCCGCAGGATCGAGCCAGCCGGCAGCCCCGCGAGGTACGAGGCACGAATCGGCGACAACCATCACCACATCGTGTGCCGCGAATGCGGCGTCATCGCCGATGTGGACTGCGCCGTCGGCCACTCTCCCTGCCTGGCGCCCGCGAACAGCGCCGGGTTCTCCATCGACGAGGCCGAGGTCACGTTCTGGGGACTGTGTGCCCGGTGCCAGCGCGCCGGGAAGCAGGCATCTGCCGGCACCACAGCGGCCCGGCCGGCTCAGGCCGGGGACCGCCCACGCCACCAGGAGGACATCGCATGAGTGACCACCGGCCAGTTACCACAACCGATACCGGCATGACCGCGCCGAGCGACGAATTCTCGCAATCGGCTGGCGCCGACGGCCCGCTGCTGCTGCAGGATCACTACCTGATCCAGAAGATGGCTCAGTTCAACAGGGAGCGCGTGCCCGAGCGGGTGGTGCATGCCAAGGGCGGCGGCGCCTACGGCGTTTTCGAGGCGACCGAGGACGTCAGCCAGTACACCAGGGCGGGCATGTTCGCCAAGGGCAACCGGACCGACATGCTGATCCGCTTCTCCACCGTGGCCGGCGAGCTCGGCTTCCCCGACACCGTGCGCGACCCGCGCGGCTTCGCGCTCAAGTTCTACACCGACGAGGGAAACTACGACCTGGTCGGCAACAACACCCCGGTCTTCTTCATCCGCGACCCGCAGAAGTTTTCCGACTTCATCCACTCGCAGAAGCGGCGGGCCGACACGCACCTGCACGACAACAACATGCAGTGGGACTTCTGGACGCTCTCGCCGGAGTCGGCGCACCAGGTCTCGTTCCTGATGTCCGACCGCGGCACGCCGTACACCTGGCGGAACATGAACGGCTACGGCAGTCACACCTTCATGTGGTACAACGCCGCCGGCCAGAAGTTCTGGGTCAAGTACCACTTCAAGACCGAGCAGGGCATCAGGAACTTCACCGCCGACGAGGCGGCCGCGATGAGCGCGCAGGACCGCGACTTCCACCTGCGCGACCTGCATGCCGCGATCAGGGGCGGCGATCACCCGTCGTGGCGCCTGGAGATGCAGATCATGCCATTCGCCGACGCCGCGGATTACCGCTTCAATCCGTTCGACCTGACCAAGATCTGGCCGCACGCCGACTACCCGCCGATCACGGTCGGCCGGTTCACCCTGGACCGGAACCCGGAGAACTACTTCGCCGAGATCGAGCAGGCCTCGTTCGAGCCGGCCAACTTCGTGCCGGGCATCGCCGCGTCGCCGGACAAGATGCTGCAGGGACGGCTGTTCAGCTACCCGGACACGCACCGGTACCGGATCGGCCCGAACTACCTGCAGCTGCCGGTCAACCGGCCGAAGTCGCCCGTGCACTCCTACAACAAGGACGGCGCGATGCGATACGAGAATCCCGGCGACCCGGTCTACGCTCCGAACACGGCCGGCGGCCCGGCTGCCGACCCGGAGGTCTGGAAGGGCTCGGAGTACGACGTCGCGGGCGAGATCGTGCGCAGCGCCTACACGCTGCATGCCGACGACGACGACTTCGGCCAGCCCCGGGCGCTGTGGCAGACGGTCCTGGACGACACCGGCCGCGATCACCTGGTGAGCAACATCGCCGGGCACGCGTCCGCGCCCGAGGTGACGGCCGAGACGAAGGTGCGGGTGGCCGAGTACTGGCGCAAGGTGCACCCTGAGCTCGGCGCTCGCGTGGCCAAGGAGCTGAACGGGGCCTGACGCCTGGCGGCCGGGCCCGCGTTACTCGGCGCGCAGGGTGATGCCGGGCGGGATCCTGGCGGCGGCTGCGGCGGGGATGAGGGCCAGCAGGTTCCCGGCCGCGAGCAGGGCGGCGAGGCCGAGGGCGAGGTCGGCGGCGGGGATGACGGTGACGGGCGCGACGCCGAGCGAGCCGGCGAAGGCGCTCCATGCCCAGCGCCCGGCGGCGGCGCCGAGCGGGATGCCGATGATGACGGCGGCGGCCAGCACGATGGTGGTCTGCCAGGCGACGATGGCCCGGACCTGGCGGCGGGTCATGCCGAGTGTCTTGAGCAGGGCGAGTTCGCGGCGGCGCCGGCGGACCGAGGCCAGCACGGTCAGCGCGAGCGATGCGGTGGCGGCGGCGGCCAGGCCGAGGGCCAGGGCGAGCGGCTGGCCGCCCATCTGGGAGGCGTTGACGATGGCGGCGGCGCGGTAGTGGGTCAGCTGGTAGGTTCCGCCGGGTGTGCCGTCGGGGTTGGCCGAGGTGATCGACCGGACCAGCCGTGCCCGCTGCGCCGCGCTGGTGCCGGGGACCAGGTCGATCGCCACGGCCGACGGGGCGGCTTGCGAGGTGTCGGCTTCTGAGTGCGGCTCGTCAGTGCTCAGCCCCTCGGCCCTCAGCAGGGCCCGCTCGGGCAGCATCGCGCCGCGGCCTAGCGAGACGTGATCGGTCAGGGACACGCCGAACGAGGGCAGCGTCACGGTCCCGACGATCCTGAGCAGCTGCCGGTAGGGCTTGCTGCCTGCCAGCACGGTGTCCCCGATGTGCTTGCCGAGCTGGCGCAGGGTCACCGTGCCGAGCTCGATCTGGTTGCCGGCGTCGATCGGCTGGCCGCTGGTGGTGGGCGGCTCGACCGAGCCGCGGATGCGCTGCAGGCCGAGCACGGGGATTACGGTGCCGTCGACCATCAGCTGGCTGAATGCGAGGGTGGACCAGCCAGCGACCGCGGGCTGGCCGTCGATCAGCTTGCTCAGCGCGCCCTGGGTGAAATTCCCGTAGCCGCCCTCGGCCTGGATCAGGACGTTCCAGTTCCAGCCGTACCGTGCCGGGTGGCTGATCAGGCCGGCAAGGCTGGTCCCGAACACGACCGCGATGGTGACCGCGGTCACCGCGGCGATGGAGCCGAGCAGGGTCGCCCGCACCGGGACGGCCCGCTGGCCGGATCCCGGCTCCAGCGCGTTGCGGCTGCCGACGACCGCGGTGGCCGGCAGTCCTGCCGAGGCAGCGGCCCGCGTGACAGCCGACGGTCGGCGGTCGTCCGGGCCGGCTGACTGCCTGATGACCGCCCGCGTCGCCATTACCGCCAGCAGCGCGAGCAAGATGGCCGCCAGCAGGACCGATCCGGCGCTCAGGACGAGGCCGTCGGCCTGCATGCCGCGGGCGGGGTCGAACTGGCGTACCGGGCCGACCGGGGCCAGCGGGGAGAGCGCTATCGCGCCCGCGACGGCCAGGATCGCGGCGCCGAGGACGGCGGCGGCGCCCGGCAGGCTGACCGCGAGCGCCGCCTGGGCTCGGGTGGCGCCGAGTGCGCGCAGGGCGGAGATGTCCGGCCGGGATCTGCCGAGTAGCTGCGCCAGGCCCTGCCCGGCGAGCACCAGCATGGCCAGCGCCGCGATCCCGCCGAACACCGTCAGCGCGATCACCTGCGGCCTGATCGCCTGCTGCACCTGGTCGCGGATGACCGCCGAGCTGCTGATGTTGAAGGTCAGGCCGGGCAGCTTCTGGTGGGTCGCCTGCAGAACCTGCCGCTCCACACTGGCGGCCAGGGTGGCCAGCTCACGCTGGAGCGCCGGTATCCCGGCAGCCCCCCGGTCCAGCCGGACCCCGACCCAGGCGAACTCGTCCGACGCGAGCAGCCGGCGGGTAGCGCCTGGCGGGAGGACCCCGCCGTTCTTGGCATCGGACTCGTCGGTCAGCACCGGCGGGATATCCACGATCCCGGTCACCAGGAACGTGGCGCGGCTGGCCGGGTAACCCTGCCCGGTCGACGGATTCTGCCGGTAGAGCTGGTAGGTCACTCGCCCGCCGACACCCACGCCGAACAGCTTCGCGATGCGCGGGGTGAGGGCGATCTCGTCGGTCGAGCTGGTACCCGGCAGCCTGCCGGCCAGCACGGTCAGCCGGTCCTGGCCGAAGCCGTCGGCAGTGAAGCCCCGGCCCGCGTAGCTGCCGGTGAGGCTGTGGGTCAGGAACGAGTCGTCGATATGTCCATGGACCACCGGGCTGGCCGCCAGCCCCAGGTACGCGGCGCTCGCGGTAATGCCGGGCAGCCGGGATATCAGCGTGAGCGGCCGCGCCGCCGGCATCCCTGGCAGCACGCCCGGCACGTTGACGAACGCGTCGCTCGCCTTGATCGAGGTCAGGTAGCGGCCGTAGGCGGACGCGGTGCGGCGCGCGCCGGCCACGGCGCCCAGCGCCACGGCGCCGAGCAGCCCGCCGATGAGCGCTACTGTCACCGCAGCCCGCCACGAGCTCGCGCGGGTCGCGCGCCACCAGTAGAACGCCGCGCTCAGCACGCGAACCGGTTTCCCCGCCGCCGCATCGTGCTCGCTGCCATGCCGCTCATTCTGCCCCCGGCGGCCGCGGCCGGCAGGAATGTCTGCACCACAGTGGCGAGGGGGGCCAGCACCACCGCCGCTCAGCGGGTAGCTCGAAGCCCGTCGCTGACAGGGGGTGCGGTTCGCCGTTACGATCATTTCTCGGATACCGGGGTACCGCCCTGGCGGCACCCCGGTCGCAATTGTCGGGCAAACGGAGGCTGGCCGGTGCGCGAGCTCCCATCGGGCCTTGTCAGCTTCTGTTTCGTGGACGTCGAGGGCTCCACCCGGGCCTTCACATCCGACCCCGAGGGTTATCCGGGAGCGCTCGCGGCTCACCACGAGCTTGTCAGGAGCGCTTTCGCCGCCGCCGGCGGAGTCATCGTGGAGACCGAAGGGGACGGGCTGTTCGCCGCGTTCGGAGACGCGGCGGCAGCCGTGACGGGGTGCCTCAACGCGCAGCTCGCCATCGGCGCCTGCCGCTGGCCATCGGGCCTCAGTCTGCGCAGCCGGATGGGACTGCATGCCGACGACGCGGTTCCCGTGGGCGACGGCTATGTCGCGCTCGGGGTCCATCAGGCTGCCCGGGTCGCCGCGGCCGCTCATGGCGGTCAGGTTCTCTGCTCGGCCAGCATCAGCGCGCATTCAGCCGGCCGGCTCCCGCCCGCCGCGGCGCTGGCGCACCTTGGCAGCTACCGGCTGAAGGATTTCGATCTCCCCGCCGCGCTGTTCGAGCTCCGTCATCCTCAGCTAGCCGGTCCGTTCCCGCCGCCGCGCGCGCCGCGGGTTGTCGCTACTAACCTGCGCCTGTCACGCACTAGCTTCGTCGGCCGGGACTCCGAGCTGAGCGAGCTGCGAGGGCTGGTGGAGCAGAGTCGCATGGTCACCATCCTCGGGCCGGGCGGCGTGGGCAAGACCCGGCTCGCCTATCGCCTGGCCGGGGAGCTCACCGACTCCTTCGCCGAGGGTGCCTGGGTCGTCGAGCTCGACGCCGTGGCCGACCCTGCGCTGGTCACCGACGCCGTGGCGCGCGCGCTGCCGTTGCCGGCGTTCGCCGGTGGCAGGCCGGCCGAGGCCGTGCTGGCCTTCCTCGCCACCAGGAATCTCCTGCTGGTCGTCGACAACTGCGAGCATGTCCTGGCGGGAGCCGCCGGCTTCGTCGACCAGCTGCTCGACGTTGCCCAGGGGGTCACGGTCGTCGCCACCAGCCGGGTCCCGCTCGATGTTCTCGGCGAGATGCGCTTCATGCTCGGACCGCTACCGCTGGCCCCCGAGGATGCCGCGCTGGAAGAGCTTCTCGACGCTGATGCCGTCCGGCTGTTCGTCGCCAGGGCGCGCGCGGCCAGCTCGCGGTTCGGCCTCGATGCCGGGAACGGCGCCGCGGTCAGCGCGATCTGCCGGCGGCTGGATGGCCTGCCACTCGCGCTCGAGCTCGCCGGGGCGCGGATCGCCACGCTCGAGCCCGGTGACCTGCTCGGCCGGCTCGAGGACCGCTTCTCGGTGCTGGCGGCCAGCACGCGCGGGATGCCCGAGCGCCACCGGACCTTGCAGGCGACCCTGGCATGGAGCTATGACCTGCTCGGCGAGGCGGAGCAGATCCTGCTATCCAGGCTCGCGGTGTTCGCCGGCCGTTTCCCGCCTGACTGGATCGAGCAGGTCTGCGGGATGCCGCCGCTGACGCCCGCGGGGGTTCTCGACCTGCTGGACGGCCTGGTAGCCAAGTCCCTGGTGGTTGCCGAGGGGATGGCGGGCCGCACCGAGTACGAGCTGCTGCTGACCATCCGCGAGTACGCCGCCAGGCGGCTGGCCGAGCGCGGCGAGACCGACGACCTGGAGCGCGGCCGCGCCGACTTCCTCGCCCGGCACCTGGCTATACGCGATCCCATCTTCGCCTTCACGGCCGACACCGGCAGGTACCTTGCGGCGGTAGCCGCGGCCGCGGATGACGTGCGGGCCAGCCTCGCCTGGTGCCAGGCGCACGACGACGCTGCCCGAGCCTGCGCCCTGATCGCCAGCGTGTACCGATGGTGGAACGTCACTGGCCGGATCGAGGAGCTGCGGCCCCTGGCCAGGCAGGCGGTGGCGCTGCCTGCCGAGCCGTCTCTTGCCCGCCTGATGACCTATTACGCGCTGCTGCTCGGCCTTGATGTCGCCGAGGTTGACGCCCGGGCGGAGGCTGACGCCTGCCCGAGCGGCGAGGTCCGCGCTGCGGCCAGCCGCCGCGCGGATGAGATACTCGCGTTCTCCTCGCAAATGCGTGACGAGATGCTGGCCCTCGCGCGACAGCTGGGTGACGACAACGCAGTCGCGCTGGCCCTGTACTCCCAGGCTGACGTCCCCTGGGAGCGCGGCGACTTCGCAGAGGCCGCCCGCCTGTACGGCGAAGCCGCCGCGGCGGCCCGGCGCGCGGGCAGCGGCATCCTCGCCGCGACGATCATGCGCTCCGCGGCCGAGGTCAGTGCGGAGGGTGACAGCGCCAGGCTCGCCGGGTCGCTCGACGGCGTGCTCGGCGAGTTCCGCCGCGCCGGGGATCCGTTCGGCCTCGCGGTGACGCTAGCGGTCCTGGCCGGGGCCGAGCTGGGCTGCGGCGAGACCAGCCGGGGAGTGACGCACGCGGCGGAAGGACTGCGCATCGCGCGCGAGCACGGCTACGCCGAGGTCAGCTGGCGGCATCAGACGCTACTCGCCTGGGGCGCGGCGGCACTGGGCCAGGCCGAGCTCGGCGCCCGGCTGCTCGGGGCCGTGGAGGCCGCGCTGGATCGCGCGGGCGGCAAGATCGGCGCCGGGCAGGGCGGACCAGCCGACCGCGAGCGCGCCCGTGCTCTCGCGGGCGCGGTGCTGAGCGCTGAGCGGCTCGCCGAGCTGCGCGCGGCCGGGCGCGGCCTTGCCGACGACGAGGCAATCGCGCTCGCGTTGTCGGTCCCCGGGCCGCCGTCAGCCGGCTGCTGAACCGCTGCTCGCGCGCGTTCTCATCGCGGGGAGTCAGCTCCCGGCCGGGAGGCCGTGCCGATACGCAAGGCAGCATTGTGGGCCGTCAGCCGATGAGCCGGCCGGGATGGCGGCACCACAGTCGGGAGGCGGCAGCACTACCCCAGGTCGCTTTCCCTGACCGCCGGCGGCCTGGGCCAGCCTGTCCTGGCCGGGCTTGACGTGCCGGACCGCGTGACGTCGCGCTACGATCCCGCTCAATGGCAACAATCCGGGTCGCGCTGGCAGAGGACCATGTCCTGCTCAGGGAGGGCATCTCCCGGCTGGTCGCCGCCAACGAGGACTTCGAGCTGGTCGGCGTCGCCGCCGATCTCCCGCAGCTGCTCAAGATTGTCAGCGAGCAGGAACCCGATGTGGTCGTCACTGACATCCGGATGCCGCCGACAGGAACAGACGAGGGCATCAGGGCCGCCGCCTGGATCCGGGAGCATCATCCGCAAGCGGGCGTGGTTGTGCTCAGCCAGTACACCGCGCCCGGCTACGCGGTCGCCTTGCTTGAACATGGCTCCGCCGGCCGGGCCTACCTGCTCAAGGAGCAGATCGCCAGCGTTGACGAGCTTGCCCGCGCGATCAGGACCGTGGCGCAAGGGGGCTCGGTAATCGACCCGCGCGTGGTGGACGAGCTGGTGCAAGCGCGCTCCCAGCGCCATCGGTCGGCGCTGTCCTCGCTGACGGCGAGGGAGTCGGAGATCCTGGCCGAGATGGCGCAGGGCAAGAGCAACGCGGCGATCGCCGCCACGCTGAGCGTCACCGAGCGCGCGGTCGAGAAGCACACCAACTCCATCTTCGCCAAGCTAGGATTGTCCGAGGAAAAGGACGTCAACCGCCGCGTCAAGGCAGTCCTGCTCTTCCTCAGTGAGCCAGCGGAAGGCTGACCGCTCAAGGTCATAGGGCTGATCGCTCCCGGCCATAAGGGGCTGACCGCTCCCGTTATGGAAGCGGCCATGGGGAGGCTGGCACACCGCCGCCAGGATGGCAGCACCCTCGGCAGCAGCCGCGGCTCGTGCGAAGCTGGAACCGTGACAGTTCTGTACTCAGTCCTGGTCGTTGACGATCAGGCGCCGTTCCGCTCGGCAGCGAAGGCCGTCCTGCGCCGGATGGAGGGATTCGAGCTCGCCGGGGAGGCAGCCTCCGGACCGGAGGCGATCGAACTGGTGGACAGGCTGCACCCGGCCCTGGTCCTGATGGATATCAACATGCCGGAAATGAACGGCATTGAGGCCACCCGCCGTATCACCGCCGCGCATCCGGACGTCGTCGTCATCCTGTGCTCGACCTATGACGCAAGTGACCTGCCCAGCGGCACCGCGGCCAGCGGCGCGAGCGGCTACCTGAACAAGGAGCAGCTTGCGGCCGACACCCTGCGCCGGATGTGGGAGCACCCGGACATCGGCTCACTCGGGTCCGGGTAAGTCAGCGGCTCCGGATCCGCCTGCGGCCCGGATCCGCCTGCGGCCCAGGGGCCGGTGGCGGCTGGCGTCAGACCAGCGGTATCGAGCCGCTGATCTGCGCCCCGTGCCCGGGCTCGGACTGCCAGCGGACGGTGCCGCCGATCGCGCCCAGCCGGTCGGCCATGTTCACGAAGCCGTGGCCTTTCCGCGCGCGCTCGGGCTCGAAGCCAGGACCGTCGTCGATCACCGAGAACAGCAGGCCGCCTGAGTCCTCCCAGATCCGCACCTCGACGCCGGCCGCGGGCGCGTGCTTGGCCGCGTTCTGCAGCGCCTCAAGGCAGCAGAAATAGACAGCCGCCTCGATCTCGGGGGTGTAACGGCCGATCCCCGCGCTGACCACGGCAACGGACAGCGGGCTGCGACTGGCAGCGGCGCGCAGCGCCTCGCCGAGGCCGCTGTCGGCGAGCAGCGGCGGGTAGATGCCGTGCGCGAGCTCGCGTAGCTCCTGGATGGTCCGCTTGACCTCATCGCCGATCTCGTCCAGCATCTGCGCCGCTGCGACCGGGTCTTCGGCGACGATATCGCGGGCCAGCCGCAGGTTGATCGCAAGCGCGACGAGATTCTGCTGTGCCCCGTCGTGCAGGTTCCGCTCCACCCGGCGGCGCTCGGCGTCACCGCTGGCGACAATGCGGGCCCGGGACTCGCGCAGCGCCACGGCCTGGCCGCGGAGCTCATCCAGCGTCGTCTGCAGCGCCGTGTCGAGTTGCGCGTTGTGAAAGGCGAGCCCGACCTGGCGGGCGAGCTCGGTGAGCACGCGGTCGTCGTCCTCGGAGAAGCTGTCGGCCGCGGCGGGCCGCTCGACGACAATCAGGCCGAGCAGCTCGCCGCCGTGGCTGGCCGGCGCCACCCGCAGCTGCTCATGCTCGCGGCCCTCGAGCAGGGCCGGCAGCCAGACCGATGCCCAGGCGCTGCCCGACACTCCGGCTCTGGTCACGATGGGGCGCTCGCGGGTGGTGACGACGATCGAGCGGGCCCCGGCATCTGGCACCGACACCGCCCGTTCCAGTACGTCCCCTGCTCCGGTGTAGACCTCGGCTCTGGTCAGCCCCATGGTCTTGCGCAGCGACTCGGCCAGCTGCAGCAGGAGCTCGTCCATCGGGATGGCCCGGGTCAGCCGGCTGCCGAAGGTGCGAAGGGCCTCGTCGGGCGCCTCTTTGGCCCCGTAGACGAAGCGCGTGGCAGAGGCCACAAGCCGGTCCCTGGCCGGCAGGTACCCGATCGCAGCCACCGCCGCCGCCACCATCGACAGCCCGAGCACCGCGCGGTCCCCCGAATCGTGCGGCGGCGTCCCGATACCGAACACGATCACGAGGTAGATAGCCGCGACCACGATGGTGAATCCCGCTACCGACAGCACCTGGACCAGCACCCGCCCGCCGTACTTCCCGAGCCCGCGGACCTCCCCGGTGATCATCCCAAGCGGCAGGAAGATCGCGCAGCCGGCCGTCACGGCAGCGACCGGCCCTGGCCACTCGACGAGCACGTGCAGGACGAGGACCACGAGCGCCGAGTCGGCCGCCAGCACGGCGCCGACGCTCATCCACTGCATCCGCTCCCGGTCGCGGCCCGCCGCCGCGGCGTAGCGGAGCCGTACCGCCGGGAGAGCACATGCCGTGGCCAGCGACCAGATCAGCGCCACTGCCCCGGCCGGAAGCGGGCGGCCGGCGATCGCCAGCACTACCCCGATGCCCGCCGCGCCGGCATAGGCCAGGCCAGCTGCCGCCTGCCTGCCCCGCCCGGCGAGCTGGCCATCGGGCAGGGCGAGCAGCAGGTGGACCCAGATGGCGACGACGAACGGCACGGCCAGCGTGGCAACGGTGCGGGCAGCATGATGCTGCCCGCCGGACGTCTCATCACCCATCCGTGACGCGGTCAGCGCGACCGCGGCGGCCAGCGGGCCGAGCGTCACCTGCCACTGGGGTACCGGCTCCCGTGCGCGGCCGAGGACGGCGGCCGACAATGCACCGACCAGAACGAGCCCGAAGGCGACGGCCGCAGCGGCAGGGAAGGGGGCACTGGCCGGGACCCGGAGTCCGATCACCGCGATCGCGGCGATGATGACGGGCAGCAGCATTCCGGCGACGATGCGGCGCGCGGCGCTGCCGCCCCGTGGCGGTACCACGACGGGGCGACCATCAAGGGCAGTGTTCATCATCACTCCGCTCGCAGCACGGTAGCTGTAGGCGTTCGGGCGGCCCGCTGGCCGGGGATCGCGGCGACCAGGTTGGCCAGGATAAGGGCGGCCAGGGCGGCCAGGGCGATCGAGAAGGCGGGGATCGTCGGGTCGGGCACCGCGGACAGCTCACGGGCGAAGAGCAGCCACAGCCACCGGCCCGCGGCAATGCCCAGCGGAACGCCGATCACCAGCCCGGCGCCGGCCGTCACGGTTGCCTGCCAGGCGACGGCGGCGGCGAGCTGCGACCGGGTGAACCCGATGGTTTTCAGCAGGGCGAAGTCGCGCCGCCGGCGCCGGATCGAGGCAGTCAGGGTGAGCCCGAGCGCGGCCACGGCACCAGCGGCCAGGCCGCCGGCCAGGACTTCGGGCATCGCGCCCATCGACTTGTAGTTCACGATTTCCGCCGGGCGCTGCGCCGCCAGCAGGTTCACGGTAACTATCTGGGAGGAGCCGTTGCTGGCGGCCAGGATCTTCGGCGAGCGCAAGAGCCGGCGGTACGCAGCGGCGATTTTCTGCAGCGACCGCAGTCCGGCGGACTGGCTGACGCCGGGCCGCATCCGGATCAGGATGGCGTTCGGCCCGGCCAGCGAACCGAAGCCCGCGGTGAGCGTCGTGGTGTTGACCACCGAGGTGTCGATGAGTGCGCCGGTGCCCATGGATGCGTGCACGCCAAGGACCGTGCCGATGGCCGGCAGCGCGGCCGTGCCGACGATCCGCAGTGAGCGCGAGGTCAGGATCCTTCCCTCGGATACCCGGACAGTGTCACCGATCCGCTTGTGCAGCTGGGCCAGGGTGGCGGGGCCGAGCACGATCTGACCCGGGCCGTCGACCCCGTGGCCACGCAGCACCGGCGGGGCGACTGCGGCACGGGCCGGGCCGGTGATGACCGGGACCGTCTGGCCGTCGACCTGGGCGGTGGCGAAGTAGACCCCGGTAGTCGCGGCGACCAGCCGGTCGCCGCGCAATTGCGGACCGATGAATTTATCCGAGAACGCCCCGTAGCCGTCGGTCGAATACAGCGCATAGCTGAAGTTCCACCCGTACAGGGCCGGATGCGAGATGAGCGTGCTGAGGCTGGCCCCGAAGGTCAGCGTCGCCATGACGACGAGGGCCGCCAGCACCGAGGCGGCGATCACCGAGCGCACCGGCACCGCGGTACGCCCCCGGCCCGGCTCCAGGGCGAACCGCAGCCCGGCAACTGCCGAGACCGGCAGCCCGGCGGCCAGGCCCGCCCGCAGCGCGCCTGACGTCCGCCCCGCAGCTATCCGGGTAACGGCGCGGTGCGGCGCCTGCCGGAAGCCGGCCAGGCAGGCCACCCCGCCGAGGATCACGGCGAGGGCGAGCGCGCCTAGCCCGAGCACGGCCCAGTCAAGGTAGATCCCGGACAGCGGCTCGACGGCGCGGGCCGGCCCGAACAAGGTCAGCGGGGACAGCCCGGTGGCAACGGCCGCCGCCAGCAGCGATCCGGCCAGCACCGCGGCGAGGATGCCGGGCAGGCCGTCGGCCGCGGTCGCCACCGGTCCGGCGCCGAGCGCCCGCAGCACCGCGGTGTCCCCGGCGCCCTCGCGCCGCTGCCGGGAGATCGACTGCGCGCCGATGAGCAGCGCGGCGAGCCCGGCGATGAGCCCGAACACGCCGAGGGCGATGGCTTCCGGGCGGATCGCCCGCTGCGCCTGCGCCTCGATCGCCGAGGTGACGTAAACCTGGAGCGTGGAGCCGGAACCTCGGCCCGACTCGGTGTAGCGGCTGGTGCTGAGCAGATCGTCGTATTCCTGCTCGATTGCGGCATCATCGTTGCTGCCGCCGGCCAGCTGCAGGCCGACGTACTCGTAGGCGGCGCAGCAGGGCACAATCATCCGGGCCAGCGCGGGTGTTCCGATCAGGAAGCCGGTCCGGTCGCGGTCGATGTCGTCCTGGACGAGCTGGGTGTTGAGCACGCCGAGCCCGACCACGGTCAGCTTGAGCTTGCGGAGGTCGGAGTGCGTCTTCGCCGCGTTGGGCAGGACGCCAACCGAGAGGCGCGATCCCACCTGCAGGCCGAGCACCGACGCGGCCTGGGTAGTCGCGACTACCTGGTCCGCGCGGGCCGGATTGGCCCGGTGGCCCCGGACGATCGTCAGGCGGTCCTGATCGGAGTAGAGGCCATCCAGGCTGGTGACCAGCTCCACCTGCGTGATCAGGAACGTGGCGAACCCGCCGCGGCGGGTCAGGGTGGCCGCGTTGAATCCTTCGGCGGTCTCGACGCGGCTGACGTGCTTCAGCCGGGCAAGCTGCCCGTCGAGGAAGGCCGGCGAATAGGGCGGCATCGTAGTCGGCTGCACGATGAGGTCAGACGGGTTCGTGCCGGCCAGGAAGTCCGGGTAGGACGAGTCGGTGCGGCGGGCCGCTGCCACCGAGGCCAGGGCCACCCCGCCGACCAGGCCGAGCAGCACGGCCAGCGCGACGTAGCCGCTCCACCGGCGGCGGAACGATGCCGAGTTTGCCTCGCGGCGTGAGGGTTATCGCGTTGAAGGGCACCGCGACCGCCGCGCTCCGCACATGCGGCAGCCTGGTCAGCTGGCGGACGAAACCAGGCGAGTAATCCGTTTTGGTGAACGGCTGCACGACGAGATCAGAGGGGTTAGTGCTGGCCAGGAACTTCGGATACGAGGCATAGGTGCGGCGGGCGGCTACCACGGACGCCATCGCCACGCCGCCGACCAGGCCGATGAGCACGGCCAGGGCGAGATAGCCGGCCCACCGGCGGCGGAAGGTGGCCTGGAACCGGTACCACGCCACCCGCAGCACTGGCCCGTTCATGCCGGCTCCCTGGTTCGCATCGGCGTCACTCCGACCTCAGCGTGAGCGCGGCACTGGTCCGGGCGGCGGACCGGCCGGGGAGGGCTGCCACGAGATTGGCCAGCACCAGCGCGGCCAGGGCTGCCAGCGCGATCGAGGCGGCCGGGACGACCGCGTCGGGCACGGCCGACAGCTCACGGGCGAACAGGAGCCACAGCCAGCGGCCGGCCGCGATCCCTAGCGGCACCCCGATGACCAGGCCGATGGCGATGATGACCGTTGACTGCCAGGCGATGGCCGCCGCGAGCTGGCCGCGGGTGAAGCCGAGCGTCTTCAGCAGCGCGAAGTCACGGCGGCGGCGGCGCACTGAGGTGACCAGCGTGAGCCCGAGCGCGGCGACCGCCCCGGCGGCGAGGCCGCCGGACAGGATCGCGGGCAGCGTGCCCATCGTCCGGTAATTGACAATCTCCGCCGGCCGCTGCGCCGGCAGTACGCTGGCCTGAATCTGCAGTGCTGACGGGCCTTCGTGCGCCAGGATCTGCGGCGAGTGCGCGAACTGGTTGTACTCATCGGCGATCTTCTGCAGCGACCGCCGGCCGGCCGTCTGGCTGATGCCGGGACGCAGCCGCACCAAGATGGCGTTGGGGCCGCTTTCCGGGCCGTACTCTCTGGTGAAGACTGGCGCGGGTACCACCGTCGTGGCGAAGAGCGCTCCGGTGCCTAGCGATGCGTGCACGCCGAGGGTGTCGCCGATAGTCGGCAGCGCGGCTGTGCCCGCGATCCGCAGCTTGGTATCGCGGATGACGTTGCCCAGGTAGACCCGCACGGTGTCGCCGATCTGCTTGTGCAGCTGGGCCAGCGTGGCCGGTCCGAGCACTATCTGGCCAGGCCCGTCCAGCCCGCGGCCGTGCAGGATCCGGGGGCCCACCGCGGCGCGAACCGGCGAGAGGATGGCCGGGACCGTCTGTTGCTGGTCGTCGATCTGGACCGTCAGGAAGTACACCCCGGTACTGGACTGGACCGAATGGTCGTGATCAACCAGCTGGGTAATCGCCGGGGGGAATGGCCCCCAGCCGTCGGTCGAGTACAGCGCGTAGTTGAAGTTCCAGCCGTAGAGGGCCGGGTGCGAGACGAGCGTATTGAGGCTGGCACCGAAGGTGAGCGTGGCAATGACCACGCCAATGGCCAGGACCGCCCCGGTGATGACCGAGCGCACCGGTACCGACGTCCGGCCGTGCCCCGGCTCCAGGGCGAATCGCGTGCCTGCCACCACCGGCGTCGGCAGCCCGGCGGCTAGCGCGGCCCGGACCACGCCCGACCCGCGCCCGGCTGCCTGCCCGCGAGCGGCCACCCGGTGCGGCGCAAGCCGGAAGCCGATGACGACAGCCACCGCGCCGAGGACCGCGAACAGGAAGAGCGCGCCTAGTCCCAGCACCGCCGCGTCCAGGTAGATGCCGGCCGATGGCTCGGCGCTCCGCACCGGCCCGAACAGGGTCAGCGGTGACAGGCCAACGGTCACCACAGCCGCCAGCACCGATCCGGCAGCGATGGCGCCGATGATGCCCGGCAGCCCGTCGGCCGTGGTCGCCGCCGGGCTTGCGCCCAGCCCGCGCAGGATCTCGGTGTCGCCGGAACCGGCCTGCAACTGCCGGGAGATCGACTGGATGCCGATCAGCAGCGCGGCGAGCCCGGCGATCACCCCGAACACGCCCAGGGCGATGGCTTCCGGGCGAATCGCCCGCTGTGCTTCCGCCTCAATGTCCGACGTGTCGTAAACCTGCAGGACCTGGAGGATCTGACTGCCAGCTTTTGCGTAGAAGGGACTGGTGTTCTCCAGCCGCTCGTACTCACGCGCAACGGTCGTATCGTCGCGGCTGCCGCCCGTCAGCTGCAGGCCGACGTAGGCGTCAGAGGTGCAGCAAGAGCCGAACTCCCTGGCAAGGGCAGGCGCGCCGAGCAGGAAGCCGGTCCGGCCGGAGTCGATGTCGTCCTGCAGGACCTGGGTGTTGAACACGCCAATCCCGACTACGGTCAGGTCGAGCTTCCGGTGGAACGGGGTGATCTTTTTCTGGTCACTCGACCAGACTCCGACCGGCAGGCGTGACCCCACGCGCAGGCCCAGCGCGGCGGCAGCCCGCGTGCTGGCCACGACCTCGTCCGGGTGCGCCGGGTTGACCGCCCGCCCGGCTGTGATCGTGACCCGGTCCTGGTGGGAGAACATTCCGTCGGCGCTGGAGATGAGCTGCACCTGGGATTGGAGCACGGTGCCGATCCCGCCGCGCGGCGTGATGGTTGCCGCCCGGACTGTAGTGGCAGTCTCCATCTGCCGGACGTGCGGGAGCCGGCCAATCTGGGCGACGAAATGCTGAGCGTCCTGATAGGTGCAGCATCCTCCGTTCGGCTGGATGATCAGGTCGGAGGGATTGGTGCTGGCGAGGAATTTCGGGTACGACGCATCGGTGCGGCGGGCGGCCACCATCGCCGCCATCGCCACGCCGCCGAGCAGGCCGATCATTACGGCGAGGGCCAGGTAGCCGCCCCACCGGCGGCGGAAAGTGGCCCGGAACCGGTACCGGAGCACTCGCATGCCGGTTCGGCCTGCGATCACCGGGCCGTGGCCGGGACATTCTCGTCGCGCCCTGGCTCGCCTCCCTCCGGGGCCGGCAGGATGCGCCCGTCGAGCATGCGCACGATGCGCTGAGCGGCGGTCGCTACCTGGGCGTCGTGGGTGACAAGGACGATGGTCTGGCCGCCGGCATGCAGACGGCTCAGCAGCTCAATGACCTCCTGGCCGCCGTCGGAGTCGAGCGCCCCGGTGGGCTCGTCGGCGAGCAGCAGGGTCGGCTCATTCGCCAGCGCCCTGGCGATCGCCAGCCGCTGCCGCTGGCCGCCGGACAGCACGCCAGGAGCCGCTGCCGCCTTGTCGCCGATGCCGAGCAGGTCAAGCAGGTCGCGGGCCCTCGTCTCGGCCATCCGCCGCTTGCGGCCGGCGATCACGGCGGGCAGGGCGACGTTCTCCAGCACCGTCATTCCCTCCAGCAGGTTGAAGAACTGGAAAATGATGCCGATGTGCTTGCGGCGCAGGCGGGCCAGGTCATCCTCGCCGCGCCCGGTCACCTCCTCGTCGGCGACCATGATCGTGCCCTCGTCGGGAAGCTCCAGCCCGGCCACGAGGTTCAGCAGCGTCGACTTGCCGCAGCCCGATGGTCCCATCAGCGCTACGAACTCGCCCGCGGCCACGGTCAGGTCAACGCCGCGCAGCGCGCGCACGGGCGCGTTCTCGGCCTCGAATGTCTTGCGCACGCCCCGCACGGTGAGCGCTGGCAGCATCTCGTTCATCGGGTCCCCTGGATCATCGGGTCATCGGATTTGGGTCATCGGGCTATCGGAGTCGTGCCGGGCAATGTCGAGTTGCGTGATCTTGTAGGCGACTATCGCGGTATCACGGCCCTTGACCAGCTGGGCGGGCAGCGCGGTCAGCCTGGCGGGCACGGTCAGGGCCTTGCTGGTGGCCTCCGATAGCACGGTCTCGCCGGTCGCCGCGAGCTGCTGCAGCCGCTGGGACAGATTGACCGTGTCACCGACCAGCGTGTACTCCAGCCGTTCCTCGGAGCCGAGCAGCGCGGCGGCTGCCTCGCCGGTTGACAGGCCGATGCCCAGGCCGAAGGCCGGCAGCCCGGCGGCCGTCCACCGGGCGTTGATCTCTGCCTGCAGCGCATGCATGGCCATCGCCGCCATCGCCGAGCGGTCTGCATGATCCGGCTGCGGGAACGGGGCGCCGAAGACCGCCATCACCGCATCGCCGACGAACTGCATCACGGTGCCCCCCTCGCCGAGGATGGCCTGGTTCATCGCCGCCCGGTGGGTGTTGAGCTGCCCGGCCAGCTGGCTCGGGTCAGCGTGCTCGGCGATGGTCGAGTAGGACCTGATATCGCTCATCAGCACGGTCACGACGACGCGCTCGGTCTCGCCGATGCGCTGGTGCCCGCCGCGGAGCTTCTCGGCCAGTCCGCCGGGCAGCAGGCGGGACAGCGTCTCGCCCTGCTCCTCGCGGTCAACGATCGCCTGATGGAGCAGCCGGAGGCGGTTCAGCGCGGCCGGGTTCCCCGAGGCGACGCCCGCGGCGAGCTTGACGAAGACCGCCTCCACCTCGGCGTCGACCGCCTCGGGCGGCACCTTCCGCGCCGCCGCGATGGCCTTGATCGGCTTTCCCTCGGCCACCATGCCGAGCAGCGCCTCCTCGGCGGGCAGCAGGCCGCCCGGCGAGACGACCGGCCGGACAAGCGCCTCGACGATCGCGGGGTCCAGCGCGGTGCCGCCAGTGGCCACGCAGCGGATGGCGTCGGCCAGCTGATTGCCCTCGGCGACGCGGTCCTTCAGCAGGTAGCCGTAGCCAGCCGAGCCCTCGGCGAGCAGCGAGACTGCGTACTCAGGATCGTCGTACTGGGACAGCACGACGACCCCGGTCCCCGGGTGGCGCTTGCGCACCTCCTTCGCCGCGTCGATGCCCTCGCGGTGAAATGACGGCGGCATCCGGACGTCGGTGACGAGCACCTGCGGCACGGACTCGGCGCAGCCGCTGATGACCTCGTCGTAGTCGGCGGCCACCCCGACCACGCGAAGGTCCGCGCTGCGCTCGATGAGCGCGCGCACTCCCTCGCGCACGATCAGGTTGTCGTCGGCGAGGAAGACATCGATGACGTGCCCCTGGGCAGCCGCGCAGTGATCCATCCCGCTAGTTTTCACATATCCCAGGCGCCAATGCCAGTGCGCAGCCCACCGGAATAGCGGTGGTGCTAGTCACACCCGCGGATACCAGGCACCATCCCGGAGAATGCCAGCCACTACCCTGGCGCGCCGGCCGCGGCAGGACGAGCATGGGCCTATGCGTCATGAGAGCTGCGTCACCTCACTGTCCTGGATTCCGTCCGAGGCGGTCACCGGAGGAACACGGGTGGCCTTCGATGCCGGATTCACCCACTATGACGATCCTCCGCCCGATGAACTCGGAGTCATCGGCGAGCTACAGCTAGCCGACAGGTTCCGTTTTGCCAATGTCCTTCGGGCCTGGATCGAGGTGGACGGCTCAGGCCGCATCACCGACGCCGGCTACGACGGCGGCGGCCTGATGGGCTCCACTACCGTCCGGCTCGGCGGGCTGCGTTACCGCTTCCAGGCCGTGCAGCTTCCCGACCTGCAGCGTGATCCGGAGCGGACGGACACCTCGGTGCGCTTCACCCAGACAGTCGGCGGCCGGACCGGGCTGCCGGCGCCCAGGCGGGTGCAGCGCAAGCCGTACGTGCAGTGGCAGGCGCCGCTGGTATGGACGACATTGTCCCTGACCCTGCATGCCGACGGCAGCGCGGAATTCGCGATGACCGGGGCGAGCGCCTTCCCACGGCACTGGATCTACGACGATCAGGGCCGGCTCTCGCAGAAGTCCGGCCTAACCGACTTCCTCGACTGGTACGGCAAGTCGTTCGGCAAGCACAGCCCCTGGGGCGACGAGGACTCCCCGGCCCTGGTCACCGCCGTTGAGACCGCGCTTGAGCGAACGCTGTCGGTGCAGCTGATGCACGGCGGCGCCAAGCCAAGGATCGAGCGCTTCCCTGCTGACACGACAGTGGTCAGGCAGGGGGACCGCGGTACCGATGTCTACCTGGTCCTCGACGGCGTCATCCGGGTAGAGCGGGACGGCGAGCAGCTGGCCGAGTACGGCCCGGGGGCGCTGCTCGGCGAGCGGGCCCATCTGGAAGGCGGCATCCGGACGTCCTCGCTCGTCACGGTTACCGCCTGCCGGATGGCCGCGGTCGACGCCGCCCGGCTCGACCACTCCGCCCTGCAGGAACTCTCCGGCGGCCACCATCGCGAAGATACCGCTGGCGACTGACCAGTGCGGATTCATATCTGCGGCGCGCGCGGTTCGACCGCCGCGCCGGGACCGGAGTTTGTCCGCTACGGGGGCCACACATCCTGCGTGGCCCTCGCCCATGACGGCGATACGGTGCCGACGCTCATCCTTGACGCGGGGACAGGCGTGCGCCGGGTCACCTCCCTGCTCGGCGGCCAGCCGTACGCCGGCGTGATCCTGCTCTCGCACCTGCACTGGGATCACGTGCACGGGCTGCCATTCTTCCGGGGCGGGGACATGGCCGGATCCCGGGTGACCTTGCTGCTGCCCGAGCAGGAAGACGGCTCCAGCGCGGAGTCGGCGCTTCGCCGCGGCATGTCGCCGCCGCTTTTCCCGATCCGGCCCGATGAGCTGCGCGGGGCCTGGGAGTTCGGCAGTGTGGCCCCCGGGTGCTTCAAGGCGGGCCGGTTCTCCGTCGAGGCGCGGGAGGTCCCGCACAAGGGCGGCCGGACATTCGGGTACCGGGTCAGTGACGGGAGCTCCGTCGTCGCCTATATCCCCGACCATTGCCCGACCAGCCTCGGGCCAGGGCCCGACGGCTGGGGCGAGTATCACCGCGCGGCCCTCGACCTGGCCGAGGGCGCCGACCTGCTGATGCACGATGCCTCCCTGCTGCCCGGCGAGCTTGCCGCCGAGGCCTCCTTCGGTCACGCCGCCGCTGACTACGCGGTCGGCCTGGCCGGGCGGGCCGGAGCCCGGCATGTGCTGCTTCTGCACCACCGGCCGGAACGCACCGACGACGAGCTCGATGAGCTTGGCCGGCGGCTCGCACGGGCGCCACTGCCCGTCACCGTGGCGGCCGAGCAGGAGATAATCAGCCTGTGAGGGCACCAGACGCGGTCGTCGTCGGCTCCGGACCGAACGGGCTCGCGGCTGCTCTCACGCTTGCCCGCGCCGGGTTCGCCGTGGACGTCTTCGAGGGCGCGGCCAGCCCCGGCGGGGGATGCAGGACCGCCCAGCTGACCCTCCCCGGCTTCCATCACGACATCTGCTCGGCCGTGCATCCGCTCGCCGCTGCGTCGCCGTTCTTCCTTGGCACGAACCTGGAGGCGCGCGGCGTCCGGCTGCTCGCTCCCAAGGTCGCCTTCGCCCACCCCCTCGACGGCGGCCGTGCCGCGGCCGTCGGCGGCTCAGTAGAGGAGACGGCCAGCGCGCTCGGCGCGGACGCGAGCGCCTACCGCCGGCTGCTGGCCCCGCTGGTCAGGGACTCAGGAGCCATCGTGCCCGCCGTGCTCGCCCCGCTGCGGTCCGTTCCCGCGCACCCGGCCGCCGTGGCCCGCTTCGGCCAGCGGGGCCTGCTGCCCGCCGCCCTGCTCGCGCGCCGCTTCGAGACCGAGGAGGCGAGGGCGCTGCTGGCCGGCCTGGCGGCGCATTCCATGCAGCCGCTGACGGCCCCGCTCACCGGCGGATTCGGGCTGCTGCTCGCGATGCTGGCGCACTCGGCGGGATGGCCGGTGGTCGAAGGCGGCAGCGCCATGCTCATCGACGCGCTCACCAGCGAGCTCGCGTCACTCGACGGGCAGCTCGTGACCGGCTGCCGGATCAGCCGGCTGGACCAGCTGCCGCCCGCCCGGGTGGTGCTGCTCGACATCTCGCCGCGCGAGTTCCTGCGGATCGCCGGGGACCAGATGCCGGCCGGATACCGGCGGGCGCTGGAGCGGTTCAGGTACGGGCCCGGCGTGTGCAAGGTCGACTGGGCGCTGGACGGCCCGGTTCCGTGGACCGCCGCGGCCGGCCGGGAGGCCGGCACCCTGCACCTCGGCGGCACCCTGGCCGAGATCACCCGCAGCGAGGCCGATGTCGCCGCCGGGCGGCATCCCGGCCGCCCTTACTGCATCGTCGCGCAGCCCGGCGTCGTCGACCCGACACGAGCGCCGGAGGGGAAGCACACGCTCTGGGGCTACTGCCACGTACCGTCCGGATCCACGGCGGACATGGCGGACCGCATCGAGGCGCAGATCGAGCGCTTCGCGCCCGGATTCCGCGACCTCGTGCTGGCCAGGGAGGTCCGCACCGCCGCGGATCTGGAGAAGCACAACCCGAACTACGTCGGCGGGGACATCAACGGCGGGGCGGGCACACTGCGCCAGACCGTCTTCCGGCCCACGTCGCGATGGCACCCCTACCGGACCGCCCTGGCTGGCGTCTATCTCTGCTCGGCGTCCACCCCGCCGGGCGGGGGAGTGCACGGGATGTGCGGTGTCGGCGCGGCCCGGACTGCCCTGGCCGACCTGGGCGGGCCCCAGCGGGCGGCCGGCTGATGCCCGGCCGTCCTTTCGTTCCGGCCGGCTTCGCCGTCCCGCGCGAGCTAGTCGTCGCGCCCTTCCGGCTGGAGCCGCTGGGACCTCAGCACAACAGCGCGGATTATGCGGCATGGATGTCCAGCGTCGAGCACATCAGCGCGACTCCTGGCTTCGCCGGCCGCGGCTGGCCCGATCCGGCGATGTCAGCGGACGACAACCTCGCCGACTTGCTGCAGCACGAGGATGACTTCGCCCGGCGGGCCGGCTTCACCTACACCGTCATCGAGATAGCCACTGGCGAGATCATCGGCTGCGTCTACATCTACCCTGCCAGGGACCAGGACCAGGACCAGGACCAGGATCACGACGCGAGCGTCAGATCCTGGGTCCGGGCCGACAGGGCGAGCCTGGACCTGGCCCTGCACGACGCCGTAGCGGCCTGGCTGGCAGCGGACTGGCCCTTCCAGGCGCTCAGCTATCAGCCGCGGTGATCCGGTGCAGCGTCGTGCCTGGCCTGGCCTGATGGGTCAGCCGGGCAGCGGGCCTACTGGTGCATCGGGTCCTCATGGTCGACGTGCCCGGCCAGCTCAAGCTGGAACGTGGAGTGCTCCACGTCAAAGTGCCCGCGCAGGCATTCCTGCAGCAGGTCGAGTATTACCCCGCTACGGCCGTCGGCCAGGATCTCCTCCTCGACGACCACGTGCGCGGAGAGCACGGGCAGGCCGGACGTGATCGTCCAGGCATGCAGTTCATGCACGCCCCGGACGCCGCCAAGCTCGGTCAGGTGGCGCCGGACCTCGGCGAGGTCGATGCCCCGCGGGCTCGCCTCGAGCAGGACGTCGACCGCCTCCCGGAGCAGCCGCCAGGTCCTTGGCAGGATCAGGAAGCCAACGGCCAGCGAGGCGATCGGGTCAGCGCGGGTGAAGCCGGTGGCGGCGATCACGATTCCGGTGACGATGACGGCGGCGGCGCCCAGGGCGTCCGAGCCCACCTCGAGGAAGGCGCCGCGCACGTTGAGGCTGTCGGCCTGGCCCCGGCGGAGCAGCAGCAGCGAGGTGCCGTTGGCGGTGAGGGCGATCACGCCGAAGACTACGAGCAGGCCGCTGTTGACATCCGGCGGCGACATCAGCCGCCGGATGGCCGCGGTGAAGATGAACGCCGCCATGGCGAAGAGCAGCACGGCGTTCACCATCGCGGCCAGGATCTCTGCACGCGCGTAGCCAAAGGTGCGCCGGGTCGTGGCCGGCCTGGCGGCGAAGTAGGCGGCGAGCAGGGACAGCCCGACGCCCGCCGCGTCAGCCGCCATGTGCGCCGCGTCGGCGAGCAGGACGAGCGAGCCGGAGATCAGGCCGCCGGTCACCTCGGCAATGGCGATCATCGCGGTCAGGGCAAGGACAGCGGTCAGCGCGCGCCGGTGCTGCCCCGTCGCGGTGACCCCGCGGGAGTGCGAGTGCCCGTGCCCGGCCGGTCCGGTGCCGTGAGCGCGCTGTGGGGTCATTTCTCCTTGCCGGGATTGCGGCGGTCCCGTCGCGGCTTGCCCCCCTCTCGCCCGGAAGCGCCGGGCGGGTTGGCGGTGCCATGCGCGAGCAGTTCGTAGGCCGGGTTGATCATGACGGGCCCGTCGTCCTGGATGCCGACCGGGCCGCGGAACCTGATCCTGGCCCCGCAGTCGAGGCCCGGGATATGCGAGCGCCCGTAGAACAGGGCCGTCAGCTGACCGGTCGAATCCGCGATCTCGGCGGCCAGCACGGTGTTGTGCTCCACCGGGCGGATCTCGACCGCGTAGATGCGCCCTTCCACCGTCGCCCGGCCGGGCCCGGTCAGGGACCCGATCGAGTTGACGCCCGGCGGCGGGACAGGCCGGTCGTAGGCGTCCGCAGGGTCCGCCGGCTGGCCGGACTTCGCTGCGGGCGCAGCACCCGCTGGCGCGGGCACTGGCTGCTCGGCCGATCCAGGTCCGGCCGCACGCTTCGGCTGCCCCGCGGCCCCCGGTCCGGCCGCATGCTCCGGCTTCCCGGTCACCCCTGGTTCGGCCGCGCGCGCTGGCTGTTCGGCTGCCGCGGGTTCGGCTGCCGCGGGTTCACCCGCGTGGGCCGGCCGTGCGGCAGGCCCGGGCCGGGGATCGGCAGGTCCCGGCCCGGGTACGGGCACGGGCCCGGCGGGTCCTGGTTCAGCGGCATGCGCAGGCGCTGCGGCGGGCCCGGGACTGGCCGCCGGTGCTGCCCGGCCGGCCGATCCGGGCCCGAAGGCGTGCCCCGGCTGCCGGGCAGGCCGCCCCGGCCCCTCGGCATGCCCCGGCCCCTCGGCGTTTCCCGGCTTCTCGGGGTGTCCCGGCCGGTCAGGGGATCCGGGCTCGCTCGCGGATGCCGGCTTGCCATCTTCGCCGCCGGCCGCGCGCTCAGCGGCAGCCTTGGCCTGGCGCTCATGCAGGGTCTGCAGCCTGCTGCGGACGTCGAACGGCACGATGGTGGCCGCCGCGTGCGGGATCCGGCTGACCACTCCCGCGATCTTGTCCGCGGTCCGGTCGTGCAGCAGTCGGCCCAGCAGCGGTGAGTAGCTTCGCCGGGGCAGGATCGCGGTGACCCCCACGCCGGGCAGCTCCGCCTCGGCATCGACGAGCTCCGCCGCGGCCCGGGCAAGCCGCCGGTCCGGGCAGTCGATGAAGTCGAGCACGACGCCCGTGTTCGCGCGTACCCAGGCCTGGCGCAGCGTGTCGGCTTGCGCGCTGTCAATGACGAAATGCACGGCGCGCAGCGTGGTCGGCCGCAGGCTGCGCGCGTACCTCAGCGCGGCGAAGGTGGCGAGGTCGCAGTCGTCCACGAAGACGTAGACCGTGCGGCGCGCGTAGGTCGGCGGCTCGGGCCGCCTGACCCGGCTGCCGATCCGCTCCAGGACGTCGGCCTCCATCCGGTACTCCCTGTTCAGCCGGATGAGCGTGGGCACGCCGACGACGAAGAGGATGACGACGAGCCATGCGCCCTCGGTGAACTTGACCACCACGAAGATCAGCACGACGATCATCGACGTCACGCCCGCTGAGAAGTTGATCACCAGCCGCCGCCGCCACGCCGACTCCCTGATCCTGTGGTGGTACTTGGCCATGCCGAATCCGGCCATGGTGAACGCGGTGAAGACCCCGATCGCGTAGAACGGCACCAGGTTGTTCACCTCGGCGTGGGTGGCGGCCAGCAGGACCGAGGACAGCACGGCGAGCACGACGATGCCGTTGGAGAAGACCAGCCGGTGGCCCCGCTTGGTCAGCCAGCGAGGCAGGAAGGCGTCCTCGGCCACGAAGCTGGCCAGGAACGGGAAGCCATTGAAGCTGGTGTTGCCCCCGGTGTAGAGGATCAGCGCGGTCGCGGCCTGGACCAGGATCCACAGGCCGTTGCCGAAGATCGAGTGGCCGAAGACCTCCCTTGCTTCCTGGGAGATGACCGTCGGCACCCCGGAGACGTACGGCGCGGCGTGCGTCACATGCGCCAGCCAGGAGATTCCGGCGACGAGCGATCCGAGTATCACGCCCTCGGTCACGAGCACCCGGCGGGCGTTGATTCCCTCTGGCGGCTTGAACGCGCTCACCGCGTTCGACACGGCCTCGATGCCGGTGAGCGAGGAACCGCCGTTGGCGAACGCCTTCAGCAGCACGAAGACCATGGCGAAGGCGATCAGCCGACTGTCGGCCGGAGCGTGCGTGTACTGGCCCGCCACCGGGTAGGGATAGCGCCCCAGCGTGCCGAGCGCCTCGCGTACCAGGCCCGCCACGATCATGATGGTCACCGTGGCGGTGAACAGGTAGGTGGGCACTGCGAACACCCGCCCGGCCTCGCGGATCCCGCGCAGGTTGCCAAAGCACATCAGGATCACGATGCCGATCGAGATCAGCGTGATGGTCGTCTGGTTATCGATGGCGGGCAGGGCGGACGCGACAGCCGCTGTTCCGGCTGCCACCTGCACCGCCACGGTGACCACGTAGTCGATGAGCAGGGCGACCGCCGCGACCTGAGCCACCCTGGGGCCGAAGTTCTCCCGCGCGACCACGTAAGACCCGCCGGCCCTGGTATAGACCGAGACGACCTCGCGATAGGACAGCACCACCAGCGCCATCACGAACAGGACAACCCCGGTCAGCGGCAGGATGAGCGTGAATGCCGTGATGGCCAGGCCGCCCCTGAGCAGCTCGATCAGGATTTCCTCGGTGCCGTACGCGGAAGAGGAGATCCCGTCGGGCGCGAGTACGCCGAGCGCGAGCCGCTTGGACAGGCGCTGCTCGCCGAGTTCCTCATTCACCAGCGGCGGCCCGAGCAGGCGCCGCTTGACCGAATAACCGAGGCCCTCTGGCATGGCCTTGGCCCCGCCGAGGAGTCCTCTCGTCTTGCGCATCGCCACGCCGCAGCGCCTTCCGCTTGATCGCGCCCCTGACGTGGCCTTCATACCATCGCGGCGGCTGGCCGCCGAGCCCGGCGTGGCCTGTGCACGTCAGAACGTACCCGGACGCCAGTCGGCGGACACCTCAGTGGTCCGCGCACCAGCGTAACTCTGCGTTCACCATGGCCTGCCACCGTGATCCGGGTACTCGAGCCCTGCCACCGTGATCTGGGTAAAGCAGCCGTGACAGGCTTGTCCGGATAAGAAGCCTGCTGGTCCAGACAGCGGAAGAACGATGGCATCGGGCTACCCGAATCGGGCTACCCGATCAGAGAGGTAATGCCATGACGACGACACCGCCCGCACCGGCACCGCAGGCAGGCAGCGTGCGCACGCTGCGTCTGTCTGAGCTGCTGCGGCGCCCGCTCACGGACCGTGGGGGCGAGTCGCTCGGGCGGCTTTCCGATGTCATCGTGCGGCTCCGCGGCGAGGAGTACCCGCAGGTCACCGGCCTGGTCGCCACGGTCGGCGGCCGGGAGGTCTACGTGCCCATCGAGCAGGTCAGCTCCTTTGACGGCGAGGTTCTGAAGCTCACGAGCGCCAAGCTCGACCTGCGCAGGTTCGATCGGCGTAACGGCGAGGTGCTGCTCCGGGCTGACGTGCTGGGGCACCGGCTCATTGACGTGGAGCGGGCGCATCTGATGAAGGCAGTCGACCTTGAGCTTCAGCAGCGGGGCGGCGACTGGGTGCTCACCGGCGTGGACACGCGCCGCCGGCCGCGCCGGTGGCTCGGCCTCGGCGGGGCAGCCGTCGGCGAGCCCGACGAGCACGCGTTCAGGGAATGGGCCAAGTTCGAGCCGCTCATCGGCCATACCAGCAGTGCCCTGCTGCGCGGGCCGTTCGCGCGGATCCGCCGGCTGAAGCCTGCCCAGATCGCTGACCTGCTGGAGGACGCCTCCAAGGAGGAGGAAACGGAGATACTCGGCCACGTCCACGCCGACCCCGAGCTGGAGGCGGACGTCTTCGAGGAGCTGGACGAGGATCAGGCGACCAGGCTGCTCGGCGCCCGTACGGACACCGAGATCGCCGGGGTGCTGGCCAGGATGCGCGCCGACGACGCCGCCGACGCCATCGCCGAGCTGCCGCAGCGCCGCCGTCAGCCCGTGCTCGACTTGCTGCCGCAGGGCCAGCGCACCAAGGTGCTGACCCTGATGGGCTTCAATCCCACCAGCGCGGGAGGCCTGATGGGCGTTGACTTCCTGGCCGTTCCCGCCGAGGTCAGCGTCCAGCAGGCGCTGGATGCGGTCAGCCAGTCGACCAGCCTGCAGCCGGAGGCGCTCACCAGCGTGCACGCGCTTGACGAGCGCGGCCGCCTGTGCGGCGTCGCCCGGCTGGTCACCATCGTCCAGTCGGATCCGGCGGCCCGGCTCAGTGACGTCTACGACGACGACCCGGTGCGGGTCGGCGCGGACACCGACGTGGTGGACGTCGCCGTGCTGATGAGCGACTACAACCTGATTACCATCCCGGTCGTCGATGATCGCCGCAAGATGATCGGCGTGATCACGGTGGACGACGTTCTCGAGGTTACCCTGCCCGAGGACTGGCGGCGGCGTGAGGCCGCCCAGCCGCCAGACTCCCGTCGCGGGGAGCCGACGTGAGCGACGCTCCCGAGGGCCGGGTCACGCCGGGCGAGGGCGCCGAGCGCCAGGGCGCCGAGCGCCAGGTCCCGGACGGGCAGCCGGCCGCCGCGCCCGTTCCGGCGGCCGCGCCCGTTCCGGTCGGCGCCCAGGTCCCGGCCAGCGCCCATGTCCCGGACGGGCGCCCCGCCGGGCCGCAGGCCCCGGTGACCGCAGGATCGGCCGCCGCGCAGGGCGCCGCACCCGGCGGGCCGCACCCCATTCCTGGTATTGGCCGGCCGGAGATGAACCTGACGCCGCCGAGCGCCGTGCTCGACGAGGCGCATCTCGGCGACATCGAGGGCGCGTTCGGCCGGATCAGGCTCGACGAGGAGCACAGCTCCAACCTGCGGCGGCGGCTGGTGACGTTCCTCGCGATCGTCGGGCCCGGCCTGATCGTGATGGTCGGGGACAACGACGCGGGCGGCGTGTCCACCTACGCGCAGGCCGGCCAGGACTACGGCTACAGCCTGCTCTGGGTGCTGCTGCTGCTCATCCCCGTGCTCATCGTCAACCAGGAGATGGTGGTCAGGCTCGGCGCGGTCACCGGCGTCGGCCACGCCCGGCTGATCAACGAGCGGTTCGGCAAGTTCTGGGGCTGGTTCAGCGTCGGGGATCTGTTCCTGCTGAACTTCCTGACCATCGTGACGGAGTTCATCGGCGTCTCGCTGGCGCTCGCCTACTTCGGCGTCAGCCCGTACATCGCGGTGCCCATCGCCGCGGTGTTCCTCGTCGGGATCACGCTGAGCGGGAGCTTCCGCCGCTGGGAACGCGCCATGTTCGTCTTCATCGGCGCCAGCCTGCTGCTCGTCCCGCTCGTGCTGCTGTCGCACCCGCACTATGGCCAGATCGCCTACCACTTCGTCGTGCCCGGTATCCAGGGCGGCATCAACTCGACCGCCATCCTGCTCATCATCGCGATCGTCGGGACGACTGTCGCGCCGTGGCAGCTGTTCTTCCAGCAGTCGAACGTCATCGACAAGCGCATCACGCCGCGGTTCATCCCCTACGAGCGCGCCGACACCGTGCTCGGGTCGCTTGTCGTCGTCTTCGGCGCCGCGGCGGTCATCGTCGTGGCCGCCTTCGCCGTGCACGGAACGTCGCTGGCGGGGAACTTCACCGACGCCCTCGGGGTGGCCCGCGCGCTGTCTCACCAGGGCAGAGCGCTCGGCGGCATTTTCGCCATCGTGCTGCTGGACGCGAGCATCCTCGGCGCCTCAGCGGTGACCCTCTCCACCAGCTACGCCTTCGGCGACGTCTTCAACCTCAAGCATTCCCTGCACCGCAGCTTCCGTGACGCCAAGCCCTTCTACGCCAGCTATGCGGCCCTGGTGCTGCTGGCCGCGAGCGTCGTGCTCATCCCGCACGCCCCGCTCGGGCTGATTACCGTCAGCGTCCAGGCGCTGGCCGGCGTCCTGCTGCCGAGCGCAAGCGTCTTCCTGCTGCTGCTCTGCAACGACACCGAAGTGCTCGGCCCGTGGGTCAACCCGCCCTGGCTGAACATGCTGGCGAGCGTGATCGTCGGCGTTCTCGTCATGCTGTCGGGCACCCTGGTCGCCACCACGCTGTTTACTCACATCAACGCCGCCGCCACGCTGATCTGGCTGTCCGCCATCCTGGCCGCCGGGCTGCTGGCGGCCGCCATCCGGCTGCGGATCGTCCGCGGCCGCCAGGGACCGCGCGCCCGCCCCGGCGCGGGGATGTCCCGCGCGCAGCGCAACAGCTGGCGGATGCCGCCGCTGGCCCTGCTCAAGCCGGTCACCTGGTCGCCGGGCACCAAGCTCAGCGTGCTATTGCTCCGGGCCTACCTCGTGGTGTCAGTGGTGCTCCTGGTAGTCGCGGCGGTCCGCCTCGGCGGGGCCTGATGCCAGCCCTGCCGTACGTGCGCGGGCCAGGATCAGCTGGCGGGCCGGTCCTGCCTGGCCGGCCTGGTATTCGGTACGCTCCGGTCGGAGGCGCCAGCCCGGTGCCGCACGAGAGCCCGACCGGGGAAGGGGCTGACGCGAGATGGACCTGACCAGCGCCCGCTGGCGCACGAGCAGTTATAGCGATGACGGCGGAAACTGCGTCGAGGTGGCCCCCGCCGCCGGCTCGAAGGAGGACAGCGATCACGTGATCGCCGTCCGTGACTCGAAAAACCCGGATGGACCGGAGCTGATCTTCACTCCGGACGAATGGCACGCATTCGTCGCCGGAGTCAAGGACGGCGAATTCGACCTGGCCTAGAGTCTCCAGATGTGAGCGGAACGCAGCTAACGGAGCCGGCCGCCGCCGGAGAGGCCGGACCGGCCGAGCGGCCCGCGGCAGGCCATCGAGCGTGGCTGACGCCCGTCAGCGTGGTCATCGCCGCAGTGACGCTCCTTGGCCTGGGCCTTCGGCTGTACTACCTGACCAGGCCCGGATACCTGCTGGGCGTGACCGAGTACGACGACGGATCGTACTTCGGCAGCGCCCTGCGCCTGATGCATGGCGTGCTGCCCTACCGCGACTTCGTGTTCGTGCAGCCGCCGGGGATCACCCTGCTGATGGCCCCGGTCGCCGCGGTGGCCAGGGTGATCGGCACCGACTGGGGCCTCGCGGTGGCGCGTATCCTCACGATGCTCGCCGGGGCCGCCGGGGTGGCGCTGGCGGGCCTGCTCGTCCGGCACCGGGGGGTGCTCGCCGCGCTGCTCGCCTGCGGGGTCATGGCGGTCTACCCGGACAGCGTCGCTTCCGCGCACACGCTGCTCGTCGAGCCGTGGCTGGTGCTGTTCTGCCTGGCCGGCGCGGTGGCGGTGTTCGACGGTGACCGGATCACCGGCAGCCGCCGGCGGCTGCTCTGGGGGGGCGTGGCGTTCGGGTTCGCCGGCGTCATCGAGGCGTGGGCCATCGTCCCGGTGCTCGTCGTCGCGGTGCTCAGCCTGCCGAGGCCGCGGCGGACGGTAACCTACCTGGGCGGCGTCGCCGCGGGCTTCCTGATCCCGGTCGTGCCCTTCGCGGCGCTCGCGCCGCGGAGCTTCTACGACAACGTGATCACGGCTCAGGTGGGCGGCCGGGTGGACGCGACGCGGATGCCGCTGGCCTACCGGCTGCGGCAGATGGCCGGGTTCGCCGACCAGCCCGATGTCAGGCGCATCGTCGTGCTCGGCGTGATCGCGCTCATCGTCGCCTTCGTCATCGTGACCTGCGCGGCGGCGCTGCTGATCACCCGGCGGCTGCCGCCCGCGCTGGAATGGTTTGCTTACGTGACGGCCGTGGCGATGGTGGCCGTCTTCTTGTGGCCAGCGCAGTTCCACTACCACTTCGCCGGCTTCCTCGCGCCCTTCCTCGGCCTGGGAGTAGCCCTGCCCGCGTCCCGGCTGATGACCGCGCTCGTGGACCGCACCGGCGGAGCCGGGCGGCTGCTGCGCTGGTCGGCGGCCGGGCTGGCGGTCGCGGGGATTGCCATCGGCGGGTGGAATCAGGCCTCCTTCGAGAGCAGCCTGGAGCCCGATGCGCCGGTCGCGATGCTGGCCGCCGGCCAGCGGATCATCCCGCCCGGCGCCTGCGTGCTGGCCGACAACGTGGCCTACACGATCACGACCAACAGGTTCCTGTCGGACGTCCCCGGCTGCCCGGCAGTCGACGACGGAACCGGCGCCAACTATGCGCTATCGGACGGGCGAGGCGCGCTTACCGGCGCCGGCCGGGTGCCGGCCGTGGCCGCCATGTGGCGCTCAGCCTTCGAGCATGCGCAGTACGTCTGGCTGACCGGCCTCAACCATCGCCGGATTGCCTGGACCCCCGCCCTCACCGCCTACTTCAAGGCTAACTTCGTGCGTGTTCCCAACCACACCCGTGGCCTGCACCTGTATGTGCGCAGGGGCCTGCGCCCCCGCTGACGGCCCGGGCCTCGCCGGTAGCCGCCCGGCGCCGGGCCGGGCAGGCTCGGGAGATCCTGTCCTGTGCCATCGGGTCACGGTCCTGGGTCAGCCGGAGCGGCCCCCGCCGTGCGGCGCGGACGGGAGGCTCACGCAGCGGGGCGCCCGCCCGGTGATGATGCCACCGGCTCCCAGCGCCGTGCCACCGCGCGGGTTGCCGCTGAATGCCAGGATCATCGTGTCCCCGGCGGGGATGCCGCCCTTGCCCAGCGTGACCGTGACGGAGCGATGCCCGCCCTTGGTCACCCGGGCCTTGACCCGCACGCTCGGGTGCGGGGCCGGCCGGGGGCGCGGCAGCGACCCGATCGGCGGGCAGCCTGGCCGGACCGGGACGACCCTTACCCGGGCGCGCATCCTGCGCAGGGCCGCATTGGCGCCGGCCACGCCGGACGCGCGGTCGACCGACACCGTTACGGTGCCGCCCCGCTGGGTCACCGAGTACGCGGCCAGGGCGGGCGCGCTGCCGAGCGCCATCACCCCGGCGGTGACAGCGGCCGCGGTGCCGGCTGCGCCGGCGGCCAGCCACACCGGCCGCCGGGCCAGGCGGCCGGCCGGCGCTGGCCGCTGCACGGCACGCAGGTGGTGCCCGTGCTCGGCCACCAGCCGCTGATACAGCTGATCTTCGAATCTCGTCATGTCCTCACCTCTGGCTCACTCGCAGGGTCAATGCCGTGCGCCAGATCCGGGCTAGCCGTTTTCCGCAGCCGGGCCCGGGCCCGCATCAGCCGCATCCGCAGGGTGCCCGGCGGGATGCCGAGCACCCGGGCCGCCTCTTTGGGCTGCAGGCCCGCCAGGTCCACCAGCTCGACCACCGCCCGGTCCGCGGCGGGCAGCGTGGTCAGCCCGGTGACCAGCGCCCGGCCGGCGCGTTCGGCATCGATCCGGTCGATCAGGTCCCCGGCTTCGTCGGGGGAGAGTTCCCGGCGGCCCGCGAGCCGCTCCGCCCTCCGGCGCTGCTGGCTGTGTGCCTGGCAGTGCGCGGCGTAGATCCGCCGGGCGATGCCGAACACCCAGGCGCGTGGCGTGCCTTTGCGCGGGTCGAAGGTGGCGAACGACGTGATCGCCTGGACGAAGGTGTCGGCGGTCAGGTCGGCCACGGTCTGCGGCTCCGCACTGCGCCGCGCGAAGTAAGCGGTCACCGCCGCCACGTTCGCCCGGTACAGCGCCTCGAACTCAGCAGCCGCGCTATCAGCAGGCCCGCTTTCCTGCGGCGCCGGGCGTGACGGCGGTGAGTTCGGCGGCGATGACGTTATCTGGCTCACACCCCTAGTTGGCCCCCTGCCCCAGCCGCGTCACACCCCGCGGTGTGACGACCCCGAGAACACGGGGCACGACGGACCGGCGGGCCACCCGCGCCATCTCAGGGCCGGCGTCCAGGGCCGTCAGCCGATCCCGAAGCTCATGCAACGATCCCGCGCGCCCGCAGGCCGGTAATCTCCGCCTCGCTGTAGCCGAGCCCGCCGAGCACGGCGTCGGTGTCCTCGCCCGGCCGGGGCGGCGGCTCCGGCACCCCGGCGGCCGTCCGGCCGAAACGCGGTGCCGGGGCCGGCTGCACCATGCCGCCGATATCGATGAACGTACCGCGCGCGACGTTGTGCGGATGGGCCGGCGCCTCGCCAGGCCCGAGCACCGGCGCGACGCACGCGTCGGTGCCGGCGAACACCTCGGACCACTCGGCCTGGGTCCGGCGGCGGAATGCCTCGGCCAGCCGATCCCGGAGCACCGGCCAGCCTGCCCGGTCATGCTGGCCCGGCAGTTCCCGGCCGCCAGGACGGGGGCCGGCCAGCCCGAGGCCCGCCAGCAACGCGGCGTAGAACCGCGGCTCGAGCGCGCCCACCGCCACGTACCGGCCGTCGGCTGTCTCGTAGGTGTCGTAGAAGGGCGCGCCGCCGTCCAGCAGGTTCGTTCCCCGCTCGTCCCGCCACGCGCCCGCGGCGCGCATTCCGTGCAGGAACGAGGTCAGCAGCGCGGATCCGTCCACCATCGCCGCGTCGACGACCTGGCCGAGGCCGGAACGCTCGCGCTCGAGCAGCGCCGCGAGCACGCCGACCGCGAGCAGCATGCCGCCGCCGCCGAAGTCGGCGACCAGGTTCAGCGGCGGTACGGGGCGCTGGCCGGCCCGCCCGATCGGCTCCAGCGCGCCGGCCACCGCGATGTAGTCGATGTCGTGCCCGGCAGCGCCCGCCAGCGGGCCGTCCTGCCCCCAGCCGGTCATCCGCGCGTAGACCAGCCGCGGGTTGCGGCGCGCGCACTCCGCCGGCCCGCAGCCGAGACGCTCGGTCACCCCCGGCCGGAACCCCTCCACCAGTACATCGGCATCCTCGGCCAGGCTCAGCAGCAGGCCGATCCCGTCGGGATCCTTGAGGTTCAGGCCGATCGAGCGGCGGCCGCGGCTGAGCGGGTCCCGGGGCGCGGCCGCGGCCGGCCCGCAGCTCTCGGCGCGGTCGACCCGCAGCACCTCCGCGCCCAGATCGGAAAGGATCATGCAGCCGAACGGGGCAGGCGCCAGGCTGGCGATCTCGATGACCCGCACTCCGTCCAGGGGACCCAAGCGGCTCGCCTCCCGCGTAACGGCCGGAACAACCATCCAGCAGAACGGATCGCGGCGGGCCGGCCGGGCCGCCAGAGCCGCCAGTAGCCCGATGCTAAATCCCCGGTGACCGCGCCGTACACCGTCCCGGCGCCCCGCGGGCGGCCGGGCGGAAGGGCACGGATTTGTCTCCTGCGTTACCTGATTGTCCCTTCCGTTACCTGTGTGCCAGGGGATAATGTGCTCGGTTGGCGGTGTGTCGGGGTGCCTGCCGGGGTCAGGTCCCGGGGCGCTCCTTGTCCTGGGGAGGGACCATGATCAGGCGCATCCCGGCTGGCTTGGCCGGTGTCATAGTGGCAGTGCTGGCCGCCGCGGGGCTGTGGGGCGGGCTGGCGGCTGCGGCGGGCCCGGCGCTGGCGGGGGCGGGGTTGTACGCGGCTCCCGCCGCGGCCGGGACGGGGGACTGCTCGTCGGCGGCGGACGCGTGCACGCTGGCGACGGCGCTATCGGATGCGGTGGCGGGGGACACGGTGTACCTGGTGCAGCCGGGCACCGAGGGCACGGCGTCGACGTATTACATCGGGAACTGGTCCGTGGCCACGGCGGGGACGTCGGCGGGCGCGCAGGTCACCATCGCGCCCGTGCCGGGGCTGGCCAGCGCGCCGATCCTGGACGGTGACGGCACCAGCGCCGGGACGTGCCAGACCGGCAGCTGCGACGGCCCGGTGCTGAGCATCGGCAGCGGTGTCTACGCCACGGTGCAGGGTGTCACCATCCAGGACGGCGACAACACCGCAACAGCTGAAGGCGGCGGCATTCACAACGGCAATGGCGGCACGCTGACCGTGACCGGCTCCACCTTCACCGGCAACCAGGCCGGTGATGGCGGTGGCGCGATCGACAACGGCGACTTCGGCGGCGGCGGCACGGTGACCGTGTCGGACTCGACCTTCTCCGGCAACTCGGCCCACGATGGCGGGGCGATCGACAACGCCGACCATAGCGGCACCGGCGCGCTGACCGTGTCGGACTCCACGTTCAGCGGCAACTCGGCCAGAGATGGCGGGGCGATCGACAACGGCGACTTCTATGGGTCGGGCACGGTGTCGGTGGCGGCGGACATCTTTGACGGCAGCTGTGACCAGGCGGGCGGGTCGTGGGCCGACGCCGGGTACAACGCGGGCACCGACGGCAGCTGCGAGAACGGCGGGACGGCTGATTCCGCGGCGCTGACGGCGGCGGAGCTGGGGCCGCTGGCTGGTAATGGGGGGCCGACGCAGACGGTGCTGCCGCTGGCGGGGAACCCGGCGCTGGGCATCGTCCCGGTGTCGACGTCGGTGATGCTGGATGGTGCGAGCGTGGCGTTGTGCCCGGTGACGGACCAGCGGGGGGTGGCCAGTCCGGCGGGGCTGGCGTGCAATGCCGGGGCGGTGCAGGGCCCGGCTGGGCTGTACGCGGCGCCGGCCGCGGTCGGGGCGGGGGACTGCTCGTCGGCGGCGGATGCGTGCCTGCTGGCGACGGCGCTGGCGGAGGCGGCGGCGGGGGACACGGTGTACCTGGTGCAGCCGGGCACCGAGGGCACGGCGTCGACGTATTACATCGGGAACTGGTCGGTGGGCACGGCGGGCACGTCGGCGGGGGCGCAGGTCACCATCGCGCCCGTGCCGGGGCTGGCCAGCGCGCCGATCCTGGACGGTGACGGCACCAGCGCCGGGACCTGCGAGACCGGCAGCTGCGACGGCCCGGTGCTGAGCATCGGCAGCGGTGTCTACGCCACGGTGCAGGGTGTCACGATCCAGGACGCCGACAACACCGCAACCCTTTTCGGCGGCGCCATCGCCAACCTTGGCGGCGGCACGCTCACCGTGACCGGCTCCACCTTCAGCGGCAACCAGGCCGGTGAAGGCGGCGCGATCGACAACGCCGACGGCTTCGGCGGCACGGTGACCGTGTCCGGCTCGACCTTCACCGGCAACCAGGCCAGTGATAACGGGGGGGCGATCGACAACGGTGACGAAGGCGGCAGCGGCACGGTGACCGTGTCCGATTCCACGTTCGCCGGCAACACCGCCAGTGACGGGGGGGCGATCGACAACGGCGATTTCTACGGCGGCGGCACGCTGACCGTGTCGGACTCGA
>Ga0302325_10000396_pt1 | contig 122663 bp, 110 predicted proteins | sample Palsa_T0_2_FD_201948 | JGI IMG/M metagenome (GOLD analysis project Ga0302325, IMG submission 201948) | Peat permafrost microbial communities from Stordalen Mire near Abisko, Sweden - Palsa_T0_2 | ecosystem: Environmental > Terrestrial > Soil > Palsa > Peat permafrost | place: Sweden: Abisko...
GTGGGCCCGTCATGCCGAGCAGTGATTGGCGCCTTGGCAAGATGGAAAACAGCCGAGTGAGGTTCAAGCAATATGAAAGACGGCACAACAACCAAGGGCGAATCCCCTTCTCGGCTGATCGACGCGCGGATCAAAGAGCTGGGCGACTGGAGGGGCAAGACGCTCGCCCGCCTCCGCGCGCTCATCAAAGAGGCTGAGCCTGAGGTCGTCGAGGAGTGGAAGTGGAGAGGCGTTCCGGTTTGGTATCGCGATGGAATGATCTGCACCGGCGAGACCTACAAAAGCGTGGTGAAAGTTACTTTCGCCAAGGGCGCTGCTCTCAAAGATCCTTCAGGGCTATTCAACTCCAGCTTGGACGGCAACGTCAGGCGCGCCATCGACTTCCACGAGGATGATGAAATAGATGAGGCTGCCTTCAAGGCGCTCGTCCGCGCCGCTGTGGCCTTGAACAAACCATCGGCCCGAAAAACGAAACCCGCCTAAGACCTAAGACGTCCTCTCGCCCAATTCGTATTCTTTGAGCATTCGGCCGGCGCCATCATGCGACGGCCGCCTCGCGCTCGGCGAGAAACAACGTTGCATCGAGCGCGCGAGAAAGGTCGGCGACCAGGTCGTCGAGATCCTCGATGCCGACGGAGAGCCGCAGCAGGTCGTCCGTGATGCCAAGCTCCTCTTTTCGCGCGGCCGGCACCGATGCGTGCGTCATCGCGGTCGGGCTGCACACGAGCGATTCCACACCTCCCAGCGACGTCGCCAGGTTAAAGATGCGCAAACGGCGCGCGAACTCGAGCGCGCGCTGCCCTCCGCCGCGCACGCGCAGCGAGATAATCCCGCCGAACCCGCGCATCTGCCGCTTCGCGAGCTCGTGGTGCGGATGCGAGGCCAAGCCGGGGTAATACACGGTCGCGACGTCGCCGCGCGTTTCGAGCCACGCGGCGATCGCGCGCGCATTGCGTTCGTGCTCCCGCATGCGGACCGCCAGCGTCTTCACACCGCGCAGCGTCAGATACGCATCCCACGGGCCGGGAACGGCGCCGACGGCGTTCTGGTGAAACGCGATCTGCTCGTGAAGCGCCTGGTCGTCGGTGATCACGATGCCGCCCACGACGTCGCTGTGCCCGCACAGGTACTTCGTGGTCGAGTGCATGACGACGTCGGCGCCGAGCTCGAGCGGGCGCTGCCAAAACGGCGTCGCAAAGGTGTTGTCGACCGCGACGACGCGGCCCGGCGCTTTGAGCGCGGCGATCGCGCGGATGTCGGTGACGCGCAACAGCGGATTCGAGGGCGTCTCGATCCAGATCAGCTTCGTATTCGGGCGTATGGCCGCGCGCGCGGCGGCCGTATCGCACAGATCGGCAAACGTCGTCGTGATGCCGTACCGCGTAAGGACGTCGGAAAAGAGCCGGTGCGTTCCGCCGTACAGGTCGCGCGTCGCGACGATGTGATCGCCCTGCGACAAGAGTGCCGCGACGCCGGCGACGGCCGCCATTCCCGATCCGAACGCCGAGCCAAAGCGCGCTCCCTCAAGGACGGCAAGCTGGCGCTCGAGCGCGAGCCGCGTCGGATTGCCGGAGCGCGAGTAGTCGAAGCCCTTTGTCACCCCGACGCCCTCTTGCGTGAAGGTGGCCGTCTGGTAGACGGGGACGATGGTCGCGCCGGTGGCTACGCAGGGGCTCTGTCCCGTGCGGATCGCTTTGGTCGCGAATCCGCGGTATGCCACGTCAGCCTCGCCCGCAGGGGGGTGCGAATGAGACTGCGAGTGGCCGAAAGCTTCATTCGGCATGAGTTGCACTCCACAGTTGAAATCGTAAATTTTCCGGGGTCCGCTCGCCTACGTCCAACCCGAGAAGGAATCCTGCCGGCGGCGCCGTCTCGACCTATCCCAACAGTGCCCGCAGCCCAGCTTCGTCGACGATCGGAACGCCCAGCGACTGAGCTTTGGCCAGCTTGGATCCGGCCTCTTCGCCCGCCACCACATAGTCGGTTTTCTTACTGACCGCGGACGAGACTTTGCCGCCTGCCTCAACGATCAGCTCCGTCGCCGCTTCGCGCGTCAGACTCGGGAGCGTTCCCGTCAGCACAAACGTTTTGCCGTGCAAGGCCCCCGTGGCAGCCCGCTCTCGCTTGGGAGCGGTCATGTCGACGCCGTGCGCGCGCAGCCGTTCGATCGCCGCGCGATTCGGCGGCTGCTGGAAAAAGAATGCAACCGCCTCGGCGATCTGCTCGCCGATCCCCTCGACCTCGATCAGCTCCGCCTGCGTCGCAGCGGCGAGGGCATCGACCGAACCGAAGTGCGCCGCCAGCAACGCCGCGTTCTGCGAGCCGACGTAGCGAATGCTGAGCGCAACGAGCACCCGCGCGAGGCCGCGCGACTTCGAGCCTTCGATCGCGTCGATCACGTTCTGCGCCGACTTCTCGCCCATCCGCGGCAGCTCGGCGAGCTGCCCGGTGCGCAGGTCGTAGAGATCGGCGACGTCGCGCACGAGCCCGGCCTCGATCAACTCGGCCGAGAGCACGTCGCCGACTCCTTCGATGTCCATCGCGCCGCGCGAACAGTAATGTCGCACGCGCTCGACCAGCTGCGCCGGGCACGCCACGTTCGTACAGTAGCTGAAGACTTCGTTGGGCGGCCGGTCGACCTTCGAATGGCAGACCGGGCAGCGCTCGGGCATCTGGAAGACGCGCGCATCTTTCGCGCGCAGTTCGAGAACGGGGCCGACGACGTACGGAATGACATCGCCCGCACGGTGCACGACGACGGTGTCGCCGGCGCGGATATCCTTGCGCTTGATGTCGTCCTCGTTGTGCAGGGTGGCCATGCGCACGGTGACGCCGCCGATGCTGACCGGCTCGAGCACCGCGTACGGGTTGAGTTTTCCCGACCGGCTGACGTTGATGCCGATGTCGAGCAGCTTGGTGCGCGCTTCCTGCGCGCGGAATTTGTAGGCGGTCGCCCAGCGCGGGTCTTTCCCGGCGTAACCGAGTTTGCGCTGCAGCTCCAGCTCGTCGACCTTAATGACGACGCCATCGATCTCGTAGTCGAGCGATTCGCGCTCGGTTTCCCAGCGCTTGCAGAAGGCCATCACCTCGTCGATCGATGCGCAGCGCGTCGCGTGCTCGTTGACCGGAAAGCCGAGCTCGCGCAGATAGGCCAGCAGCGCGTGCTGGGTCTGCGGAGGTTCCAGACCTTCAAACGCGCCGATCGCGTAGGCGAAGAACGATAGGCGGCGCTCGGCGGTCAGGCGCGGGTCCTTCTGCCGCAGCCCCCCGGCTGCGGTGTTTCGTGGATTGGCGAAGAGCGGCTTGCCGGCCGCGGCACGCGCTTCGTTGAGGCGCTTGAAGTCGCTCTTCTTCATGAAGATTTCACCGCGCACGTCGATCGCGCCCGGCGCTTTGCCGCGCAACGTGCGCGGGACGTCGCGAACCACGCGCACGTTGGGCGTAACCTCCTCGCCGACCGTGCCGTCGCCGCGCGTCCCGGCCGAACGCAAGCGCCCGTTCTCGTAGCGCAGCGACATCGCGAGCCCATCGATCTTCAGCTCGCAGACGTAGGCGGCTTTAACCCCGGCAAGGCGCGTCACTCGCGCGTCGAACGCGCGCAATCCCTCTTCGTCGAAGGCGTTGGAGAGCGAGAGCATCGGGACTTCGTGACGATACGGCGGAAACTCCGACGAGGGCGCGCCGCCGACTCGCTGCGTCGGCGAGTCCGGGGTGACGAGCTCGGGGTGCGCCTCCTCGATCGTAACGAGTTCGTGAAGGAGCGCGTCGTACTCCGCATCGCTGATCTCGGGCGCATCGAGCACGTGATAGTTGTGGTTTGCCTCGTCGATCAAGGCCCTGAGCTCTTCGGCCCGCTGCGCCGGCGCGAGCTTGCTCGTCGTCGCCACACGCGTTTCCTAAGCCGTCGCGCGAGCGGAGCCGGCCGCCGCAAGCGCCTTGAGTTTGTGTTTTTCGATCTTGCCGAGGGCGTTGCGCGGCAGCGAGTCGACGATGTGAACCTCCTTCGGAATCTTGAAGCTGGCGAGGCGCGCGCGCAGCACTGCCAATAGGGCGTCAGCATTCAGCGACGCAGCGGCTTCAACGAACGCGGCCGGACGCTCGCCGCGCACGCTATCCTCCACGCCGACGACGGCGCACGCGAGGACGCCGGGAAACCGCTCGATTTCGACCTCGATCTCGCGTGGAGAGATGTTGAACCCGCCGCTGATGATCAGCTCCTTGATGCGCCCGGCGATCTGGTAGACGTCGCAGGCGGGGTCGAAGCGCGCGAGATCGCCGCTTCGGAACCAACGCACTCCGTCGGCGTCGACGAGGAATGCGTCGGCGTTCGCCTCTGGCAGCTCCCAATATCCGGCGCACACCGTCGGGCCGCTGACCAAGAGCTCGCCGATCTCTCCGGGCGTGACCGCTGCGTCCCCTCCCGGCGCGACGATGCGCACGCGGGTGCCGGGCATCGGCACGCCGACGCTGCCTGCAACGCGCGGACCGCCGTAGCGGTTGCTAAGCGCGAAGCCGAACTCGCTTGCGCCGTAGCGCTCCAGGATGGCGATGCCGAAGCGCTCCTCAAACGTGCGATGCAGCTCGAAGGGTAGCGGAGCCGAACCCGAGACGTACAGACGCAGGCGCGGCGCGCTTCCATCACCGATCGCCTCGAGCAGCCGAACGTACATCGCCGGAACGCCGAAGAACATCGTCACGTCGCGGGCGCGCATCCGATCGAGCATCCGCTGCGCATCGAAGCGTTCGTACACCAGAAGATGGCCGCCCGCCACGAGCGTTCCGTTGAGCGCCGCGCCGAGGCCATGCATGTGGAAGAGCGGCAGCCCGATCGCCAGCACGTCGTTCGCGCGCCAGCGCCACGCGACGACGACCTGCGCCGCAATCGATGCGATGTTGCCGTGGCTGAGCATGGCGCCTTTACTGCGCCCCGTCGTTCCGCTGGTGTAGAGAATGACGGCGAGGTCGTCGTCGTGCGGCGCCGCGGTAGCCGCAAAGCAGGGCCGGTCGAGGTCGTCGGCCCACGCCTCGACGTCGTCGGCCGATACCGTTTCGATCGAAAGGTTGAGCCCCGCAACATGCGCGGCCGTTTGCGCGCTGACGAGCGCAAGCGAGGGCCGCGCATTCGCGAGGATGTGTTCGAGCTCGGCTGCCCGGTAGAGGACGTTGGTCGGGACGACGATTGCACCCAAGCGTAACGCAGCCAGATACGCGTAGACGAAGGCCAGCCGGTTTTCACAAAAGATCGCAAATCGGTCGCCGCACCGGAGCCCATGCGCGGCGAGCTCTGCCGCCACCCGCAGCGAGCCCGCGTGCAGCTCGGCGTAGGTCACGCCGTTGACCGCGGGCGCAGCCCCCCGGTCCCGCCGCACGCCATCGAAGAGGTCGAGCAACGTCACCGCGAGGCCGGCCGCTTGGTTCCGGAGGTCGTTTTCATAAAGACACCCAACTTCATCTGGTCAAACCATTCGACCCGCTTGCTTCTGCGCTGAAACAATTTGACGCTTCGAGCGGAACTGTGACTAGCCGGGCACCCTGGCGCCCAGCCGTCACTAAGAAAGGCCCCTTCGTGAAACATCTCTCGCTCCTGGCGTTCGCTTTGTGCGCGCCGCTGGCGGCGCTCGCACCGGCTTCCGCCGAAGCGCCATATTCGTTTGAGGCCGCTCCGGGCAAGCTGCCCAAGACGGTCGTCCCGATCAGCTACGACATCGCCCTGCGCCCGAACCTGACCGCGAAGACCTTCGAGGGCAATGAGACCGTCCTCGTGACGGTCAGCTCCGCGACGGCCAGCATCGTTTTCAACACGCACGATATGGTCGTTTCGCAGGCGCAGCTGAGCGGCGCGCCGGCTCCGGCGATCGCCACGGACAACGTCAAGCAGATCACGACCCTGAGCTTTGCCCGCCCCGTGCAACCGGGAAGGCACTCGCTCGTCTTGAGCTTCTCCGGAAAGATCGGAGCGGCGCCGCAGGGCCTTTTCTATCAAGACTTTACGACGCCGGCCGGCAAGAAGACGATGCTCGCAACGCAGATGGAGTCGGCCGATGCGCGCCGCATGTTCCCGGGCTGGGACGAACCGAGCTTCCGCGCGATCTACCGCCTGAAGGTCACGATTCCGAAAAACTTCGATGCGGTCTCTAACATGCCGCAGACCTCCGAGGCGATCTCGGGCGACCTCAAGACCGTTGCGTTTGCGCCGACGCCGAAGATGGCTTCCTACTTGGTCGTGCTCTGCGCGGGCGAGTTCGGGTATCTCAACGGCAGTGCCGACGGCGTCAAGATCCGGGTGGTCGCGCCCAAAGGGCAGGAGCAGAACGGTCAGTACGCGCTCGACGCTGCCGAAAAGCTGCTGTCGTACTACGACGACTACTTCGGCAGCAAGTTCCCGTTGCCCAAGCTCGACCTGATCGACGTTCCGGGCGGCTTCCCGGGCGCAATGGAAAACTGGGGCGGCATCACCTTCAACGAGCGCGTCTTGATGTTCGATTCCAAGACCGAGGCCGACAGTGCCAAAGAAGAAATCTTTCAAGACGTTGCGCACGAGATGGCGCACCAGTGGTTCGGCGATCTCGTAACGCTGGCGTGGTGGGACAACCTTTGGCTCAACGAAGGCTTCGCCGACTGGATGCAGACCAAGGCCACCGATCACTTCAATCCGGAATGGCACCTGTGGGATCGCGTCAACGGCGACGTTGAGGAAGCGATGAGCACCGACGGCCAAACGACGACGCACCCGGTTCAAACCCCGATCGCGGACGAGACGCAAGCCGATGCCGCCTTCGACGAGATCACCTATCAAAAGGGCGGAGCCTTCATTCGCATGATGGAGGCGTATCTGGGCGAGACGGCGTTCCGCGACGGCATTCGCCTCTACATGAAGCAAAATGCCTACAGCAACACGACCTCGGCCAATCTCTACGCGGCGCTCGGCGCGACGTCGCACCAAGACGTGGCGGCGTTCGCCAAAGCCTGGACGCTCGACCCCGGCTTCCCGCTCGTCACCGTAACCGAGACGTGCAGCGGCGGCACGCAGACGCTAGCCGTCTCCCAGCAGCGCTTCTTCTACGAACCGAATCAAACCTCAACTCAGCTTTGGCAGATTCCGCTCACGATCGCGCCGGCGAGCCATCCTGCCGACGCGCACGTTTCGTTGCTAACGGCTGCCTCCGCGACCGTTCCCGGCGGAAGCTGCGGCGAGCCGGTGCTGGTCAACGCCGGCGCAACCGGATACTTCCGAGTTATGTACGACGCCGCGACGGCGAAGATGCTGAGCGATCGCATCGAGCAGCTCGCGCCGGCCGATCGCGTTCGTATCGTTGCGGATAGCGCCGCCACGATGTTTGCGGGCACGATCGCGCCCAGCGCCTACCTCGATCTCGCGGCGCGCTTGGGAGACGATCAAAATCTGGCCGTCTTGACCGCCGAAATCAACACCAACCGGCTCTTGTCGAATATCGAGGAAGCGCGTCCCGGCGAAAACGCTTTCGACGCCTACCAGCGCGCCCAATTCCGGCCGGCCTTCGAGCGCATCGGATGGGATCCCAAGCCCGGCGAAGGACCGACCGTTGAGCAGGTCCGAGGGCAGCTCATCAACGCGCTAGGCAACGCCGGCGATACAAAGGTCATCGCCGAAGCGCGCGCTCGCTTCGCTAAGTTCTTGACCGACCCAAACTCGCTGGCGGTCGGGCTACGCGGACCGGTGCTCAACGTCGTCGGGCTGTACGCCGACGAGGCCACCTGGAAACAGCTGGCCGGGCTCGCCCAGACGGCTCCCACACGGGAAGAAAAGCAAATGTACGGCGTGGCACTGTGGCACGCGCGCGATCCGAAGCTCGCCGCGGTGAACCTCGAGCTCTCCCTCAAGCTTCCGCCGGAGGTCGGCCCGATCCCCGGCTTGATCGATATCGTTACCGTCGCGACCGCGGCCCGCCAGCCGAAGCTCGCCTGGGATTTCTTCGCCGCCAACGAGCCCAAACTGACCGAGCAGCTCTCGTCGTTCGAAAAGGCGCTGATGGTTTCGCGCTTCCTTCCCGCGTTCTGGAATGCGGCACCGCTCGATACGCTGGAAGGCTTCGCGAAGTCGCATATGCCGCCCGAGGCTGCGCCGCAGCTCGCGCGCTCGGTTCATGCAGTCGAGCTCATCAACGCCGAGTCTCAACGCATCCTTCCGCCGCTCGATGCATGGGTTTCATCCCATGCATCGACGACCGCCGCAACAAACTAAAGCGAGCGTTGCGTTACTGAAGCGGTGTGGTGCTCTTGAGGACCCCCTCCCCGAACGAGGCGAGATACACGTAGCCGTCCATCCAGGTGACGCCGATGAAGTGGTGGGGTATCGCGCCGTTGTCGATGCGCTGCCACCTCGATCCGGTGTCGTACGACACGAACGCACCAAAGCGCGTCGTTAGCACGACTGCGGGCCTGCGCCCAGGCGGGGCCTGAGGATCGAACGCGAGCCGGTTCGCATAAAAACGGGTTGCGTAGTAGCGAGCTCCCGGAGGCACGAAGTCCTCGTCCGGCGGCTCCGGGATCTCCGGCCAGGGGCGCTGCGTCGGTGGTTCGACGAACGTGGACGCGAGCGAAAACGTTCGCCCGTCATCGACGCTTCGAAAGATCAGGACGTTATTGGTCGCCGGATCGTGGTCGGCAAGCAGAATCGTTCGCGGGACGAGGGGGTCGGCCGCGGCGTAGAATCGATGGGCCGGATAATACTGCTCGCGAACCGTAAGAGGAATCGCTTGCGGAAGGCCACGCACTTCGCGCCACGTGGCGCCGAAGTCGTGCGAAACGTAGACGTGATTGGTGAACTTTGCCTTTCCGGTTGCAACGATCAGCGTCCGCGGTTCTTTGGGCGACACGACGACCTGGTAGGGGTCGCCGAAGTGACGGAAGGCCGGAGTCCAGGTCGTACCTCCGTTGAGGCTCCTCGCCACCTCCGGCGCCGTGGAGTCGTCGCGTATGATGGCGAGCATCGTCGAACCGGTTGGCGGTTCGAAAGCGAGCGACTCGATGCCGCTGCCGGCCGACTTACCGAATGTGTTGCAGCCATCGACCGACGTGAAGAGACCCTGGTCGGGGTGCGCGAGGTAGCACATCCGTCGATCGTACGGATTGACGAACGATTCGCCGCCCTCACTTGAATATTGGAGGAAATGCAGCTTGGTGCCATCGTCAGTCCCGGAGATCGCGCCGTAGTCTTGCAGCGGGACGACGATGTTGCCGGCGTCCCGCGTCAAGCTCACCGAGTAGGCGAGGAAGTTCGGAACGTACTTGGTGAGCAGCTGGGGAGAGCCCGCGGCACAGTCAGCGTCGTAATACAGTCCCTGATCCGTGGTAAAGTAACACGCTTCCGTGCCTTTGTATTTTCCAGGCTCCGGGAACACATAGCGCACGTCGGAGACCGCCGTCTTTGCACCGCGGCTGCGCTTGGGCCGCGGTTCTCCGTTGGCAGTAATATAGAAGATGTAGCCGCCCCCGTCATCGCCGAAATAGAGCCGGTTGGGAACGATGCGGCTGAAGGCGATCGCCTGCGCCCCAATCGAGCAACGGCAGTACACCCGATTCCACGTGCTTCCGCCGTCGACCGACCCGTACATGACTTCGTTCCACACGCCCTCATCATCGACGTTCGCGTAGACGACGCTGGTGTTGAACGGATCGATCGCAAGGTCGTGGATTGCCCCGGTTCCGGGATGGCCCACGGCGGACCACCTCTTCCCTTTGAGGACATAGACCTCGCCGCCGGCATCACCGGCAAACGTAGCGCCGGCGGCCGTAACCACCGACGTCGCTCCGGAAGCCGAGGGCAGCGATACGGACCAGCTCGCCCCGTCATCCTTCGACGAAAGCACGCCTTTGCGAGAAGCAAGATACAGCGTCGAGCCCACCTGCGCGAACTGCGTCGACTCCGCACGGTCGATGTTGGTCCAGCTGTTGCCGCCGTCGCGGGAGCGGAACGTCCCACCGAATTCGGTCGCCGCCAGCACGATCGATGGGTTCGCCTGGTCGACCCACAAGCCGTTGACGACCGACGAGATGGTCCCGTCGGGGTTCGTCAAGCCGTCGTCGGCCGTTTCCCAGTTCAGGCCACCGTCGGAGGTGCGGTAGATTCCGGCTTGGGACGGTGATTCGCGCGGCGTGTTGCCCCAACCGCCGCCGACGAATATGACCTTCGGATTTTTTCGCACGTACGCGAAGGCGTTGAACTTTCCGGATCCCCCGTGCACTGCGGGCCCGTAGGACGTCCACTCCGCGGTGCCGCGTTGCGCCTGCACCGGCACCGGGCACTGGATCGCTAAGAGCGCGAGCGCTCCGATGGACCCGGCGATCACGAGCGGCGATATTGCGCTGAACGCAGGCGGGCGCACGGTTATGACGCGGGCAACGCGCGCTCGATGATGGCGTTGATGTCGAGACCGGACGGCAGCGTTCCGAAGGCGCGCCCCCAGTCGCCGCCCAAGCGCGAAGCGCAGAAGGCGTCGGCGATCGCGGGCGGGCTCGTCTGGAGCACCAGCGCCGTTTGGAATAGCAGCGCCATCGCTTCGACCAAGCGGCGCGCGCGGAACTCGATATCGTCCGTATCGGACAATTCACGCTGGACGATTCCGAGCGCCGCATCGTAGCGAGCGTCGGCACCTTTCGCGGCGCGAACTTCGGCCAGGTACGACTCGATGATGCCCGGCTCGCGGCTCATCGCGCGCAGCACGTCGAGCGCGTTGACGTTACCGCAACCTTCCCAAATCGAGTTGAGCGGCGACTCGCGGAAGAGGCGCGGCATGATGCTTTCCTCGACGTAGCCGTTGCCGCCCAGGCATTCGAGCGCTTCGACGACGTGAGCCGGCGCGCGTTTGCACACCCAGTACTTGCCGATCGCCGTGCCGATGCGCTTGATGCGCCCCTCGTTCGCGTCACCTGCGGCGGACCGATCGCACGCGCGGGCGAGGCGCGCGAAGAGCAGGGTGGCGGCCTCGGACTCGAGGGTGAGGTCCGCGAGCACGTTGCGCCCGAGCGGCTGATTCACGAGCAGCTTGCCGAACACCGTGCGATGCTGGGCGTGGTGTACGGCTTGCGCCACGGCTTGGCGCATGACGCTCGCGCTGCCGATGATGCAGTCGAGCCGCGTGAAGTTCACCATCTCGACGATCGTCGCGATCCCGCGGCCTTCTTCGCCGATCAGCCAGCCGGTGGTGCCGTTCAGCTCGAGTTCGCTCGACGCGTTGGAACGGTTGCCGAGCTTGTCTTTGAGGCGTTGCAGCATGAAGACGTTGCGCGAGCCGTCCGGTAAGAAACGCGGAACGAGAAAGCACGACAAACCGCCGGGCGCTTGCGCGAGCACCAAAAACGCGTCCGACATCGGCGCGCTGCAAAACCATTTGTGCCCGATCAGGGTGTACTCGGCCCCGGGACCGCCGGCGCCGGCGGGCGTCGCGCGCGTGGTGTTGGCCCGCACATCGGAACCGCCCTGTTTCTCGGTCATCGCCATGCCGAAGAGCACGTTCCCTTTACGGTCCGCCGGCATTAGTTTCGGTTCGTAGTCGTAGGAGAAGATCAGCGGCTCCCACTGCCGCGCGAGCTCCGGCTGCATGCGCAGGGCCGGAATCGCGGCATGCGTCATCGAGATCGGACAGCCGTGACCCGCCTCAACCTGGCTCCAAAGAAAGAAACTCGCCGCCCGCGCCACCTGCGCGCCGGGACGCGGCTCCTTCCACGACGACGCGTGAAGCCCGTAGGTCTTGGCAGCCTCGACCAGCCAGTGGTACGCCGGGTGATACTCCACTTCGTCGATCCGGTGCCCGAAGCGGTCGAATGTCTTGAGCACCGGCGAGTTGCGATTCGCATCGAAGCCCCACCCGATCGCCGCTTCGCTGCCGGCCCGGCGCCCGACATCGTGTAACGTCGCATTCGCCCACGCCGCGTCGTTCGCGCCAACCGCATCCTGCAGCGCCGCATCGGCCGCGTAGGCGTCGTAGTCGACCAGCGGCGGGGGTTGATTGGTGACGTCATGGGTTCGAAGCGCATCCGGCGCCGGGCGATCGAGAATCTCCATATGCTAACCTCGGGGCCCGTTTTCGCTTCATGCCGCAGGCGTTCCGGCCGGCATCGATCGCTTCACGAACCGTCCTCGGCCAGGACCGAATCGCGAAAGGAAGTCGCGGCGTCGATCGCGTTCCTTGCACCATGCAGACTGAATCGAAGCGCCTATCGCCGCACGAGCCGGCGTCGTGACGGAGCCCGTACGCGAGCGCGTGGTGCGCTGGCAAGACCCGTCGATCACCGCGGCCGGATTTCGCGACGTGAGCGGAATCGAGGCGCTGCGCGCGATGCAGCGCGGCGAGATCCCACCGCCGCCGATTGCGCACCTGATGGGCTTTTCGCTCGAAGAAGTCGATGAGGGCCGGGTCGTGTTCGGTGCGCTTCCGGCCGAGTATCACTACAACCCGATCGGCGTCGTGCACGGTGGTTTTGCATTGACGCTGTTCGATTCGGCGCTTGGATGCGCGGTGCAATCGGCGTTGCCGGCGGGCGTCCGCTACACGACGACCGACGTGCAAGTGCGCCTGATTCGCGGCATCACCAAGGACACGGGGCCGGTGCGCTGCGAGGCCAAGGTCGTTCACGTCGGCCGCTCGACGGGAATTGCCGAGGCGCGCATGACCGACGGCGCTGGGAAGCTGCTCGGGATCGGCACGACCGCCTGCGCCATTTTTCGCGCCTGAGAGCCGCAGTACACGCGCGCTGCCGATACAGTGGTTAGACTGGAGGTCAGATGAAGCCGTCTTTCCACGTCGCCGGTTGGGCGCTCGTGCTGGGCGCGTTGGGCGCGCTGGCCGCATGTTCGGGCGCCCCCGGCAGCTCTTCGATGGGACCGTCCGGCGCGAACCGCTCCCAAACGGACGTGCGTGCCGGTTCGCGGGTCCCGGCTTCGGCGTCGAATCCGACTCCTACGCCGTCGGCCCAACCCGGCGAACCGGAGGTCGGCGGTTGCCAGATGTTCCCCGACGATAATCCGTGGAACACCGACATCTCGAGTTATCCCGTCGATTCGAATTCGGCGAACTATCTGGCGACAATGAACGCGTCGACCACGTACCTGCATCCCGACTTCGGCAGCAATCCGCACTGGGGCATTCCGTACACCGTCGTGCCGCCCTCGCAGGCATACGTGCCGATGAAGTTCTTCCTTTACGCCGATCAGAGCAACCCTGGCCCATATCCCTTCCCGGCCGACGCCCCCATCGAAGGCGGCTCGCACTCGCATGGCGACCGCCACGTTCTCGTGGTCGATCAAGGGAATTGCAATCTCTACGAAACCTACGATTCGCACTACGTTGGTCCCGGTTGGCGCGCCGGTAACGGAGCGGTCTTCGACCTCTACTCGAACGCGCTGCGCCCTAACGGCTGGACCTCAGCCGACGCCGCCGGCTTGCCGATCCTAGCCGGCCTCGTCCGCTACGACGAAGTGCAAGCCGGCGCCATCAATCACGCGCTGCGCTTCACGGTGGGGTCGACCCAGGCCGGTTACATTCACCCCGCGACGCACTACGCGAGCAGCATCACCAACCCAAACTATCCGCCGATGGGCCTACGCGTGCGCCTCAAGGCGAGTTACGACATCTCCGGCTTCAACCCGACCGCGCAAGTCATTTTAACCGCGATGCAGCACTACGGCATGTTCGTCGCCGACAACGGCTCCGATTGGTTTTTCACCGGCGCCACCGACACGCGCTGGAACAATCACGTGCTCGACCAGCTCAAAACGGTCCCCGCCTCCAAGTTCGAAGTCGTTAAGACCGGCCCCATCCACCACTAACGGATCGCTCGCGCCCGACTAAGCGGCGCTGCGCGCTGCGTTTTGTTCGAGGATGGCTCGCTCGCGAGCGCGGATCCGATAGCCTTGCCTCGAGCGCTGGTCGAGTTCGATCGAACGCTCCCAGAGCGTTGCTTCGTAACCGCGCTCGATCTGCGGGTAGGCGCGCTCGAAGCCGAGTTCGAGCAGGGCGTTGCGGTTGTCGGTCACGGGTGTCAGGCCGCGCCGGAGGAGCGTCTGGATTGCTTCGCTGGTGTGGACGACTGCGGCCATGGGGCACCTCGCATCGGAGTCGGTGGTTGCGCCACCATCCTACGAAGCGTGGCCCGAGGCGAACAGGCACGACTGGTACACTTGGGCTGCACACTTACTGTGTAGGCGAAGTGTACGAGGTCGTTCTGTCGGCGGTCCAGCGGCTGCGGTAGCGTCGGTGCATGCGGACGGCCGCCCCTCGGCGGCATCCAGCGCACCAGCCGCCTATAGGAGACCACCCCAATGCACAAGCAGACCTCGATCTCGGCCCGCATCACTGCCGGCCTCACCCTGGCCGCCACCTTGGCCGCCTCGACCGGTACCCTTCCGTCGATGGCCGCCACCCTAGCCGCCGCGCCCGGAAGCGTGCGGCCGACGGCCGCTACCCTGCAGTCCGCCGCCGGAATCATCTTCACGGCGACAATCCCGACCCTCCAAAAGCCGCTTCCGCTCTTCCGCCTCGCGCGGACCGCGGCGCCGGCCTCTTTCGTCAAGCAAGTAATCGGCGCTGCCCAGCCGATGTCCATGGAAGGCACGCGGATCGTTGCGCGCGACAGCCGTGGCACGATGCACGCCTACGCCGATGCGGCGACCGGCGAAGCGCAGATCTTCCCCGACTTCGCCTCGACCGGCGCGGCGGCGCAGCCCGCCACCCTCGAAAACGCTGCGAGCGCGGTTTTTTCGCGCGGCGACGTCATCCCCAAAGACGCGACGACGGCTCGCATTACTGACGTGATCCCCGTGATGTCCGCGCAAGCCTCGCACGGCAGCGACGGCTCCTCGCAAGCGCTCAGCGCACCGCAGCGCCTCTTCACCTACTACACGGTCACGCGCTACGCGGCCGGGCTTCCGGTTTTCGGCGATAGCTCGCAGGCGACGGTCGGCGTCGGCAACAACGGATCGATTCGCGCCTTCGTGCGCCGCTGGCAAGCTGCCAGCCCCGCGGGCGAAGTCGCACCGGCGACCACGCCGGCGCAACTGGTTGCGTCGATCGACGCGCAGTTGAAGAATTACGTCGAACGCGACGTGACGATCACGGTCGATAGCATCAAGCCCGCCTACTACGACGGCAACGCCAAGTACCTGCAGCCCGTGTACGAGTTCGAGGCCACCATGCACCCGTCCAGCAAGATCACCTCGAACGAACACGTGCGCGGCTTCGTACCGGTCGGCAAGCTCGTCGAGCCGATCCGCGTCCTCGGCGTGAAGAACGGCGCCGGCCCGAGCTCGCCGCATCCCGCAGGTTCGGGGGGCCCGATGGTCAGCCAGATCATGCTCGGGCAGTACGCCAACGACGACGGCAGCATGCAAGACATGGCCAACGCCTACTACAACGGTTTCGACTCGGTTTCGCCGGGCGTCTACGGTCCGCCGATCAACCGCATCCAGTGGTACTGGGCCGAGACTTGGCAAGTTCTCTCCGATGCAAACTCGTACCTCAACGCCATGAACGTTGCCTACACGATGCCCCACGGCAACTGGTGGGTCAACACGACCAACGGTACCGGTGGCAGCCCGTGGTACGTCGACCAGATCGGCGTCGGCGGAAACCCAGGCTACGGCTCAGCTTCCGGCGGACACCTTGCGGCTTGGATCATCGACTCGTGTGAAGTGATCCCGTCGTACTACGATCTCCAGTACACCACCGGCAACGGCAACAGCGCCTTCACCTACTGGTGGCCGGTGTTCCAGGGGCTGCACCGCGCGCTCGGCTTCCGCACGGAGATGCTGCTCGGCGAAGACACCATGAACTACGACATCGCGCAATCGATGGCGGAAGGCGCCGGCGCCGACAACGCCTTCTACAACGGCGTCGCGGCGGTCAGCTTCGGAACGTACACGGACGGCCACCTCGGCCTCACCGTCCACTACGACCGCGTCTCGATCATGCACGATCCCCGTAACTACAACGAGACGATCTATGCGATCCAAGGTCAGTCGGCCTCGGGCACGCTGAACAACGTCTGGATGAGCAACTAGCTCGGCACCTAGAAGGGCGCCGGCCCCGCGGGCCGGCGCCCTTCACGCGCTCGCACGGGCGCCTCCGTGCTATCTTGGGTGGGCCGGCCCGCCTGCCGGGCCGCGAGCAACGCGGCGCTCCTTCTTCCCGAGCTCCCACATCTCCCAAAGGAGAGACTCCTCGTGAGCATAGCAGTTCTGCAGCGCGCGCTTTTCGGCGGCGTGCTGATCGCAACCATCGCCGTCGCCGGCATGACGCGCGGCTCCGGCACGACCTTTTCCGCCAAGGCCAGCCATACGTGCGATTCCGACACGACGTGCAGCGTCGTTACTCAAGACGGAACCGGTCAAGCTTTCGCCGCGAACGCCGCGGCCAACAACGGCGCGGTCGGTACGACCGACAACCCTTCGGCAACGAGCGGAAAGCGCTACTCCGGGGTCTGGGGCAACGACTCCTCGAGCGACGGCGGCACGTTGAACGTCGGCGTCTCCGCCTCTTCAAGCAACGGCGCCGGCCTGCTCGCCACCTCGAAGAACTACGTCGGCATCGAAGTGCAAGGCGGCAAGCCGTCCGCCCCCGGCAGTGCCGGGTCCGTCTATTCGGCGCTTGCAGTGACCGGTGGTTCCCATTCGAATACCGAAACGCCTCCTCCGCTGATCGACGCATGCTCGTCCAGCGGCCCGATGCCGTGCACGGACGGTTCGGCCGTTTTCAAAGTTGCCAACAACGGTGCCATCACGGTTGCGGCCTGCACCGGCTGTCAAAACGATCAGACGAGAACGTCCTCGGGCCGCCACGTCGAAGCGTTTGCGCCGCGCGTTGCAATGCCGACCGTCGAAGATATCGGCGAAGGGCAAGTTTCCGCCGGCCGCGGCTACGTTCGAATCGATCCGGCATTTGCCGAGACGATGGACCGTTCGACGCCGTACCTCGTCATGCTGACGCCCGAAGGCCCGAGCCACGGCTTATATGTCGCCGAGCGCAGCCCGAACGGCTTCAGCGTCCGCGAAAACCCCGGCGGCGCATCGACGCTCGCATTCACCTACCGCATCGTCGCGAAGCCCTTCGATACGCCCGCCCAGCGCCTACCGGCCGCAAGCGGCCGCTAACCGGCCGACCGGGTGGAAGCGCTGCGCACGCGGCGCTTCCACCCAATCCAGAAATCAGCGCGGCAACGCGAGCTCGATCGCGCGTTCCTCGCTCAACGCCGCACCTTCGTCCAGGCGGCGCGCGAGCTCGGCCGCGCTGAAGGACGCGGCGAGCAGCGTGCGCAGCCGGTCGTATCCAAGGCGTTCGGTGGGTTGCCGCGCGAGGCCGAGCGACTGAAGACGCGCGTCGGTGAAGCCGAGCAAACTCGCCGCTCGCTCACGATCGCCCGACAGCCCCGCGATCACCGCAACGTGCTCGAGCGCAACGACCAGACCAAACGGCTGCATCTGTCCGTGCACCTCCTCGAGCGCCTCGCGCGCGTAAACGGACGCTGCCTCGAGGCGGTCCTCGGCGAGCGCGTAGGCTGCCAGATTGGCGCTCATCAGCGCGGCTTCGTCTTGGTCACCCAAGATGCGGAACAACGAGCGCGCCTGCGTCGCAAGCTCGACCGCACGTGCGATGTCGCCGCGCGCGAATTCCAACTCGGCGAGGTTGCTTAGGAAGTGCGAGTGTCCGCGGCTCGTGACGCCGTCGCGCACGACGCTCAATTCGAGCGCTTCCTGCAACAGCACGCGCGCACCGTCAAGGTCGCCGCGCAACCTGCGCGCAGCACTGAGCGAATCGAGCGAAGCGACGACGCGCCGCTCGTCGCCGAGCCGGCGAGCGATGGCGAGCGCCTCCTCGAGCGCCGACTCGCCTTCTTCGGCACGACCGCCGAAAACGAGCGCGTTTCCAAAAAGGCGCAACGCGCGCGCTAGCTCGCGCTCGTTCGACAGATCGCGATGCGCGGCGACGGCGCGCTCGGCTTGTTCGCGCCGTTGCACGCCGAGCGGAAGGACGGCCGCGAGTGCGAGGGCGACGGCCGCAGTCAGGCTCGGATCGCGCGGCGCGTCGATGCGCTCCTGCGCCGTCTCGAGCCACATTCGCCCCTCGCGCGGCTGTCTGCTCGGCCAGTATTCGCCGAGCGCGGCCGCGAGCGCCGCACCGGATTCGACCGCGTAACCGCGCTTGAGACTCCAGTCGAGCGCAGCGCGTACGTCGTCGAGTTCGCACTCGACCCGCGCGAACCACACCAAGTCCGGCATCCGTTCGAGTTCTGTTTTGGCATGCTCGCCGAACGCCCGAAAATAGGTCGCGTGCCGTCGCGCAACCGCTTCCGCTTCGCCGCTTTCCGCCAGGCGCTGGCGCGCATACTCGCGGGTCGAGTCGAGCAGCCGGTAACGCTCCTCGTCGCCGGACGGTTCCGCGACCACGAGCGATTTGTCGACCAAGGCCCAGAGCAGACCGAGCACCTCCGACGGCTCCAGGTCGCTTCCATCCGCAGCTGCAGGGCCGCCGCACACCTCGCCGGCAGCCTCGAGCGTCCAGCCGTTTGCAAACACCGACAAGCGCCGAAAAAGCAAACGCTCTTCTTCCGAAAGCAGACCGTAGCTCCAATCGATCAGCGCCCACATCGTCTGCTGGCGCGGCAGTGCGGTGCGGCTTCCTCCCGTCAGCAGGCCGAAGCGCTCGTCGAGTTTCTGCGCGAGCGCTCGCGGCGCGAGCACGTTCACGCGCGCCGCAGCGAGCTCGATGGCGAGCGCGATGCCGTCCAAACGGCGGCAAATCTCGCCGACGGCCGGGGCGCTATCGTCGCTCAGCCGAAAGCGCGCATCGGAAGCCGCGGCGCGTTCGGCGAACAGGGTCACGGCGCCGTAGCGCAGCGCTTCCTCCGCCGCCAGCGCCGCGCGCTCGGGCGGAAAGGCCAGCGGCGGCAGCCGGTAGATCTGCTCGCCGCCGACGTGCAGCGGCTCGCGGCTCGTTGCGAGCAAACGCACGTCGGGACACGCGCGCAAGATCGTTTCCGCAATGCGCGCTGCCTCGACGATCAGATGCTCGCAGTTGTCGAGCACGAGCAGCACGCGACGGCGTCGCAGATACGGCAGCAGGGTCTCCAAGACGGGACGGTCCGATCGCTCCGCGATGCCCAGCGCCGATGCGATCGCGCCGGCGACGAGCGCCCCATCCGCGAGCGGCGCCAGCTCCACCAACCACACGCCCTCGAGCGATCCGCCGGCTGCACCGTCGGCGAGTGCGCCGGCCGCGATCTGTAGCGCCGTTCGCGTCTTGCCGATTCCGCCCGACCCGACGATGGTGACCAAACGGCTGGTCGCGAGCAACGCACCAAGCTCGGAGACTTCCACTTCGCGACCGACGAAATTGGTCAGTTGAAGCGGCAGATTGTTCGGTTGGGTGGGCTCGTCGGGGGCGGCGCCGCCGGCCGCCGGCGAGTCGAGCGGCGCTCGCTTCGGGCGCTGCGGGCGTGCCGCCGACTCCAGACGCGCTCGCTCTTCGGGTCCCAGCGCTAGCGCTTCCGCCAGCAGTGCAACCGTGTCGCGGTACGGCGCGCGGCGCGCGCCGCGTTCGAGGGCGCCGACCGTGACGACGCTCATCCGCGCGCGTTCGGCTAAAGCCTCCTGCGAAAGCCCCGCCTGCAGCCGCAACTGCCGGAGCAGCGTGCCGAATGCCGGCCGGCCGACGTCCTCCATCGACCACCCCATTCACGATATCGGGACAAACCCACTACGCGCCGCGGCGCCTCGCCGCCTGGTGTGGCGCTTACGCCTCGACGGCCACGCGCTCGCTCTGCGCCAGGTCGTGGAGGCTTTCGAGGTTTTCTTTTTCCAGGAATTCCATGTGCACGCGGTCGGGGCGCACGGCGCCGTGCGCGCGCTCGTCGGCCAGCACCGGCCCGAGATACTGCCCGGTGAACGAGGCCGGAGTTGCGGCGATCTCTTCGGGCGTGCCGGTCGCAACGATTTCGCCTCCCCGGTCGCCGCCCTCGGGGCCAAGGTCGATCACGTAGTCGACCGTCTTGATGACGTCGAGGTTGTGCTCGATCACGAGCACCGTGTTGCCGAGCGCGACCAAACGCCGCAGCACGTCGAGCAGCTTGTGGATGTCGGCGAAATGCAAGCCGGTGGTCGGCTCGTCGAGCACGTAGAACGTGCGGCCCGTGGCGCGTTTCGAAAGCTCGGTCGCAAGCTTGACCCGCTGCGCTTCCCCGCCCGAAAGCTGGGTTGCGGGCTGGCCCATTTTGATGTAGCCCAGGCCCACGTCGGCGATCGTCTTGAGACGGCCGTGGATGCGCGGGATGGCCGCGAAAAACTCGCTCGCCTCGTCGACGCGCATCTCGAGCACATCGGAGATCGACTTGCCTTTGTACTTGATCTCCAGCGTCTGGGCGTTGTAGCGCTTGCCCTTGCAGACCTCGCACGGCACGTAGACGTCGGGCAGGAAGTGCATCTCGATCTTGATGATGCCGTCGCCTTGGCAAGCTTCGCAGCGCCCGCCCTTGACGTTGAACGAGAAGCGGCCGGGGCCGTAACCGCGCACCTTCGCGTCGGGGACGAGCGAATACAGCTCGCGAATCAAGTCGAACGTACCGGTGTACGTCGCGGGATTCGAGCGCGGCGTGCGGCCGATCGGCGATTGATCGATCACGACCAACTTGTCGAGCGCCTCCGCGCCCTTGACCGTGCCGTAGGTGCCGCCCGCAGGGCGGCCGTGAAGGTACTGGTTCAGCGCCTTGACCACGACCTCGTTGACCAGCGTCGACTTGCCGCTGCCGCTGACCCCGGTCACGCCGGCGAACACGCCGAGCGGAATGTCGACGTCGATTCCGTTGATGTTGTTGGCACGCGCCTTGGTCACGCGCAGCCAGGCACGCGGCTTGCGCCGGTGCTTTGGAATCGCGATGAACTGCCGCCCCGAGAGATACGCCCCGGTCAGCGACTCGGGATTCTTCATGATCTCGGCGAGCGGTCCGACGCTGAGAATGTGGCCGCCCTCGGCCCCGGCACCGGGCCCGATGTCGACGACCACGTCGGCCTCGCGCATCGTGTCCTCGTCGTGCTCGATCACGATCAGCGTGTTGCCCAGATCCCGCAGCGTCTTGAGGGTCGCCAGCAACCGGTCGTTATCGCGCTGGTGCAGCCCGATCGACGGTTCGTCGAGGATGTAGAGCACGCCCACGAGCGAGCTGCCGATCTGCGTCGCCAGCCGAATGCGCTGCGACTCGCCGCCGGAGAGCGTCGTCGCCGAACGCGCCAGGTTGAGATAGCCGAGCCCGACGTTGCTCAAGAAGCCGAGCCGCGCTTTGACTTCCTTGAGAATCTGATGTGCGATCAGCTCTTCGCGCGGCGTCGGATGGAAGGAGCGCACGAAGGCGTCGGCCTTCTCGACCGACATCGTCGTCAGTTCGTGGATATTTTTGCCCGCCACGGTGACGGCCAGCGCCTCCGGCTTGAGGCGCGCGCCCTGACAGGTTTGACACGTCGTGGCCGACATGTACTTTTCGATGTCTTCTTTGACGGTATCGCTCGAGGTCTCGCTGTGGCGCCGCTGCAAGTTGTTGACCACGCCCTCGAACTGGGCTTCGTAGCTCCACTGGTGGCCGCTGCGCGACTCGTAGGTGAAGCGCTGCTTGGTCTGCGCGCCGTAGAGAATCGTCTGCACGACGTCGGGCGGCATACTCTCGATCGGGGTCGACATCTTGACGCGCCGCGAGCGCAGCAGCTTCTCGACCTGCTGCATGTAGTACGGGTTCATCGACGGGAAGCGCCCGGATCCGATCGCCTTGCTCCACGGAACGATCGCGCCTTCCTCGATCGACTTGGAACGGTCGGGAATCACTTTCCAGGGGTCGATCTCGATCTTGACGCCGAGGCCCGTGCAGTCCGGACAAGCCCCGTAGGGCGAGTTGAATGAAAACAGGCGCGGCGCCAGTTCTTCGAACGAAAGGCCGCAGTACACGCAGGCCAGGCGCTCCGAGAAGGTCAGCTCGCGCGCGGCGGGCGCCGCTTTCACGGTCCCCTCGTTGACGTGCAGCTGGTTCGGTTCGCTCGTGCGAGCCGGCTCGACGAGGACCGTGACGATTCCGCTAGAGAGCCGCAACGTCGTTTCGATCGAGTCGGTCAGCCGCTTGCGGACGTCGGGCTTGACGATCAAACGATCGACGATGACCTCGATCGTGTGCTTGCGCTTGCGATCGAGCTCGATCTTCTCGCGCAACTCGCGCGGCTCGCCGTCGACCCGCACGCGCGCGAAGCCTTCCTTCTGGATTTCCTCGAAGAGTTTCTGGTACTCGCCCTTGCGCCCGCGGATGACCGGCGCCAAAAGTTGAATGCGGGAACCGGCCGGCAGCTCCAGCACCTGATCGACGATTTGTTCGCTCGACTGCGCGCTGACCTCGCGCCCGCAACTGTAGCAGTGCGGCTTGCCGATGCGCGCGTAGAGCAGTCGCAGGTAGTCGTAGATTTCGGTCACCGTGCCGACGGTCGAGCGCGGGTTGCGCGACGTCGACTTTTGGTCGATCGAGATGGCCGGCGAGAGCCCCTCGATGTAGTCGACGTCGGGCTTGTCCATTTGGCCCAAGAACTGCCGTGCGTACGACGAGAGCGACTCGACGTAGCGACGCTGGCCCTCGGCGTAGATCGTGTCGAAAGCAAGCGACGACTTGCCCGATCCCGACAACCCGGTGATGACGATCAGCCGGTTGCGCGGCAGGGTCAGGTCGACGTTCTTGAGGTTGTGCTCGCGCGCGCCCTTGATGACGATGGCATCGAGCCCGCGCGGCGCCCCGTCTTCGGTATGGAAGGCCACGACCTATAGACCGCTCCCGGACGCCCAGCGTTGCGCCGCGTCCGCGGCAAACTCGATTCTGCAGGCGGGGCGGGGCCATCGAACGCTCAGAGCAGTAAGCCCATCGAGATGACATCCCACAGCTCGCCGTTCTTTCGGCGCAAGTGTCTTGGATGATAGCCTTCGCGAAGGAAACCGGCTTTCTCGTACAGGGCGATCGCCGCGTCGTTATGGGGAAAGACGTCGAGCGCGATCTTATGTGCGCCCGTGGAACGCGCCCAAGCGATCGCTGCCGCGAGCAGGCGGTGGCCGATGCCTTTACCGCGCCACGGCGCTTCGATCGCCATGCCGAATTCACAGAGTCCGGGCCAATCGCAGGAAATCCAGATCTCGCCGACGATCGCTTCCCCGGCAACCGCCGCGAAGACAGCGCCATCGCTGCGCGCGAGCCTAACGCGCAATCCCGCAGCGCGGCGCTCGCGATCGAGCGGCGATTCGGTTGCTATCCAGCGTCCTTCGGCGGCCACCGTTTCGATCAGCCCGACTAACGCCGGGATATCCGCTTCGCGAGCGCGCCGCAGCTCGACGTTCTCACCCATTGCGGCCCGGCGAGAGCCTGCTTTCCAGGGCGTCGAGCACGCCGCCGACGTCCGCCACCACGGCGTCCGGCTGCGGGCCGCCGGGCGGAACGCGTTCGCCGCGCACGTTGACCCAAACGGTGAACATGCCGGTCTCGTGCGCCCCGCGAATGTCGCGCTCGTAACGGTCGCCCACCATCGCGCTCTGCTCGGGCTTCGCCCCGAGCCGTTGGCACGCAAGCCGGAACAGGCGCGGATCGGGTTTGAGCATGCCGACTTCATCGGCGATGAAGACTTCATCGAAGGCCGACTCGAGGCCGAGCAGCACGATCTTCTCGCGGTGCGTTTCGGCGAAACCGTTGGTCACGAGCGCGAGCTTGCTGCCTCGCTTGCGCAGCGCCGCCAAGAGCTCGAGGACGCCTGGCCACAGCTGCAAGTACTCCCTGCGGTAGTCGTTGTAGGAACGCGCGCACAGCTGGGCGAGCGTGGCATCCTCGAGCCCCGTCTCATGCAGCGCGGCGGTCCAGAGGGAGAGGCGCAAGCCGACCAGCGGCGTCCCCAGCTGCTCCGGCGCCAAGTTGATCCAAAACGCGTCTGCCTGGCGCACGTAGGCTGCCAGAACGGCGCTCGCCGCCACGCCGTGCGTTCGAGCCACGTCGAGCGCCACGCGCTCCGCTGCGCGGCGATACGTCGCCGTGTCGTCGTGCAGCGTATCGTCGAGGTCGAAGAGTACGGCCTCGAAGGGCGGCGCCGGCGGCTTTGCGGCCAATCGCGCTTTCAGACCGGCGGGACGCCGGCCAGCACGGCCGCGATCGTATCGGCCACGGCCTGCGGGCGCTCGCGCTGAATGAAATGACCGACGCCGCTGAGCAGCTCGCGCGCGAACGAGTCGGTGAAAAACTTCTCGATCCCCTCGGTCGCTTCGGGAAGCGTCGCGCCATCGTCGGCGCCGGCCATGACGATCGTCGGAACCGCAATCTTCGGAAGCGGCGCGAGCCGCGCTCGATCGTGCTCGTAAAGCGGATCGCCCGGCACGAAGCCCCAACGCTGGCGGTACGAGTGCAAGACGATCTCGACGAAATCGGGATTGTCGAACGAGGCGGCGGTCCGCTCGAATTCGCTCTCTTCGAAGTGCCAGCTGGGCGACCACGTGCGCCACAGATAGCGGCAAAACGCGCGGCGCTCGTCGCTCAGCGCCGCTCGCCCGCGCTCGGTCGCGAGAAACCATTGATACCAGTAATACTCGTTCTGCGGCATCGAGATCTTCTGCGAGGGAACGTTGGTGCCGTAGCCTACCGAAAGCGCGATCAGGTGACGGATGCGGTCGGGCGCGAGCACGGCGGCGGCATATCCGGCACGCGCGCCCCAATCGTGCCCGACCAGCACGCAGCGCTCGATGCCGAGCGCGTCAAGAAATTCGATGACGTCGCGACCGAGAGCCGCGATCTCTCCGCTACGCATGGTCGAGGCGTCTCGAAAACGCGTCGGGCCGTAACCGCGCAGATACGGCACAAGCGTGCGCACGGTGCGTAGCTCCGGGGCGGCAAGCACTCCCTCCCACGTCGCCGCATCGTCGGGAAAACCGTGCAGCAGAACGACGATCTTGCGGGCGTTGGGATTGCGCTCTTCGTAAGCGATCTCTAGTAGCGGCGTGCGAACGGTCGGCAACTGATCTCCAGCGAGCTAGCGAAAAGCGGCTCTCACTTACAACGCGAAGCGGACTTCGAACGTCACGCCGCCTCCGACGTTGCGGTCGACGAGCGCTTGCGTATTCAGATTGCGCGTGTGATAACTGAGCCCGCGAGCGCCGATCAAGTACGTCACCAGCCCCCGTCTCCAGCCGTACGCCGCGCTGTAGTCGACCTCGGCCCCGCCCTCCGGCTTGTTCGGTTCCGAGGTCGCACCATTGTCGAAGATGTCGACCACGCCGCGCAAGTTCGGATCGACCATCAGGTTGAGCTCCACGAAGTGACCGTGCGATACGGGCAGCGTCGCGCCCGCGGCAAAAATAGGCGACGTTACCCGGGAGTCGTCGATGTTGGCGTTGTTGCCGTTGAAGTTGGTAACGTTGATGACCTGGAAGCCGAAGCCGAGCCGAAAGCGCCGCGCCGGGTCGAGGTCGACGAGTGCGGTCGCGTTGAGCAAGCTCAAGGTCGCCGACGAATGCCCGAACGGGCCCGAACCGCTCGAGCTCGCACCGATCTGCGGAAGCCCTTCCAGGTGGAGGCGAAAACGGTCGACGTGCTGGGTCAGCTCGAGCAGAGCTCCGGGAACGACCCCGCTAACCGGATTCGGATTCTCCGATCCGACGTGTGTCCCGGTCACGACCGCTCCCAAGATTCCGACGTCGGTGTGGGTATCGACGCTGTCGGCGCACGCCGGCAAGGCGCAGGCGAAGGCCGCAAGCGCAGCGGCGGCGGCGAGTAAACCCCGGCTATTCACCGTCAAAGTAGTCGAGCAGCGGATGGTCGCGCAGCATCAGCCCGGCCGGGTCGAACAAGACCTTGCGCGAGTCGGGATAGGAGCAGATCTCGATCGGCGACGTGTTCGCGATCAGCACGATCTCGCATGTCTCGCCGCCGTCGTTGACGATCTTGTGCGCGCCGCTCGAGCGCGTCGGGAATGCGATGAAGTCGCCCTTGCGCAGCGACCAAACGCCGCGTAGCGTGTGCAGCGACGGGGTTCCGGAGAGCACCAGAAAGAGCTCCTCCTCGGCGGCATGCCAGTGCAGCGGGCAGTACGCCTTGCCGGGCGCGATGCGGGTGACGCGACAGCCGACCTTGGCGCCGCCGATCATCCCGTCGACCTCCCCGTCCGCCGCCTCGTAGACGCCGTGCCCGGGGTCGCTCAGCCATTCCAATTCGTCGATGTTGACGCGATTGACGTAGACGTCCGTGCGCGCTTCTAAGCAGGCCCAAAGCGCCTCGTACGCACCGCCGAAGATGCAGGCTCCGTCGCCGACCAAGAGATGCAAGGGATGCCGGGCGCCAAGCCTGCGCAACGAAAGCGCCGCTCGCGCCGGATCGGCTAGCTTCTGGTCGGGCATCAGCCGCAGCGACCCGGCCGGATCCCCCCACAGCGCGTCACCCACGACGATCGCCCGCTGCTCGCGAAAGTGCAGCGCGATCTCACCGGGCGACTTCAGGCCATCGAGCGCAATGACCGTCGCGCCCGCAAACGCTTCGCCGTCGTGCAGCTGCCGGTCGACCGGCCCCGAGAGCAGCGGCGCATCGCCGTCGCTCGCCGCAATCTTTGCGCCGAAACGCTCTGCGAGCGCGCGGGCGCCGCGCTCGTGATCGCGGTTGGTAATCACGATCCATCCCAGGCCCCCGCGCCGCTCGATTTCGGCCGCGTCGGCTTCGGTAAGCGGCAACGGGTCGATCGCAAGATTTCCGTCCGGGCGCTCGATGAAGAACGAATTGAAGTGAAGGTTTCGTTCGGGTTGCCAGGCCGACCACATCGCGAAGCCGGCGACCGTCTGTTGCATTGCGAAGAGACCTCGGCGTTTGAAAACGGTTTAGCTGCCGACGAGTTCCTTCAATGCGTGTTGGAATACCTTGGGCGCTCTGCCTTGGAAGAGCACCGACTCGTTGCCGCCGATTTGCCGGCGCAGCGCAAGCAGTTCGTCGCGCAGCGCGGCCGCCTTCTCGAATTCCAAGTTGGCGGCGGCCTCGCGCATCTTCTTCTCGATATCGTTCGACATCGCGATCACGATCTCGCGCGGCAGGCGCTCGCCCTTGAAACGCGCGGCCAAGCGCGACTCTTCCTGCGTTGCGACCAGGTCGAGGATGTCGCGCACCTCTTTGCGGATCGAACGCGGCTCGATGCCGTGCTCGGCGTTGTAGGCGACCTGGCGCTCGCGGCGACGGCGCGTCTCGCCGATGGCGCGCGCCATCGACTGGGTCACGACGTCGGCATACATCACGACCTTGCCCTCGACGTTGCGCGCCGCGCGCCCGATCGTTTGGATCAGCGCGGTCCCGCTTCGCAAATAGCCTTCCTTGTCGGCATCGAGGATCCCGACTAGCGACACCTCGGGCAGGTCGAGCCCTTCGCGGAGCAGATTGATCCCGACCAAGACGTCGAAGACGCCCTTGCGCAAATCGCGCAGGATCGCGATGCGCTCGAGGGTGTCGATCTCGCTGTGCAGGTAGCGCACCCGCAACCCGTTTTCGAGCAGGTAGTCCGTCAGGTCCTCGGCCATCTTTTTGGTCAGGGTCGTGACCAGGACGCGCTCGTTGCGCTCGGTCCGCTGCCGAATCTCTTCCATCAGGTCGTCGACCTGGTTCTTGGTCGGGCGGATGTCGACTTCGGGATCGACGAGCCCGGTCGGCCGGATGATCATCTCGACGACTTGGCTCGACTTCGATACCTCGTACGTCGAGGGCGTGGCGCTGACGTAGACGACCTGGTTGAGATGCGCGCTGAATTCGTCAAAGGTCAAGGGCCGGTTGTCGATCGCGCTCGGCAGTCGGAATCCGTGTTCGACCAGGACCAGCTTGCGCGAGCGGTCGCCCGCGAACATGCCGTGGACCTGCGGCAACGTGACGTGCGACTCGTCGACGAAGAGAAGCCAGTCCTTCGGGAAGAAGTCGAGCAGGCACGACGGCGTCGAATGCGCTTCGCGACCGGCCAGATGCCGCGAATAGTTCTCGACGCCGTTGCAGTAGCCGACCTCGCGCAGCATGTCGAGGTCGTAGCGCGTCCGCTGCTCGAGGCGCTGCGCTTCGAGCAGCTTGTTCTCGGCGCGCAGCTCCGCGAGCCGTTCGCCGAGCTCGATCTCGATCGCCACCACGGCGCGTTGCAGCTTCTCTTCGGGCGTGATGAAGTGCTTGGCCGGGAAGATCGTGAGCTCGTCTTTGCTCTCGACGTACTCGCCCGTCAAGATGTTGACGACGTTGATGGCCTCGATCTCGTCGCCGAAGAACTCGATGCGGTGAACCAGCTCCTCTTCCACGCCCACGAACTCGAGGGTGTCGCCACGCACGCGGAACGTTCCGCGAACGAGGTTGATGTCGTTGCGCCGGTACTGCATGTCGATCAGCCGCCGCAGGAAAACGTCGCGGTCCATCGAGTCGCCGACCTTGAGCGGCAGCGACATCTCAATGTAGTCGGCGGGCGAGCCCAAGCCGTAGATGCACGAGACGGAAGCCACGATCAGCGTGTCGCGCCGGCTGAGCAGCGATTGGGTAGCGGAGTGCCGCAGTCGCTCGATCTCGTCGTTGATCGAGCTGTCCTTCTCGATGTAGGTGTCGGTGTGCGGGATGTACGCCTCGGGCTGATAGTAATCGAAGTACGAGACGAAGTACTCGACCGCGTTGTGCGGGAAGAAATCGCGAAACTCGGCGCAGAGCTGGGCCGCGAGCGTCTTGTTATGGCACAGGACCAGGGTCGGCTTCTGCACGAGCTCGACGACCCGTGCCATCGCGAGCGTCTTGCCGGAGCCCGTGACGCCCAGCAGCGTCTGGGCCCGGTCGCCGCGGAGGACGCCCTCGGCAAGCGCCTGCGTGGCGACGGGTTGGTCGCCGGCCAGCGCGTAGGGCGAAACCAGACGGAAACGGTCGGACATGGGCAAGGCCTATGACACACGCCGCCGGGGACCCGTTTCATCGTGCGTTGGACCGCTGCGGCAGCGAAGCCGACAGCGGGCCGCAGGGCCTGAGCCTTCCGACGCGTAGCGCGGGACCAGGCGCGCCGACCCGGGAGAGGATGGGCACCTCGCGGAACATTCGCCTCGCGTTCCTAATCAACCAACCCATCGTCGCGAGACCACGGTCTCCCGTTAGGTAGGAAATCGCACGTGACTCAGAAGCCGTTGCTCTTTACCGGAAACTCGAATCCGGATCTGGCGCGCGAGATCGCGCAGAGGATGGACACGCGCCTCGGCAGCGCGCTCGCCGATAAGTTCCGCAACGACGAGTGCCGCATCGAGATCAAGGAAAACGTCCGCGGCGCCGAGGTTTTCGTGCTGCAGTCGATCTGCCGCGCGCCCAACAACCAGACCGTCAACGACTCGTTGATGGAGCTACTGCTGATGATCGACGCGCTGAGCCGGGCTTCAGCCTACCGCATCTCGGCGGTCGTGCCGTATTACGGCTACGCCAAGCAGGACAAGAAAACCAAAGGGCGCGAGCCGATCTCGGCCAAGCTGGTCGCCAACCTGATCGAGAAGGCGGGCGCCAAGCGGGTCGTGACGCTCGACCTGCATGCGGCCCAGATCCAGGGCTTCTTCGACCTGCCGGTCGACAACCTCGAGGCCGCACCGACGCTTTGCTCGTATCTCAAGAGCCAGGGGCTCGAAGGCAACCGGATCGTCGTCGTGTCGCCCGATGCCGGCGGCGTTGCGCGCGCCGAGAAATTCGCCAAGCGGCTGCGCAGCACGCTTGCGATCGTTTTCAAGCGCCGTCCCGAACCCGACGTCTCGGAGGTCACCGAGATCGTCGGCGACGTCGACGGCCGGGTCGCCGTGGTCGTCGACGACATGATCTCCACCGGCGGTACGCTCGCGAAGGCCGCCGAGGCGCTGATCAAACGCGGTGCGACCAAAGTCTACACCTGTGCGACCCACGGCATTTTCGCCGGCGACGCGGTCCGCGTGCTCTCCGAGTCGCCGATCGAGAAGATCATCGTGACCAACACGATTCCCCACGTCGAGTCCGAGCTCGGCCCGAAGTTCAAGGTCCTTTCGATCGCGCAGATCCTGGCCGACGCGATCAAGCGCATCACCGCGAACCGCTCCGTCTCCGAGCTCTTCTCGAAGGAAGACGACGGCGGCCAGGATACCCCAGGCCCGGATCCGCCGCGAATCGAGCTGCCCGAAGTCTTGACCCACGCCTCGTAAAGAGGTGCCGGCGCCCGGCACCGGCTAAGGCATAGGTCACTATGCCAAAATCGACCGACACGCTGAGCGTTGCGACGCGATCTCGCACGGGAACGCCGGCTTCCAATGCGCTCCGCCGCGAGGGAAAAATCCCCGGCATTCTCTACGGACACGGCGCGGAAGCGAAGGCGGTCGCGCTCGAAGCGAAAGCTTTCGAAGAGCTCCTGCACGCCGGCGGCCGGAACCGCCTCTTGACCCTTACGATCGACGGAACGACGCAAGACACGGCGCTCGTACGCGACGTGCAACGCGACCCGATCTCGCGCCGCGTCGTGCACGCCGATCTGCAGCGCGTCGGCGCGACCGAGGAAATATCCGCCTCGCTGCCGCTCGTCACGACCGGTGTCGCCGAAGGCGTGCGCAGTTTCGGCGGGGTGATGGACGTTATCGTGCGCTCGATCGAGGTGACCGGGCCCGCGAACGCACTGCCCGAGCAGATCGAGGTCGATGTCAGCGCGCTCGGCTTATACGGTCACGTCACCGCGGGCGAGTTGAAGCTTCCCTCCGGAATAACCCTCGGCATCGATCCGGCCACGGTCGTGATCTCGATCGAGCCGTCACGGGTCGAGCAAGAAGCGGTTGAGGCGGCGGAACCAGCCGTTTCACCGGCCGAGACGCCCACCGTCGGCGAGAGCACGGAGCCCCAAGCATAGCCCAGACGCGCATCGTCGCCGGTCTGGGAAATCCCGGCCCCGGTTATCAGCGCACGCGCCACAACGTCGGCTTTCGGGTCGTCGACGAAGTGGCGCGGCGCTTCGGAGTCGATCGCTGGAAAACCAAGGACGCTGCCGCGCAGGCGCACGTCGCAGCGCGTGCGGTCGTTCTCGTCAAGCCGCTGTCCTACATGAACGAGAGCGGCATCCCGTTGCAGCGCATCGCCCATTGGTGGAAGGCCGTGCCCGAGCAACTGTTGGTCGTCAGCGACGACCTCGATCTGCCGTTCGGCCGGTTGCGCATGCGCGCATTCGGCGGCTCGGGCGGGCACAACGGGCTCAAGTCGATCATCGAGGTTTTCGGCGAGGGCTTCCCACGACTGCGCGTCGGGATCGGGCGGCCGGCCAACGACGCCATCGATGCCGTGCTCTCCGCTTTTACGCCCGAAGAAGAGAACGCGCTGCCGGCCATCATCGAGAAGGCGGCCGACGGCGTCGTTTGCTGGCTCGAGCGCGGCGCCGTCGATGCAATGAACGTCGTCAATCCTTGGCAGCCGCCGGAAAGTTTGCCCTCCGGGACCGGACCATAAACGAAGGCGCCCCATGACCGAGCCGTCACGGGGCGCCGCGTGGTTACCGGGTGCGATTCAGCGGCTGGAACCGATCGGCGTGCTCACGGTTTTGAGGAACGCGGCGCGATTCTCGCTGAGATCTTGACCGCTGCGCTCTACCGAATACGCGATGTTGTCGCCGGCGATACCCTTCCAGAGCAGGCGATTGTAGCTGTCTGCGTCGTTCTCGTCGGGATGCCGGAACGAGAGACCCTTGGTGTTCCTGATCCACCACGAGCCGTTGCGCAGCGGCGCGATCGCCGGCGTAATACGCGAACGCATCGACGGATCGTGGCAAGCCGGCACGAGCGACTTCTTGACCGGCGGCTGGCACAGGACGCCGGGAATAAGCACGTTATACGGCTGCAGGTCGGGCTTCGTGGCAAACACGTCGTCCATCGACGCCGCGTTCGCGTCGTTGAAGCCGAGGTGGTCCATGCCCAGCAGATCCTCCATCGTGCGATCCATGTTGGGGGTCGCGTAAAAACTGTGGACGACGCTGTTGTGAAGGGTGTAGGGGGAGATCACGAAGATGGGCGAGCGATGCGAATCGATGTGATCCGGTCCGCTTTGGGAATCGTCCTCCACGATGAAGATCGCGGTGCTGGCCCATAACGGGGAATGCGACACGGCATCGACGATCTGGCCGATTGCGTGATCGTTACTGGCCACGTCGAGCTCCGGCGTGTCCAGATTCGCGACGTTGCTATCGAAGCTCCCCGTGTGATCCATCATGATGCACATGAACTGGAACGCCGGCATCGTGCCGTTCTTGACATCCTGATCGAATTGATCTTTCCAAACCTCGTAACGCCACTCGTCGGGGATATTCGTATCCCACTGGTAGAAGTACGGATTGGTGTAATTGGTCAATGTCTTGTACTGGGGGTACCCTTGTACCGCTCCGACGCGGTCCGCGTGGCGAACGTACTTCTCGGGGCCGGCGAGGTAGGCGCTGTAGTGCCGAATCGACAGCCCGGCACGCAGTGCAGTGTCCCAGAGATAGCCGCCGGTTTGGTCTCGTCGAAGGTCGCTCGTGCCGGCGTTGTCTTCGACTGCGTGATTGCCGAACACGTCGACCGCGCCGTTGATGTTGATTCCCCCGAAGATGCTGCTCTGTAAGTCACCATCGCCTGCGTAGTTGAGCGGAGTCCCCTGGCGGTTGATGTCGTTCGAGTATCCCTCGAAGTCCCAATTCCAGCCGTCCTGGCTCACGTCGCCGGACGTATAGTAGTTGTCGAGGTCGGCGAACTGCATCGCCAGCGAGTGGAAGTTCGGCGTGAGCGGCTGCGGAAAGAGCGTCAGACGCGGATCGCCGTTGCCTTCGGGAAGATCACCGAGGACCTGATCGTACGTGCGGTTTTCCTTCTGGATGAAGATGACGTGCTTGATCCTGCTCCGCAGGTAGAGCATCTTTGACGTGACCCCGTGGGTTGTGGTGAAGGAGTTGTTCGCATCGACGATCGCCGAGAGATAGGAGAGCGTCGCAGAATCGGGGATCGGCAGCACTGCGAGGCCGCCTTTGAGGTTGGCCAGGTCGTAATCGTTTCGAGACGTAGTGTTCCGCGCAGCGACGGCGGCCGGCGGATCGTTGAACGGATTCGGTCCGGTGTTCATCTTCATGTTCGAGACGTACAGCCGCGTGCCGTCAGCGCTGACTTGCACCGAGCTCGGGAGCCAGGCCGTCGGAATGCGGCCCAGCAACTCGCCACTGGCCAGGTCGATCACGCCGATTGCGTTCTCGCCGGAAATCGTCACGTAGAGCGTCGAACCGCTCGCGTTGAGCGCCAGCGAGTTCGGATTCGACCCGTGGTACGGATAGCCGGGGCGGCGAACGTCGATCACCCGCGTCAAGATATCGGTCTTGGTGTCGATCTGATCGATTTGATCTAAATTCGGGTTCGCGACGTACAACCGCGTTCCGTCGCTGGAGAGAATTGACTTGCCGGGTTCACCGCCGACCGCAATCGACTCTTGCGCGCCGGACGAAGTGAAGACCGCGACTTGGCCGTCACGAACGCACGAAACGTAGAACTTGTCGGTCTTCCCGCCCGCACCGGTGTGCGGCGTGACCCAAATCGGAAAATCGCCGCCCAAGTCTTTCGGCCCCGGCATCGTGAGCTCGTTGACGACCTGACGGGTCGTCGTGTCGACGACCGAGACCGAGTTGTTGTTGTAGTTTGCGACGTACAGCGTCTTGCCGTCGGCGCTGACGCTGAGGCCGGCGGTTTGCGGCGTCGAGTTATAGTCGTTATGGGTATTGGGAGCGTGGTTCAAAACGACGAAGGGCGCGTCAGGGCGGAAGACGCCGCCCCTATTCTTATAGATGTAGACGCAATCATCGTGGCCGCCTGAGACGTAGAAGATCGTGCCCGACGGATCCCAAGCAAGGCCGTCGAAGGAGCTCGTCAACATGATTCGCTGCTCTTGGACGGGCAAGCGGCCGGAGACGTCGTAGACGAAAACCCACTGGAAGGTATTCGACGTTTTCCCAGTCGGCTTGCCGGTAGCCGGATTGCGGTACGGCGTCGTGATCGGCGCGCCGGCGGTCGTATAGAAGTTATCGTTGTAGCCAGCCGTGATGACCAGCAACGTCTTGCCGTCTGGACTGAGCGCGCTCGTGATGGCGCCGTCGGCGTCGGCGGTGCCGTCGGGGCGCAGCCCCGTGGTTAGCCGCTGGAATGTCGAGCCCGGCGTCACGAGTGGCGTGATGTATAAGCCGGTCGGGATGAGACCCCCATTACGGTTCCCGCCGACGGTAGCATCCGGTCGAGCCGCGGCGGCGGCCGCCGGCGGCGAGCCGGCGGCAAGCACGAGAAAGAACGTGCCGGCAAAGAGAACGCGAAGTCGCATGCAATGCCCTCCGGGAGTTAGCACTGAAGGATAGCCCTGCGGGGGTATGCGACGACCGTATCAACCCGAGATTATAGAATAGTTAGGGGTTCGAGCGGGGGAGATTAAGCTCTCGACCTCGCGCTCCATAGATTTCGAAGCCGGGCTCGATTCGGGTTGGTACGATGGGCAATGAACGGGCTCGAGCGCACAGCGCGCCTTCCCAAGCAGGAGCTCGACTCGGGCACGCGACAAGGCCCGCCAATGACCCCGCTCGCCGGCCGAACCTTCATCGTGCGCATCGATCGCGCATCGCTCGAAGCGACGACGCTCCCAGGCGACCTGGCCTTTCTCATGCAGCGCAAGGTGCGCCCGATCGTCGTGGCGCCGACGATCGACGCCGCCCGGTCGTCGGTGCGTACCCTCAACCGGCGAGCCAACGTCGCCGTCGGGCTAAGCGGCGCCGACGCTGCGTTCTTACCGGCCGCCGGCAAAGATGCGCTCGGCCGGGTTCAAACGCACATCCTTTCGACCCTGACCTCCGCCGGATACATTCCGATCATCGAGCCGACCGCCCTCGGCCTTCTCGGCGACGACATCGACCTCGCGGCCGACGACGTCGCCGCGGCGATCGCCTCGGCAACGGAAGCGGCCCGCGTGCTCTTCTTTCACGAGGCCGGCGGCGTGGTCGATCCCGACACGACGACCTTGATCGACGAACTGACGCCGGCCGAGGCGCTCGCGCTTGCTGACCGAACCGATCTAGCGCCCGAGCTGCGCAGGGCGATCCGCGCGGCGGCCCTGGGCGTTCGCGCCGGCGTCGAGGCCGCGCAAATTCTCGATGGCCGCATCGCCCACGCCGCCATCGTCGAGTTCCTAACCGAACGCCATCTCGGTACGCAGGTTACCGGAACGGTCTATCTCGGCGCCGCTTAAGAATGCTCTGACGGATTTCGATCGGCTCCGAGCGCCGCATTGATCGCATTTTCCCAATGTGGGCCCTGAGTCGGAAAGTGGGTTGCAAAGGCGAGCACGCCGTTGACGCCGTCTTCGTCGAGTGCGGTGCGCGTGTACGTTACCGTTGCAATGCTGGCGGCCGTGCCGTTCGGAACGACGGTGATATCGATCGTCGTCAGCATCGACGTGCGGAAGTTGACGTAGCGGATGACGCCGGCGGCGGGCTCGTAGCGGTCGAGCAGCCACGTCGTACGGCTGTCATCGCCGGTCATAAAGATGAGACCGGATGTGACCTTTCCGTCGCCGAGCAACGTCGGTTTCCAGTCAGGTGACCAGCGCGCTTCGTTGACCGGATCGAACATCGGAAAGGCGCGGATCGCGGGCGCGTTCAGATGAAGGGTGATCGCCGCGCGCACCGTGGGGAGATTCGCGGCGTAGGTAGGATTCGGCATTGCAACCGCCATCAGCAAAGCGTGCAGGAGTAAACTCATACTAGATCGTATAATACGAAATCGTTATATTGTCAAGCAAGGAGGATGAACACGTCGTTTCTGGCTTATATCGCGGAGCTGCATCGTGCCGTTCACGCGATCGGGTTGTTCCTCGACACGTCTCTCGACGGGGAAATCTCGCAAGCGGAAGCGCTCGTCATCATCCACCTCTCCGCCCAGTCCTCGCCGACGATCAACGAGCTGCACCACGCCTTTCTGCACCGGCGTTCCACACTGACGAGCGTTCTCGACCGGATGGAGGGCAAAGGGCTGATAAAGCGCGTTACCGCTGAGGCTGACCGGCGCAGCGTCACCGTCACCCTGACTGCGAAAGGCACGCGCGTTGCCGGCGCCATCGCGAGCGCGCTCGATCGATTGCGCGGCGAAGTCGAGTCGTCCCTTCCGATCGCGGAACGCGATGTGGTGCGCCTGCGCAACGTCGCCGACCGGGCCTCCCAGATGGCATCGGAGGGCGGGAAATAGCGCACGCGCGAAGTCCTTCATCGAATCCTCGGATTGCGCGAAACAATGCAGAAATCCGACGTCCTGGGTCAACCCGAGATCCACTTTCTCGAGAGTTAACCTGCGAGCATTCCTAGCGGCGTTTGCGAGTGAGTTCGCGATAGCGGAAACAGGAGACGAGATGGTCGTTGACCATTCCCGTTGCTTGCATGAAAGCGTAGACGATCGTCGAGCCGACGAAGGAAAAGCCGCGCGCGCGTAAGTCCTTGCTGATGCGGTCGGAAAGCGGCATCAACGCGGGGACGTCCTCGATGCGGCGGCGAGCAGAGACGATGGGCGTTCCCTCGACGAAACGCCATAGGTAGGCGTCGAGCGAACCGAATTCCTTAGCGACGGTCAGCGCCGCTTTCGCATTCTGGATGGCCGAAGCGATCTTGAGACGATTGCGCACGATGCCCTCGTCGGCAAGCAGCGACGCAACCTTGCGCGAACCGTACCGCGCCACGCGCGCGATCTCGAAGTTGTCGAAGACCTCGCGGTAACGCGCGCGCTTGCGCAAGATCGTTTCCCAGCTCAGGCCGGCCTGCGCGCCTTCCAACACGAGCAACTCGAACAGCGCGCGGTCGTCGTGCTGGGGCACGCCCCATTCGGTGTCGTGGTATTCGATGGCGCGCTCGCTCATCGCCCAGGGACAACGGATCAGCGGCACGGATCGGGCCTGCCCTGCGCCCGTGCGATGCGCGATCCGAACGGCGGCTGGGTGAGGAAGTAGAACGTCGCCGCGCGTGAGGGGCAGAGCGGCGAGAGGCTGTCGTCGGCAAAACGCACGAAGGCCCGTACTGCCGAGGCTCGGTCGCCCGTCAACAGAATGCCGAAGCGATCGGCCCGGTCCTCGATGTGGCGTTCGTAGACGTTGAAGGCGGGCAGCACAACGAGCGCCGCCGAGCCCAACAGCGCGCCGACCAGCGTGAGCCTCGCAAGCGGATCGTCGTCGCGGCGAAACGGGATGCGGTCCGCGACCCCGACGCCGATGCCGGTGCATAAGATAAACAGGAACGTCCCGTAGAGCGCGACCCGGAAGCCGTCGCCGTGCGTGTAGCGTGCAAACTCGCGCGCCAAGAGAAACACGACCTCGCCGGGCGTCGCGTTTTGCAGCAGGGTGTCGCTCACCACGATGCGGCGGGTGGGTCCGAAACCCGAAACGTCGGCGGTGGCGATTTCGCTGCGCGCCGAGAGGTCGGCCACTTCGATCGGCGCGCCGCCGATGCCGGCCTTGGCCTCGATGCGCCGAATCGGCTGGCGCAGGCGGCTGTTGACCGCTAGCGGCGTGAACCGGTTGAAGAGCGGCGAGACGACGACCGGCAGCAAGACGTTGATCCCGAGCGTGAACGCGAACAGTCCGGCGGCGCCGTACAGATACCAGAGCCGAGTTTGGTCGACGAGCGCAAGGATGAAGGCGACGATGAGGCCAGTGGCGATCGCATCGAGCGCGACGTGCAGGAGGCTGTCGTGCAGCCAGCCGCCGACCGGCTGCGAGGTCAGACCGTAGATCAGGTCGATCTTGTACTGGGCGAGGGAGGACGGGAAAGCGGCCAATGCAGCGTATCCCGCCAGGGCGGCGCCGTAGCTAAAACGCAGCGCGATCTTCGAGGAAATCATCCGCCGTAACGCGTCGCGCAAACGTGCCGCGGTTCCCGAGCCCCACAGATAAAAAAACGCCAGGATCTGCGAGAAAGCCCAAATCAGGAACAAGGTCTGGGTGTCGGTCCGAAACGTCCTGGCCGCCTCTTGACGCCGCGGGTCGACCAGTTTCGCTCCCGGCAGATGCAGCAGCGCCGTCTTTGAAAGCGCCGTTACGCGACGGTCGACGGGGTCCGACAGGATCGAGGCGGATATCTTGGGAGTGCCGGCCGCGAAAGCGGGCCGTATGCCGGCCAGTGCCGCAGCCGCGAATACCGCCGAAAACAGCACGGCCAGGGAGCAGGCTCGTGGCCAGCGCACGAGCGCGCGCCTACGAGATATTGCGAAGCTCGTCGAGAATCTGCTCTTCGTCGGGTGCCTCGTTGATTTTGTGAACGTCGATGTAACGAATCGTTCCCGACTTGTCGATGATGAAAACCGCGCGCTCCGCCATTCCCTCTTTGCGCAAGATGCCGTAACGCTGCGCGACGGCTCCGTGCGGGTAGAAGTCGCTCAACAGCGGAAAGCGAATGCCGCCGAGCGACTCCGCCCAGGCTGCGTTGGCGTAGCGATGGTCGACGGAGAGGGCCGCGACCTCCGTCTCGCGATCGGTGAAGCGGTCGAGATGATCCTCGAGGCCTGGGATTTGGCTCGTGCACGTGGGCGAAAACGCGAACGGGTAAAACGCCAAAACGACGTTCTTTTTCCCACGAAAAGCCGACAGCTTCCAGTCCGCGCCCGCGTGCGTCTTCAGTTCGATTTCCGGGGCCGCGTCGCCGACCTGCAACGTCGCAGTGCGACCGGCGGTTGACGTTCGACCCTTGGTTGCTGCCATGGGGCGAGGTCTTCAACCCCGGTTGAGAACGGCCCCTTCCGTCGTCATCCGGCCATCGCGGCGGTCTGATGGTCGGCAATGACCGCGTCGCTCGAGCGCTCCGGGCCGTCTTCGCTCAAACCGGCCCGGCGCCGCGCCGCCACCGGATTGGCCACGACGACGTAGCGCGGACACTCGGGACCGTTGGGCTCGTTGCAGTATCCGCGCACGCAGGTCGCGCCCGCCCGCACGAACAGATCCGGCGCGACGCGCTTGACCAAGCGCAGCATCGCAAAGGCCAGTTCCCGAATCTCCCATTGCGCGTTGTTGCACGTGCGCAAGCTAAAGAAGTCGAGCAACGCACGAGCATTTGCGGTGATGACGATCTGCGTCTCGGCCGCGTTTGGCAGCGCAAAGCGCGCGTCCTCGGCCGGCGTGCCGGCTGCGAGCGCGTCCTGATAGAAACCGGCGATCGACTCCATCAGCGCGTCGAATTTCGCCTTGACGTCGGGCCGGGCCGCAATCGATGGCGGCGTGATGTACTCGAACTGTCCTTTGACCTTGACGTAACGCTGGCTGCGCTGCTCGAACGACATGTGGCGGTGGCGAACGAGTTGATGGGTCAGCGCGCGCGAGACGCCGGAAACGCCGAAGGTGAACATGGTGTGCTCGAACGTCGAGAGGTGGCCGGCGTCGCGGACGCGCGCCACCATCTTGCGCACCTCTTCGCCGCTCCAGCCTTCATCGATCGACTCGATGTCGCGCGGGCTGTAGCAGTTGCGCGCGGCGGTCGCGACGGCGCGCTCCGGATCGGGCGAGTGCGAGAGCAAAACGACTTTCAGCGCCATGCAGCTTACGTTCGAGCCGGCGAGCGACGGACCCCGTTGTCGCCGCGCCGGCGACGGTTAAACCGGGTCCTTTTTGCGCAGCGGCTTGGCGGGGTTGCCGGCGACGCGTTCGCCGGGCTCCACGTCGCGAACGACGACGGCGCCGGCACCGGTCAGCGCGCCGTCTCCGACTGCAACCGGAGCCACGAGCGACGAGTTCGAACCGATGAACGTGTCCTTGCCGATCGTCGTGCGATTCTTCTTCTCGCCGTCGAAGTTGCAGGTGATCGTACCGGCGCCGATGTTGGCACGCTCGCCGATCTCTGCGTCGCCGAGATAGGTTAGGTGTCCGGCGCGCACGCCGGGCCCTACCACCGACGCTTTGATTTCGACGAAGTTTCCAATGCGCGCTCCGGTGCCGATCTCCGTGCCGGCACGCACGTGCGCCCACGGCCCAACGAGCGCGAAGTCGCCGATTTCACTATCGACCACGACGCTGTCGGCGATCGTCGCGTGCTGCCCGATGCGTGCGTTTTGCAGGCGGCTGTTGGGACCGATCTCGCTGTGCGCGGCGATGTGGGAACGGCCCCCGATCGCCGTATTCGGCAGAACCGTCACGTCGGCTGCGATCTCGAGGTCGGGCTCGAGGTAGGTCGTGGCCGGATCGAGGATCGTCACGCCGGCACGCATGTGCCGTTCGCAGAGCCGCTGGTTGATGAGGCGCCCGGCCTCCGCCAGCTCGACGCGATCGTTGACGCCGAGCACCGCACGGTAGTCGCCCGCGTCGAGCGCGACGACGCGCTCGCCGCGATCCGCCAACCGGCCGATCGTGTCGGTAAGGTAGTACTCGCCTTGCGCGTTGTCGTTGCGAAGCTCGGCGATCGCCGCCCGCAGCTTGGCTTCATCGTAGGCATAGAGACCGGCGTTCATCTCGTCGAGCGCCAATTCGTCATCCGTCGCATCGCGCGCTTCGACGATGCGCCGCACGTGCGCGCCGTCCCGAACCACCCGGCCGAATGACGAGGGCAAGGGCATACGGGCGGTGACCATCGCGAGCGCGTTGCCGTCGCGCGCTCGCTGCACGCTTGCGATCAGGTCCGCATCGATCAGCGGCATGTCGCCGTTGATCACGAGCAGCGTCCCCTCGCTGGGCTCGAGGGCGGCAAGCGCGACCTGCACGGCGTGGCCGGTGCCGAGCTGCGGTTCTTGCCGAACGGTCTGCGCGCCCGCAAAACCCGCATCGGTGGCCAAGCCCCAAACGCGTTCGTCGATGTCGCCGCTCGTCACGATGGCCACGCCGTCGACGCCCGCATCAGCGAGCGCGCGTAACACGTACCATAGTAGCGAACGGCCGCAGAGCCGGTGCAGCATCTTGGGGCGAGCGCTTTTCATGCGCGTGCCTTTTCCGGCAGCCAGCACCACGGCTCTCACGCGCGCGCTCATGCCTGCACCTCCGCCGCTTGACGGGCAGCCGCCCCATTCGCCGACAGCTCGCGGCGCCAGGCTTCCTGTTCCTTTGCGGTCGCGCCCCCCAAGAGATCGAGCGCATTGCGCAAGCGTTCGCGCACGAGGTCGCGTCCGAGAATCTGCATCGAGTCGAACAACGGTACCGATTGCGCACGCCCGGCGATCGCAACGTAGAACGGACGCACGACCTCGCGCAATCTCTTGCCGAGCACATCGGCGATGCGGCCGAAGGCCGCGTTGATCGCGCCGGCCTCCCAAAGCGCCAGCGCGTCGACTTCGGCCAGCGCCAGCACGAACGCTTTGCGCAAGCTCGCGTCGTCGAGTTTGGCCGAACGCAGTTGCGCCACGTCGACGTCGATGCGGCCGGCGAAGAAAAAGCTCAGCAGCGGACCGAGGTCCGAGAGGCGCTCGATGCGCGGCTGCGCGAGCGGTGCAATCGCACCGAGGTAGCTTTCGTTGAGAGCCCAGTCGCGCACGCGCTGCTCGAAAGCAGCAAGGTCGAGGCGCTCGCGCAGATACCGGCCGTTGAGCCAGTCGAGCTTGGCAACGTCGAAGATCGGGCCGCCGAGCGAAATGTGCTCGAGCCCGAAGCGCGCGACCATCGTCGCCAGATCCATCATTTCCTCGCCCTCAACCGGAGTCACGGCCAGCAGCCCGAGGAAGTTGATCAGCGCCTCCGGCAGATAACCCATGCGCCGGTAGAACAGAATGCTCGTCGGGTTCTTGCGCTTGGAGAGCTTCGAGCGGTCGGGGTTGCGCAAGAGCGGAAGGTGGGCGAGTTTCGGCATCGTCCAGCCAAAGTACTCATAGAGCAGCTTGTGCTTGGGGGCGGATGAGATCCACTCTTCGCCGCGCATGACGTGGGTGATCTCCATGTCGTGGTCGTCAACGACGTTGGCCAAATGGTACGTCGGCCAGCCGTCGGACTTGACCAGCACCTGCATGTCGACCGTGCGCCACTCGAAGCTGATCTCTCCGCGCAGCAGGTCGTCGATGACGACCGAACCCTCGCGCGGCACCTTCATGCGAACGACGAAGGGCGTGCCGGCGGCCTCGGCCTGCGCCGCTTCGCCGGCCGTCAACGTTAGGCAGCGGCCATCGTAGCCCGGCGGAATGCCGAGCTTGCGCTGTTCTTGCCGCAACTCCTCAAGCCGCTCGACGCTGCAAAAGCACTTGAATGCGTGACCGTCCGAAAGCAACTCGTTCGCGGCCACAGCGTAGCGCTGCAACCGTTCGCTCTGGCGGTACGGCCCGTGTGGTCCACCCACGTCGGGGCCCTCATCCCATTGCAGCCCAAGCCAGCGCAACGCGTCGAGGATAACCGTTTCGGCCGCGTCGCTGCTGCGCACCCGGTCGGTGTCCTCGATGCGCAACAGGAACCGGCCGGCGTGCTGCTTGGCAAAGAGATAGTTGACCAGCGCAACGTAGGCCGTGCCGACGTGCGGGTCGCCCGTCGGCGACGGCGCAACCCGAGTGCGAACCATCATGCCGAACGGAAGCTATCCGACGAGGGCGCGGCGCCGGCCGCACTCGCGTTCGACGAACGTGACGATCTGCGAAAGCGGCGCCCCGGGCGTGAAGATCTCGCGCACGCCGAGCGCTTTGAGCTCGCGCGCATCGTCGGCCGGAATCGTTCCGCCGCCGAAAAACACGATGTCCCCCGCGTCCTGGGCGCGCAGTTGCTCGATGACCGCGGGAAAGAGCGTCATGTGCGCGCCGGAAAGAATCGAAAGCCCGATGCCGTCGACGTCCTCTTGGATGGCCGTTTGCACGATCTGCTCCGGGGTCTGAAAGAGACCGGTGTAGATCACTTCCATCCCCGCGTCGCGCAAAGCGCGGGCAATCACTTTCGCACCACGGTCGTGGCCGTCGAGACCCGCTTTGGCGACGATGATGCGCAGAGGCCGTTCAGCCATATCAAAAGCCCTTTCGTCGCCTCGAAGGGCTTTTCCCGAGGTGCCGAGTGCGACCCCTCAGGGCGAGGCGGCCGGAAGCGGCGTCGATGCCGGCCCGGTTTGCGCCGTAAATAACGTGCCTTGCGGGAAAACCACGTCGCTCGGCTTGGAACCGCCGCCCACGAACACGACCCCGATCGGCAGCGGAATGGGTATGATCGCGCCTTTGACGTGTTTTCCGACCCCACCGACAGCGCTGCCCGGCGCAAAGCCGACCGGAATGTCGCGCCCGTCGGGCAGGTCGATGCTCACGAGCGCAAGGGTAAGCTTGCCGGGGCGCGATCCGACCGTCGCCTCAGCCACCTCAACCCGGCCGTGGCCGAGCGTGCCGACCGGCACGGTGATGTCGCCGACGTGGGCCTCACTCGTCGTCTCGAACACGAACGTTTGCCCGACCTTCGCGTCGTGCGACGAGATGCGCTCGTCGAGCTTCGCCTCGATCAATACGCCGGGCGGAACGTCGATCAAATGCGACGCGAGCGCACGATTCGCGCCGGCGCCGAGAACCAGCGCGGCGGCGACCAGCGCCGGGAAAAGCGTGCCGCCGACCATCGGAACCCTGCTCATCAGAAGGCGGCGCGCTCGGTGTAGCGCCCGTAGACGGCAACCATCGCATCGACGATCTCGCCCTCGGTCGCAAGCGCGTTCACCGCGTCGATGAGCGGCGGCATGACGTTGCGGCTGGGGTCGGCGCAGGCGCGCTTGAGCGCTGCTAGCGCTTCTTCGACGCGCGCTCCGTCGCGGCCGGCCCGCACGCCCTGCACCGCGCGTGCCTGCCCGCGCTCGATCTCGGCCGTGATCTTGAGCAAGTCCATCGGAGCCTGCTCGTCATCCCTTTCAAACGCGTTGACGCCGACGATAACGCGATCCTTCGTTTCGAGCGAGCGCTGGTAGCGATACGACGCGTCCGCGATTTCGCGCTGGAAGAACCCAGCCTCAATCGCCTCGATCACGCCGCCGTACTCGTCGATCTGCTCGAAATAACGTTCGGCTTGGCGCTCCATCTCGTCGGTCAGCGCTTCGACGAACCACGAACCGCCGAGCGGATCGATGACGTTGGTGACATTGGTCTCGTAGGCGAGCACCTGCTGCGTCCGCAGCGCGATCTCGACCGACTTCTCGGTCGGCAGGGCCATGACTTCGTCCATGGAGTTGGTGTGCAGCGACTGCGTTCCGCCCAGTGCTGCGGCCATCGCCTCGTAGGCCACGCGAACGATATTGTTCTCGGGCTGCTGCGCGGTCGCGCTGCAGCCAGCCGTCTGGGTGTGGAAGCGCAGCGACCACGAGCGCGGATCCTTGGCGCCGTACTTGTCGCGCATGCGCCGCGCATAGATGCGCCGCGCCGCACGGAACTTGCAGATCTCCTCGAAGAAGTCGATGTGCGAGTTGAAAAAGAACGAGAGCCGCGGCGCGAAGGCGTCGACGTCGAGGCCGGCCTTGGTGGCAGCCTCGACGTAAGCGAAGCCGTCGGCCAGCGTAAACGCCAGCTCCTGGACCGCGGTCGAACCCGCCTCGCGGATGTGATAGCCGCTGATCGAGATCGTATTCCAACGCGGCATCTCGGCCGTGCAGAACTTCATCATGTCGACGATGATGCGCACGTGCGGCCGCGGCGGAAAGATCCATTCCTTCTGCGCGATGTATTCCTTGAGGATGTCGGCCTGGAGCGTCCCACCGAGCCGAGCGCGCGGGGTGCCCTTGCCCTCCGCCGTCGCCACGTACTGAGCGAGCGCGATGCACGCCGGCCCGTTGATCGTCATCGACGTCGTGATCTCGCCTAAGTCGATACCGTCGAAGAGCGTTTCCATGTCGCGCAGCGAGTCGATTGCGACGCCGCACTTGCCGACCTCTCCCAGCGATTGCGGCGCGTCGGAGTCGTAGCCCATCAGGGTCGGCATGTCGAAGGCGACCGACAAGCCGGTTTGTCCCTGCGACAACAGGAAATGGTAGCGTTCGTTGGTTTGACGCGCGTTGCCGAAGCCGGCGAACTGGCGCATCGTCCACAGCCGGTCGCGATACATGCCGGCGTGGATGCCGCGCGTATACGGAAACTCGCCCGGAAATGCGAGGTCGCGCGCGAGGTCCAGGTGCGCCACGTCCTGCGGGCCGTAAATCGGCTTCAAAGGCAAGTCCGAAATCGTGCGGTCGACTGCCCCCGAGCCTGGCTCGCTGCGGCGAGAGCCGCGGGACGTCCAATTCGCCTCCCACTCCGCGCGTTGCGCTTCGAACTCCGGCGACGCTTCGGCCCCCAAGCCCGTCGCCCGATCGATCATCTTCGCCAAGGTTCGTCCTTTCGGCCAGCTCCGAGCCACGAGGTTCGCCGGCCGGGCGAAAAATCCCGACCCGCCGCCACCGAAGGTGCGAGAAGACGAAAGAGTGCACATGAGGGCGATGTCGTCGCGACGCGGATTCATCGGCGCAAGCGTGGGCGCCGCGCTCGCGGGCGGCGCGGGCGCAGCAGGCGAGGCCGCCGTTGCCGGCAGTCCGTACGATCTTGCCGCAGTCCGGGCGACGTTGCACCGTCCGTCCCGGCACCGCCAGGTCTTCGGGGTCGCACGGGTCGCTGACGGTCTCGCGATCGGGCAGATGCGCCACTCGCTCGATGCCTACGAGACCGCGCTCGGCGAGGGTCCCGGTTCTCTGCACGTCGCGGCCGTCTTCTACGGTCGAGGCGTCGTGATGCTGCTCGACGATCGTGCGTGGCGCACCTACGCGCTGGCGCAAGGTCTGCGGCAGCGCGGGGATACGCCGGTACGCGAGGGCGACGGCAATCCCTATTGGAGCGACGGGGCGAACGGGCCGGCCCTGCATTCCCTGGCCATGCGCGGAGCCAGCTTCTTTGCATGCGACAATGCGCTAGCCGATTGGGCCGCTTACATCGTGTCGATGGCGGGTGCGAGCGATCGCTCTCTCGACGAAATCCACCGGGACCTGCGCGCACGGCTCGTGCCCGGAGCGCTACTCGTCCCCGCCGGCGTGGCGGCGCTGAACATGGCGCAAGAGGCGCACTTTACCTACGTCCAAGCAACGCTTTAACGACGCGACCGCTGGGTCGCTTTTCAAATTCCCGCGGAGCAGGGGCAATAGGGGCGTTAGCTTTGCAGCGACATTCCTTGCGGCGTCATCGAGCGAACGGTCTCGAGCGACAAGTTCAACTCCGGCTTGAAGCGTGCGCCGTACGAGACCATCGTGAGCTCGAAGGGGTCCAGTTCGAGGAGCGTCGCGCGATAACGCGCGACCGCGAACGGTACGGCGCTCGTGTGCCAAAAATCGAAGCGCTCGAGGCGGGCGCCGGCGCTCGGCGCGCCGTCGAACTCGACGGCGACGTGCGTGCTCGCGTGCGCCTTTCCGCCGATACGCACGGTGGCAGGCGCGATCCGGCGCACGATGCATGGCCGCGGGTCGTACAGGTCATTGACGTCGAGCAAGCGCAGACGGGCGTCGTGTGCGTTCTGCGGCTGACCGGCATCGACGTCGCCCCAGCGCGTCAGCGTATTGCCGGAGCGCGATACGTTGGCGAGCACGGCATACGTCGTCAGCAACGAGCCGAAGTGCCGCGCCCGGAGGTAGGTTCGCCGCAGCGTGTTGGGGTTGCACTCGCCGCCGGGCAGGCCGATCTGCGTCTCGACGAAGAGCCGGTCGCCGTCGGGGCCGGGCTCGACGCCCAGGCCGATCTGTTTCTGATACGGCGTCCCCGACCCTAACACCAAGCGCACCCAATCGCCGGCACGCGGCGCGGGCAGTGCCGCGAACAGCTCGTCTTGGGTCGTGCGGCTGCCGGCCAGCGCATCCGCCAGCGCGCCGGCCGGAAGGGAAGCGGCAACTAGCGCCGCCGCCGTCGTTTGCAAGAAGTCCCGCCGAACCATCCCGTTCACGCTCCTTTACCCGTAGCAAGCTTTTCGAGCCGGCGCTCCAGCTCCTCGCTCGAGATCTCGCCACGCCACACCGCGCGCACCACGCCGCGCGCGTCGATGAAGACGGTCTGCGGAATCGCCGCAGCGCCGTACTCGGCGGCGAAGGGACCGTCGTCGAGTGCGATCGGGTACGGCACCCGCATTCGTTTGGCAAACGCAGCCGCCGTCACCGCGCCTTCCTGTTCGTCGACCCCGAGAAACGCAAGGCGGCCTTTGTAGCGTTCGTAAGCGCGCTCGAGCCTGGGCAGTTCGTGCCGGCACGGCGGGCACCACGATGCGAAGACGTTGACGACGAGTGCCCGCCCGGCGAACGATTCGAGTGTGTACTCCCCGCCGTTCGGCCGTTCGAGCACGAAGCGCGGCGCGGGTTTCCCGGCGACCGCACCCTTGGGCGCGGCGGGTGCGCCGTAGGCGATCGCGGCGCAGAGCGTTAGCACCACGGCGCCTCGCTTCATGCGGCAAACGCATCGACCGCTTCGACGAATGCGTCGAAAGCGGTGCGGTGCAGATTGTGACCCTCGTTTTCGAAGACGCGCACGGCGACGTTGGGGCCGCCGCGTTCGCGCACGAACGCAAGATCGTCGGGCGACATGACCGAGTCGACCCCCGCCGCGAGAATTAGGAGCGGCACCGGGTAGTCCGCCAGCGCTTCACGGATGTCCCATCCGCCCTCATCGACGTGATTGTCGCGTCCCAGCTGCTCGAGCGCGGCGATCGACATCCCCGACATCGCATGCAGTTTTGCTGCCAGATCGGTGGGATGAAGGCCCTCGTACATGGCGCGCAACGCCGGCTCGCGCTCGCCGCGCGGCAGCCCGAGCGTGTCGCGCAGCTCGTCGACATAATCGGCTTCGAAGGTTCCCGGCATGACGCGAACCATCGGATCGATCGCGAGCACCTTGTCGGGGTCGATTTCACGGCCGCCAAGCAGCGCGACGGCACCGCCCCAGGAGTGACCCACGAGCAGGTGGACCGGCCCGGGCAGAGCGCCCGCGACCGTTTCCAAGTCGCCCAGACTGCGGGCCAGCGTCATTGGCCCCAGCACCGCAGCGCTGTCGCCATGGCCGCGCTGATCGTACGCGAACACTTGAAAGCGCGACTGCATCCGTTCGGCAAAGCGCCCCCAGGAACGGCGCGAGCTCGTAATCCCATGGACGCATAGGATGATCGGCCCGGGCTCGCCCCACGAGGCCAGCATCGTCGAAGCCCCGTCATCGAGCGGAATGGGGCGTTCGGTCAAAGCGCCCGGCGCGTCACTTCTTCAGCGACGTCATCGACACGGTCGAGCTCATCGCGGCCGCGTACGTCAGCGCCTTCTGGCCGGCCGGATAGCCGTTGAACTTCAAGATGTAGGCCATGATCGCGGCGTATTGGTCCTTCTTCAGGCTGGCCGGCGCGTTGAGCGGCATTTGCAGCGCCATGAAACCGAACAGATCGCCCACCTTCAGTTTGGTGTTCTTCGCGAGCGTAACCAGATTCGGCCCGGTCAGGGCGGGCCCGACGTTGCCCTGCAACTGATCGCCGTGACACGACGCGCAGTTAGCCGAGAACAACTTCGCGCCGGTGCCGGCTTGCGCTGCAGTATAGATCGCCGGCGTACTCGACGCGAGCGACCGGCCGGCCAGACCGGCGGCGGTAAGAACGGCGACGAGCGCCGCGGCTGCGGTCGCTCGTCGCCCAAGGTCGCTAACGGGCATTGGTGCCTTTCTACTTAGCCCCCTTGACTTGATGGTGGACTTCGTCGAGGTCCTCGATCGTGTTGAGGGTCACGGCGTCCTTGACGTGCTCGTGGCGATTGCCCGATGCATGGCGCATCGATTTCGCGAGGTCGTCGGCGTGGTTGTACCCGCGAATCGCGGCATTATGCTTGTCGATGCGCTCCTTCGAGACCGCCCCACCGTTTTGCTCGACGACGTATTCCTCGAACTCCATGTACGACGGCTTCTTGTCGCGCACGAACGCGATCGTCTTTTCGCGGTCGAGCCCGAGTGCGTCGAGCGTCATCTGGTCGAACCCCTGACCGCAGAAGTCGTAGCCGTCCGCGAGCATGTCGTTCGTGCCGAGCGTGAGCTTGAGCCATAAGCGCGGTAAGTGCGTCGCACCCAGCGGTCCGGCCGTTCCGGAACTCACGAGCGGGACGTGTTTGTTGGAAACTGCAGTGGCCATTGGTGTTCTCCCCCTGAAGGTCGTCAGTGTGATTAGTGGACGCCGGCGGCGGATCGTGCTTGGTCGGCCCGCCTGGACTTGAACGTGAGCTCGGCAACGCCTGACTTGTCGAGATCGCCCAAACCGATCTCGACCATCCGGTCGAACTGTGCCGCGGTTGCCTCCGCCAGCGGCAAGTGGAGCCCGACGTCGTGCGCGAGCGCGCTCGCGATGTGCGAGTCCTTGGCGGCGTGCGCCGCCGAGAAGTACACGTCGTGCTCGCGGTTTTGCATGTCGAGCCCATCGGTCTCGAGCACGCGCGAGTTGGCACCGGTTTGCGAGAAGACCTCACGCAGCATCGTGAGATCGAGACCGAGAGCGTCGCCCAGGCCAAGGCCCTCGGCAAGCCCCTCGGTATTGATGTTCATCACCATGTTGACTAAGGCTTTGACCTGCGCGGCGCTGCCGGCGCGGCCGATGTAGCGCAGGGAAGCGCTCATCTGCTCGAGCATCGGCTTGAGCCGCTCGAAGACTTCCTCTTTGCCGCCCACCATCAGGTAGAGCGTCCCGTTGCGCGCCTGAGGGATCGAACTCGCCATGCAGGCCTCGAGGGAATCGGCGCCGCGTGCGTTGGCGAGCCGCTCGACTTCAACGTGCACGCTGGGCGTGATGGTCGCGCAGTTGACGAACGTCTTCCCGTTCGCACCGTCCAGCAGCGAGTCGCCGCTCTGCGCAAAGATCGTGCGCATCGCGGCATCGTCGGTGACGACCGTAATGATGACGTCGCTGAGCGCGGTGACCTGCGCCAGGCTGCGCGCAATCTCGGCGCCGGTTTCGCGGGCGACGTTCTCTGCGCTCTCGGGCCGCGCATCGTAGACTGCCGCGATTCGATAGCCGACGTCCTTGAGGCGCAAGGCGATGTTGGCGCCCATCCGGCCGACGCCGACGACTCCGATCGCTGGGTTTCCTTCGTGTGCCATCGTCATTTCCCGATCGTCGAAAACAGGCCCGTCACCGGGTGGCGACGTCGCCCGGCTTGTAAAGCTTCACGCCGTCTCGCGCCAGGATGCGGGTCAATTCCACCGCGTGCGCGGCGATGACGGAATTGAGGCGGTCGCGCGTCACCGTATCCTTCAGCCGCACGCCCATCGCCATCGGAAAGGAATACTGCTCGGGCGAGCCCTGACTGCGCGAGTTGGGCACGGGTACGACGGCCAGTTGCGGCCGCTGCTGTAAGAACGAGCCGACGGCGGGCTCCCACGTGACGCCGACTCCGATACGGCCGCTCTGGATGGCGTCGAGCATCTCAGCCGGCGAACCACCCGGTTCGTCGCTTGCGTCAAAGGGAACGGCGTGCAGGATCAGCGCGCGTATCTTGAGACCGTTCTCGGCCGGCGTATCGCTTTCGAAGCCGATGCGCAGTCTTTGCAGTTCCGGAGAGTCCATCGACGTGATGTCGTAGTGCTTGGATTTTTCATACACGAAAACGTACGACGAAATGTAGTAGGGTCGCGTCGTCATGACGTTCTCGCTCGCATACGGCACGTCGACGAGCACGTCGCAGCGCTTGGAATCGAGCGTGTCGTGGACGAACTGCTCGAACCCGCCGGGCCCGCGCTCGGTCTCCCACGTGTACGTGAGCCGCGCGCCGAGCGTGCGCGCGATGAACGCCGCGATTTCATTTTCAAAGCCCTGCCCGGCCCGGTTGGAAAACGGCAGGTAATTCGGGTCCTCGCAGACGCGCAGGGCATCGGCCCGTGCCGCAACCGGCGCGAAGGCGAGCAACCCGAGAAGGGTCAGTATGAACAGGCGAGGGACGTTTTTCTGCATGTGCCCTATGTTCGTCCGTGAGGAGCGCCGTCCCGGCACGAGGGCCGGGACGGCGCAGTGTTTGGTTCGACGTTCGCTAGCTTAGAGCGTGAAGACGACTAGGTCTCCACCCAGTTGCGTGTAGCGCGCCAGATCTTGCGCGGCGTTGACCGCGCCCAGACCCGCCGTCGGCTCGGTTAGGCCTGCGGCCAAGCCGATACCGGCCCATCCGCCCACGCCCGAGAGCAACGCCACGTACTGATGGCCCCCGTGCATGTAGGTGATGGGGTTCCCGATGATGCCGGAAGGCATGTGGAACTTCCAGAGTAGCGCACCCGTCTTCGCGTCGACCGCTTTGAACCAGCTATCCATCGTTCCGTAGAACGCGATGCCGTTGGTCGTCGTCAGCACGCCGCCCCACGCCGGGAAACGCTCCGGATCGCTCCAGACGATCTTCCCATCGTTGGGATCGTACGCGATGACCGCGCCGCGATTGCCGCCCGGACCAGGGTACATCTTGACGATTGCGCCGACGTACGGGAATCCGGACTTGTACTTCACTGCAAAGGCCTTGTAGTCCATGCAGTTGTGGTTGGTCGGAACGATAAAGTAGCCGGTCGTCGCGTCGAACGATGCCGGTTGCTGATCTTTGCTGCCCATCGCGGCCGGGCAGATGTTTCCGACGTTGACTCCGGCGTGCGTTTCCTTCGAAGCAACGACGTTGGGCCGCCCGGTGCTCAGGTCGATGCTCGACGCCCAGTTGACGTCGGGATCGAACTTGTTGGCGAGCAGCAGCTTACCGTTGCGCCGGTCGAGTTCGTAAGCGAAGCCGTTCCGGTCGAAGTGGACGAGCGCCGGCACCTTGTTGCCTTTGACGTTGATGTCGGCCAGGATCATCTCGTTGATGCCGTCGTAGTCCCAAGCGTCGTGCGGCGTCATCTGATAGCCCCACTTCGCCATGCCCGTGTCGGGATTGCGCGCAAAAATGGTCATCGACCACTTGTTGTCGCCGGGACGCTGGGTCGGATCCCACGTACCGGGGTTACCGGTTCCGTAGTAGACGAGGTTCAACTCGGGGTCGTACGAGTACCAGCCCCACGTCGTGCCGCCGCCGATCTTCCACTGATCGCCCTTCCATGTGGACACGCCGGCGTTATGCGGACCGCTGAAGTCGCTGCCGATCAGCACGTCGCTGTCGGGCCCTTCGCTATAGGCGCGCCAGACGCGGTGCCCGGTCGCGAGATCGTACGCGGTCAAATAGCCGCGCACGCCGAACTCGCCGCCGGAAACGCCGACGATCACTTTGTTGTGAACGATCAGCGGCGCGTCGGTGACGGTCTGCCCCGCTTCGGGATCGGCGTTGTGCGAATCCCACATGACGTGGCCGTCGCTCGCCGACAGGGCGATGATCTGCCCGTCGAGAGCATCGGTGATGATCTTGCCGTCCGCGTAGGCGACCCCGCGGTTGACGAGGTCGCAGCATGCGACCGAAACCGCGAACGGATCCTGCTTCGGGGTGTACTCCCACTTGGTGTGGTAGTCGCTCAGATCGATTGCATAAACGTGGTTCGGATAGGCCGACTGGTAGTACATCGTGTCGCCGACGACCAGCGGTTGGCCTTCGTGGCCGCGCGTGGCGCCGGTCGACATCGTCCAGGCGACCCGCAGGTTCTTAACGTTCTCGGGGGTGATTTCACTCAACGTACTATTGCGAGTATTCGCGTAATTTTGACTGGGCATGACCCACTGATTGGGGTCCTTGGACAGGTCGGCCAGCGACACACGCTCCTGCGCTGTGCTGACTCGCCAAACGCCCGCGACGCCGATCGCTAGGACGGCTGTCGCGACCGAGGCGGTGAGGATTCGATTCATGCAAGCCCTCTCGATCGGTCGGGGCCGATGCTCGTTCGCAGGCGCGCATAAGGTTGCCAACCCGCGACCCGGGCGGCCCGACTCCATCCAAGCCTAACGCTGCAACGTTTTTCCTGAAAGTCGTCCGACCGGCGTAAGTGAGGTTCGCACCTATTTTGACCGGTTTGAACGGAAAAGGCTTTCGCATCGTCCAATCATCGATCTGCCGAAAAAGCGCCGTTGTCCCCAAACTCATCGTGACGTTTTTGCGGTAGAGGTTTAGGAGCAGGTCTCTTCTCCATGCTGGAACGCCGTAAACCCCGCCTCGGAACCCTTGACGTGATCCCCGTCGCCGTTGTCGCCGACCGCGAAACGACCCGCGGCGCTCTGCTTGCTTTGATGGACGAGGACGCCGAGCTCGTGGCGGCCGGCGAAGCGTCGAGTCCCGAGGAAGCCGATAAGTTGCTGGCCTCGCCTGACGTACGCGTCATCCTGGTCAGCCTGCCCCTCTCGGCTGACGGCTCCGAGCCGCCCGGATTGGCGTTCATCCGGCATGCCAAGAAGGTCCGGCCCGATATCGGCATCGTTTCGCTCAAGCGCGACGTCGACGAACACCGGCTGCGCGCCGCCCTCGACGCCGGAGCCGATGCGTGCTGCATGGTGACCACGCCCCAGACACGGCTTGTGCAAGCGATCAAGGCGGTTGCCGCCGGAGCCACCTGGCTCGATCCGGAAATTTCGAAGGTCCTGCTGCACCCCTCGCAGCGCGCCACCGGCACGGCGGCCCCGCGCCTTTCGCCTCGTGAAGAGCAGATCTTGCGCCTCCTGACGCACGGCTACACCAACGAAGAGATCGCGCTGCGGATCGCCTGCGCCCCGGCCACGGTCAAGACGCACCTGCTCCATCTCTTTCGCAAGCTAGGCGTGCGGGATCGGGTCAGCGCCGCCGTAGCCGCCCTGCGCGCCGGCATCTTCTAGGATAGCGCGGGTCGCGCGCGCCAGATTCGGCTCCAGGCGCGGGTGTGAGTGCTTTGGTGAATGAGATCCTGACCGAGCGGCGCGGTGCCGTTCTTTGGATCACCTTCAACCGGCCCGAAGCGCGCAACGCGATGACGCTCGCCATGTACGGGCGGCTGCACGGGCTGTGCGGCGAGATCGAGGCTGACGCGGAACTGCGCGCGGTCGTGCTCGTCGGAGCAGGCGGCCAGGCCTTCGTCTCGGGCACCGACATCGCCGAGTTCGAAGCGTTCGAAAGCGGCGACGACGCGCTGCGCTACGAGTCGCTCATGGACGAGGTCTTCAGCGCACTCGAAAACCTGCGCATTCCGACGATTGCTGCGCTGCGCGGAGCGTGCACCGGCGGCGGCGCGGGCATCGCGGCCGTCTGCGATCTGCGGATCGCCGCCCCGTCATTACGCTTCGGGTACCCGGTGGCGCGGACGCTTGGAAACTGCCTCTCCGTTCGCAACTACGCACGCGTGGTCGCGCTGGCCGGTGAAGCCGCAGTCAAGCAACTCGTCTACAGCGCCGAACTGATCGACGCCCGCCGCGCCTACGAACTCGGCGTCGTGCAAGAGGTCGTCAGCGACGAGCCCGCCCTCGAACCCCGCGTCGACGCCTTGGCCGCCCAAATCGCGGCAAACGCCCCCCTAACGATCGCAGCGACAAAAGAAGCCCTCCGTCGCCTACGCGACCAGGGCCGCACCGCCCCCGACCGCGACCTAATCCTAAGCTGCTATCTAAGCGACGACTTCCGTGAAGGCCGAAGGGCGTTTTTCGAAAAGCGCCCTGCCCGCTGGACCGGACACTAACGGCGCTCGGAGGGAAGGTGCTCTAATTTTTGCCCAGGCCGAGTCGCAGCCGGGCGAAGTGTACTTCAGGCGTACACGAGCCCGGCGCAAGAACGGCCTGGCGGGAAGCTCTGGTTTTGCTCGGGCCTAGGCGCCGCCGGGCGAAGTGTACTTCGACGTACATGAGCCCGGCGGCAACGACGGCCCGGGCGAAATCAGAGTTTCCCCAGTCAGACGCAGCGGCCGGCTACCCAGTAGCGATGCCCATGCGGCCCATACGCCCAGTGGCCGGCGACCCAGTGCGCATGCGGTCCGCAGCGCGGGCCGGCGTTCGCTTGCGACGCCGGAGCGACGGCTAGCGCACCCAAAGTGGCCAGAGCGAAGGCGACGATCGAAAGTCTTTTCACCGGTGTTCCTCCTATGCGTATCCAGCTGTGCGTATCCAGCGTTGTACCCGGCCGGGCAAAAAAACAATTCGCATGGAGGCCATCCGGCCGAGCGGCGAGTCGTCAAGGGGCCGAGGCCGGCGGCCGGCCCTCGCGCGAGCGAAGAGCCGCTCGCCGTTAGACGGGAACGATGTCGAGGCCGATGTCGAGGGCGCGCGCGCTGTGCGTCAATGCGCCGACCGAGATCACGTCGGCGCCTGCGCGCGCGATCGCGGCGACGTCATCGAGGGCGACCCCGCCCGAGACCTCCACGACGAGCGCCCCGGCGATACGCCGCACTGCCGCGCGCACCGAATCGAGCGTGAAGTTGTCGAGCATGACGGCGTCGGCCATGCCGCACTCGAGCACCTCCTCTAGTTGCGCGAGCGTATCGACCTCAATTTCGACCTTCACCAAGTGACCGGCCCGGGCGCGCGCGGCGCGCAGCGCAGGAACGATGCCGCCCGCTAACGCCACGTGGTTGTCTTTGATGAGGATCGCGTCGTCGAGCCGCAAGCGGTGGTTGGTGCCGCCGCCGGCGCGCACCGCGTACTTCTGCAAGGCCCGCAGGCCGGGCAGCGTTTTGCGCGTCTCCGAGATGGCGCATGCCGTGCCGGCGACCGCCGCGACGTAGCGCGCGGTCATACTTGCGATGCCGCTCAGGTGCGCGAGCAGATTGAGCACGGTTCGTTCGGCGCCGAGCACCGCGCGCGCCGCTCCGGTGACGAGCGCGAATGTTTCAGCAGCCTCAACGCGATCGCCGTCGTGCTTCGTGCGTTCGAACTGCAGACAGCCGTCGAGCAGACGGAACGCGCAGCGTGCCATGTCGAGCCCGGCAAGCACGCCGGCTTCCCGCGCGACCAGACTCGCAACGACGGTGGCATCGCCGGCGATGGTCGCATCGCTCGTCAGATCGCCGCCGAGCCCCAGATCTTCCAGCAGCGCGGCGCGCACGACCGGCTCGTACGCGATCGCGGGCAACGGTGCGACGCGCGGCGCCGTGCGCGCTGCCACCTTCAGGCCGAGCGGCCGGCCGCCGGCGCCATCTCGCTCAGGGTCAGAAAAGAGCGGTGCTCTTCCTGCGGCTCGCTGGCCGGAAAGTCGCGCCGAATGTGGCTGCCGCGCGTCTCGCGGCGGCGCAGGGCCGCGTGCGCGATCAGCGATGCGACCAAGGCCGCGTCGCGCAGTTCGCGGTCGGGATTCGACGCGAGCGCTTGGAAGGCGGCGCGCGCTTGCTGCAGGCGAGCTTCGTCGCGGTCGACGCCGACGTTATCGTACATCTGCGCCCGAAGGATGCGCCACGCTTCCGGTTGCGGCGCAATCTCCGCATCCGCCGCGGGTGCCTCTTGAGCCGATTGCGTGCGCGCGGGTTGTAATTTGACCTGCACGGCGATCCGCTCCGGGTAGACGACCGACTCGAGCAACGAGTTGCTGGCCAGACGGTTGGCACCGTGCACGCCGCTGGCTGCCACCTCGCCGCACGCGTACAATCCCGCAATGCTCGTGCGCCCGTTCAAATCGACCGCGATGCCGCCCATGTGGTAGTGCGCCGCGGCGACGACCGGGATCGGCTGCGTCCGCGGATCCATGCCAAAGCGCGAGCAGTGCGCGAACACGGTCGGAAAGCGCGTCGGCAGTTCGTCGCCGAGATGACGCGCATCGAGGTAGGCTCGGATGCCTGCTTGGCGCAGCGCGAAGACGCGGCGTGCGACGCGGTCGCGCGGGGCGAGCTCGAGCGCGGGATCGATACCCGCCATGATGCGTGCGCCGGCGCCGTCGATCAAGAGCGCGCCCTCGCCGCGCAACGCCTCGGTCAGCAGCGGCAGCGGGTCGCTCGGAACGTCGAGCGCCGTCGGATGAAACTGAACGAACTCGAGGTCCGCGAGCCGCGCGCCGGCCCGCGCCGCCATCGCGATTCCCGCGCCGCGCGAGGCGCGCGGGTTCGTCGTGTACGCATAGAGGCCGCCGATGCCACCCGTCGCGAGGATGACGGCGCCGCTCGCCAGCGTTTCGCATGCGCCGCCGGCGTGGCGGACGACGATCCCATTCATGCAGCCGTCGCGCACCAGCAGCTCGAGCGCACGCGCGCCCTCGAGCCGTTCGATCGTGCCGCTCGAGCGAACGGCCTCGACGAGCGCGCGCACGAGCTCGGCTCCGGTCGCATCGCCGCCCGCGCGCAAGATGCGCCGCCGCGAATGCGCCGCCTCGCGGCCGAGCGCGTAGGCAGCGCCGGCACCGGCGCCGCGATCGAAGCGCACGCCGAGCGCGGCGATCCGTTCGATCGCCCCAGGCGCGTCGGCGGCAAGGCGCGCCGCAACGCGCGCTTCGACCAGGCCCGCGCCCGCGCGGACCGTATCGGCTGCGTGCAGCGCGGGCGAATCGTCGTCGCCGACGGCGGCAGCGATTCCGCCCTGCGCCCATGCCGACGAGGTCGCTTCGCCGAGCGAACGATACGAAACGAGCGCGACCTGCAGCGGGCGCAACTCGAGCGCCGTCAGCATCCCGGCGAGACCGCCCCCTACGACCACCGCATCGAACGAGCGGCTCATCGCGCGTCGCGACCGATCGCCGTCATGCGCTCGACGGCGCGCCGCGCGCGCCCGGCGATCGCAGGATCGATTTCAATGCGCGGCTCGAGCCGTTCGAGCGCATGTAAGATCTTGGGCAGCGTGATGCGCTTCATGTGCGGGCAGAGGTTGCACGGCTGCATGAACTCGATGTCGGGAAACGCTTCGCCGACGTTGCCGGCCATAGAACACTCGGTGATCATGGCCACGTGCGAGGGCCGGTGCAGCGCGACGTAGTCGAGCATCGCCGTCGTCGAGCCGACGAAATCCGCCTCGGCCAGCACGTCCGGCGGACACTCGGGATGCGCCAGCACGACGAGCCCCCGTTGGCCGGCGCGCAGCGAGCGGATCTCGGCGCCCGTGAAGCGCACGTGCACTTCGCAGTGGCCTTGCCACGTCACGATCTCGACGTTCGTTTGCGACGCAACGTACGCGCCTAAATACTCGTCGGGCAGGAAGATTACTTTGGGCGCGCCGAGAGACTCGACGACTCTGACGGCATTAGCCGACGTGCAGCACACGTCGGACTCGGCCTTGACCGCCGCCGACGTGTTCACGTAGGTAACGACCGGCGCACCGGGGTGCTGCGCGCGCAGCGCGCGCACGTCCTCGGCGCAGATCGAGTCCGCAAGCGAACAGCCCGCCGCCAAATCCGGCAGAATGACGATCTTCGATGGGTTGAGCAGTTTGGCCGTCTCGGCCATGAAGTGCACGCCACACATCACGATGACGTCCGCTTCCGTGGCCGCAGCCTGTTGCGCAAGCGCGAGCGAATCGCCGATCACATCGGCCACACAGCGGTAGATTTCGGCGGTCTGATAGTGATGCGCGAGAACGACCGCATTCCGTTCGCGTTTGAGTTGCTCGATGCGCGCGACGTACGGCGCAAAGAGTTCCCACTCGGCGGGTGTCACGCTGCGCGCGACGCGCGCATACAGATGGCCGGTCGTCGCCGCCACGTCATCGGTATACGGAAGGGTCAAGCGTTCGGGCGCTGCGATCATGGTACTTTTCAGAACGACCCGATACGAACCGGAAGTTTCGATTACCCGCCGGCGGCGAGCGATAAGCAATGAAACAGTCGTTTCAAGAATTAGCGGACCCAGGCGTGGGTGCCGCTTAAAAGCCTTTGACCGCGGGGCGCGGCGCCCGCGCCGGAGCGGCGGCGGGCGGCGCGCTGGTCGAGAAATCCATCGCGCGCACCTGCGCGGCGGCGCGGTACGGGTCGTTCGGCGCATCGCCCGGCGCATCGCCCGGCGCGGCCAGGAGCGCTTCGATCCGCGCGTCGACGTGGCGTTCGAGGTCGCCCAAGACCAAGGCGCGCACGCGGTGCGCGAAGGCGGCGCGGCGCCGGCGCGCGAGCTCGCCGCTTTCCCTTAGATACGAGGCGTGTTTCCCGATCGCTTCCCAAAGGGCCGCGACGCCGCTGCCGTCGATGGCCGCAGTCGCGACCAGCGCAGGAACCCAGCCCGGATAGTCGAGCATTTCGAGCATGCCGCGAATTTCGCGTTGCAGATGCAGCGCCATCGGATGGTCGGCCTTGTTGACGACGAAGATGTCGGCAACCTCGAGAATGCCGGCCTTGAGCAACTGCACCGAGTCGCCGCTGCCGGGCTGAAGTGCGACGATTGTCGTGTCGGCGAGTTCGGCGATTTCGATCTCGGACTGGCCGACGCCGACCGTCTCGATGACGACGACGTTCAGCCCGAACGCATCCATGAAGGCAGCCGCGTCGCCGGTCGCTCCGGCAAGCCCGCCCAGATGCCCGCGGCTGGCCATCGAACGAATGAAGACGTTGGGGTCGGTGAAGTGCTCCGCCAGACGAATGCGGTCGCCCAGAATCGCACCGTGCGAGAACGGCGAGCTCGGGTCGACCGAGATTACGCCGACCGATTTTCCTTCGCTGCGCGCGACGCGAACCAACGCGGAACACAAGGTCGACTTCCCGACCCCGGGCGGACCGGTCAACCCGATCGTCGTCGCGCGGCCCGTGCGTGAAAAGACGGCGTGCATGAGATCGGCGCCCGAACCCGATTCGGCCCGCGAGATGGCACGCGCCAGAGCCCGGGGGACGCCGGCTTCGAACTGGGCGATAATCTGGGAATCGAGCTCCGTCATCGCGCCGCCCTTCGCGCAGCGTTCCGGCCATACTCTTTGCGCACGGCCGGAACGGGCATTTCTCTCTCCCGGGAACCCTGCGCTGCGGTCGCCAATGTCGCACACATGGCTCAGCTCGGATACTACCGTTACGCGACGGTCGCGCGCGACTTGCTTGTTTTTGTATGCGAAGACGACTTATGGTCGACGTCCACGTCCGGCGGCGTGGCGCGGCGCTTGACCGCCTCGGCGGGCGAAATTACGACGCCGCGTCTTTCCCCCGACGGCGAGTCGATCGCCTTCGTCGGGCGCGAAGAAGGACAACCCGAAGTCTACCTGATGCCGGCAGCCGGCGGTGAAGCGCGCCGGCTCACCGCGCTCGGCTCCGAAGTGTGCACGATCTCGGGCTGGTCGCCGGATGGCCGCTCGATCTATTTTACCTCCGACGCAGCCTCGCCGTTCGTGCGAGAGATGCAGGGATTCGCGGTTCGGCAGGACGGCGGGGCGCCCGAGCCGCTGCGTCTGGGCGGGATGCGTTCCCTCTCGGTAGCCGCCGACGGCCGCTTCGTCATCGGCCGCAATAACGACGACCCGGCGCGCTGGAAGCGGTATCGCGGCGGCACGGCCGGTGACCTGTGGGTCGACAAGGACAACACCGGCATCTTCAATCGCCTCATCTCGCTACCCGGGAATCTCGTGTGGCCGATGTGGGTCGGCGAGCGCATCGCCTTTCTGTCCGACCACGAAGGCATCGGCAACATCTATTCGGTGTTGCCCGACGGAAGCGACTTACGCCGGCACACCCACGAGACCGAATACTTCGTCCGCTTCCCGTCGAGCGACGGGAAGCGGATCGCCTACACGGCGGGCGCCCAGTTGTTTCTGCTCGACGTCGCAGCCGACACGGTCGCGCGGATCGAGGCCGAAACGCTCTCGAGCGCACCGCAGACCGTGCGCCGTTTCGTCGAACTGGCCGATAACTTGGAACATTTCGCGCCGAGCCCCGACGGCACGTCGCTCGCGGTCGTCGCGCGCGGCCGTGCGTTTGCGATGCCGCTTTGGGAAGAGGCCGTCGTCGAACACGGCGAGAGCAGCCGCGTGCGCCGCCGCGCGGCCGAATGGCTGCACGACTCCAAACGCTTCGTGTGCGTCAGCGATGAGGGCGGCGTCGAGCATCTCGAGGTTCGCAGCGCTCTGGGCGACGATTCGGCGCTCATCGCAACCGGCGACGACATCGGTCGCGTAACCGAGCTTGCCGCCTCGCCGACCGCCGACATCGTCGCGATTGCGAACCACCGCTACGAGTTGCTCTTGATCGACCTTGAGAGCCGGCGCGTTCGAACCATCGACAAGAGTCCGACCGCGCACATTCGCGACATCGCTTTTTCGCCCGATGGGCGCTGGCTCGCCTACGCCTGCTCCGCGCAGCAAGAAGCAGGCGGCGTGCCGACCGCCGACACCTCGATCATCCGCATCGCGAAGGTGAAATCCGGCGCAGTTGCGGACGCGACCCCGCTGCTGCGCGTCGATTGCTGCCCCGCCTGGGATCCGCAAGGGCAGTATCTATACTTCATCTCGACGCGCGACTTCAATCCGGTGTACGACTCACTGCAGTTCGATCTGAGCTTCCCTTCGTCATCACGCCCGTTCGTCGTAACGCTGCGGGCCGACGTGCCCTCGCCGTTCGTGGCGAAGCCCGCGCCGCTGCACAAAGACCGCCGTGACGACGACGCCGAAGACAAAAAGAACGACAAGCCCGTTCGCGTCGAGATCGATTTCGAAGGCATCACCGGCCGCGTCCTCGGGTTTCCGGTTGAAGAAGGCAATTACGGCGAGATCGTCGCGGCGCGCGGGCGTGTCCTGTTCACGCGCTTTCCCGTCAAAGGCCTCAAACCCGAAGGCAAATCGTGGGAAGATGAAGAGGACGAACCGGGGACGCTGCTTGCATACGACTTCGAACAACAGCGTCTGGTCAACGTCCAAACCGACGTCGGCGACATTCGTCTGGCGAACGACCACCGCACCCTGATCTACACGTCGGGCCATCGGATGCGGGCGATCGACGCGCTGCTCGACCTCCCCGAGTTCCCCGAAGACGAGACGAAGCCGCAGCTCGATCAGCCCGGCCGGCGCAGCGGCTGGCTCGATTTGACGCGCGCGAGCGTTCCGGTCGAACCACGCGACGAGTGGGCGCAGATGTACGAAGAAGCGTGGCGCATGCAAAGCGAGCAGTTCTGGGACGAGAAGATGTCCGGCGTCGACTGGGATCTCGTCCGGGTTCGCTACGCCAAGCTGTTGCCGCTCGTGCGCACGCGCGGCGAGCTTTCCGACCTGTTGTGGGAAATGTTCGGCGAACTCGGTACTTCGCACGCGTATGAGATCGGGGGCGACCACCGTCAACCGCCGCAGTACCGGCGCGGGTTTCTCGGAGCCGATCTCACCTGGGACGGCGACGCGGGCGGTTACCGTATCGTCAAGATCTACCGCGGCGATTCATGGAACCGCGACGTCGACTCACCGCTCGCCGAACCGGGCCTCGACATCCGCGAAGGTGACGTCATCCTCGCGGTGGGAGGGCGCACGGTCACCAAGGCCGTCGAGCCCGGCGAGTTGCTCGTCAACACGGCCGGCCGCGAGGTGCCGCTGCTGATCGCTTCCGGCAAGCGCGATCGCCGGCGCGTGATCGTCAAGGCGCTGCGCAACGAGCGAATGCTCCGCTACCGCGGATGGGTAGAAGCCAATCGCGCGTACGTCCACGCGCAAACGCAAGGCAAAGTCGGCTACCTCCACATCCCCGATATGGGGCCGTGGGGCTTTTCCGAGTTTCATCGCGGCTTCTTGTCTGAATTCAATCGCGAGGCGCTGATCGTCGACGTGCGCTACAACCGCGGCGGACACGTCTCGCCGCTCCTGCTAGAGAAGCTGGCGCGCAAACGCGTCGGCTACGACGTGTCGCGCTACGGTCCGCCGGTTCCGTACCCGCCCGAATCGGTCGCCGGTCCGATCGTCGCGCTCACCAATCAGTTTGCCGGAAGCGACGGCGACATCTTCAGCCACTGCTTCAAGCTCTACAAGCTCGGACCGCTGATCGGCAAGCGCACGTGGGGCGGCGTGATCGGCATCAATCCCTACCATCGCCTGGTCGACGGCACGATCACGACCCAGCCCGAGTTTTCGTTCTGGTTCGTCGACGTCGGCTGGAAGGTCGAGAACTACGGCACGGATCCCGACTACGACGTCGACATCGCGCCGCACGACGCACGCGCCGGGGTCGATCCGCAAATGCAGAAAGCCCTCGACCTCGTCGCTCAGCTGCGCTCGGCGTCAACCAACGGCCGGCCGCACTTCGAGCCTGCGCCCATGCTGACGATTCCCACGACGCTAACCCCGGCCGTCCGCTAGCTCGACGCACGGGAAGGCCCTACGCGTGAGCGGCGCAGGGCCTTGCGCTCTGATGCGCGTTACTCTACTTCGAAGAACACGCTTGCGACTTGGTTGTTGGGGAACGAGTTCGTTAAGAACGACGGGATCACCAGCGTCAAGTCCGCCGTGTCGCCGCTTGGCGAGACCGGCGGCCCCGGCGACTTGTTGAAATCGTCCTGAATGACGATGCCGAGCGAGATGACGCAAAGGCCGTACTTGTGACCCGACGTTATCAGCGATGGCGAGCTGAAGGTCAGCGGGATGTCGCTGCTCGTAAAGGTCGTCGCCTGGCTCACGGGACCGTTGATTTCCAGCGTCGAGTACCAGAATACCGGCGCCGAGCATTGTGAAGACGAAGACGCGCCCGAGATTGGCTTATTGCTCTCGACGAGCGTCAGCGTCACCGTCGGCGTCGTGATCGGCGGGACGTTGGAGGAGCCCGTCGCGTCGCCGTCCGGCGGGAAGGTGATCTTCTCGCCGCTCGAGGTCAGCGTGTAGGTCATCGAGAGCTGGGTGTAGGTCGGCGTCGGGGTCGGCGTCGTGGAAGGCGCACTGGTCGGCGTCGCGGTCATCGACGGAATGGGCGTCGGCGTATGGAACGGCGTCGGCGTCACGATGGGCGTCGGCGTGGCGACGGGGGTCGGCGTGGCGACCGGCGTCGGCGTGGGGACCACGGTCGGCTTCGGTTTCGGACTCGATTCGGGGATCACGATGCCGCCGCCGGTATTGCAGGCAGCCGTCAAAAGCGCAAGACAGGCCACGACGGCACCGAGCAGTCGCTTGTTCAACCGAGCCTCCTTCCGGCGCCGCGCCCGCCGGCTGGTATGGAACACCAAAGACGATCCGGAGAATCGTTTGCGCCCGGATTATTGTCGCAAGTGCGTCACCCCTTTGAGCGCCTGCGACTTAGAGGCGAGCAAACGAGCCTTAGGGCGGGCAAGCGAGCGTTGACGGCCGTGGTGCGTTCCTGCTACCATACGTGAGCCGAAGCAGGGCCGGAAAACCGGTCCTCACCGGATGCCTTCGGGCGATCCGGTCGCACTGTCGGAGGTCGCCGGTAGACCTCGTCGAGGTGGCACGCTTGGGCGTCCGCCTTTTTTGTTCGCCGTCAAGGAGTTTCCAATAGCACGACCGCTACGCATAAACGACCAAATACGGATCCGCCAGGTTCGCGTGATCGACGACGAGGGCACGCAACTGGGCGTCATGCCGACCGAGAACGCACTGGCGCTGGCGCGCCAAAAAGGGCTGGACCTCATCGAGGTCTCCCCGACCGCGGTGCCTCCGGTCTGTCGCATCAGCGACTACGGGCGTTTGAAATACGAGCAGTCGAAAAAGGACAAAGACGCGCGCAAGAAGCAAAGGAATTGGGAACTTAAGGAAGTTAAGCTTCGGCCCAAGATCGAAACCCACGACTACGAAACCAAAGCTCGCATGGCCGAGCGCCTCCTCTTAGATGGCGGCAAAGTCAAGGTAACGATCATGTTTCGAGGCCGTGAGATTACCTACACGAGCTTCGGAAAGCGCTTGCTGGATCGCATGGCCGCCGACATGGCGCCGATCGCGACGGTCGAGCGCGAAGCCAAACTCGAAGGCAAGAACATGTTCATGATTCTTGCGCCGCGGGCGGTACCGGCCGGACCGCCAAAATTTACCCCCCACCCGGTTCCGGAGCGTGCTCCGGAGGCAGCACGCCAAGGAGTCGACACCAGTGCCAAAGATCAGGACGCATCGAGGGACCGCCAAGCGCGTGAAGGTCAGCGCGAACGGGAAGGTCACACACCGACACCAGTTTAGCGGCTGCGGTCACATCCTCAGCAAGAAGCCCCGTAAACGCAAGCGGAAGTTCCGCAAAGACCAACCCGTCTTCATCGGCGATCTGAAGCGCTTCGCGCCGCAGATTCCATACCTGCTGTAGGAGCGCCCCATGGCACGCATTAAACGCGGACTCAACAAGATCAAGCATCGCCGCAAGGTGATGAAGCTCGTCAAAGGTTTTCGGGCGGCGCGGCGGCGCAACTATCGAGTCGCCAACGAAGCGCTGCTGCATTCGCTCGCATACGCCTATCGCGACCGGCGCGTCCGCAAGCGCGACTTCCGTTCGCTTTGGATCGCCCGCATCAACGCGGCCGCGCGGCGCGAAGGACTGTCCTACTCGCGCTTGATCGACGGTCTCAAGAAGAGCGGCGTGATGCTCAATCGAAAGACGCTGGCGGACCTCGCGGTCAGCGACCGGGCGGCGTTCGATTCGCTGCTTGCCGTCGCCAAGGCCCAGCTCGAAGCCCCGTCGTCAGAGCAGGTCGCTTCGTAAGATTCCCACCTTCCTGTCCGAAAGGACAAGTGCATGACCAGGAACCCCGTTCAAGGCAAGCGCGACTATCCGATCGCCATTGGCCTTAGCATCATTCATCTCGGAGCGCTGGGAGCATTGATCCCGGCGCTCTTCTCGTGGCAGGCCGTCGCCGTAGCCGTCGCGCTCTATTGGATCACCGGCTTCGGGATCACGCTCGGCTACCACCGCATCCTGACGCACCGCAGCCTTGCAATGCCGCGCTGGCTCGAATACGTCGTCGCAACCTTAGGGACGCTCGCGCTGCAGGGCGGTCCGGTCGAATGGGTCGCGCAGCACCGCGCTCACCACGCCCACACCGATGCAGAAGGCGACCCGCACGATTCGCACAAGGGTATGCCCTGGGCGCACGTCGAGTGGCTCTTCCGGCGTAACGCCGCGCGCGTCTCGGTTGAGGAGCGGCCCCGCTGGGCACGCGACGTCATCGACCACCCCTACTACCGCTTCCTCGAAAAAACCAACCTTTGGTGGCAGGTTGCCCTGGGGCTCGTGCTCCTTGCAGTCGGCGGATGGTCCTTCGTGGTATGGGGCATCTTCGCGCGGCTGGTCTTCACGTACCACTGCACCTGGCTCGTCAACAGCGCCTCGCACAATGCGGGTTATCAAACGTTCCGCACCGGCGACCGCTCAACCAACAACTGGTGGGTCGCCATCTTCACCTTCGGCGAAGGCTGGCACAATAACCATCACGCCTTCCCGTTCTCGGCACGCCACGGGCTGCGCTGGTTCGAGTTTGACGTGACCTTCGCGATCATCAAAGTCTTGGGCTGGTTCAAACTCGTGCGCAACGTCAAGATCCCAACGCACGAAATGATCGACAAGCTAAAGTTCCCCAAACCCGTATGGCTACCGGAGGGTCGCAGCGGCCTCCCGCAGTCCTGAGGGAAGCTGTCCGGTAACTAGCCCTAAAGAGCGGAGGCGATGGCGCGGCCGACCTCTTCGGTTGTGGCGGAGCCACCGAGGTCGCGCGTGCGCGGGCCGTCGGTGAGAACGGCTTCGATGGCGGCGACGACCGCCGCGCCGACGTCGGGGTGGCCGAGATGGTCGAGCAGCATCGCGCCCGACCAAATCTGGCCGATCGGGTTGGCAATGCCCTGACCGGCGATGTCCGGCGCGGAGCCGTGCACCGGTTCGAACATGGAAGGGAATTCACGTTCCGGATTGAGGTTGGCCGAGGGCGCGATGCCGATCGTGCCCGCGACCGCGGGGCCGAGGTCGGAGAGAATGTCGCCGAACAGATTCGAACCGACGACGACGTCGAACCAATCGGGATGCTGCACGAAGTGCGCCGTGAGGATGTCGATGTGGTAGCGGTCGGTGCGCACCTGCGGGTACTCGCGCGCGATCGCCGCAAAGCGCTCGTCCCAGAAAGGCATCGTGATCGTGATACCGTTCGACTTCGTGGCCGAGGTCAGATGCCGCTTGGGACGGCGGGCGGCGAGTTCAAAGGCATATCGCATGACGCGATCGACACCGCGCCGCGTGAAGATGGCGAGCTGCGTCGCTAGCTCGTCGTCTTCGCCTTGGTTGATGCGTCCGCCGACCTCGCTGTACTCGCCCTCGCTGTTTTCGCGGACGACGCAAAAGTCGATGTCCTCGGCGCGGCGGCCGGCGAGCGGCGTGCGCACGCCCGGCATCAGGCGCACCGGACGAAGGTTTACGTATTGACGAAAATGGCGGCGGATCGGAATCAGCAGCCCCCACAACGAGACGTGATCGGGAACGGTCGGAAATCCGACGGCGCCCAGGAAAATGGCGTCGTGGTTGCGGATGCGGGCCAGACCGTCTTCGGGCATCATGCGGCCGGTGCGAGCGTAGCGCTCGCAACTCCAATCGAAAAGCTCCCACTCGAAGGCAAGCTCGAAGCGCTGCCCGGCCGCTTCCAGCACGCGCATTCCTTCGGGGACGACTTCTTTGCCGATGCCGTCGCCCGGGATCGTCGCAATCCGGTACGTCTTCATGCCGAACGCGCGAGCGCCCAGGCGAGCGCGATCTGCGTCTTGGCATCGCGCAGTTCATCGGCGAGAACGAGGCGCCACGCTTCCTCGACCGGCCACGTCCGAATTTCGAACTGCTCGTCTTCTTCGGGTTCGGCCGCGCCTGCGATCAGGCCGTGCGCTGCGAAGAGGCGAATCCGTTCGTTGCAAAAGCCCGGCGTCGTGTCGATGCTGAAGAGATACTCCAAGCGCTCGGCGCGATAGCCGGTCTCCTCCAGCAGTTCGCGGCGTGCGGTCTCGGCTTCGTCTTCGCCGGGCTCGATGCGACCCGCCGGAACCTCCCAGAGATCGGCCTCGACGGCATGGCGGTACTGCCGCACGAGCACGATCTCGCGCGGCGACGGTTGCGCGACGATTGCGACGCCGCCCGGATGCTCGACGACTTCGACCGTCCTGCGCCGGTCGCCCCGGTACGAGTCGATTTCGTCGACGCGCAAGCTCACGATTCGCCCCCGGTACGGCCACTGCGAAGCGTAGACCGGCATCTTGCGCTGGTTCACCGTGCGTTCTCCCTGTCGTAGCGGGCCAGAAGTTGTGCGGCGCTTTGCCCGGCGCAAAGGCGCGTAGCAAGCGCCTCGAGTTCGCGCGCGATGCGGCGGTGCCGGCCGGGATACCGGCAAAGGACGTCGGCCAGCACTCGATAGTACCAGAGCGTCCCCCATTTGCCGCCGTGAAAGCGCCCGTAGACCCGTTCCCCGACGGCGTCGTCGTCGAGGTCGGTCGCGATCGAGCGAAGGTTGTACAGCTTGTCGGCAGCGGTGACGAGCAGCGTCGATGCGTCGCCTTCCGAAGCGTGCGCTTCGATTCGGGCGACGTGGCTGCGCTTGCGCTCGAGCCACGGAGCTTTCTTGGACGGATCCGCGGTCAGCGAGTCGCTGCAGCGTTCGACGATGCGCGCCACCTCAGCGCCGAAACGCCGCCGGATGTCGTCGAGCCGGTCAGTTCCCCCATGATCTTCAGCCGCATCGTGGAGCAGCGCCGCAATCGATTCGGTTTCGTTGCCGCCGTTCTCGATCACGAGCGCGCAAACGCCGAGCAGGTGACCCACGTACGGAATGGCGGTCGACTTGCGGACGTCGCGCGCATGCAGGCCGGTCGCGTAGCCGAGAGCGTCCTTGAAGCGCTCGCCCAGCGCCGCTTCCGAAGGAAGCCGGTCGAGGCCGGCGGCGTCGGGCATCACATCCTGGTCTTCTCTTTCGGGATCTGCGGAGTCCCGGCGGGGGCGAGGCGCATCAAGAGCTCGAGCACGAAGCCGAACTCAAGCGCGCTTACCGTGGCGCCGTTCGACCAGCGGGCGGGCGCGAGCACGAAACAGATCGCCGCGACGATCGCCGCCACGAAGGCGACGTCACGCGAGGCGCGCACGCGCGCGCCAAGGCCCACGGCGACGAGGTCGCGCCGCAGCGCGGCAAGCACAAGCACCATCAAGACCCCCAGGCAAATCCCCGAGACGAGCGGCGCGCGGGTCAGCTGGACGAGCAGGCTTGCACCGCCGACCAGCACAGCGACGGCGATGACGGCCACCATCGCCACTTCGAAGGCGCGCGCAGCGGTACTCACGCCACCCGAGTGGACCGCGGCGGCGAACTTTCCCTTGCAGCGTCGAAGGTTCGCTCGTGGCTACCGTGCTGGGGGCGCACTCGCCGAAGCTCGCGACCGTTCGGGCGCTGCGGGCCAAGAAGGGCCGCCGCGAACAAAAGCGCTTTGTCGTCGAGGGCCCGACGATGCTGCGCGAGGCGCTCGAAGCCGGATGGGTTCCCGAGGCCCTCTTCGCGACCGAGGCCGCCTACGCTGAGCTCGCCGGCCGCGACGGCCTGCCTGCGGCGCAGGTCTACCTGATCACCGAGCGCAGCCTGGCCCAGCTCTCGGACGTCGAGTCGCCGGCGGGCGTCGTCACCGTATTCGCCCACCGCTTCGATCCGCTCGACCGGCTCTTCGCGGGCAACCAGCCGATCGCTCTACTTGCGGGCGTCGCGGATCCCGGGAACGCCGGCACCCTGCTGCGCTCGGCCGAAGCCTTCGGCCTAGCCGGGGTCATTTTTGGCAATGACGGGGTCGAACCGTACAATCCGAAGGTCGTCCGAGCCTCGATGGGGGCGCTTTTCCGGCTGCGCCTCGCCGTTGCGGGGCCGCTCGAGGTCGAGGCGGCCGCCGCACGGCACGGTTTCGCCCTGGTGGCAACCTCGCGGGCCGGGACCCCGCTGCCCGCCGCGCGCATCCCCCAACGCTCGGTCATTGCGATCGGGAACGAGCGGCGCGGTCTGGGTCCCTGGCTGACGCGCCGGGACCTCGAGGTTGCGATCCCGCAGCGCGGTGCGTCCGACAGCCTCAATGCCGCGGTCGCGGGCAGCATCATCTTCTACGCCGCCATGCAGCACTTAGAAGATGCAGTTTCGCGCGAGCCATAACCCGGAGAAGCCTGATTTGTCAAGACTTGGCGGGCAATATGCGCTGTGCTATACTGCGGGTGTTCTCGGGCGGCTTCGAGGCCGTAACCGTACACAAAGCAAAGAAGGGTGCACGCTGACCGATGCGCACTAGCGACCGCTTCTGGAAACTGTTTACGAGTACAGGATCGATCTACGCATATCTGATGTATCGCCAGGTTTACCAAACAGCAGCAAGCAGTTAAACGACCGTCACACGCGAGAGTTTGAGGAACACCCGGCCGAAATCGGCCGGGCGTTCTGTTTTCGGAGGAACGGCGAAATCGGACGACTGGAGGACGAACTCGAGGCCCTTGGCGCGCGCTTAAGCGCTGCGCTCGACGAAGCGGCCGACGAATCCGCGCTCGAGGCCGCTCGGGTCCGATACCTTGGCCGCAGCGGCGAGATCACGGCGGTCCGGCGCAGTATCGGCGCGCTTGCGCCGAGCGAGCGGCCTTCGGCCGGCAAGGCGATCAATGCGGCCGTCGAGGGTTTCGAACGACAGCTCGCGGTGCAAGCCGAGCGCCTGGCACAGCGCGCCGTGGAAGCGCAACTCGCCGTCGCGATCGATGTAACGTTCCCGGCGCCGCCGCCGCGCGCCGGTTCGCTGCATCCGCTGCGCCGCACCCTCGAGGACGCATGCGGCTATTTCGAACGGCGCGGCTTTGCGGTGCTGCTCGGCCCCGAGATCGAGACGGAATACAACAGTTTCGACGGGCTCAACATTCCGGCCGATCATCCCGCGCGGGAAGGCCTCGATTCCATGTACGTCGGTCCGGGACTGCTGCTGCGCCCGCACACCTCGCCGATGCAGATTCGCGCGATGCGTGCAAACCCGCCGCCGCTCGCAGTTGTGACGCCCGGCAAAGCCTACCGGCGCGACGCGGTCGACGCGCGCCACAGCTACATGTTTCATCAAATCGAAGGTCTGCTCGTCGCCCCCGGCATCCACATGGGTCACCTCAAAGGGATGTTGACCGGAATGTGCCGCGAGCTTTTCGGTGCCAACCAATCGGTGCGCTTTCGCCCGTCGTTCTTTCCCTTCACCGAACCCAGCGCCGAGGTCGATACGACCTGTCCCGGTTGCGCGGGCCGCGGCGTGCGGGACAACGCGCAAACGTGCCGCACCTGCGGCGGTTCGGGTTGGATCGAGCTCGGCGGCTCGGGGATGGTTCATCCGAACGTTTTGCGTGACGCCGGCTACGATCCCGAGCACGTCACCGGCTGGGCTTTCGGCGTCGGCATCGAACGCATTGCGATGGTGCGGCACGATATCGACGACATTCGCGTGTTCTTCGAAAACGATCCCGTCGTGCTCGCTCAGCTTGCGTAGCGGCGGCGCCGGATGAAGCTCCCGATCGCATGGCTGCGCGACTACGTCGATCTCGCGCTTTCGACCGACGAGATCGCGGAGCGCTTGGCGGTGCTCGGCTTTCCCGTTGAGGAAATCGTCAGGCGCCCGAAGCTTTCCGGCGTCAAAATCGGGCGACTCGAGAGCGTCGCGAAGCATCCTAACGCCGACCGTTTGCTGGTATGTCAAGTCGACGTCGGGCCCGGCGAACGCTTGACCATCGCGACCGGCGCGGACAACGTGGCCGAGGGACAAATCGTACCGGTTGCCACGATCGGCGCCGAGCTCGCCGGCCTTTCCATCGGACCGCGCAGCATGCGCGGCATTGCGTCGCAGGGGATGCTCTGCTCGCCCGACGAGCTCGGGCTCGAGCCCGGCTGGTTCGACGATGGCATCCTGCAGCTCGAGCAGGGTCTGCCGGTCGGCGCCGACTTTGTCGAGACGTTCCACTTGAACGATGACGTGCTGGATGTCGAAATCACGTCCAACCGCGTCGATGCGATGTGCGTCCTCGGGATCGCGCGCGAGCTTGCCGCCTCGCTCGGCCTCGTGCTGCGCGAACCGGATTCGTCGATCCCCGCTATCGACGAAGCGCTTTGCGATGCAAGGGTGACGATCGAAAGCCCCGACTGCAAGCGCTTCGTCGCACAACGCTTTTCCGGCGCGCGCGTTGCGACCGCGCCTTTCTGGATGCGCGTGCGGCTCGCCTTGGCGGGCCAGCGGCCGATCGACAACCTCGTCGACATCTCGAACTTCGTCATGCTGGAAACGGCGCAGCCGCTGCACCTGTACGACTTCGAAAAGCTGGCGGGCGGCCATCTGATCGCGCGCGATGCGCGCGAGGGCGAGGTTCTTCGCACCCTCGACGGCGAGGAGCGCATCCTCGACCCTCGCTTCCTCGTGATTGCCGACGAACGCGAGCCGCAGGGCATCGCCGGGCTCAAGGGCGGTGTGGCGAGCGAGGTCTCCTCCCAGACGCGCGAGCTTCTACTCGAGAGCGCGACCTTCACCGGCGCTCGCATCCGCCGCATGAGCGTCGCGCTCGGCTTGCGCACCGAAGCCTCGACGCGGCACGAGAAGGGCTTGCCGCCGGCGCTAGCGGTGGTTGCAGCCGCGCGGGCTGCCAAGCTGCTGCACGAGCAGGGTGCGCGCGCCGGGCCGGCCGTCGCAACCGGCGAGCCGCTTGAATCGCGCGCGCCAATCGGTCTGGGCGAGGCGGACGTGCGCGCGTTGCTCGGCGTCGACGTTTCGGCCGCGGCCATCGAGCGCGCGCTGCAAGGGCTCGGCTTTGAGGTGCGCCGCGCGAACGAGCAAGCCGCGTCCGGTCAGCAAACGAGCCGCTCGTTCGCGGTGACTCCGCCGTATTGGCGCGGTGACGTGCGCATTCGTGAAGACCTCGTCGAAGAGATCGCGCGCATCGTCGGCTACGACACGATCCCGGCCGAACCGCCGCCCGTGTTCCCGCAACACATCGCGAGCACGGCGTACGACGACGAGCGCCGCACGGCGCAAGCGTTGCTGACGCTGGGCTACCGTGAAGCCGTGAACTTTTCGCTGCAGCCGGCGAGCGTTGCCGAGGTGTATGCGTCGGCGGGCATTGCGCCTCGTGCGAGGCCGGTCGAGGTGCGCAACCCGCTTTCCGAAGACCAGCGCTACCTGCGCTTTTCGCTCGTCCCGGCGATGCTCGCGTGGGCGGCTCGTTACGAAAGCGCCGAAGCGTTGCGGCTCTTCGAGATCGGGCACGTGTTCGAACAGGGTTCGGAGCAGCCGTTCGAAACCGCGATGTGCGCCTGGATGCTGGTGCGGCCGCGGCCCGACGAGCCGCCCTTTCGCGACTCGGGCTTTCTCGAATTCAAAGGCGATTCGCTCGCCGTCTTACGCGTCGTCTCCGGCCGCGATGCGCAGGCGTGCAGCGCCACGCACCCGGAGCTGCATCCCGGCAAAACTGCGAGCCTGCTGCTCGACGGCGTTGACGCAGCCACCATCGGCGCGGTCGACCCGCGCCTGATTGCAGCGTACGGCATCCGCAACGCGGTGTACGTGGCGCTCGCGCGCATGAACGACTTGCCGTCCTACCACATGCCGCGCTACACGGCGCCCTCGAAGTATCCGGCGATCGCTCGCGATCTGGCTCTGATCGTCGCACCGGAGATCCCCGCCATGGACGTCGAGCACGCCGTGCGCGCCGGCGCCGAAGGCGTTCTCGCCGCGGTTCGGGTTTTCGACGAGTACCGCGGACCGCAGATCGAGGACGGCAAGAAGAGCGTCGCGGTGCGGGTCGTGCTACAGCGCGCCGACCGCACCCTGACCGACGCCGAGGCCGACACGCACGTCGCCGCCATCTTGGAGAGCCTGCGCGAGCGCGTGGGTGCCGCCATCCGGCGGTGAACGGGATCGCGTGGCCCGACCTCATCATCGGTGCGATCCTGATCTTCGGCGCGCTCAAAGGGTACAAGCGCGGATTCATTGCGGAACTGACGGGAGCCGTTGCGCTCGTCATCGCAATCGTCGCCGCCTTCCAGTATCCCGGCACGTGGGACGAAACGGTGAAGACGACGACGGGCCTGCATCCCGACTCCGCCCACGTCGTCGCGATGGTGCTGTACTCGGCGGCCGCGTACGCTATCGTGCTGGCCGTGGGCGCCCTCCTTTCGCGCATCGCGAAGCTTCCCATCATCGGCTTCGGAAACGCGCTCCTCGGCGCGCTGCTGGGGCTCGCGAAGGCGGCCGCTTTTATGTGGGCGGTCGTGTACGTCGCGCTCTTTTTTCCGCTCTCGCGCGATCTGCGCCACGACCTCCACCAGTCGCGCCTGATCGCACTGCTCGAGGAGCCCAACCCGCCCATCGACGGCGCTCTGCGCAACTCCCTGCCCTGGTTCATGCGGCCCTTCGCCGAGGGCATGTTCGCGCGTCACCGCGTGTAATGGAGCAATCGGCGGCCCCCAGCGGCTTTACGTTCTCGTATCGCTTTCGCGTGCGGTGGGCCGAGGTCGATCGCCAGGGCGTCGTTTTCAACCCCCACTACTTCGCCTACGCCGATCTCGGCTGCACCGAGTATTTTCGCGCCATCGGCTTCCCCTATCCCGAGGGCTTGGAGTCGCTCGGCTGCGACCTCTACGCGGTATCCGCACAGGGAAACTTCCGCGGCTCGGCGCGCTACGATGACGAACTCGAGCTCGCCTACCGGACGGCGCTCCTGGGCCGCACGAGCGTGCGCTTCGAGACGCGTATCGATCGGGGCGATGCGCTGCTCTTCGAGGGCGCGCTCGTCTACGTGTGCGTCGATCTCCGTTCGCGCGCGCCCGCAGCCTTGCCGGCGGAGCTGGTCGAATGCATCTGCGCGTTCGAACGCACGCCGCCCGGCCGAAAGATCGGCTAAAGCCGCCGGATCGTTAGACTTTGCGCTGATGCAGGATGAAGCTGTTGCCTTCGCTGTCCTCGCCGAAGGCCATGAAGCATACGGGCGTTTCCTCGACCGCGCCGTCGGCTTCGAACTTGACGCCGCGCGATTTGTAAAGATCGACCGCCGCCTTTGCGTCATCGACCGCGAACATAACCCCGCCGCCCGGACGCCACGTTCCGTCGTTCATCTTCCAGATACCGAACGTCGCGCCGTCGTCCAGGGTGAACTCGGCGCCTTGTCCTCCGTACTCTTGGCCGACTTTGAGGCCCAGCGTGTCGCGATAGAACGCGATCGCCCGGTCGGGCTCTTTCACGAGGTACGTCGTGATGTCGATGCCTTTGATTGCGGGCTTGTCGGCGACTGCCATGCGAGTTTCCTTTCAGCGAACGAGCAGCGGACGGGCCGCCTTCTTTGACGGTTCGCCCCAAGTTACTGCCGGACCGTCCTAAACGGCTGCGGTTTCCATTCCCAAGAAGGTAGCAAGCGCCGCGCGCAGGCCGGAGCCGATCTGCAGGCGGTGGCCCTGCCCGAGCAGCGTGATCTCTAGCGCTCCGATGCCGCCCAGGACGTCGGTTCGCGAGAGCGCCCCCATCGTTCCCATTCGCAGGATCTTTCCCTTGAGCTCCTGCTGCCCGCCGCCGATCACGACGTTAGCATCCTCGCGCAGCGAACGGCGCAGCGCGTCGGCCTGCAGGCCCTCGGGAACGTTGAGCGCGACGACGGTCGACGAATGCGCGCCCGGCTGCGAAAACACCTCGACACCGAGCGCCTCGGCGGCGGCGCGAATCGCGCGAGCGTAGCGAGCGTGACGCGCCCACACGTTCTCGGCACCCTCGGCATGGTAACGTTCGATTGCAACGTCGATCGCGTACGCAATCGAGACGGGCGGCGTCCATGGCGTTTGCCCGAGCTTCGCAAAATCGCGCGCTTTGCGCAGGTCGAAGTAAAAGCGCGGCGCGCCGGCCTTTTCGATGCGCTCCCAGGCCCGGCTCGAGACCGCGACCAGGGCCAAGCCGGGAGGGACGGCCAATGCCTTCTGCGAGGCGGTGACGACGATGTCGAAGCCCCATTCGTCCATGCGGAAATCGGAAGCACCTAGTCCACTCACGGCATCGACGATCACGGTCGCGGGATGATCCCCGATGGACGCGGCCAGCGGAGCCATCTCGTTCTGAACGCCGGTGGACGTCTCGTTTTGCGTCAAGAGAATGCCCGCGATCTCGCCCGTCGTATCGGCCCGCAAGCGCGCGGCCAGCGCTTGCGGATCGAGCGCGTAGCCGTTGGGCGTGTCGATGGTCTCGACCTCGAGACCCCAGGTTCTGGCGATGTTGGCCAAGCGCTTGCCGAACACGCCGATCGGACACACGAGAACCTTTTGTCCCGCCGTGAAAGCGCTCGTCACTGCCGCCTCGAGCCCGCCCGAGCCCGAGCTTCCCAAGATGAGAACCTCACCTTGCGTGCCGAACAACGGCTGCATGCCGCGCGCGATGCGCGCCAGCAGGGCGGCGAACTCGGGACCGCGGTGATCGATCATCGGACGCGCCATCGCGGCCAGCACGGGGTCCGAAACCATCACCGGCCCGGGGATGAAGAGCAACTGCCTTTGCATATCGCACGCTATGGTATCACAGCCCGTCCAGGTTCGGCACGGACCGAAACCGCTGCCGTGGCGCGAGGTTTTCGATCGACGTGAACCCCGGACGGCGCGTACGGCTGACGTCTCTTTCGCAGGGCGGCGGTTGAGCGAGTAAAGTCGGCTCGGCCGACCTGGCGCAAGTCTTGCGCCGCTTACCCGCCGGCCACGATCCGCGAATCCTCGTGGGCTTCGGCACGCGCGACGATGCCGGCGTCTACCAGATGAGCGACGATCTCGCGCTCGTGCAGACCGTCGACTTCTTCACGCCGATCGTCGACGACCCATATGATTTCGGCCGCATCGCGGCGGCCAACGCCCTCTCCGACATCTACGCAATGGGAGCGACCCCGCTCTGCGCGCTCAACATCGCAGCCTTTCCGATCGAGGAATACGGGGCAGCGCTGCTGACCAGCATTCTCGAGGGCGGGGCGGCGATCGCGCGCGAAGCCGGCGTCGCGCTGCTCGGCGGCCACACGATCAAAGACGACGAACCAAAATACGGCATGGCCGTGACGGGCACGGTGCACCCCAAGCGCATCGTTCGCAACGCCGGCGCGCGGCCGGGCGACGCCGTCTATTTGACCAAGCCGCTCGGCACCGGCATCCTGAGTTCGGCGCTTAAGAAGGGAGCGATCGACGAAGCGCAGATGCACGAGGCCGTGCGCTGGATGACGCAGCTCAACGCCGGTGCGTCGCGCGCGATGCTCGCGGCCGGCGCCCACGCCGCGACCGACGTCACCGGCTTCGGATTGCTTGGCCACGCCGGCGAGGTCGCGCAGGCCGGCGGCGTGCGCATCCGGATCGTTGCATCGCGCATTCCCGTGCTCGATCTCGTGCGCGATATGGTCGCGGTCGGCATCGCGCCGGGCGGTTCGCGCGACAACGCACGCGAACACGAACGCTTCACCGACTTTGCATCCGGTATTTCGCCCGAACAGCGGCTCATTCTCAGCGACGCGCAAACCAGCGGCGGGCTCCTGATCGCAGTCGCACCGGAGCAGGCAGAAACGCTGCGCGCGGGCTTGCTCGCCGAAGGCGCGCTCGCGGCTCGAATCGGCACGATCGAGCGCGGCGAAGGCCTCGTCGTCGAGGGTTAGCTCGGCGGTCTAATACCCCAGGTACGAGCGCCTGATGCCGTCGTCGCGGAGCAACGCTTGGCTTTCGCCGGAGACGACAATTCGGCCGGTCTCCAGAACGTAGGCGTGCGTCGCGGCCTCGAGGGCGACGGTCGTGTTTTGCTCGGCGACGAGAATGCTGACGCCGTCCCGCGCGTTGATTGTTTTCAGCAACGCGAAGATCTCGCGCACGACGATCGGCGCGAGGCCGAGCGACGGCTCGTCGAGCAGCATGAGCTGCGGCTCCATCATGAGGCCGCGCGCGATGGCCAGCATCTGCTGCTCGCCGCCGCTCAGCGTCCCGGCAAGCTGCTTCTTGCGCTCGGCCAGCCATGGAAAATACCCGACGACGCGCTCGTACGAGCCGAGCACGCGCTTGCGGTCCCTGCGCGTGTAGGCGCCTAGCATCAGGTTCTCCCAAACCGTTAACGCACCCATCGTCCCACGCCCTTCGGGAACGTGCGCGATTCCCAAACGAGCCGCGTCTTCAGGGCCGTGCCCGTTGAGCGCGTTACCGCCAAAGCGAACCGTGCCCTTCGTTTTCACGACCCCCGTGATCGCGCGGAGGGTGCTGGTCTTTCCCGCGCCGTTCGCGCCGAGCAGCGCGACGATGGCGCCGCGCTCGACGCCCAGCGCAATGCCGTGCAAGGCTTCGATCTCGCCGTACGACGCATGCAGATCGCTCACTTCGAGCAGCGGCGCTGCCGCCACTATACGGCCCCCAAGTAGGCTTCGATCACGGCCGGATTCCGTTGGACAACGTCCGGCGTGCCGTCGGCGATTTTACGCCCGGAGTCGAGCACGACGACGTGGTCGGAGACGCCCATCACCAGCCGCATGTGGTGCTCGACCATCAGAATCGTCGTCTTGAAGTCGCTGCAAATTCGTTTGAAAGTCGCTCCGAGCGCGGCGACCTCGTCGTGGTTAAGACCGCCGGCCGGTTCGTCGAGCAGGAGCAGCTCCGGGGCGGCCATGAGCGCGCGGGCTAACTCGACCGACTTGCGCGTCCCGAAGGAAAGGCCGTGGGCGGGCCGCGTCGCGACCTCGGCGATACCGAGGTACTCCAGCATCCGCAACGCTTCACGCCGCACCGCCTCCTCCGCTTGCCCCGAGCCGTTGCCGGAGGCGTAGCGCGAGTGGTAACCGACCAGGACGTTTTCGATGACGGACATCCGGTCGAAGAGGGCCAGGTTTTGGAACGTGCGCGTGATGCCGCTGCGCGCGACCTCATAGGGTGCTCGGCGCAGAAGGTTCTCGCCCTTGAAAACGATCTCGCCGGAGGTCGGCTCGTAGAGCCGCGTGATGCAATTGAAACAGGTGGTCTTACCCGCACCGTTGGGGCCGATAAGCCCCACGATGCAACCCTCGGTCACCTCGAACGAAACGTCTTCGAGCGCCGTGAGCCCGCCGAAGCGTACGGTCAGTCCCCGCACGGCAAGCAGGGGAATCGCGGCGCTCATACGTTCGTTTACTTCTACTTCGACTCGGAGGCGATGATCGGACGAGCGTCGATAATCGACCCAAACGGGACGAACCGGCCGTTGTCGTACTTGGCCAGCTGCTCTTGCGTGATCGGGAAGTGGTTGCTGGGTGTCGTCTGCACGACGATGCCCGGCATCACGAATGGATTGTTGGCCTCGTTGAGATGGATCGCCGCGTCCATGAGCTTCTGGCGCGTCAAGTCCCTGCCGGCCTTCTGCAGCGTGTCGACCATCGTATAGGCCGCGCCGCAGCCGTACATGTAGAACAGATTCGATGTATCGACGCCGGGTGCATATTTGGCCATGATCTGCTTGAAGAGCGCTAGGCCGCTATCGTTGGCCCAGCGCGGGTCGAGCGGGTCCTTGAGGTATCCGACCGAGATCACGCCGGCGGTTGCCGTCGCTCCGCCCTTTTCCGTCGCGCCCTTCATGACGACGTCATTCGCCGAGACGTTGTTCAAGTAAATCGTGGGGTGCCACGACTGCTGCGCCGCGATGACCAGCGACTGCAACGCGAACTTCGGCGTCGCGAAGATGAAAAAGGTGTCCGCGCCGCTCGCCTTGAGCTGGCCGATTTGCGAGCTCACGTCGGGATCGGTCGTCTCGTAGGAAACCTCCTTGACGATCAGGCTGCTCTTCGGGCCTAAGCCTTTGTGGAGACCGGCCAAGTAGTCTTTGCCGTAGTCGTCGTTCTGATAGATCACGCCGATCTTGGCATTGGGGGCGACCTTGAGCAAGTTACGCGCGTAGATGATCGCCTCAGACTGGTAGTCCGGTTGCCAACCGATCGTCCACGGGTACTGACTCGAATCGTGCGCCCACGTCGTTGCTCCGGTGGCGACGTAGAGCTGCGGCACCTGGTTTTGGTTGAGATACGGCCGGATCGCGGTGTTCGAAGGGGTCCCGAGCGTGTTGAACATCGCGAAGACGTGATCTTGCTCGACCAGCTGTCTTGCGAGTTGCATCGCTTGCGGCGGGCTATACGCGTCGTCGAGGTCCTTATAGGTGATCTTTCGGCCATTGACGCCGCCCTTGTCGTTGACGTAGGCGAAGTAGGCGGCCGCGCCTTTGCCGATCGTGCAGTATGCGGATGCCGGGCCGCTGCAAGGATGGAGCCCACCCAGCACGACTTCCGTGGCCGTTACGCCGGGCACGCTCTGCGCCACCAGTGGAGACGTCGCACCCGATGTGAGGACGAGTGCGAAGGCTGCGGCGACGCTCCCGATGAGTTGTTTGCTACTGATGAACATACGGTTTGCCTCCTAGGCTATTGTTGCGAATGATGGCGATGGTTGGTTCACTGTTCCACGGCGCGAGTTGGTTCAGTCCGGCGGAGTACCGCATCCCCGGGCGCCGGCGGGCGCCGTTGGACGAGGCGCAGCAACGTGCCTGCGATGCCGCCGGGCATGACGAGCATGACCAGAATCAACGCCACGCCGTAAACGACCGAAGGCGCGGCGTTGTTGATCTTCTGGACCCATAACGGCAAGAATTCGATCATCACGCCGCCGGCGAGCGCGCCCCACATGGTGTCGATGCCGCCCAGCACCGCGCCGATCAGCAGGGTGATCGAAAGCAAAGAGCTGTAGCTGTCCGGGCTGACGTAGGCGGTCGGGATCGCGATCAGCGCACCGGCGATGCCGGCGAAAGCGGCGCTCCAACCGAAGGCGAGCGTCTTGTAAAAGTGCGGGTTGACGCCGAACGAGACGGCGGCGATCTCGTTGTCGCGCAGCGCGCGCAGCGAGCGCCCGACGCGCCCTCCGAGGAAGCGTGCGGTCACAAGGAACAGCACGCCGGCGAAGGCCCAGGTGACATAGTAGAACCACTGCACCGGCGTCAGTACGCCGGCGAGTACTTTCGGCGCGGCTACGGGCGGCAGGACGATGCCCATGACCCCGCCCGTCAGATCGCCGAAGCGCTTGAGGATGGACGGCGTCGCCACCGCAAGCGAAAAGGTCGCCAGCGCCAAATAGACGCCTTCGAGTCGTAACGCGACGAACCCAAGGCCGATTCCCACGATCCCGGAGACGATCGCTGCGATCGGAATCGACAGCCAAAACGAGAGCCCGAAGCGGTGCGCGAGGATTGCGACCACGTAGCCGCCGACGGCCAAGAACGCGCCGTGCCCGAGCGAGATTTGTCCGTTCATCCCGGTCAGGACGATCAGGCCCAGAATGGCGATCGCATACGCTCCGACGTAGGTCAATTCAAACGTGCTGAACGAGGGAACGATGAACGGCAAGAGGGCAATGACGATCGCGACGATTGCGACGGCGAGATTCCGGTCGGCGCGCAGACGCATCAACGGCTAGACGCGCGCGACGCTGACGCGGCCGAAGAGACCGGCAGGCCGGATCAACAGCACGGCGACGATGATCGCGAAGGCAACGGCGAGCCGCAGGTCGGTGCCGACGAATTCCACGTATGTGCCGAGCAGATTCAAGAGCACGCCGAGAATCAGGCCGCCGACGACCGCTCCGAGCGGGCTTTCGACGCCGCCCAGCACGGCGGCGGCAAAGGCGTAGACGACGATCCCCTGCATCATATTCGGGTCGAGGAAAACGACCGGGGCGACCATCATCCCCGAAATCGCGCCGACGACCGCTGAGAGGCCCCAGCCCAGTGCCAGCATCCAGCTCACGCGGATGCCGAGAACTTGGCTCGCCGCAGGATAAAGCGCGGCGGCCCGCATCGCCAAGCCGAGCTTGGTCTTGGCAAAGAACAGCGAAATAACGCCGAGCGAAGCAAGCGAAACGAGGATGATGCCCACATCTTGGCTGCTGAAGGCGACTCCGCCGATGTTGATCGGCGCGGCTGGGAAGGGGCTCGGAAACGACTTGATGACGTAGCCCCAAAAAAGTCCGGCGAGGCCGTTGAATGTGATCAGGAGGCCCAGCGTCACGATGACGATGGTCAGCGGGCCGGCCCGCTCGACCGGTCTGATGACGATCCGTTCGAGCAGCACCGCGCCGACGAACGCGACGGCGATCGTGGCCGTAAAGGCCGCCCACAGCGGAAGGCCTTGTTGCACCAACTGCCAGGCGATAAAGGTGGTGAACATCGCCATCTCACCCTGCGCAAAGTTGATGACGTTCATCGAGCGGTAAATCAGGACGAGTGCAAGCGCCATGCTGGCATAGATGGAGCCAGACGCCAGGCCGCTGACCACCTGTTGAGCAAGCTCTTGCACGCCGATCGACCCTCTTTCCAAGTCTGCCTGGCCGCCGCCGCAGCCCAAAATTTCAGGCTTCTTGAGGAAACCGACAAAGATGTCTCGTGCGGAACGCCCGCCGCGACGAGCCTTCCCATACCTCCGCCAATCGGCGCAGCCGAACCTGCGAGCCGCCGCTTCGGAGAGCCGAAGGCCGTCTGCCTTGGGAAGCAATTCGCGCCGGCGAGGACGCCGGTTTTTCAGCCGTTCGATTGACAGCACGCTCCCTTGCGTTTTAAATTATTGAGAGCTCAACTATCAAACGGGAGCGCGCATGCGGGTCGTTTGCATCGGCGGCGGTCCGGCCGGGCTGTTTTTCTCGGCCCTCTTCAAGCGTGCGCGGCCGCAAGTGTCGGTCGCGCTGTTCGAACGCAACCGGCCCGGCGACACGTTCGGCTGGGGCGTCGTCTTTTCCGACGAAACGCTCGGCAACGTCGCCGTCGCCGATCCGCGCGCCTACGCCGATATCGAGCGCGACTTCGTGCATTGGAACGAGATCGAAGTCCACTATCGCGGCCGAACGCTGCGCGCCGGCGGTCAAGGCTTTGCCGGCATCGCACGAACGCGGCTCTTGCAGATCTTACAGCAGCGCGCGCTCGATGCAGGCGTCGACGTGCACTTTCAAACTGAAGTCGTCGACGAAGCACCCTTCGCGCAAGCGGATGTCGTGGTGCTCGCCGACGGAGCCAAGAGCCGCTTTCGCGCCGATTGGGCGGAACGCTTCGGCACGACCATCGATCTGCGCCGCAATCGCTACATCTGGCTCGGAACGCAGCGGCGCTTCGAGGCGTTTACCTTCGCGTTCGAAGAGACGCCGCACGGCTGGTTTCAGATCCACGCGTACCAGTTTGCGCGCGATCTCGGCACCGTGATCGTCGAGTGTGACGAGCGAACGTTCCTGGCCGCCGGCCTTGCCGCCGCAAACACCGCCGAGTCGGTCGCGTTTTGCGAGCGGCTGTTTGCGCGCTATCTCGATGGGCACCCTCTCATGAGCAACGCGGCGCACCTCGCCTCGCCCTGGCTGCGCTTTCCCCAAATCTCGAGCGAGCGCTGGTCGGTCGAAAACCGCGTGCTGCTGGGCGATGCCGCGCACACCGCCCATTTCTCGGTTGGCTCGGGGACGAAGCTCGCCATGGAAGATGCGATCGCGCTCGCCGCGGCGCTGGCGGACGAGCGGCGGCCCGCCGATGCATTCGCGCGCTACGAGCGCGAGCGGCGCGTCGAGGTGCTGCGCCTCCAAAACGCGGCACGCAACAGTACCGAATGGTTCGAGAACGTCGCCCGCTACGCGACCCTAGCACCCGAGCAGTTTGCCTACAGTTTGCTGACGCGCAGCCAGCGCATTGGTCACGAAAACTTGCGCCTGCGCGATCGCGCCTACGTCGAAAAGGTCGAGTCGTGGCTGGCCGGCAGCAACGGCATCGCCCGCCCGGTGCCGCCGATGTTCACGCCGTTCCGCTTGCGTAGCGTCGAGTTGCGCAACCGGGTCGTCGTTTCGCCGATGGCGATGTACAGTTGCACGAACGGAATCCCCGGCGATTTCTACCTGGTGCACCTCGGCGCCCGAGCCCAGGGCGGCGCGGCACTGGTCTTCACCGAGATGACCGCTCCCTCGGCCGACGGGCGCATCTCGCCGGGCTGCGCCGGCATGTACGCGCCCGAACACGTTGTCGCGTGGGAGCGCATCGTTGCGTTCGTGCACGCGAACAGCGAGGCGAAGATCGGTTTGCAACTCGGCCACGCCGGTGCCAAGGGTTCGACCCAGCGCGGCTGGGAAGAGCCTGACGAGCCGCTGTCCGCCGCGAACTGGCCGCTCGTCGCACCTTCGCCGCTGCCCTATGGTCCCAACAACCAGATACCTCGCGAGATGACCCGCGACGACATGACGCGGATCAAAGCCGACTTCGTTCGGGCGGCCCGCATGGGCGTGGCGTGCGGGTTCGACCTGCTCGAGCTCCACTGCGCGCACGGCTACTTGCTCTCAAGCTTCATTACCCCGCTCGGCAACCAGCGCAGCGACGACTACGGCGGCGCGCTCGAGAACCGGCTGCGCTATCCGCTCGAAGTCTTCGCCGCGGTGCGCGACGCCTGGCCCCAGGCGCTGCCGATGTCGGTGCGTATCTCGGCAACCGACTGGTGCGAGGGCGGCGTAACGCCGGATGAGAGCGTCGAGATCGCGCGCGCCTTTCGCGCGGCGGGAGCCGATTTGATCGACGTCTCGGCCGGCCAGACCTCACGCCGCGCTCGGCCGGTCTACGGGCGGATGTTTCAAACGCCCTTCGCCGATCGCATCCGGAATGAAGTCGGGATCGCAACGATGGCCGTCGGGAACATCTTCGAGCCCGATCACGTCAATGGGATCATCGCCGCGGGCCGCGCCGACCTGTGCGCGCTGGCGCGCCCGCACCTGGCCGATCCGTACTGGACGCTGCACGCCGCCGCGCAGCTCGCTTACGACGGCGTCACCTGGCCCAAACCGTATCTGCCCGGCCGCGATCAGTACCGGCGCAACCTCGAGCGCGCCGCCGCGCTCGCACTCGGATGACGGGCGCGATCGAAGCCGTCGACCTCGAGTCGCGCACGACACTCGACGATCACCTCTCGCTGCGCGTTTGGTTGCGCCTCTTGAGCTGCGCGAACCTGATCGAGGCGCGCACGCGCGTCCGTTTGCGCGACGAGTTCGCCACGACGCTCGGCCGCTTCGACCTCATGGCCCAACTCGAGCGCAGTCCGGCGGGTCTGCAGATGAACGAACTGGGGCGCCGCCTGATGGTCACCGGCGGCAACGTCACGCGGCTGACGGATCAACTCGAGTCGGAGGGTCTGGTCATGCGCGAGCCTGCTCCTAAAGACCGGCGCGCGCTGCGCGTTCGGCTGACCAATCTGGGGCGGCGCACCTTCGGCGCGATGGCGCGGCGGCATGAGGAATGGATCGTCGAAACGTTCGGCGCCTTGACGCGCCGCGAGCGCCTGCTGCTCTACGGCGTGCTCGCCAAATTGAAAGCGAATGCGGCTCGGCCGGAGCGGAGCGCGCGATGAACGGACGCAAGCGAAGCCTTGCCGGCTTTACGTCAGAACATTTCGGCTGGAGCGTGCGCGATCGCGTCGCCACGATCACGCTCGACCGGCCGCAGCGCAAGAATCCGCTCACGTTCGCATCCTACGCCGAACTGCGCGATCTCTTCGGTGACCTGCGCTTTGCCGCCGACGTTCGCGCGGTCGTGATCGCGGGCGCCGGCGGAAACTTCTGTTCGGGCGGCGACGTGCACGAGATCATCGGCCCGCTCACCCGGATGGCGGCCCCCGAGCTGCTGGAGTTCACGCGCATGACGGGCAGCCTCGTCAAGGCGATGCGCGCTTGCCCGCAGCCGGTCGTCGCCGCGCTCGACGGCGTCTGCGCCGGTGCGGGCGCGATGTTGGCCCTCGCTTCGGATTTGCGCGTCGGCACGGCGCGTACGAACGTCGCTTTCTTGTTCGTTCGGGTCGGGCTCGCGGGCGCTGACATGGGTGCGTGCGCGCTCTTGCCGCGCGTCGTCGGGCAGGGGCGGGCGAGCGAACTGCTCTTCACCGGACGCGCGCTTGCCGGCGAGGAGGCGTACGCGTGGGGCTTTCTCAACCGTCTCGTCGCGCCGGGAGACCTGGAGGAAACCGCGGGCGGAATGGCACGCGAGCTGGCTCGTGGTCCCTCGTTCGCGCATGCGATGACCAAAACGATGCTCCAGCAAGCTTGGGCGATGGGGCTCGAGGAAGAGATTGAAGCCGAAGCGCAAGCCCAAGCGCTCTGCATGCAGACGCGTGATTTCCAACGCGCGTATCAAGCCTTCAGCGAAAAGCGCACGCCCGAGTTCGAGGGCGATTGATGGGGCCGAGCGCACTGCATCCGAGCGCCCACGTCGATTCGTTCGCGCGCGATAACCTGCCGCCGCGCGCGCTCTGGCCCGAATTCCGCTTCGACGAAGCGCTGCGCTACCCGGCGCGCTTGAATTGCGCCGTGGCCTTACTCGACGCGATGGTGGCGCGCGGCTTCGGCGAACGCGAGGCGATCGTCACGCCGAAGCGGCGGCTCTCCTACGCGGGGCTGCTCGCCGAAGTCAACCGCATCGCATGGGTTCTGCGCGACGATCTGCATCTGGTCGCGGGCAACCGCGTGCTGATTCGTGGATACAACGATGCGACGACCGCCGCCCTTTGGCTCGCAACGGTCAAAGCCGGTTGCATCGCGGTGACGACCATGCCGATGTTGCGCGCGAAGGAACTGGCCGAAATCATCACCTCGGCTCGAATCAATGCGGCCGTCTGCGACGCACGCTTAGCCGGGGAGTTGGAGTCTGCCGGAGAGCGCTGCGCCGTCCCGTTCGCGCGCGCGCTCTTCGGCACGAGTGAACCGGACGGACTCGAAGCGCGCATGCGCCGCCGGCGCTATGCGTTCGAAGGCGTCGCGACGGCATCGGACGACGTGTGCACGATTGCCTTTACCTCGGGAACGACCGGGAAACCAAAGGGAACGGCGCACTTCCATCGCGACGTTCTGGCGGTTTGCGACACGTTCGCCGCGGCGCACGTGCGGGCCGTGCCGCAGGACCGTTTTTGCGGCACGCCGCCGCTCGCGTTTACCTTTGGTTTGGGGGGCCTGCTGCTCTTTCCGCTGCGCGCCGGCGCATCGACCCTGTTGCTCGAAACGAGCGCGCCCGAGACGCTGCTCGGGGCGATCGACGAGTACCGGGCGACGGTCTGTTTTGCGGCGCCGGTCGCGTACCGCGCGATGGCCGCACTGCGCAATCGCTTCGACCTCGGCAGCCTTCGGACGTGCGTGTCGGCTGGTGAAGCGCTGCCGATCGCGACCCGCAGTGCGTGGCAGGATGCGACCGGCCTGCGCCTCATCGACGGGATCGGATCGACCGAGATGCTGCACGTTTTCATCGCCGCCTCGGGCGACGCGATCCGCCCCGGCGCGACGGGGATGACCGTTCCCGGGTACATCGCCGCGGTGCTCGACGACGAAGGCTGCGAGCTTGGCCCCGGAACGGTCGGGCACTTGGCGGTCAAAGGCCCGACCGGATGCCGCTACTTGGCCGACGACCGGCAGCGAGATTACGTCCGCTTCGGCTGGAACATCACCGGCGACGCTTACCTGCGCGACGAGGAGGGATATTTCTGGTTTCAATCGCGCACCGACGACATGATCGTCTCGGCCGGATACAACATCGCCGGACCCGAAATCGAAAGCGCGCTGCTCGCCCACCCGAGCGTCGCCGAATGCGCCGTCGTGGGAATCCCCGACGCGGAGCGTGGAGCGCTCGTCACCGCGTTCGTCGTCCTGCAGCCCGGCGAGCGCGCGGATGAAACGACGGTGCGCACCCTGCAAGATTTCGTCAAGGCCACGATCGCACCGTACAAGTATCCGCGCCGCGTCCATTTCGTCGGCGCGCTGCCGCGCACCGAGAGCGGCAAGCTGCAGCGCTTCAAGTTGCGCGCGAGCGCGGTTGTCTCCGCGTGAAGAGGCTGCAGCCCGAGGGTTGGCCGCGACCGCGCGGCTACTCGGCCGGCGTCGCCGGGACGGGGACGATCGTCTTCATCAGCGGACAGGTCGGGTGGGATTCCGAGGGCCGCTTCGTCTGCGAGGATCTCGTGGGCCAGACCGCGCAGGCGCTGCGTAACGTCCTAGCCGTTCTTGCCGAAGCGGGCGGCAGCGCGCAGCACGTCGCGCGCCTCACCTGGTACGTCACGGACACGTCTGCATACCTCGCCAGCCAGCGCGCGCTCGGCATCGCGTACCGTCGCGTGATGGGACGCAACTATCCGGCCATGTCGGTCGTCGAGGTCAGCCGCCTAGTCGAAGCCGAGGCGCTCGTCGAAATCGAAGCGACCGCCCTCATTCCCTGATCAGCCTAACGACCGTGCTTCGTTAGAACTTGCCTTCTTCGAAGCGGCAAATTCGGCGGCGACGAGGCCGGCCATCGTGTTGAGGCTGTCGACCAGCAGGTCGCATTCCGTGAAAATCTCTTCGGCGTCGGGGTCGCCGGCGGATGCGTGCGCGCGCTGCGCGGCATCAAAGGCTTGGCGCAGCGCTGGGTACGGCCGCGGCGGAGCCTGCGTACGCAGCGCGTTCGCCGTGCTGCGCAGAACCTTGTCGATGGCTTCCAGCAGAATGCGCAGTGCAGGACGCGCGACGCGCGCGATAGCAGCGTGATGGGCGTTGAGCGTGAGCAAGCCGAAACCCAAGCGGCGCGACGCGGCAAGCACGCCGAGAGCCGTGTCGGCCGATAGGGCGTGCGTCTGCGGCGGCTCGCTCAGCATGCGGTCGACTGAAGCTTCGGCTTCGGTGCGCGCCGTCCACGAAGCCGTTTGCGCTTCGCCGATCGCGCGCTCGTCCGTCTTTGCGGCGTCGATGTATGCAGCAAAGACGACATCGGCATAATGGCGCTGCACGTCCAGAAGTTTGCCGAGTTGTCCCGGTACCCGGTCGGCCTCCCACGCCGGATACAGGAAGACGGCGAGCTCCGCCAAGCCGCCTCCCAGAATCGTGGCGATAACGCGCTGGGCACCGGCGGTATGCGCCGACGTTCCGAGCAGCGAGAAAAGGAAAATGATGTATGCGGTCAGCGCGGCCGCGAAGAAGGCGTAGTTGACGTTCGGTGTAGCGAACGTGAGCGTCGCGAAGAGGATCGCAAGAGCGACGTCGACCGCCGGCGATTTCGGCACGAGCAGTGCAAGGCCGCCTGCGAGCAACGCCCCCAAGACGGTTCCAACGATGCGCGCGATGCCGCGAGCGAACGTCGTCGTGAAGTCCGGTCGCAGCACGATCGCGGCCGTCATCGTCATCCAATAGCCGTGCTGGATGCCGAGCGCTCGATACAGCAGCGTCGCGGTCGCGAGCGTCACTGCGAGCCGAATTCCGTGTTGCGCGTACGGCGAGCGCAGCGAAAGGTTCGCACGCAGCGTGCCGAGCTGGTCTGCGATCCGCGGGAAGGCTCGCTTGCGGCGCAACGGGGAGCCGCCTACGCGCGCAGCGGGCTCCTCACCGGAGGGAAGGGCGACCAGCCGCCATGCCGCGCGCAACTGTCCGAGGATGGCAGCAGCATCCGTCGCTGCGTGCGCCTTGTTCGCGCCCGACGCTCCTTCGAGGGCGCGTGCAGCGTCGTCGGCACGTTTCCAGGCATCGTCCGCAGCGCGGGGCGCCTGCGCCGCGTCGAGGGCGGACGCGAGCGCCGCCAGTAGATCCGCGCACGCTTCAAGCACGTCGTGAACTCGCGCGACACCGGGGTCGTCCGGCCCGCTCTGCTCGGCGGCAACGAGACCGTCGGCGGCCAGTGCCGCAAGCGTCGATCGCATGCGTTCGGCTTCATCGAGCAATGCGGTGAAGACGGCGATGTCGCCGCGTCGAGCAAACGGCTGCGGATCGGAAAGCGTGTCGCGCACCCGCGTGAATTGTTGCGAACCCGGCGACTCGAGGTCCCCTCCGGCGGCGGCGCGGGCGTAGTCGGCGAGGTGCCGGTAAGCCCCCGCGAGTGCGCGCCGCTCGACCGAATAACGCTTGAGCGGCCACACGAGCACGAGCAAGAACGTCTGCAGAAGGCCACCGGCTAGAACGAGCGCCGCCTGCACCACTCCCGCCGACGGCTCGAGCCCCTGGCCACCGAAAACGATGAAAGCCACGACGGATTGCAAGCCCACGATGCTCGCGGCCGGGCCGAGCGACGACAACACGCCGTAGCCATAACCCCACACGGCAATCAAGACGATGGACGCGACGCTCGAATGGCCGGCCAGCACCGCGACGAGCGTCGAGACGCTCATCGCGCAGGCCGTAGCCAGCATCGCTGCGGCGCGCGTGCGATACAAGCCCTGCTGCGACGCGAACCCCGTGCTCAGTGCGCCGATCGCGCCGGCGACGCCCTGCCGGGGGGAGCCGGCCGCGAGCGCCCCGAGCAGTGAAATCGCAACCCCGACCGCGCAGCGCAGCGCAAATCCAGGTTGGAACTGCGACCGGTCGACGCGCAACGCGCCCTGCACGGCGTTGCGCAGGGTCCCCAGATGTAGCGGAGCCAGCGCCGGATGCTTCACGGCGGCGCGGCGCTCCTACACCGCGCCGTCACGCGTGTCTTAGAGGGTCACTAACGCTTACGGGACGAGACGGCCGGACGGTGAGGGCGCTTGCGCTCGCCGTTGGCACGCCGGGTGGCGTGCCCTCGAATCGGGACGACGACGCCTTCGGTGCGGTGCTCGGCGGCGCTGGCAATCGGCGCGCGGAAGCCGAAGCGCTTGCCGAAAGCTTGCTCGAAAACGTCGGCGACGTCTTCGACGGGCTGGAACGTCATCGTGTCGCGCACTTCTTTGGGCACGTCGTCGAGATCGATCTCGTTGCGCTTCGGCAAGACGATCTTACTGATGCCTGCGCGCTTGGCGCCGAGCACTTTCTCTTTGAGGCCGCCGATCGGCAGCACTTGCCCCGTGAGCGTGATCTCGCCCGTCATCGCGAGGTTCGGGTCGACCTTGGTGTTCGTCAGCAAGGACGCGAGCGAGGTCGCGAGCGCGATTCCGGCGGACGGGCCGTCCTTGGGAACGGCGCCGGCCGGCACGTGGATGTGCAGGTCGTGCTTGGCGAAGTAGTCTTCCGGTAAGCCCAGCTCCGACGAACGCGAGCGCACGAACGAGACGGCCGCCGTCGCGGATTCCTTCATGACGTCGCCCAGCTGGCCGGTCAAGACGAGCTTACCGGTACCCGGCATCGTCGAGCTCTCGATGAACATGATGTCGCCGCCGACCGGCGTCCAGGCCAAACCTGTGGCGACGCCCACCGAGGCGGTGCGCTTCTTGACTTCGTTATAGAAGCGCGGCTTCGACAGAAAGTCGACGAGGTTGTCGGGCTTAACGCGCGCCTTATAGTTCGGCTCCTCGGCGATCCGGCGCGCCACCTTGCGAAAGACCGAGCCGATCTCGCGCTCGAGGTTGCGGACGCCGGCTTCGCGCGTGTAGTCGTTGATGATAGCGCGGATGGCAGCATCGCCGATCTGCACTTGCGAGTCGCGCAGACCGTTGGCCTCGCGCTGCTTCTTGACGAGGTAGCGCTTGGCAATCTGCAGCTTCTCGAACTCGGTGTATCCCGAGAGCTGGATGATTTCCATCCGGTCGCGCAGCGGCGGGCTGATCGTCTCGAGCTGGTTGGCCGTGCACACGAAGAGCACTTGCGAGAGGTCGAAGGGCAGATCCAAGTAGTGGTCGCGGAAGGTGTGGTTCTGCGAGGGGTCGAGCACCTCGAGCAACGCCGACTGCGGATCGCCCCGGAAATCCGAACCGACCTTGTCGATCTCGTCGATCATCATGACGGGATTGCGCGTCCCCGCGTCGCGTAGCGCGCGCACGATCGTCCCCGGCATGGAACCGATGTAGGTGCGCCGGTGGCCGCGGATTTCAGCTTCGTCGCGCACGCCGCCCACCGAAAGGCGCACGAACTTGCGGCCCATCGCCTTGGCGATCGACTGTCCGAGCGACGTCTTTCCGACGCCGGGCGGACCCACGAAGCAGAGGATGGGACCGGTCAGCCGCTTCTTGAGCTTGCCGACGGCGAGGTACTCGATGATACGGTCCTTGACCTTATCGAGATCGTAGTGATCCGCGTCGAGAATCTCGCGAGCCTTGGCGATGTCGATCGCGTCGGCCGTTTCTTTGCTCCAGGGCAACTGCACGAGCCAATCGAGGTAGGTCCGAATCACCGAATACTCGGGCGAGGCCGTCGGAACTTTCGTCAAACGGTCCAGCTCCCGGTCGGCCGCCTTCTTGGCGTCCTCGGGCATCTGCGCTTCGTCGATCTTCTTGCGCAGCTCGGCCGCTTCGGCTTGCTGCGGATCGGTCTCGCCGAGCTCTTCCTGAATGGCCCGCAACTGCTGGCGCAAGTAGAACTCGCGCTGATTCTTCTCCATCTCGCGCTGAATGTCGGACTGAATCTTGTGGCCCAGTTCGACGACCTCGAGCTCCTTGGTCAGGAGCATCGTCAGCTTGCGCATCCGCTTCTCGGTGTTGCGCTCCTCGAGGAGCCCTTGGCGATCCGCGGTGTCGAGCCGCATCGACGACGCGATGAAGTATGTCAGGAGGTTGGAGTCGGTGATATTGTTGACTTCCATCTCCATCTCGCGCGGCGCTTGCGGCAGGAAGCCGATGAGCTTGGAGAAGAGGCCAGCCAGGTTGCGGTGCATCGCGACCAGCTCTTCGGAATCGCGCGTCAGGTCGGGAAGCTCGGTAACGGTCGCGGCCATGTACGGCTCGACTTGCGTGAACGTGTCGATTTTGAAGACCGCATTGCCGCCGACGATGCAGCGAATCGTCCCGTCGGGGACTTTGATCATGCGCTGAATCGAGCCGATCGTTCCGACACGCCGAACGTCGTCGGGGCCGGGATCGTCTGTGTCTTTGTCTTTGAGGGCGACGAGGCCAATCTGGCGGCCGTCGCGCAAGGCTTCCTCGACGAGCGCGATTCCCGGCTTCTTCACGACAGCAAGTGGGATCACGGTGTTGGGAAACAACACTGCGTCTTGCAGCGGCAGGATGCCGAGCACGTCGGTCTTTTTTTCAGGGGTCGTGCGCTGGGGAGCCATTTAGACGGGAATCCTTTTTACGGTCATTCGTATTTCGGTGCGGCGGGTCGGTCGGTACGATTCCTTCGAAACGGGCAAGCGAATCGTCAGGATGCCGTCCCGGTAGAGCGCGGTCGCGCCGCTGTCGGCGACGGGGGTGGGCAGGTGGATCTTCTTAACGAAATCGCCGTACTCGATCTCCTTCATGAGGAGCGAGCCGCGGCCGCCGCGCTCGCGCTCGTTGCGCACCCCGACGATGAAGAGGTAGCGCTCTTCGAGCAGCACGCGCAACTCGCTCGGCTCGGCGCCGGCAATTTCGACCTTGACGACGAGCGCCGCGTCGTCGTCACTCAAATACACGTCGCAGTTCGGCTCGAACCGTCCGGGCCGCACCCGCCGCGCCAGTTCGGCGAACATCGCGTCGAACTCGCCGCAAACATCGTCTCTCATTTAGCACTCACTAGGACACTCTGCTAGGACCCGGGGTTGCCGGTCAAGGGCCTCTTTTCATCCCATACCCCGGCCGAGACCCCCTCGGTCGACCGCTCGGCCTCCCGGGAGGCGAAGCGGCCTATTGCTGCTGGGTGCCGGTCAACAAGTCCATCGCCACGTTGACGCTCATCTCGCTCGCGCCGCCGCCTCGATAGATCCCGCGCACCGGGCTGACGTCGCCGTAATCCCGGCCCACCGCCACGCGCACGAACGAGTCGTCGATCAAGCGGTCGTTCGTCGGGTCGAAGCCCACCCAACCATACGGCGGGAGGTACGCCTCGCACCAGGCGTGAGAGGCCTCGGCGCCGAGAACCGTCGAGTCGCCACCAAAGATGTACCCGCTGACATAGCGCGCCGGAATGCCGGCCCCGCGCAGCGCCGCGATCATGATGTGGGCGAAATCCTGGCAGACGCCGGCCCGCGCTGCCAATGCCCCGGCGACGGCCGTTCGCACGTTGGTCGCCGTGCGGTCGTAGGCGAACCCGCGGTGAATGGCGGCGGCCAGGTCCAGACACCAAGCGCCGATCCTTTCCCCCGGCGGCTCCAGCTCGGCCACGAAGTCGTCGAGCTCGGGACCCGCCCGAACGTATGCGCTGTCGTGCAAGAAGTCGTAGAAGCGCGGGACTTTCCGGTCGGTCTCGAGCAGCGCGCGGGTCGCGGCGGCGGGCCGGGTGGGTTCGGAGGAAGGCAGCGTGACGACGTGCGAGCGGGTCGTGATCGAAAGCGCGTCGTGCGCCGGTAAGATGGCAAAATGCTGGACGTCGTTGCCGAAGCGATCGACGTACGAAAGCGGCGAGCTCTCGGGCTGCACGCGCAGCTCGTACTTGCTGCAGAACTGGCTTTGGTCGCTGCGCGGCTGAAGGTGCACGACCGTGTAGCTTTCGTGCACGCTCTTGGGATAGACGTACGAGGTCTCGTGCGCGATCGTATATTCCACGTTACGTGACGAGCGCGGCCACCGGGTGGCGCGGGAAGTAGGCGTCTTCAACCTCGTGCGAGAGGTTTTCGAATTCCCCGACGACGCCGGCCGAAAACACGGCGATGCCGCCGGCGAGCACTTCGTCGATCGAGGTGAAATCGAAGAGGGAGCGCAGCCGTCCCAGGCGCCGCTCGGCGGCGTTGGTGTACGAGCCCTCGCCGGTCCGCGAGAGCCGGTGCATGGCAGCGTCGACCGCCCGCGTGCAGAAGCGCAGCGCACGCGGAAAATCGGCCGACAGGATGATGAATTCGAGCGCATCGCGCGGCTCGGGCACGTGCCGCGAGGCCTGCGCGAATGGGACGTCGGCGCAGCACATCTCGAGCAGGCGCTGCGACTCGCGCCACGGTTCGTGTTCGACGTCGAGCGCGACCAAGAAACGCGATGTCATGTAGGCCCGTTCGAGGAAACGGCCCACTTGCAGGAAGCCCCACCCGTCGCCGTGGGTCAGCGTCGCGTCGGTCACGCCGCTGAACGCAAGCGCAGAGTCGCGCACGTAGTGCAAGAATTTGGAGGGCCCTTCGCGCATCACGCCGCGCAGCGTGACGCCCTCGACGTAAAGGTACAGGACGTTGATCAGCTGCCAGACTTCGGTCGTCAGCTCGGCCCGCATGCCCAGACCGTTGCTGCGCGCGATGCGCACCGACGAAACGATCGAGCACGGGTTGTCGGGGTCGAGCGCGCAGTGGGCGATGGCTTCGGCGGCAGCCTTGGACCCCGGGCCGCTCGAGATCGCCGGCTCGTCGAGGAAGCCGACGGAATGCATGACCGATCGCCACAGACGCTCGGCGTCGCGTTGCGCGTAGAGGTCCATGGCGCGCGTGTAATTGACGTCGAGCACGCGGGCGATCGTCTCGGCGCGCTCGACGTTGCGTCCGAGCCAATAGAGCGATTCGGCGACCCGGCTGAGCATCAGACGCCAAGCACCCAGGTATCTTTGCATCCGCCGCCCTGCGAGGAGTTGACGACCAGCGACCCTTCCTTCAAGGCGACGCGCGTCAGGGCCGCGGGCGGCACGTCCACGTCGCGTCCGTAGAGCGCGAACGGCCGCAGGTCGACGCGCCGCGACGCGAGCGTCCCGTTGATTAGGGTCGGCGACGAGGACAGCTCGATCATCGGCTGCGCTATGAAGTCGCGCGGGTTTGCCTCGATCAGATCGGCGAACTCGGCGCGCTCCGCGGCGCCGGCAAAGGGGCCCATCAGCATGCCGTAGCCGCCCGAAGCGTTGGCATTCTTGACCACCAGCTTGTCGAGGTTGGCAAGGACGTGGCGGCGCTCGAGGTCGTTCGTGCAGTCGAAGGTCGGCACGTTGGACAGCACCGGCTCTTCGCCGAGATAGAACCGAATCATATCGGGGACGTGGCGGTAGATCGCTTTGTCGTCGGCCACGCCGCTTCCGATCGCGTTGGCAAGCGAAACGTTGCCGGCGCGGTAGGCATTCATCAAACCCGTGACCCCGAGTCCGGAGTTCGGCGCAAAATAGAGCGGATCGAGAAAGTCGTCATCGATGCGGCGGTAGATGACGTCGACGCGCGCGAGGCCCCGCGTCGTGCGCAGATAGACGACGTTGTCGACCACCAGCAGGTCGCGCCCCTCGACGAGCTCGGCCCCCATGCGCCGCGCGAGCAGGGCGTGCTCGAAGTAGGCCGAGTTGTAGATGCCCGGCGTCAGGACGACGACGTTCGGCTGCATGATTCCCCGCGGCGCGGCGAAATGCAACACGTCGAGCAAGCGGCTCGGATAGTCGTCGACCGGGCTGACCGCATAGCCGCGGAACAGGTCGGCGAAGCCGCGCTTGAGCACGTCGCGGTTCTCCAGCACGTACGAGATGCCCGACGGCGTGCGGCAATTGTCCTCGAGCACCAAGAACTCGCCGCTCGCGTCGCGGATCAGGTCGATGCCCGAGACGTGAATGTAGACGTCGCGCTGCACGTCGACGTCGATCATCTCGCGGCAATAGTTCTTCGATGAATACACCAGCTCCCGGGATATCGGCCCGTCGCGCAGGATCCGCTCGGCATGGTAGACGTCGTAAACGAACGCGTTGAGCGCGCGCACGCGCTGCTGGACGCCGCGCTCGATGTGAGCCCATTCGGCACCGGTCAGGATGCGCGGGATCACGTCGAATGGGAAGATGCGCTCGGTGCCGCTCGACTCCGCATAGACCGTGAAGGTCACGCCGCGCTGCAGCAGCGTCGTGTTGATCGATCCGACGCGACCCAGGATCTCGCCGAGCGCGAACTCGCTGAGGGTCGCCGAAAGGGCCGCATAGTGGGCGCGCGGCAGTCCGGCGGCATCGTAGAGCTCGTCGTAGTGCGAGGAAACGCTTGGGCGCGGCTGCAGTTCCAACATGCCGTGCGCACTTCGCCCTTTTGGCACGCTCTTTCGTTAGCCAGGTGGCCAAAGCGACACCTCGTTTCCGAAGCATTCCTGGCGCCCGGCACCGAAAAGGCCCGGCCAATGCGCGTTCCGGCTTGGCTGCGCCCGCGGCGTCTCGATGCGGCTGCGCTCGGATTGGCCGCGCTCTTCGGCTTGGCCGACCTCGCCTACCCCTACAACGGCGACCAGGCGCTGTTCGCGCTCGGAGCGCAGAAGATGTTCCACGGGGCAGCCCTCTACCGCGATTTCTGGGATCTCAAGCAGCCGGCAATCTACCTGTTTTACCTGAGCGGCGGAGCGCTCTTCGGCTTCGGTGAGATCGGGCTGCACCTCTTCGAGCTCGGCTACTGGCTGCTCTTCGGCGCGCTCCTTGCGGTCGCGCTGCGCGGCGCGTTCCGCGACGTGCGCTTGGCAAGCGCCGTGCCATTCTTGGTCGTGGCCGGCTACTACGCCGGCAACGGACCGCCGCAGCTCACCCAAGTCGAGGCGCTCGCCGGCTTCCCACTGTTCGTTTTCACCGCGGCCGCGGTGGCCATTAGACGGGGGCGCGAACCGCGCCGTACTCTTTACGCGGTGGCGGGCTTGGCGGCCGGCGTGACGCTGCTCTGGAAGCTGCTCTTCATCGGCATCATCGCGGCTATCGTGCTGGCGCTGGCCTTTCACGCCAAGGCGCGCGCGACGCAAAGGCCGCCGCACGACGCCGCCGCGTGCGCCGCGGCCGCGCTCGCCGGGTTCACCGCGCCGTTGCTTGCGTTCGCCGCCTATACGCTGGCCAACCATGAGGGGGCGCTCGTACTGGAGACGTTTTTCGTGATCCCGGCCAAAATCGCAGCGACGATTCCGGCCGGATCGCCCGAGCGGCTGCTGTGGTCGGCGCGCTGGTTCGAACACATGTATTTGGCGCTCATCGTCCTCGGAGCACTCGGCTTGGCGCGCTCGCCAGGCGACCGCGGCGGCGCCTGGCGAACGGCTCTGGGCGCATGGATCGCCGGCGCGGCGTTCGTGATTGCCGCTCAGCGCCAGTCGTGGTGGGACTACCACTTCGATCTGTTTCTGGTTCCGCTCGGGATTCTGGGCGCTTTCGGAATCGACGCGCTGCTGCAGGGCGTCACCGTACCAGCCCGCCCGAGCCGTCTAGCCGCCGGCCTCCTGATCGCGCTCGCCGTCCTGTTCCTGGCCGCTCGGCCCCTGGCGAGCGCCGGTCGCAACCTCGGTCTCTTGGAGCGAAACGGCTTTGCACGCGAGCCGGCCCAGCGGCTGCGCTACCAGTATGCCGCAAGCGAACAGTCGGCCGAAGGCATCGATGCCGCCGCCTATCTCAATGCTCCCGGTCGAATGGCGGGCGAAATCTACGTGGCCGGCGATCCGACGGTCTACATTTACAGCGGTCGCCAGCAGGCCGTCGCGCTCAACGGCTGGAGCCTCGAGTTTTTCGTCGGCGACCAGTGGCACGAGCTGTACCGGGAGCTGGCTGCAGCCGCGCCGCCGTACGTCTTCGTGGGTGAGGTCTATCGCACGCTTCTTCCGGAAAAGTCGCCCGAGATTGCGCGCTTGCTCGCGACGCGTTATCGCATCGGCTGGCGCGAGCACCTCGGAGCGTGGTACGCCGCCGTTCACCCAGCGCTAGCCACACAGCCGCGCCGGGTCGCGATCAGCGTGCGACCGGCGAGCTGACGCGATAGAGCGTACCGGCATGATCGTACCGGACATCTTCGCCAAGCGCGCGGGCCGCGTGCCGTTCGGCCCCTCGGATGACGCGCCGTTCCTCGGCATCGTCGTAGCGTGCGTCGAGCGTCGCGCTGCCTCGGTTTCGTAGCCGGTAAGCGGCGGTTGCATGGTCGAGCTCGTGCCCGAGCCCAAGGGCCGGCGACTGCCGGCCGCCTTCGCTCGTGGCCAGGGCACTGTGCGGATCCCAATGGACGGTCCGCGTGTTCGGATCGTATGAATCGTCGCCGTGCGAATTGATGCGAACGTGAACCGGACGCGAAGCGTGCTCGGCTTTGTCGATGACGCCGCGCATCACCGAGTCGCCGCTGAGGTAGGAAGTCGCTTGAGCGAAAACCCCGGCGGATCGGGCCGGTACGTCGAGGGTTCCAAAGCGAACCAGGTTCCCGCGAAAGTGGTGCCAGGAAACGAGCGAAGCGCTCGCGCCCTTCGGCGCGGACACGGCCAGCATCCCAAACCTCCCGTGATGAGTTCGTCTGAGTCCTCATCGCGACGAAGGTTCGGATCGTCAAGGTGTGCGGTTACCCACATGTTGCTCACTGGGTGTGGGCAACATTTTGCCACGGCGCGTGGCAAAGCCGCGCTGCGGCGCTAGCGGGATGCTCCCAGCTCTTCCAGAGCGCCATCGAGCGAGGTAAAGGCTTCTTCAAGTTCTTGCCCGGTCACGACCAAGGGCGGCGCGATGCAAACCACGTTGAAGCGGCCGAAAACGTAGACCCCACGCCGTCGCAGGCTGCGCAAGAAGCCGCCCATGACCTCGGCTCCGTCGCCCCGCGAGAAACCGAGGGGCGCGCGCGAGGCGCGGTCCTCGACGAGCTCAACGCCAAAGAACGCGCCGATGCCGCGCACCTCGCCGATGGATGCATGGCGCGACGCGAGCCTCTGGAGGCCCGTCCGCAGGTGGGTTTCCATCGAGCGGGCCCGCTCGAAAAGCCCCTCTTCGCGATAAGCCTCAAGTGCCGCGACGCCGGCCGCGGCGGCCAGCGGGTGTCCGGAATAGGTGTGGCCTTGATCGAATGGCCGCCGGTCAAAGTAGCTCGCGAGCGATTCGCGGACGAGCGCCCCGCCCATCGGCACGTAAGCCGAGGTGACCCCTTTGGCGAAGGTGATGAGGTCCGGCACAACCCCGAAGCGCTCTCCCGCGAACGCGGCGCCCGTGCGCCCGAAGCCCGTCATCACCTCGTCGAAGATCAGCAGGATGCCGAAGCGGTCGCAGTGCGCCCGCACCCCGGCTAGGTAACCTTCGGGATACACGATGACCCCGTTCGAACCGACGATCGGCTCGAGCACGAGCGCCGCGATGTTCCGCGGATTCTCGGCGGAGATGACCTCTTCGAGGTGGGCCAGCGCCCGAGCCGACTCGCCCGCTGCGTCGAGGGACCCGAACGGGCTACGGTACGGGTACGGCGCGAAAAAGTGAACGACGCCGGGAACGCCAGGTTCGTTCGCCCAGCGCCGCATCTCGCCGGTGAGGGTCGCCGCACCGAGCGTCGAGCCGTGGAACGAACGGTAGGCGGCTAGCACCTTGAAGCGGCCGGTGACGGCACGCGCGAGCTTGACCGCGTCCTCATTCGCCTCGGCGCCGCCCGCCGTGAACAGGGCGCGCGCGCCTTCCGGCCACGGCCCGAGCGCTGCCAGACGCTCGCCGAGCTCGGCGCGCACGTCGCTGAAGAGCCCCGGAGCAACGTAGCAAATGCGCTGCGCTTGGTTCGCAATCGCCGCGACCATGCGCGGATGGGCGTGCCCGAGGTTAGCCGCGACCAGACCTGACGACAGATCGAGGTAGCCTTGGCCGTCGGCATCGTAGATGCGAGAACCCTCGCCTCGGACGATGACCGGCACATCGTGCGCGGCTTGCCCCGCACTCCACGGCGTCAGCACGTAACGCCGGTGCTTGGTTTTCCAGTCGACGGTCGTCGTATGAAGCATGCTCCATCCCTTGGTCGCCGAGCGCGGCCCGGCGCGTTGCAGGTGCGGGCCGAGGCCTTCGCTGCCCGCGAGCAAGCTTCTTTGCAAGCCGAAAAGCCGAAGGGCTCGCATCGCTGCGAGCCCCTTTGCTTCGAAGTCATTCGAACGCGTACGTTGCGTTCGAACTACATCATGTCGTAGCCGCCGCCACCCATGCCGTTCATGCCGCCGCCCGAATGCCCGTCTTTCTTGGGCTCCGGTTTGTCGGCGATGAGCGTTTCGGTGGTGAGGATCAACGAACCGATCGATGCGGCGTTTTGCAGTGCCGAACGCGTGACCTTGAACGGCTCGACGATGCCCGCAGCGAGCATGTTGACGAGCTTGCCGGTCATCGCATCGAAGCCTTCGCCCGGCTGGGCGGACTTGACGCGCTGCACTTCGACCGATCCCTCGTATCCCGCGTTCTCGGCGATCTGACGGAGCGGTTCCTCGAGCGCGCGCCGGATGATGTCCCACCCGATACGCTCGTCGTGTTGCCCGTGCTCCTTGAGGCTATGCTCTTGTTTCTCGAGTTCCTTGAGAGCGTGCACGAGCGAGCTGCCGCCGCCGGGGATCATGCCCTCTTGAACGGCCGCGCGGGTCGCCGAGAGTGCATCCTCGATGCGGTGCTTCTTCTCTTTGAGTTCGGTCTCAGTGGCCGCGCCGACTTGAATGACCGCGACGCCGCCGGAGAGCTTTGCGAGGCGCTCCTGCAACTTCTCGCGATCGAAATCGCTGTCGGTCTCCTCGATCTGCCGCTTGATCATCTCGATGCGGCCCTTGATCGCTTCCGGCTTGCCTTTGCCGTCGACGATCGTCGTCTCTTCCTTGGTGACCTTAACGGTCTTGGCCTGACCCAGCAGTTCGGGCGTAACCTTGTCGAGCTTCAGACCGAGCTCTTCGCTGATGACGGTCGCGCCCGTGAGGGTCGCAATGTCCTTGAGCATCTCTTTGCGGCGGTCGCCGAAGCCCGGCGCCTTGACCGCAACGGTCGTGAACGTGCCGCGCAGTTTGTTGACCACCAGCGTCGCGAGCGCTTCGCCCTCGACGTCTTCAGCGATCAGCAGCAGCGGCTTCTGCATCTGCACGATTTTCTCGAGCAGCGGCAGGATGTCGGCAATCGCCGAGATCTTACGCTCGGTGACCAGGATGTAGGGATCGGTGAGCGTGGCTTCCATGCGCTCGGAATCGGTCACCATGTACGGCGAGATGTAGCCCTTGTCGAACTGCATGCCGTCTTTGGTCTCGACCTCGGTCTTGGTCGTCTTGGATTCCTCGACGGTGATGACCCCGTCTTTGCCGACGGCTTGCATCGCCTGCGAAATCAGGTCGCCGATGCCGGCGTCGTTGGCCGAAATCGAGGCAACCTGGGCGATCCGCTCGGGAGTGTCGACTTTCTCGACCATCTTTTCCATCTCGCGGACCGTCAATTCGACGGCCTGCTCGATGCCGCGCTTGATCAAAAGCGGGTTCGAGCCCGCCGTAACGTTGCGCAGCCCTTCGCGAATGATCGCTTGTGCAAGCACGGTGGCGGTCGTCGTGCCGTCGCCCGCGATATCGTTGGTCTTGGACGCTACTTCTTTGACGAGTTGCGCGCCCATGTTCTCGAAATTGTTGGAAAGCTCGATCTCTTTGGCGATGGTGACGCCGTCGTTGGTGATCGTGGGCGATCCGAACTTCTTGTCGAGAACGACGTTGCGGCCTTTCGGCCCGAGGGTGACTCTCACGGCGTCGGCAAGGATGTTCGCGCCGCGCTCGAGGGCGCGACGCGCGACCTCATCAAAAACGAGTTCTTTAGCTGCCATGTCTTACCTAACTCCTGCGGGGACGCGCTCGTCGGTAAAGACCGCCAAAACGTCCTTCTCTGAAATGATCAAGTACTCGGTGCCTTCGAGTTTAATCTCGCTACCCGAGTACTTGGAATAAATGATACGGTCGCCGACTTTCACGTCCATCGGATGCTTGTTGCCGTTGTCGAGCGTGCGGCCGGAACCGACTGCCAAGACTTTCCCCTCTTGGGGTTTTTCCTTGGCGGTATCCGGCAGAAAAACTCCGCCGGCACTCTTGTCCGCCTGTTCGACGTGTTCGACGACCAGACGATCGCCCAAGGGCCTCAAATTCACGAAATGACCTCCACGGTGTGTAACAATGTGCGTTGGCACTCCTGGCAGCTCTCTGCCAGCAACGAAAATATTAGCAGACTCGACCTGAGAGTGCAAGGGCTAAAGCCGGGCTACGGCGCCTAGGGGATCAGTCGGCGGCGGCTTGGGCTTGGCGCTCCCGGAAGCGCTTGACCTTGTTGCGGTTTCCGCAGGTCTCGGCGCTGCACCAACGGGAGCAGCCGTTTTTCGAGTGGTCGTAATACGCCCACAAACAGCCTTCGTCGGCACACGCCTTGAGGCGCGACCACGAACCGTCGAGCTGGCCGTCGTGAACGGCGGCAAGGATCGAGCCGAGGGCGCCGTCGATGCCATCGGCCGCCGCGATCAGCTCGCTCCGGCCGGACTTGTCGAAGGTCAGTCCCAGGCGAGCCCGGCGGGCCGTCTCCTGCAGCACCGCATCGTCGGACGCGAGCAAGAGCCCGTTGTTGCGGGCCGCTAACCCCCGGATCGCCTCGCGGACGGCTGCTGCCGAGCGGACGTCCTCCGCTCCGAGCCGCACCCTGCGGTCGATGAGGCGGTACTCGCGCAGCCAAGCCTGCAGCCCCTCGGGGGTCGCGATCTCATCGGTGCTTCTCTCGAGGTCGCGCGTATTGAGGAAGCGGCGGACCAGCTCCACGCGCCCGGGCGCCGGCGGCCGAACCAGCTCCAGTTGGCTCGGCAGCAAGGTCAGCGGGCTCTTCTTCACGCTCTTCATTGTAACACCAGTAAAACTTCTTGACAAGTTACTGTAACAAGCATATAATCTTTGCAGGTTACAGTGTTTGGTAGTTACAGAGCGCGACCCCGCCACGAAAGGACGAAATGGAGATGTACGAAGACAGCATGGCTCGGGAAGCTCGCCAGCGGATCGAAACGATCCTGCACGAGGCACAGTCCACGCAGCTCGCGGTAGAAGCCGCGGAAGGCGCCGAGTGCAACGTACCGCTCGCGGGCGCCCGGCGCGAGGTCGCTCGGCTTCTGATTAGGATCGCCCGGGCCGTCGAGCCGGCACCCTCGGCGCGGGAAGGCTACGCGCCGCGGGCGAGTGACGTGGCATGATGGAGCAGCACGTGACGACGATCAAACCGAGCTCGATCGAGAACCTCCCGGCGCGGCGGCCGACGATTCCCGCGTTCCCCGCGCGCCTGCGCGACTTTGAGGGTTGGGGGCCGAGACTACGCTACTAGCGGCCGCTCGAGCCGCGAGCGCCTCGCTCAGGGGCGTGCGAGCAACCCAACGAAAGGCCCGATCGGCAAAGCCGTATCGGGCCTCTTTCTTAGCGGGCGTACTTGCCGCGCAGCGGGTCGATCACGTAGTGCGCGAAGGCCGCCAGCGGAAGGCTCGGGTCGACGAACCCCGAGATATTGAAGACGGCGTACGCGAGCAGAAACGTCGTCGAGAACATCGAAAACGTGCGCAGCGCGGTGCCCTGCTCTTGCGTGAAGTACGGCACGATGAGACCGACCATCAAGAGCGCGAGCAGGATGAAGAAGAGCGGCCTCTGCAGCTGATCGTCCCAAAGGGGGCCGTGCGGCAGTTGGCTGATCCGCAGCGCGAGCGAATAGCCAAAGGCCGCGACGACGTAACTGACGATCGCGAGCGTCAGGGTACGCGTGCCGTCGTAGAGCAGCGACGTCCGCATATCGGTCAGGAGGGCTGCGCGCGGCCGAGGCGTTTGCCAGGTCTTGGGCACCTTGGAGTTATCGGCCGGGGTGGGGCGGAACTTTCGACGGTATGCAGCGACCTGCGCCCGGGCTAACGGCGGCGTTCGTACCGGGGCTCATAGCCGGCCTGCTGGGCGGCGTTCTCATCGACGTGTATCTGATCCTGACGGTCGTCGTGGTACGGCACGCCATCGACCTGACGACCTTCTTTCAGGTGGTCGCTTCGGGGTTACTCGGTGAAGCCGCGTTCACCGATCCGGCGTCCGTCTGGGTGGGCGTTGCAATCCACCTCGTGGTCAGCCTCGCTTGGGGTGTCGGCTACGCGTACGTCGCGGCCGGCGCACCTCAGGTACTGGCACGCCCGCTCGCCTCCGGAATCGTCTTCGGGCTCATCGTCTACGTCGCCATGGGCGCCTTGGCCGGAGCCGCCGGCGCCTTCCGCGCCTTGACGCCGCTCGCGCTGCTCAATGCGGCGGTCGCCCACACCCTGTTCTTCGGCATTCCAATCGCTTTCTACGTGTCGCGACGCTTGCGCCCCGCGTGATCGCGGAGCTCGAGATCGATCTCGGCGCGATCCGCGCCAACGTGCGACGCCTGGCGGAGCTGGTTCGCCCCGCCCGCTTCGCTGCCGTCGTAAAAGCGAATGCCTACGGTCATGGGCTCGAGCCGGTCGCCCAGGCGATCGGACCCGAGGTCGACGCCATGTGCGTCTACCGCACGGACGAAGCGACGGCGCTACGGGGCGCGGGGATCACGTGCCCGATCCTGATCCTGGGCCCGATCGAGCCGTGCGACCTCGCGTTCGCCCACCAGGCGCGCGCCGCAATGACGATGTGGAGCCGTAATGGTTTCCGGCGCGACGCCGCAGCGGTTGCGCGCCGCGGCGGCCGGCGTTTCGACGTGCATGCGAAAATCGATACCGGCGTCACGCGCCTCGGCCTAGAGCCGGACGGCGCCGCCGAGGCGATCGCGGCTTACCTTTCCGATCCCGACTTCGACCTGCGCGGGGTCTATACGCACCTGGCTGCGGCCGAAGAGTTGGAGTCTGAATTCACGCTCGCTCAACTCGCCACGTTTCGCCGTGCGCTCGCCCCGCTCGACGGAGTTTTGCGCGAGCGCCGCGTCGCCCGGCATGCGGCCGCGTCGGCCGCCGCGATTCTGTTTCCGGCGCTGCGGCTCGACCTCGTGCGCGCGGGGATCGCAACGTACGGCATCTGGCCCTCACCCCAGACGCGCGCAGCGGCAAGCGAGGCGATCGAGCTCGAGCCCGCGCTGACGTGGCGCACGAATCTCGTCGTCGTGCGTGAGGTCGAAGCGGGCCGCTCGATCGGGTACGGGTGCACGTTTCACACCGCCCGCCGCTCACGCATCGGCGTCCTCCCGATCGGATATGCCGAAGGGATTCCACGCTCGGCCGGCGGCCGCGCCGAGGTCTTAATCGCGGGAAAGCGGGCGCCGATCGTCGGGCGCATCTGCATGAACATGGCGTTCGTCGACGTGACCGACGTGCCGTTAGCGCACGCAGGCAGCAGCGTTACGCTGATCGGCGCCGACGGTGACGAGCGCATCGACGCGAACGACTTGGGCGAGCACGCGGACACGATCGGCTACGAAATCGTCGCCCGCCTACCCGCCGAGATTCCGCGCCGCTATCTGGCGCGCGAAGCGGCAATCGTCGCGCGCACGAGCTAAGAGCCTGCAACCGGCCGCAAAGCGATTCGGTCACGCAAACGCTGCAAGCGCCTCTGCGAGATCGATCGTTCCCGCATAGAGCGCGCGGCCGACGATCGCGGCGTCGACATTGAGGGGCGTTCCCTCGAGGAGCGCGCGCAGATCGTCGAGCCCGTTCGCGCCGCCGCTCGCGGTGATGCGCAGCGGCGCCAGCCCCGCGACCGCAGCGAGCGCGGCGACGTCGTAACCCGTTCCGGCTCCGTCGCGGCTGATCTCGGTGTAGACGATGCGCTCGACGCCCCACGTCGCCAGCTCGCGCACGAACGCATCGCGGCGCAGGCCCGTCTCGACTTGCCAGCCGCGGTAAGCGACCACGTCGCCGCGCGCGTCGACGCCGCCGATGATGCGCTCGCCGTAGGTCGCGATCAAGGCGCGTGCCAGCGTCGGATTCTCGACCAGCATCGTGCTGAGGACGATCCACTGCGCCCCCGCTGCGAAACGTCCGCGCGCATCGGGTTCGCTGCGGATGCCGCCGCCCGTCTGTACCGGAACGTCGACCGCAGCACAGATTGCGCGCAGGGCCTCGATGTTCTCACCCGTTCCGAACGCGCCGTCCAAGTCGACGACGTGCAGGCGCCGCGCTCCGGCCGCAACGAACGCTTGGGCGCGCGCGACCGGGTCGTCGTCGTAACGCGTCTCGCGCGAGGGATCCCCGTGCAGTAACCGCACGCAAGCCCCGCCGCGCAGATCGATGGCGGGCACGATCTCGAGGCGCCGCGTCACGAGCGAGCGAGCGCGAGAAAATTGTCGAGCAGGCGCGCGCCGGTCGTCTGGCTTTTCTCGGGATGAAACTGCGTCGCGACCACGTTGTCGCGCGCAACGATTGCGGCAAAGCGCTCGCCATGCGTCGTCGCCGCCAGCGTTTCGGCGCCGACCGCGGCCCGATAGCTGTGCAAGAAATAGGCGTATGCTTGCGCCACGATGCCGCGCAAAAATGGATGCGATCGGAGCGGTTCGAGCTGGTTCCATCCCATATGCGGCACGCGCGGCGCGTGCTCGAAGCGCGCAACCGTGCCGGCGAACACGCCCAGACCGCGGTGCTCGCCATGCTCGAGGCTGCGCTCGTAGAGAAGCTGCATCCCGACGCAGATGCCCAGAAACGGCCGGCCGCGCGCGATCGTCTCGCGCACCGCTTCGTCGAGGCCGCGCTCGGCGAGCGCCTGCATTGTCGCACCGAACGCTCCGTCGCCGGGAAGAATGGCCGCCTCGGCGCGCACGACTTCATCCGGATCCCCGGTGACGGCGAAGGCTGCTCCGCGGCGCTCGAGCGCCCCGACCAGCGACCCGAGATTGCCCCCGCCGAAATCGACGACCGCTATCACCCCGCTACGCGAGCAAACCTTTTGTGGACGGAACGTTCTCGTCGCCGCTCAGGGCGATCGCCTGCGCGAGCGCGCGCGCAAACGCTTTGAAGGCGGCTTCGCAGAGATGGTGCGAATTGCTTCCGGCCAGCTGAATGAGGTGCAGGTTGAAGCGCCCGTTCTCGCTGACGCTGCGGAAGAAGTGCGGGATCAACTCCGTCTTCAGGTCGCCCAGGTTTTCCGCACCGAAGCTCAGCGTGCAGTTGAGATACGCTCGCCCCGAAAGGTCGACGCTTGCCAGCACGAGCGCGTCGTCGAGCGGAACGGCGATCGACCCGAAACGCGCGATCCCGCGTTTCTCGCCGAGCGCCCGGGCGAGCCCCGTGCCGAGCGCAATCCCGACGTCCTCGACCACATGATGATGATCCATTCCGTCGCCCGTTGCGCGGACGTTCAATCCGATGCCGCCGTGTTTGGAGAAAGCCTCGAGCATATGGTTGAGAAACGCGACGTCGGTAGCAATGTGCGCCGGACCACCCTCGAGGTCGAGCTCGAGCGCGATATTCGTCTCCTTGGTCGCGCGCGTCACTTCCGCGCGGCGGCGGGCCGCCGGAACGCTCAGCTTGCCGCCTCGGACGCGGGCGAGGCGCCATTGGGAAGACCCGACCGGCCGGCGTCTCGGCGCCCACGCTGGTCGAGCGGCACCCACGGCAGTCGCGCTTGGCCCGTGTAGCTGGCCTGCGGCCGGATCAACCGGTTGTCGGCGAGCTGCTCGAGAATGTGCGCCGTCCAGCCGGCCATTCGACCGCACGCGAACATGCAGGTGAATTCGTCCGCCGGTATGCCTAAACTGTAGAGCGTCGGCGCCGTATAGAACTCGACGTTGGCATGGATCTGCCGCCCCGGCTTGTGCTCGCGCAACACGTTGTCGGCGGCAGCTTCGAGCGCGCGAGCAATCGCGTACCATTTGGGGTCGCTCGCGTCACCGAGCTCTTGGGCCATGCGCTCTAAGTGGAACGCCCGCGGGTCGCGCACTTTATATTCGCGATGACCCATGCCCATGACGCGCTCGCCGCGCGCTAAGAGTTCCCGAACGTAGCCTTCGGCGCGCTCCGGTTGGTCGATCTCGAGAATCATTTGCATGACCTTGCCCGGCGCGCCGCCGTGCAGGTCGCCTTCGAGCGTCGCGATGGCCGACGTCGCGCCCGCGAAGATGTCGGCGCGCGTCGATGCCGTCACGCGGGCAGCGAAGGTGGACGCGTTGTACGAGTGATCGGCCAGCAGGATCAAGTACGTGTCGAGGGCGCGCTCGGCTTCGGGGCTCGGGGGTTTCCCCGTGCGCATGTAGAGAAAGTTTGCGGCAGTGGAAAGATTCGGCAGCGGGTCGATCGGTGTCAGACCGCGTCGAATGCGATCCCAAGCGGCGACGATCGACGGGGTCCGCGCAATGAGCGCAATCGCGGCACGCGGATTCGAGGGATGGGCTCCGTCCTCCATGACCGGCGTGAACAGTGCGAGGCCGGAAACCATCGTGCGCAAGACATCCATCGGCCAGGCGTTCTTCGGGGTGGCCTGCATCCAGTCGATCAGCGCTTGCGGCAGCCTGCGGTTGGCGGCCAGCCGCACGCTGATGTCCTCGAGCTGGTAGCGGTTGGGTAACTCGCCGAAGAGCAGCAGATAGCAGACTTCTTCGAAGCTCGCATTGGGCGCGAGGTCGTTGAGATCGTATCCTCGATAGGTGAGCCGGCCCTCGAGGCCTTCGACGTTGCTCAGTCCGGTGGCGCCGACGATGACGCCTTCGAGGCCGCGGTCCACGACCGTTGACGGTGACATGCGGCCTTGAGTTCGTGGCGCCGGCACCTTTCTCTTGTATACGCCGTTTAAGCGACGAAAAAGGCGCCCGGCCGCCGTTCGCGGCGCATGCGGTCGAGCGTCAGCACGGCGCGTGCATGCGTTCCCCGTTCGGCCCGGCGGTCCGCGTTGAATTCCACGCAAAGCGAATTGACGATGAACAGGCCGCGGCCCGTTTCGCTCAGCACGTCGCTCGGCAGATGGGCCGCACGCGTGAAGCCCGGCCCACGGTCGAGGACCGAAAGGACTGGAAGCGGGCCACGCAGGTCGAGCGCGACGTCGACCGGGCCGTGCGCGTGCCGTACAACATTAGCGATCAACTCGCTAAAGACGAGTTCGGCGTCGCGCACTTCATCGTCGCTCGCCCCGATTGCGCGCAAACGCACGGTCAGTCCGCGACGTAACTCACGAGCTGCGGCAGCGTCGTCGGAGTGGAGCGACCAACTGCAGACGCCTTCGTCGCCACCGCGCCCGCGCGGCAGGACGAACAGCGTGAGGATCGCGACGTCGTCGTGTTCGGCCTCGCCCAAAACGGCTTCTTTGAGCGCGGCCGCGACGTTATCGGAGGCGCGCACTTCCTCGCTTTCGAGCGCCGCTTTCAAACGGCGTTCGCCCTCGACGATGTCGTGACTGCCCTCGATCAGCCCGTCGGTGAAGAGTACCAGCAGGGAGCCAGGCCCGACGTACGTCTCGCCCGCGTCGGACGTCGACTTCTCGCGGTACCCGAGCGGCAAGCCGTTCGCGCGAAGCTCCTCGAGCGACCCGTCGGGGCGGCACACGATCGCCGGCGGATGCCCGGCCGAAGCGAACGCGAAGCTGAACGTGATCGGATCGAGGACGCCGACGAACGCCGTCACCATGCGCTCGAGGCCGTCGATGCGCAGGATCCGATCGGCAGCTTCGAGCAAGGCCAGCGGTTCGGGATGAATTTGGGCCGCGCCGCGAATCGCTTGGCGCACTTCGCCCATCGTCGCCGCCGCGCTGACGCCGCCGCCCGATACGTCGCCGACCGAGACGACGATTCGTCCGTCGACGAGGCGCATTGCGTCGTACCAGTCTCCCGCACCGATCGCCTCGCTCCGGCCGGCTGAATAGAGCGCAGAGAAGCGAAAGCCTGCGATCTGCGGAATGACGGCCGGCAACGCTGCCGCCTGCACGGCCTGGGCGTCGGCCCGCGCCGACAGACGGCCCTCAGATGTCGACGAGCTCACGCCCGCGATCCAAAGCCGCGCCGACGAGCCGCTCGATCAAGGCGTCGTACTGAATGCCGGCCGACGCGCACTCCTCGGGGAGCAAGCTGGTCGAGGTGAGACCGGGCAGGGCATTGATCTCCAAAATGTACGGCCGCCCTTCCTTGGTAACGATGAAATCCGTGCGCGAATAATCGCGCAATCCGAGCAGCCGGTGCGTCGAGAGGGCCAGTACCTGCAGGCGATGCCCGAGATCGGCGTCGATGCGCGCCGGCACGTGGTGGTAGCTTGCGCCCGCTTCGTACTTTGCTTCGTAGTCGTAAAAGTCGCGCGCGTTGGGGACGATCTCGATGACCGGCAGCGCCTCTTCGAACAGCACGCCGCACGAAAACTCGCGACCGTTCACGTACTCCTCGGCAAGCACCGTCGAGCGCCGTTCCGAGATCGCAATCATCGTCTTCGACCATTCCTCGTGCGTGCGCACGATCGAGACGTCCGCACTCGAGCCTTCGTTGCGCGGCTTTACCACCAGCGGCAGGTTCAACGAACCGGGCAAAAGCGGAAGCGTTCCGCCCTCGAAATCGAACGTGTCCCACGACGGGGTCGGTAAGCCTTCAGCCGAGAGCAGCTTCTTGGTGAGATGCTTGTCCATCGCTAGCGCGCAGCCGCGCACGTCGCTGCCGGTATAGGGGACGCGCAGCCATTCCAGCACGCCCTGGATCGTGCCGTCCTCGCCTCCCGGACCGTGCAGCGCGTTGAAGACGACGTCGGGTGCGAGTTCGCGAATCGCGTCGACAAAGCGCTCGTCGAAGTCGACCGACTGGGGCTCGTAGCCGAGCCGGTCGAGCGCCTTCATCACGCCGTTGCCGCTTGCAATGGAAACCTCGCGTTCGGCGCCGAGCCCTCCCATGACGACGACGATCCGTTCACGCCGGCGATTCACGAAATACTCCTGCCATGTGCACTTCGAGTTCGAGTTCGACGCCGAAGCGCTCCACCACCGCGCGCCGAACGCGCGCGAGCAGAGCGGCGACGTCGCGCGCGCGCGCCCCGTCGCGATTGACGATGAAGTTGGCGTGCAGCGCCGACACCTCGGCCCCGCCTTCGCGCCAGCCCTTCGCTCCCGCCGCTTCGATCAAGCGGCCGGCTTTATCGCCCGGCGGATTGCGAAAGCACGAACCGGCATTGGGCAGCTGCAGCGGCTGCGTGTTCTTGCGTCGCACCAAGCGCGCGCGCATCTCCTCGCGCACTCGACGCGCATCCCCTTTGGGGAAGGCGAGCGTAACCCGCGCAACGACGACGTCCCGCGCAAGGGTCGTATGACGGTAGAAATACTGGGGCGTCACGGGGTGTGGTTCGGGCTTCGTCGGAGCCTGCACCCAAACATCGCGGACGAACTCACCGATTTCCCGGTCGGTGCCGGCGTTCATCCGCAGGGCGCCTCCCGCGCTGCCGGGGATGCCGGCGAGCGAACCGATTCCGACCGCACCGTTGGATGCAGCCTGCGCGGTCAAGGCCGGCATGGAGGCCGAGGCGCCGGCCCTGACCACGACCAGGTCGTCTTCGAGCTCGACCTCGATCCGCGCGAATTCGCCGGAAAGGCGAAACACGAGCCCGCGAATGCCGCCGTCGCCGATCAGCAGATTGGATCCGCTGCCGAGCACGAACCACGGCAGGCGCCGCCGGAAAACAAAGCGGAGCGCGGCGGCCAGTTCGTCCGTTGTGGCCACGTCGGCGAAGGCGTCGGCCGGACCGCCGATACGCCACGACGTATGGGAAGCGAGCGGCTCGTCGAACCGAACCCGATCGCCGAGCAGGTCGCGCAGAACGGTTTGGTCGCGCGCGAGCAGCAGTGACGGCTCGCTCACGTCGCCTTCCCGTTCGCGAAGGCGGTCAGTTCGCGGCCCAGGACCGCGGCCGCATCGGTGATCGAGCCCGCTCCTAGCAAGAGCACGAGCGCGCCCTCGGGCGCGCGCTCGAGAAGGTACGCGGGCAATGCGTCGACGTTCGGGACGTAGCTCACCCGTCCGCCAAGCGCCCGCAATGGTTCGCCGATGGAGGCCGCGTTCACGCCGGCGATCGGCGCCTCCGAAGCGGCGTATACGTCGGTGAGCACGACCGCATCGGCGCCGCTCAGCGCGCGCGCGAAGTCGCCCGCCAGATATTGCGTGCGGCTGTAGCGATGCGGCTGGAAGGCGACCACGATCGGTCCGGCGTGATCGCGGCGCGCCGCAGCGATCGTTGCGGCGACCGCGGTCGGATGGTGTGCGTAATCGTCGACCACCGTCATGCGCGGCGACCGGGCGACGACTTCGAAACGGCGCCGGACGCCTTGAAAGGCTGCCAGCGCCCGGGCGATGGTGCTGAAATCGAGTCCGAGCTCTAGCCCGATTCCAATCGCGGGCAAAGCGTTCTGCACGTTGATCGCGCCGGGGCACGCGGTCGTAATTTCCCCGAGCGGCAGGCCGTCGCGCTCGACGACGAAGCGCACGCCGAAATTCGCATAGCGAGCGTCGCGCGCTCGCAATGCGGCGCGCTCGAAACCGAAGGTCAGCGTTGCGGCCGAGCGCGGCTGTGCGGCGATTCCGGCGGCGCGCGGTTCGTCGATGCCGACCAGCGCTAAGCCGTGCGCGGGAAGGGCAGCGAGAAACGTCTCGAAAGCGCCGATGAGGCGCGCCAAATCAGCGTCGGAGGCGACGTGGTCGTTCTCGACGTTGGTTACGACCGCGATCTCCGGCCGCAAATCGAGAAACGAGAGGTCGGACTCGTCGCTTTCGCAGACGAGCCAGGCGCCCGCACCGTCGCGCGCGTTACGCCCGGTGTCGTGGCGCTCGCCGCCCACGATGACGGTCGGATCGAGGCCGCCGAACTCGAGAACGTGCGCGATCATCGCGGTGGTCGTCGTCTTGCCGTGCGTGCCGGCGACCGCGATGCCGCGCCGCTCGGACATCAAATGCGCGAGCAGACGGCCGCGCGAAACGATAGCAAGGCCGCGCTCATGCGCGGCGACGAGCTCCGGATTGCTTGCGTCGATCGCCGAGCTGACCACCACGGTTCGAGCCGCGCCCACATTGTCCGGACGGTGGCCGATGGCAATCGTCGCGCCCTCTTCGCTCAACTGCTGCGTCAGCCACGTGAGCCGGTCTGACGATCCGGAAACGTGGTGGCCGCGCTCGAGCAAGATGCGCGCAAGCGCCGACATGCCGATTCCGCTGATGCCGATGAAATGGACCGTGGACGAGAGCCTCACGGTTGGGCCGTGTTCGCAGGCGACCAGCGCTTCACCCGCGCTCGAATCACCGCGCGCGGGTCCCCTTGCGCTAGCTTGTGCGCGGCCCGGCGCATCGCCGCGATCGCTTCCGGTGCGAGCGCTTCGTGCAGCTCGCGGGCGAGGCGCTCGCCCGACAATTCCTCGTCGCGCAGCAAGCGGGCGGCGCCGAGTGCGACGTACGTCCGGGCGTTGTGCGTCTGATGATCGCCCGTGGCATGCGGGTACGGCACGAGGATCGCGGGCGTCGCGGTAGCCGCCAACTCGGCGAGCGTCGAGGCGCCCGCGCGAACGACCATCAGGTCGGCGGCCGCATAAGCCACGCGCGGATCTGCAAGATAGTTGATGACCCGCGCGTCGCCGCGCGCGACGGCGGGCTGCTCCCGCGCGGACATCGCTGCGAAGTCGCGCGAGCCGGTGAGGTGGAGAATCTGCCAGGGCGCGCCTCCCGCCTCGAGCAGCGATGCAACGGCCTCGTTGAGCGAATGCGCCCCCTGGCTGCCGCCGATGATCGCCACCGTCGTTCGTTGCGGTTCGAGGCCGAGCGTAAGCCGCGCGATGCGTGCATCGATCGGTTTGAGGAAGGCTGCGCGCACGGGCGTACCGGTGACGATCGTGCGACGGCCTTGTGCGCCTGCGACCTGCGGCAACGAGACCCACTTCTCGTCGACGAGCGGCTCCAGCAAGCGATTCGTGAGGCCGGCCGTTGCATTTGGCTCGAGCAAAACGATCTTGGCTCGCGAACGGTGCAGCAAGCGGGCCAGCCGCGCGGCAACCACGACCGGAAAGGTCACGTATCCGCCCGTCGCGATCACCGCGTCGGGCGCGAAGCGCTGCACGAGCGCAAACGCATCGCCGACGCCGCGCAGATTCTCAAACGCCGTTCGAACGAGCTCGAGCGACGGGCGCCGTTCCAGCGGAGCCGCGCGCACGAAAGCAATCGGGATTCCTGCCTTCGGCACGATCTCCGCCTCGAGACGGTCGCGCGTGCCGGCAAACAGCACCTCGAGCGGCGCGACGGCAGGCTCCTCTGCGAGCGCTTCGGCAATCGCAAGCGCCGGGTACACGTGTCCTCCCGTCCCGCCGCCGGTCAGCACGATCTTCACGGCTTGGCAGAACGATCTACACTTGGAGTTTCGCCGGGGCGCGGCGGCTATCGACGTTGGCGACGAGCGCCACGGCCACGAGCGACACGACGAGCGATGACCCGCCGAACGAAATGAAGGGAAGCGGAACGCCGGTCACCGGCCACGACGACGTGATGACCCCGAGGTTCACGAAGGCCTGGATGACGATCATCGCCAGACACCCGACCGTCAAGAAATAGCCGAAACGATCGGGCGCGCCGAGCGCAATGCGAACCGCGCGGAACGCGAACACCAGGAAAAGCACGACGATCGCCGCCAAGCCGACGAAGCCCAGCTCCTCGCCGATGATCGCTCCGATGAAATCGGTGTGCGCCTCCGGCAGCCAAAAGAACTTCTGGCGCGAGAACCCGATCCCGACGCCGGTCCATCCTCCGCTTCCCAGCGCCATCAACGACTGGACGATGTGAAATCCCTTGTCCTGCGGATCTTTCCAGGGGTCCATGAACGCCGTGATGCGTGCCAGCTTGTATGGATCGTGCCGAACGAGCACGATCGCCGGCGGCAGCGTAATCGCGGCAACCGCGAGCAAATGGGCGACGCGCGCGCCCGCCGCGAAAAGCATTGCGCCGGCGGTCAGCACGAGCAAGCTCGCCGTCCCTAGATCGGGTTCGCGATACACCAGCACCGCGACCAGCGCCGTCATCGCCGCGAGTGGAATCACGCCGTTCGAAAGCGAGCGAATGCGTTCGCCTTTGGCCGCGAGCGCCGAAGCCAAGTAAAACACCAGCGCCAGCTTGGCAAACTCCGAGGGCTCGAACGAAAGCGGGCCCGCGCCGAGCCAACGGCGAGCCCCGCCCGAGACGATGCCCACGTGCGGAATCAAGGCGGCTGCAAGCAGCACGACCGCGGCCACGAACCCAACCGGAGCGAGCTTGCGAAGCTTGCGGTAGTCGATGCGGTAGGCCACGAAGGAGAGCAGCAGCGCGACCGCAAGCCAGGCCAGCTGGCGCTTGAGAAAATACAGTGCGTCGTGGTGGATCGCGACCGCGGTCGCACTCGAAGCGCTCAAGACCATGATGAGGCCGATGCCGACCAACGTAGCGACGCTGGCCGCCAGCAGCGGATCGACGGCCGGACGCGGCGCGGTTTCAACCACGCGCGGCTGCCACGGTGGCGCGGACCGCTTCGGTAAACGCTTCGCCGCGCGCCTCGGCCGAAGCGAACATGTCGAACGACGCACAGCCCGGCGAAAGCAAGACGACGTCGCCCGAAACGGCCAGTCCCCGCGCGATCGTCACCGCGTCCTCCATTGAGTCCGCTCGGGCTGATTTCGACGGCTCGATGAATTGCGCGATCTCGTCGGCGGCCTCGCCCATCAGCACGACGGCCTTGGCACGATGCTTGATGGCGTCGCCCATCGCGCGGAAGTCCGTGCGCTTCGACTTGCCGCCGACGATCAACACGACCGGCCGATCGAACGATTCGAGGGCTGCGATCACTGAGCTCGGATTGGTCGATTTGGAATCGTCGACGAAGCTCACGCCGTTCTGCTCCGCCACGCCTTGCAGGCGGTGATCGAGCGGTTTGAACGAGCGTACCCCGGCGCGCAGGGCTTCGGGGTCGAGCCCAGCCGCCAGGCCGACCAAAACCGCTGCCAGGACGTTGGAGAGATTGTGCCTTCCGGGGAGCGCAACGTCTTCGACCGGCATGATGTCGACCGGTCGCGGATCGCCGGTCGGAGGCGCGAACACGATGCGTCCGCGCACGACGTACAGCGCGGTCATCCGCCGCGCCGCGAAACCATACCACAGCGCGCGCGCCGGAATGCGCTTCGACGGATCCCCTTCGGCCAGTTCGGCGACGATCGGATCGTCGAGGTTGCCCACGAACGTGTCGCCCGGACCCTGGTTTGCAAAGATGCGAAACTTCGCTTCCGCATATTCGTCCATCGAATGGTAACGATCGAGGTGGTCCGGCGTCACGTTGAGGAGCGCGGAGATGCGCGGCTTGAACGAGCGAATCGCTTCGAGCTGAAAGGACGATACTTCCGCGATCACCCAGTCGTCCGCCTCGGCGACGAACGTTTCGCCGATGAGCGCGTTCCCGATGTTGCCGCCCACTCGCGTCGTCTTGCCGGCACTGCGAAAGAGCGCGCCGATCAGCGCGGTCGTGGTCGTTTTTCCCTTGGTTCCGCTGACCGCCACGATCGGAGCGCGGCAGATGCGATAGGCCGCTTCGATCTCGCTATAGACCGGGATGCGCGCCGCCTGAATGCGCCGCACGAGTTCGTTGTTGAGCGGAATCCCGGGCGAGAGCACCGCGGTGCTCACGCTCGGCAGCAGTTCCGCCAGGCGCTGCGGCGGCACGAAGGGGACGCCCAGCCGCCCGATCTCGTCGATCGTGTCGGCGAGCGCCTCGGGCTCGCGCTCGTCGGTCGCAAACACCGTGGCGCCGCGAGCTCTGAGCACGGCGCAGCTGGCGCGGCCGCTGCGGCCGAGACCGATGACGAGCACGCGCTCGCGCGCGTCGAACGTTCCGCTTGGCCCGCTCATCGGGCGATTGCCGCCCCGACCAATGAGAGCAGCGCTGAGGCCGTCCAGAAGCGGCCGGTCACCTTCGTCTCCGGCCACCCGCCGAGTTCGAAGTGATGGTGCAAAGGACTCATCCGGAAGATGCGTTTCCCGGTGGTTTTGAAGCTGGCCACCTGCAAGATCACCGAGAGCGTTTCGGCCGCGAACACGCCGCCGATCAGCGGAAGCAACAGCAGATTTCCCGTGAGAATCGCGCTCCCGGCAAGCACGCCGCCGAGCGCAAGCGCTCCGGTATCGCCCATGATCACCTTTGCCGGATGGCGGTTGAACGCGAGAAAGCCAAGCGCGGCGCCCGCGGTCGCGAGGTCGATCGAGGCGACGCCCGGCAGCGCGGCACGCCAGCCGAGCCACGACAAGACGAGCAGCGGCGGCAGGACCGCTCCGGCCGCCAACCCGTCGAGGCCGTCCGTCAGGTTGACGGCGTGGGTCGTCGCAACGATCGCCAGCAGCGCAAGCGCATACCAGATCGCGTGCGGAACGTGGAGCGCGTGCGCGCCGAGCGAAAGGATCGTGCCGCCCGAAGCACTTGCGCTCGAGCCGCTCGCGCCCAGGAAAACGATCCCGGCGAGCGCGCTCAGGGCAAGCTTTTGCAGCGCCCTCAAGCCGCGGTTGCGGCCGCGCAGGATCGAGATCAGGTCGTCGGAGGAGCCCAGCATTGCGCACAGGCTTCCCAACAATGCGAGCGCCCATGCCGAACCGTCCGGTTTGCACCATACACCGACCGCGAAGGCCGGTAGAAAGAGCAAGCCGCCCATCGTCGGCGTGCCGGTCTTGACGGCGTGCGTTTTGGGCGCGTCTTCGTACACGTGCTGACGGGCCGAGTGCCGGCGCAGCAGCGCGACCAGCGGTGAGCCGAGTGCCAGCGTCAGAACGAGCGCGGCAAAGAACGGAAGGACCGTTTGCAGCACGACCATCACCCGACGTCCCGCAGCATGGGATTGGGTGCAGCGCCGCGCCACTTCAAAACGACCAGCGGCGTCTGTTCGTCGCCGTTGCCATGCGGATTCGAGCGCAGCGCCGCTTCGAGCGCCACGCGGTCGACGCGCTCCGATGCACCCAGCACCCGCGCGATGCCGAGATCATTGACGTCGACGACGCTCGCGTGCGCGCCGCTCGCCACGGCGATCGCGCGCGCGACCCCGTCGGGATCCTCGGGACCGAGAACGATCGTACGCTCGAAGGGCGGAAGCGTCCCGGTATATCCGTCGATCGCAGCGATCCGCTCGCCGAGAACGCGATAGAACCATCCGCGCCGGCGCAAGAGCCGGCCGATCGCTTGGCACATCGACGCGAAAAGCACCTTCGCGGCGCCGGCCTGATCGATCACCAGTTGCAACGACTCAGGCTGATTGACGGTAGCAAACGCACTTGCCCGCCGCGAGAGCCAATATGCAAGGGGGCTAGGGCGAATCGTCTCGGCCGCGATGACGCGCCCCTGCGCGATGGCGACCGCGGTCTCGGAAACGGCCAGCACGTCGCCGGATCGCGCGATCCCTCGGGCTGCGGCGGCAATCGATGCGGCCACATCGTCGCCGGGCCTTACCAGTTGCGTTCGCACCGGCAGCGCCACGAGCGCCCCCGCGAATGGGGCGCGGCGCTCGAGCGGTGCGGAGCGCCCGACGACCGTCACCTCAGGCATGCGCGACCCGCAGTCCGTCGCGTACCTGCTCGAGCCGGTATTTGCGCGAACCTTTGAGCAGGACGAGGTCACCTTCCCGGGCGTGTTCGCGCAGCCATGCGATCGCATCGTCGTTCGACGCGAAGGAAACGAGCGTGGCCGGATCGATCCCGGCGCGCCGCGCGCCGCGTGCCAAATCGTCGGCGAAGTCGCCGCCGACGAGCAGTGCGCCGACGCCCGCCGCGACGGCCGCCGCGCCGACCCGCTCGTGCATGTGCGCCGCCCCCGTGCCGAGCTCCGCCATGCTCGCGAGCACCGCGATGCGCCGGCCCGGTCCTTCGCGCGCGAACGAACGCAGCGTCGCGAGCGTGCCGCTCATCGACGCGTTGTACGCGTCGAAGAACACGTCGAGCGCGCCGATGCGCGTCCGCTCGTAGCGTCCCGGCGGTAGCACCAGACCTTCGACCGCGGCGGCGAGCCGTTCGGGCGCTAGACCGAGCTCGAGCGCCGCAGCTGCCGCAGCAGCAAGGTTGAGCAGGTTATGCGCGCCCGCGAACGTGCAAACGATGGGATACGCGCGCTCGTCCGGGCCGCGCCGCACCAGCAGCTGCGAGCCGGCTATTACGGCCGTCGCGGTGGAACCGTCGGTTCTCGCCGAAGGCTGCTCGTCGTACGCCGCAAACCAATGCGCGCCGCGCGCAAGCGATGCGGCGCGTTCGCGCGAAACCGGATCGTCGCGATTGAGAACCGCTTGCGCACCGGTCGCGAAGATGCCCCACTTGGTTTCTGCCAGGCGCTCGGGCGAGCCCATGATTTCCAGGTGCGCGTCGCCGATGTTGGTCAGCACCGCGACGTCGGGCGATGCGACCCGGGCGAGCGGCTCGATCTCCCCGTAGTGGCGCGCGCCCAGTTCGACGACAACGAAGGCTGCCGCCGGATCGAGCCGCGTGAAGAGCTTTGCGACGCCGATTTCGTTGTTTTCGTTGGCCTCGCTCGCGGCCACCGGCCCGGCCTGAGCGCGCTCGAGCAATTGTCTCAAGAAGCTTTTGGTCGTCGTCTTGCCCGTGCTGCCCGTGATCGCGACGACGCGGGCCCGCGAAGCGCGCCGCGCGACCCCGGCGAAAGCGAGATACGCGAGCTTCGTGTCCGCCACCAGCAACGCCGGGACACCGTCGGGGACGACGGTCCCTTGCGAGACGACCAATGCCGCAGCGCCGCGCTCGAGCGCCTGCGCGACGAAGGCGTGCCCGTCGAAACGTTCGCCGCGTAGCGCAACGAAGGCCTCGCCGCGCGCGAGCGTTCGGGTATCGGTCGAAAACGCGAGCCGGTCGGGCAGGTCGCGCGGGTTGAGGATCGTTGCGCCGGCAGCGCCGGCCGCATCCTTCGCGAGCACGATCACGTCGCGGCGGCCGTCTGGCGCGCGGCGAGCGCGGCGCGGACTTCGTCGCGATCGTCGAAGTGATGGACCGACGTGCCGACCAGCTGGTAGTTTTCGTGTCCCTTGCCGGCCACGACGACGAGATCGCCGGGAGCCGCCTCGGCAATGGCGCGGCGGATTGCAACGCGGCGATCGACTTCGATTGCAACGCCGCTGCGCTGCGCAATTCCGGCGAGAATCTCACTCATGATAGCATGCGGATCTTCACCGCGCGGGTTGTCGCTCGTGATCATGACGCGATCCGCCAGCGCCTGGGCGATCCGCCCCATCAGCGGACGCTTGCCGCGGTCGCGATCGCCGCCGCAGCCGAAGACCACGGCGAGCCTGCCGCCGGTTGCCTCCCGCGCGGCTTGCAGAACCTCCTCGAGCGCATCCGGCGTATGCGCGTAGTCGACGAAAACGTCGACGCCGGACGCAGAGATCCGTTCCATCCGGCCGGGAACGGGTTCGAATGCAGCGAGCGCTCGCGCGCACGTGCGATCGTCGATTCCGAACCGGCGCGCGACGCAGAGCGCGGCCAGCGCGTTGCGCACGTTGAAGCGCCCGGGCAGTTGCAGCCGAAAGGGCTGATCTCCGACCGCGAACGTACTGCCCGCGGCCGATAGCTCGAGCGCACTCGCGCGCACGGCGGCCCCTTGCTCGAGACCGTACGTCACCGGGGCGCGGCCTTGCGCGCGCAACTGCGTGGCCCAGCACGCCCCATGAGCGTCGTCGCTTCCCACGACGGCGTGGGGCGCCATCCAGAGGAAGCCGCGCTTGGTGGCAGCGTAGGCCTCGAAGGAGCGGTGGAAGTCCAGATGGTCGCGGGTCACGTTGGTCAACACCGCCAGCGCAAACGTCATATCGGCGACGCGATCGAGCGCGAGCGCATGCGAGCTGACCTCCATGACGACTGCGCGCGCGCCCCGCTCGCGCATCTCGGCGAGCAGCGCGTGCAACTCGAGCGCGAGCGGGGTCGTGTTGTCGAGCGGCCACATTGCTCCCGCGAAGATCGCCCCGAGCGTTCCGATCCGCCCGGACGCGATTCCGCCGCTTTCGAGCAGCGCTGCAATCAAATGCGCGGTCGTGGTCTTGCCGTTGGTGCCCGTGACGCCGACCACGTCGAGCGAGCGCGACGGATGCTCGTAGAAGCCGGCTGCGATGTGCGAAAGTGCGCGTCGCGTCTGGGCGACGACGACCGTCGTCACCTGCCCCGTTGCGCTCGGAGGATTGGCGGTGGCGTAGGCCTCGTCGACGACCACCACGTGCGCTCCGCCGGCGATCGCGCGCTCGACGAACGCATGGCCGTCGGCGCGCTCGCCGCGCAGCGCGACGAACGCGCAGCCTGGCACCGCTTGACGCGAATCGGCGACGATGCGCGTCACGGTGCGGTCGAGCGGCCCAACGAGGCGCGCACCGTCGAGCGCGGCGACGAGCCGTCCGAGTGGCACGGCTTGGCGCGCCTGGGAGGTCATATCCGTCGCTTCGACACCGTCTCGTCCTTGACCAAGCGAGGACCCGCCGGCAGGATTCCGGCGTGCATCATCGCGATCCGCGCAATCCGGGCGAAGACCGGAGCCGCCACCGCGCCGCCGTAAATCGCCCCGCTCGGCCGGTCGACCTTGACCAGGATCAGATAGCGCGGCACGTCGGCCGGCACGTATCCGATGAAGGATGCGATGTATCCGCCGGCGGCGTAACCGCCATTTTCAGGGATTTGGGCCGTCCCGGTTTTTCCCGCCGTCGTGTAACCGGCGACTTGGGCGCCGTCCCGGCCCGTCCCGCGGGTCACGACCCCTCGCAGGAACGAGCGCAAGGTCGCGGCGGTGCGCTCGGAGATCACGCGCCCCTCGGCCAGCCGTCCAAAGCGCCGGATGGTTCGGCCCTGGGCATCGAGCACCGCACTGATGATACGCGGGCGCAAGAGGATTCCGCCGTTGGCGATCGCACAGTAGGCCCGAGCCAGTGCCAGCGGCGTCACCGCGATGCTGTGGCCGAAGGCCATCGTCGGCAACGAGGTCGCGCTCCACTCGTCAAGCGGCGTGACGATACCCGGGCTCTCGCCCGGCAAGCCGATCTTGGTGATCTCTCCAAAGCCGAACCGGCGGATCGTTGCGTCCATCGTGTGCCGCCCGATCGCAAGCGCGACCTCCGCGGCACCGACGTTGTGCGAGTAGACGACGATGTCGCCGAGGGTCTCGCTGCCGGCTCCGCTCGCCATCAGACCGTCCTCGGCGTTGTGGATGGTGCGCCCTCCGATCGTGATCTCGTCGCGCGCCGGGAATCGATCGCTGGTCGTTACCTTGCCGCTGTCGAGCGCCGCGGCGGCGGTGATCAGTTTGAAGGTCGAGCCCGGCTCGTAGGCGTCCATAACGGCCCGGTTGCGTCGCGCATCCTCGCTAAAACGGCCGTAGGTGCGAATGTCGTAGTTGGGGTCGTCGGCGAGCGCAAGCACCTCACCGGTCCAGGGATCCATGACGATAGCCGTCCCGCTCCTTGCGTGCCAGCGCGCTACCGCGGCGTGCAGCTCGCGCTCGACGCTGTATTGCAGAAACGAGTCGATCGTCAAGACCACGCTATCGCCGGGCCGCGGGGCGACGACGACGCGCGGCACCGCGAAAGGAAGCGCGCGATCGAATTGGTCGGTCTCGAGCGTCATTCTGCCCGGCGCGCCGCGCAGAAGATCGTCGTACTCGTACTCGACCCCGGCCAAGCCGTTGTCGTCGAT
>Ga0302325_10000397_pt1 | contig 122597 bp, 105 predicted proteins | sample Palsa_T0_2_FD_201948 | JGI IMG/M metagenome (GOLD analysis project Ga0302325, IMG submission 201948) | Peat permafrost microbial communities from Stordalen Mire near Abisko, Sweden - Palsa_T0_2 | ecosystem: Environmental > Terrestrial > Soil > Palsa > Peat permafrost | place: Sweden: Abisko...
AACCTCGACATCTGATCCCACAACCCAAAGCGCCAACAATTTCTCCCCGCACCGGCCAGAACGGTGTCATCGACTCTCTGCTCTTCGCTCAACATGCCATCGAGATGTTCCGTCGGTCCCTGCCTGATGGCCCTCCGCGGCGCTGCCTTGATCGACTTTTGAATCGCCTCACCAAAATCCTCTCCCAAATTCGCAAACTCAGCCCGTCCGCATAACGGGCAGAGATTGGCCGTATAAGTCGGCCAACCGTACAGAGGTCGAGGGCACAATCGTAAGCGCAAACGCATTCTACGAGTCCCGCATCATCCAGGCTTTGGGTGTTTGATTTGAGCTTTCAAGCGCGCCGAGATCACAGCTTTTCCTCAACCTACGATCCAACGCCCACAAAGCCATAACGCAATCCAAGCATAATACCTGTTAGCGGCGGGATAATAGGGCGGACAGGGCAGGGCCATCCTGAGGCGGTGTAGGCGTGCAGGGAGTCAGAATCTCAGTGTTGCATCCTTGATGGTGTGCACACCTGCAAAGATTTTCCACCAGACGAGGTGTGGCCGATTATTAGGTGAGCGCCGTAATGCCTTAGGCAAGTATCGATGCGGGGGGTATGGCGCTGACATTGCCGTAGCGCTTGAAGTCGGCGATATTGAACGTGAGAATGGATCAAGTAAACGCTCATGACGGCCACCAGGCGGGCATCGTAAACCTTGACGCCTTGGACGCCGTGGTCCTGCACAAGCCGTTTCCAAACAGGGTAGATCGCGGGGTTGTCCGGCAACAGAGTCAGCAAGCTTTCGATGCTGGCGACTCCTGAAGCGCCTCCTCATGCGAGAATCCCGGCCCGTTCACCTCTGCCGGCCGGGTAGCCACATTCCAAAACTCAGCGATGTTCTGAGAACAGAAGAAGACGGCATCCTCTTGCCGCAACAGCTTCGAGACGGCGGAGGTGGCCTCTGAGCAGAGTGGGTGGGTCGGCTGGGCACTGCGCAGGAGAATATTCGTGTCAACCAGGACACGCATCAGTGGGCGCGGCCTTCATACATGGCTTCACGGCTGACGGCGTAGTCGGACAGGGGAGGGGTGGCGCGATGATTAGTGGACCATGCCTCATAGGCCGCCGCTCGTTGCTCAGGCGATAGTGTGATTTTGGTTGTCCGGAGCACGACGCCTTCAACCATGGAAAGCAGATATTCCTCGACGGTCATTCCGCTGGCCTGCGCCTGTGCCAGGAGTCCCGCTTCGATTTCCGGCTTGAAATTCAGGGTGACGGTCATTGCTTCCTCTACGATCCAGTGTACGCCTGTCCTACCCTAGCGCGAGAGGGCGGTATTGTCCACGCCAAAAGGCCGTTCTGGTCAGACGGTTTTTCACTCCACTTTCACTCACTTAAGGGGCGATTTTCGCTGCGGAATAGCGGAAGTTGCTGATTTCCATGCACCTGTATTCACCGCCGTAGACGCCATTGTCTTTTATTTTCAATCTACGTTCATTTTCCCAAGTGGACGTCGCGGGTTCGAGTCCCGTCTCCCGCTCCATCTTTTCAATCACTTGCACACCTCGCAAATCAGCTCTTGTCTCATTTGTCCCATTAACCGCGGATAACTCAGATCTTAAGGCTTTGAAATCGGACCAAAGCGCCGCTACCGCCTCCCGCTTCCGTGTGACGGACGAGTCGACATAGTCCGACAGGTGAACACCTAGGCCGTGGCCCTGCTGATCAGCGATAATCTTGGGGTCCGTACCTCTTTCCTGGTGTAGGGTGGAGTGCGACCGTCTCAAGCCGGCGAAGTTGATCCAATCGAGTCCCAGCGCCATCAGGCGCGGATGGATGCATCGGCGCAGGACGTTGTCCGACAGCAGCGGTGTTACAATCCGCTCGCTCGGAAAGACCCCCTTCGTGGTTCCCCTCCGGCAGAGTTGCGATCCAGGCCATCAGCCGCTCCATAGTCTCTGCGCCCACGCCCACGTCGCGAATCTCATCCGTCTTGGTCGGATTAATGTCCCCCCTGTACCACGACTTCTCCACTCGGATTGCTCCCTGCTGGTTGAGATCGCCGTTTTTCAATCCATAAGCCTCCGATTCGCGCAACCCGCAGAAAGTCACTAGGTCGAACGCCAGTCGCTCCCTTTCCTCCAGAGCAGTCCAAGGTCGCAAGTACTCCGCCAGCGTCATACGACGGAGGCGCGAACGGTCCGACCGCCGCGCCGTCTTGGGCGTCTTCAGGCCTGCGGCGATATTGGATGTCAGGTACTCCTCGGCAACCATCCTTTTCACGGCTCTGGTGCAAACGCGGCCGCATTCGGCGATGATGGACGGATGCCACAATTCGTGCCGGTCGAAGAACTGTTCAAGGGTCGGCACTTCGATCGGGAGATCGTGGTTCTGTGCGTCCGCTGGTATTTGAGCTTTAAGCTCAGTTATCGAGACTTGGTCGCTTTGATGGGCGAACGGGGCATAGGCATAGCGCACACGACCATTCTGAGGTGGGGGCAACATTACACGCCGGAATTCGAGAAGCGCTGGAGACGGTTCGCTCTCACCGTCGGCGGATCATGGCGGATGGACGAGACAAATATAAAGGTACGCGGTGAATGGATGTACCTGTATGGAGCGGTGGACAAAGCCGGGAAGACGGTCGATTTCCATTTGAGTAGGAAACGCGACGGGAACGCGGCGAAAGGCTTTCTGCGCAAGGCCATGAAGGGTCAGCGGACCCCCACGAAAATCACCCTGGACGCCTACGCCGCCTCCCACCGGGCGGTGGCGGAATGGAAAGGTAATGGCGAGTTGCCGAAGTGCGTGCCAGTAGGGACCAGCAAATACCTGAACAACCTCATCGAACAGGACCACCGGCGCGTCAAACAACGGCTGCGCCCGATGCTGGGACTGAAGAGCTTGCGGACGGCGGCGGTGGTAATCAGCGGCATCGAGCTGGCAGAGAAGATCAAGAAGAAACAGTTTCAGATGAGCAAGCTTGGCGGACTCACGGCAACGATGCCGGAGATCTGGGCAAGCTGCCCTGGCTGCATAACCGGAACCACTTTCCCACCAACAGCGCAAAACCCATTGAATCTGACTCAGTTCCGAATTCGCACCAGAGCCGTCAGGACTTCGCCAGCCACACGGCGGTTGCGGACCTTGTCGCGGCACCGGCCTTCCCCGCGGTGGCGAATACCCATCAGCGCGAACCTGCATAATCGCCAGTTAATTTGTCAGATTCGCTTTAGGTTCTCGGGCTCGGCGGTCGGGTGGAATAGAATACCGATTCTGTAGGTAAAACGGTACATTCCACCAGACGGCGAAAACGTACGGCGGCGCGGGGCGCAGTGCAAGTCGAAATTTAATGCGTGCGCTATTGATTTAATGCTGGCACTTTCGCGGGGCGGACATCGGCTACCCCGGTCGCCGTCGCAAGAGAAAGCGTCGGAATCGAGGTAAAGGCGTTCTCCGGATTGAATGCCAGCCCCAACACCACTATCTGCCCGCCGCTTGGCGCATCGAACTCCACCGTGCCCCGGATATTCGCCGTCTGGGTAAACATACTCGACAGAACGAAGGAAGTGTGACCGCCGGCCGCCAACGGAATTTGCTGCGTCGTGATCATATTTCCGGTATCATCCCGGATCACCGCGACTACCGTAGCTTGTGTACCGACGTCTTGATTTGCCACCGCCACGCCCGTGGAAAACCCGTTGGTATTATCGAAAAACAGCAGGTAACCCGGATCGTCACGCGTGTCCAGCGGCACCGCCGCTTGCTGCTCCTGGACCGCCGACACTGAATCGGTGAACACCGCAAAGCCGTTTACGGTGCCGTCGCTGCTCAGGTCCGCCCAGCCCGTTGTAGGCGCGTTCCCGATAGTCCCGAACGGGACCGTTTGGATGATTACGCCTTGATCGGGACTCAGTGTGTCGGTAAAGCTCGCCACCGTCTGGCTGGAATTGCTCTGTGGCAGGTTTAACGTCAGCGTCAACGGAGAACCGTCGTTATTATAGAAGTTCAGGGTGATGTCCGCGACCGCCGTACCGGTGTTCACCACGGTAAATGTGGTCGTCCACTGCCCGCCGCCGACAGCCAACTGCGCAAAGCTCCCAATCTCGTTGGGCACCACTCCGCGGCGACCGGAATGGAGAGTCTGCCCCCAGGCTGTCGCAGTAACTGCCACGGCCAACCAGATCATTTTTCGCCATGCTAAATTTGTTGGGTGCATCAGCAACATTTTCTTCGTCATGTGTTTTTCTTCTTCGATTTTGTGGTTTGATTTGGCTGCGGGTGATAGTCGATATCGGTTCATGAGGCGGAGTATATACCACTTCACACAAGCCGGCAATACTTGCTTGCCCCGCTTTCGCAATCCCGCTGCGAGAGCATACAAACTCGTGGTTGCCGTTTCGTAATGATCCGACGCTCGGATCTCTCCGCCTGAGCCTCGCAGAAGGCGAAGCCATTCTCGCATCGATGTCTTCTACGGCGCTATCGCACGATACGCGATTTCACGGAGTCTCCAACGCGTCCCTGGGTCCGGTTTTGCGTTGGAGCCATATTGACCCTATTCCCGCTCAACTCTTGAAGCGGTAAAATCAAGAGTAGCGCATCAATATTGGCATGCAACTGGACGGGACATACGAGTTTCTCGAACTCACTCAACAGGATGGCATCATTGTATCCAAGGCTCGGGACAAAACGTCCGGGAAACTCATTGAGGTGCATCTATTCCCCGCGGAGAAGGCCAAGGAGGCCAATGACATCTGTCGGCGCTTGCTAAGCCTGCCGGAGGAAGCTCGCCGGCAGGTTCTCAAGTACGGCAAAGAGGGGAGTTCCAGCTACTTTGTCACGGAGCCGCTGCCGGCCGGCGACCGGCTCAAAGAGTGGGTCGAGCGCCAGAGCGGCAAACAGACACCCTCATCCGCTCCGTCGGTTGGAGCTCCGACATTGGGGAACCAGGGCCAGTTGACTGTGGAAGCGCACGCCGCTTCTCCCAACCTGGCGCAGGGCAACATGCCCAAGACGGAACGCCCTGTGCCGGCAGCGCCGGGCGCCTCGGAACCGCGTGTCCGGCCCATGCGTGCGCCTGAACCTTCGCCCGACCCTGGACCTTTCACGGCGTACACCACGGAAGAAATCCTGGGAGATGCAAGACCGGGCCACCCAGTGGCGGAGACCACCCGGATCTATGGCGCCGACGAGTTGCGGGACCACCTATCCTCCCTCAACGGGCCTGAAGCCAGCTATTCCGAGCCAGAGGTGGCTCAGCCAACTCAGCCTGGAGAAATGGGCCCAGGGTTGGCGACGCTTATTTTCGGGTTGCCTAAACCGGCAGAGCCGCTCGCGAACCCCATTAAGGCTCCCGAGACTCTGCGAAACGGCCCTAATACGCCCATGGAGCGAACTCCTGTTGTTTCGCTCAAAGCAGCCGCGCCGGCTTTTGAATTGCCGCCCGTGCCGTTACATCGTGTATCGGCAGCGCCTTCCGCGGCGTCGTCGCGCACACCCGCGCCTTCGCGCATTATCGATTGGCATACGGTCCTGCTGGTCATGATTACGGTGCTGATTGTGGCCGGAATTGTAGTTTTGATCGCGAAGCTGACCGGCTGACGTCTTTCCCTAGTTGGAGGCCCCGCGGCCTTTCCGGATTTGCACCTGTAGCACAAACTCGCTGCCGGGCGCCAGAGAGAGATTTGCAACCTTGGCTGCCAGCCGCAGAGACCCGCCGTGCGAGGATACTCCCCCCGCCCGTTTTCCGCCCAGGCCTCGGATGCCGGATTCCAAAACAGCTCCATCCTCGTCCACGCCGGCTTGCCGCTGGCTGTTGAGCGTCGCGACCAGCACGACGCTGACCGGCAAGGCCTCGTTGGCCATATGCAGGGTATGAAAGTCGAACTGAACCGTGGCGCTCTTTCCGGAGCTGTCGCCGGTCTTCACATTGCGGATCTCCCCTTCCAGGATGCCGCCCTGGAAGGCCGCCGGATTTACCACTCGTGCCGAAACTATGTCTCCGGCGCGATTGAACTGGGTCGAGAGGGGTGATAACAGCCGCACTTGCCAGGCGTCCGCGGCTGGTCCGGAGGATTCGCCGGTCTGCGCGGCCGCGACGATGGCCGCTAAAAACAGCGCCGAAATTGCCCGCCCTCTCATTTCGGGAAGTCGTTCGTGTGCAGATTGGAGCCCAGGTCAATGTGGTCCAGCCTGACTTCAAGTCCTCTTGTGGCGTCGGGTGTCCGGATGGTGGTGTGCTTCGGATAGCGATAATCGCCCACTTTCACATAGTCTCCGTAGGAGATCGTAATGCCCGACCCGAGTCCGGCTTTGGAAGCGTACTCAACCAGCGTGGGCAGCCCATCCGGGCTCATGGTCAGGTCGCACGCAAAATCGTCCCCGTCGGCGCGAAGGTGCTGATCCGTCCTGCTATTTGCCTCGGCGGTGCGGGCCGTAAAGCGCACGTGGGGCGAATTCAGGGCTTCCAGAACGGAGACGAAGTCGTAATGCGAGAGCCCCCGCAAGTTATCCTCGAGTTCTTTGGCAACTCCCGGAAGAAGCTGCTTGCGGCCTAGCGGAAACCCTTTCTTCTTTGGCTCGCACTTTTCGCCGGAGCACCGGTAGACCAGCTCTCCGCTGGAACCAGTCACCTTCATCTCAATCAAGCGCGGTGGGCCCATGGCGACGTCGAAATCCCACTCACTCGGTTTCCCCCCCGCATAAGAAGTGATGGAGCCTCCAGCCGTCAGGCTCCTCAGTTTCTTTAAATCGGCTGGCGCGCCCAGGGCGGCGAGCATCTCGTCGTGCAGCTTCTTGCCGTTCTCGGCCAGGGTGTCGCTGGTTGGCTCGAGGGTAACAGAAACCGGAGCCCCCGCTGCGACATCGAGGTGAACAACCTTTTGCACAGTCAGGTAGCCAGTCTTTTTGAAGTTGACCGTGAGCTCGCCCGGCCCCAGCCCCGGCTTGACCAGACGCCCGTCGGTCGTGGATCCGGCATCCTGGCCGTTAATTTCGATGGTACATTCGGCGGGCGCGCAGAGCACCGAGAGCGTAGCGACGGGCTTTGGCTTCTCCGGTATTGCGAACTTCTTAACCACCTCGATGATGGCATCTGTCGCACCGGCTTGGCGAAGCCGTTCCAGAGTTTCTTCGTCGGCCTGGAAATCAAGACTTCGAGAAAGCTTTTTTTTTACTTCATCTTCGTTGAAAAGAAGGTCCTTATAGGCCTTGACCAATTCCTCGACATCCCCGATGGACAGCGGTCCGACCTTGCTTCTTTGGGCTGCAACCGCCTCTGGCCCTGGCGCTTTGTGAGCCGGAGGAGACTGGGCGCCGCCTTGCATTGCGCCCCAGGAAAGAAGGAAGGATACGAGCCGCAGCGCGCAGCCACTACTTGAACTTCTCATCCAATTTTCTCCTGGCATCGATTTTTTGCAGCAGATCGGCGGCACGCTGGTTGCCAGGTTGCAACTTCAGAACCTGATCGGCATCTTTTTCAGCCTCGTCCAAGTGGCGTCCCGTCCAGGCGTCCTCCGCGGCCGATAGCAGTTTATCGATTCGCTTCTGTCTGGAAACTGTTGGATCCTCCTTGTGCGCGGCAGGGTCGGTCTCGGGCGGCGGCGTAACTTCAGCCGTGAGTTCCGCGATTTGGCTTTGGGCTTCCGCGACGCGGGAGGCCAGCGTAGCGTCGCCACTAGCGGCCTCAAGGTGCGCGCGGGCAGATTCGAGGTGGCCCTGCCAGGCTTCTGGAGCCTGACTGTCGGCCTTCATGCTCCGTACCGAGGTCAATTCCAGTCGCGCCATTTCGAGCTCCGCGGCGCGCGATATTCCCGAGTTCGGATAACGGGCGACCAATCGCTGCAGTTCAACCAAGTCGGCCTGCGTTTGCCCATCACTGCCGGTTTGTCTGAATAGGAGGTTCAGCGCCAGCTTGGAGTCGAGATCGACACCGTCCCAACCGCTGAGATCGGAACAGCGCATATAGCCGGGGCGGATGGCCTTGTTACCGCGCACCAATTGAACCCGGACCCACAGCTGATCGCTTGCGAGAGGCAACTCGAGGACGTGGATGCGCTGGCCCTTCATTACGGCGGTGGCTTTCGCGCCGCGGCTAGGGGTCTGGTAGATGAATGCACGCTGGGGCGCCACCAGCGCGGTCGCCGCCGGCGGCAGCACCGGAATCGGTGGCGAAGGGCGCGCGATCAGCGCTATCAGGACCATGCCAACGACGCCCGCTGCCAGCCATAGGATCCACTGCCGCCGGCGGGCCGCATTGAGGGATTGCCTCCACCATTCACCCGGCCGTTGCTCGACCGGAACGGAAGTTGGTCGGTCCGGCGGGGTTGGCGCGGGAGCTGAGGTCGCGGATGTGCTAGCGGCTGCCGTAGCAGGCGACGCCTCCGAAACGTCGGTCGCCAGCGGCGTCTCCGGTTCCCTCCCGTAGATCACAGTTGCAAGGATATCTGTCTGCGCCGGCGATTCGGCCGCCTCAGTCCGGGTGGGCGCCGTCCCACCTCTGGGAGGAGCCGCGCCAGGTAACCGTGCCCCGCATTGAATGCAGTAGACGGCCATGCTGCGGTTGCTCGCGCCGCAGTACTCGCACATCTTAAGGCCGGTACCCGGATCTTCCCACGCGGCGCTTCCCGATCGCTCCGCCTGTGACGTTGCCGGCGAGTCTTCCTCTGCCAGCCGGCCGCGGCACAATCGCACGGCGTTGGCGCAGCGGGGATCGGCCGAGCCTATGGCTTCGAGCCGCACCAGGATCTGACGGGCCAGCTCCCTGTCGCCTCCCGCCATGGCGGCTTCAAACTCCGGAATCAGACGCATCAACTCCGCCAGACACCACTCTTCGGGGTCCGCCCCTGGCGGCACGACCATCTCGGCAGGGGCGCCCACCTCACGTTCCGACGGCAACTGCACTCGCGAGAACGTGGGCGAAGAGTTCTGCAGCAGGACCTCGTTCAGCGCTCTCAGATCCGCGGCGAAGTCGTCGCCCGTGGCGTACCGCCGGTCGGGGTCTTTGGCCAGTGCACGCGCGAAGATCCTTTCCAGCAAAACCGGCAGGTTCCGTTGATGCGCGGACAAAGGATCCGGATCGTCCTCCACGATCCGCCGCGGGATGTTATCGCCTTGGAACGGATGCGCGTAAACCAGAAGCTCGAAAAAAACCAGGGCCGCCGAGAACAGGTCGGCGCGGGCGTCGACGGCATTCCCGAGGATCTGCTCCGGAGCCATGTAATTCGGCGTTCCCAGGATCGCGCCTTGCATCGTTAGCTGCGAGCTGGGCATGCGCGCAATGCCGAAATCCAGCACCTTGGCGTGGGTCTTTCCTATGAGAAACAAGTTGCTGGGTTTGATGTCCCGGTGAACGACATGGTTGCGGTGGGCATACGCCAGCGCTTCGCAAATCTGCGCCATCGCTCCCAACTTAGCCGGGACCGGCATCTCCGTGCGTTGATCGATCAGCTTGCGGAAATCGAGGCCGCTGAGCAATTCCATGGCGATGTAAGCGACCCGGTCGATCTCTCCGAGATCGTATACGACCACTATCGAGGGGTGCTGCAATCGCGCGCATGCCCGCGCCTCCCGATAGAATCTCTCGCGCAATTCGGGATGCACCTGGCCTTCGGTGCGAATTGTTTTCAGCGCCAGCTCCCGGTCCAAAATCGTATCGCGGGCGCGGTAAACCGTACCCATGGAACCGCTCCCGAGCTTATCGAGGATTTCGTATCGTCCCAGGGTGGTCATGCCCAAGATGCTCCGCTAACTGCGCAGGTGCGCGGGTGCGCCACCACGTCCTGACGCGAGCCCGCGGCTTCGTCAACTGGTCGCCCGCCGTCCATTCCGTCGTACACCGGGTATATACCTGGCGCACACTGCACCAGAATGCGGTCCTCGTTGCCGGCGCGCACACATCCCTGCCCGGTCCTGCCGAAAGCTGCAATCGGCATGGAGTTCGACGGAAACCTCCTGAAGTTGCCTTAAATAACCGGAATAACCGGCTCGGCGCCAACGCCACGCGGGCACAAACTCACCCTCGCCAAAACTACCACAAGATCGTTAATTGCGCAATTACTCTGGATATGATCTGACAGGATTAGGCCGCCCGCGACATAAGTAGCGCAGAAGGCTCGTTGTCGCCACCAAAGTTGAGTTATCATACTAATACCCTTCGCCGGCATGGGTGAAGCTCCGGCGCGCCGCCACATCCGGTTGCGTTGTTCCATGGGACTTGACGGCGTATCGGAACCGGCAACGGCGTAACGCATGAGTAGACGGTTTGGCAGGTATGTCATCAAAGACGAAGTGACCGATGAGCTTGGCAGGGGCGCATTCGGACGCGTCTATCGGGCTTTCGATCAAAACATCAATCGTTACGTCGCCATCAAAGTGCTGGCATCGGCGTCCGACCCCGACCTTCTTAGCCGCTTCCAGGATGAATCCAAAACGGCCGGCCAGCTCGAGCACGAAAACATCGTAAAAGTCTACGATTTCGATCTGCAGGACGGTATACCCTACCTGGTCATGGAACTACTCGATGGGGAAACGCTCGAAACCGTCATCAAGACCCAGTTGGTGGCCGGGCAGCCCATTCGACTGCTGGATAAGATCGAAATCATGCAGCAGGTCGCCAAAGGCCTGCAGTATGCCCACTCCGAGAACGTCATCCACCGCGACATTAAGCCGGGCAACATCATGGTATTGCCCAATGGAGCGGTAAAGGTGATGGATTTTGGTATCGCGCGCGTGGTGGACAAGGACGGCACCCGGCGGACACGACAAGGCGATTTGGCGGGGACGATCCTCTACATGGCTCCCGAACAGTTCAGCGGCCAGGACGCGGACCGGCGGACGGACATCTTCGCCTATGCGGATGTCTACTATGAGCTGCTCACCGGAGAGCAACCCTTTGTCGCCAATGATTTTGCGACCGTGATGTATCGCATTACAACCTACGATCCGCGGCCGATCCGCGAAAAGTGCCCCGAGTGCCCCGCGGCGCTGGAGACCATCATCCATCGCCTTCTGGCCAAGGACCGGGAGATTCGCCCTGACCGGCTCGAAGAGATTATTCCCCGCACCCGGCTGATTCTCCAGCGTCTGCGCCGCGAACGCGCCGCGGCCGTGGCTGGCGATATTCAGCCGCTGGTCGAAGCCGGGAAAACCGAGCAGGCGCTGGTGGTAATCCGGCGCGTCCTGGACCTGGATCCGATGAATCAGGTAGCAGACCGCTGGCGGGAGCATCTGGAACACGAGGCCATGCGCGCCCGCGCGGAGGCGCTGACCCGGCAAGGCCAGGAGCACGCCGCCGCGCGCCGCTTCAAGGAAGCCTTGCAATGTTTCGAGAGCGCCCTGAAGCTGGATCAGTCCAACAGCGAAATCGGCGCGGCCATCGAGCAAATTCAGGCCATCATCGAGAGATTCCGGAACGCCGGCCGGCTGATTTCGGAGGCGCGCGCCGAAATGGCTCGCGGTCAACTGGAAAGCGCCCTCAACAAAGCCGTCCAGGCAGTGGAACTGGATCCTGGCAACCCGGACGCCCGGCCGATGCGCGACGATTTGCGCGAGTTGATCCGCAGCCGCCGCGAAGCCGCCGCGCTCGCTCACGCCGAGAGCCTTCGGGGCCGATCCAGCTATGACGCGGCCCTGGCCATACTGACCGAAGCTGAAGCGGACCTACCGGGAAGCGCCAGGATTTCCGCTTTCCGCGCCCGCGTGGAGCGGGAGCGCGCCGAAGCCGAAATCCGTCGGCTTAAGGCGCGCTTGCAGACGGGCCTGGCGAAGGCCAGAGAGGCGCTCTACGGGCAGCGCTTGGAAGAGGCCAGTGACTCCGCCGTGGCCTTGTGCGCCGAGTACCCGGAGGAGCCCGAGGCCGCGGAGCTTCTCTTGGAAGTCCGCGAATATCTAGCCGCCCAGAGAAGGCTGGAAGACATCAACACCATCACGCAAAATGCTCGTTCGCTGATCAAAGGCAAGCGGCTGGAAGAGGCGCGTGAGGTGCTGGAGACCGGGCTGCGCTCGTATCCCCGCGACACCGGCATGACCCGCCTGATAGATATCGTGAACACGCTCGCTGCCACCCAGGAGCTCGCCAGAAAGATCGGCCAGGCGGTTCGGCAGGCGCATTCCTTGAGCGAAGCCGGCCGGTTGGACGAGGCTTTGCGAGCCATCGACGCCGGCATCGCGGAGCTCGGCAAGGAACCCGCTTTGGTCGTATGCCGGCGAAGCATCGAGTTTGAAAGGGAACAACGGGAATACGCGCTCGGCCTGCAAGCTAAGCTGGAACAGGCCCGTCGGCCGCTGGCGGAAGGCAACCCGGCCAAGGCCGTTCAGATGTTGGAAGACGCGGCATTGCAATATCCGGGCGAACCGGAAGTAGCGCTGCTGCTCACCTCGGCGAGAACGGCGCTGGCGGCTGTTCGGGAGCGCGAGTCTGTCTCCCAGACCCTCTCGCAAATGGCCTCCTTTGCGGCCGTCGAAAACTATGGCGCCGCGCTGACCGTGGCTGAAGCGGCTTTGGCCCGCTACGCCAGCAACACGGATTTGCAGAGCGCCGCGGAGCAATCGCGACAAGGCCTGCGGGAACAGGAACATAAGCGCTTACTCGCGGCGCATATTCGCCGAATTGAAGAGGCCGCCCAGTTCGAGGATTGGGAATCGGCGGCCAGAAACTGCGACGCTGCGCAACGCGAATTCCCAGCGGATGCCTCGCTCGCGGCGCTTTCCGCCAGGATTCACGAGGCGCAGCGGCAACTCCAGGTCAAGGCGCTGCAAGAGGAGGTACGTGTCAGCCTGGCGCGGCAAGATCTGGCGGAGGCCGAGCGCCAGCTCACCTCTACGCAGGCCGTATATTCGGAGGAAGCATCCTGGCAGACCCTGTGGCGTGAATTTGAGCGCTATCGCGTATATGATCGCGATATTAAGCTGGCATCGGAAGCGCACGCCGCCGGCGACTATGCGCGCGCGGAAGAAGCGCTGCGGCCATGGTTTCCCGATGCGCTGGACGACCGTGCCGCCAAACTCTGGGAGGCTGTCTCACGAGACCGCCGCGAAGCTGAAGAGCAGGCGCGCGCAGAGCAAGCCCGGCGGCAAACCGAGGCGGCAATCGCTAAGGGGCGCAGTGATGCGGCGGGGCAACTCCGGAAGGGTGATTGCGAGGGCGCCATCGCCATGCTGGATGCCCTGGCCGGGCAGTTCCCCGATCGTCCGGATATTCAGAGCGACCGGCAAGCCGCGGCGCGCGAACTCGACCGCCAACGCCGGGAAGCTGAGGAGCGCGCCCGCCAGCAAACCGAGGCGGCAATCGCTAAGGGGCGCAGCGATGCGGCGGAGCAGGTCCGGAAGGGCGACTGCGAGGGCGCCATCGCCATGCTGGACGCCTTGGCCGGGCAGTTCCCGGATCGTCCGGATATTCAAAGCGACCGGCAAGCCGCGGCGCGCGAATTCGACCGCCAGCAAACCGAGGCCATCGACAAAGGGCGGAGCGATGCGGCGGAGCAGGTCCGGAAGGGCGACTGCGAGGGCGCCATCGCCACGCTGGACGCCTTGGCCGGGCAGTTCCCTGATCGTCCGGATATCCAAAGCGACCGGCAAGCCGCGGCGCGGGAGCTCGATCGCCAACACCGGGAAGCTGAAGAACGCGCCCGCGAGCAAACCGAAGCGGCCATCGCCAAAGGGCGCAGCGATGCGGCGGAGCAGGTCCGGAAGGGCGACTGCGAGGGCGCCATCGCCACGCTGGACGCCTTGGCCGGGCAGTTCCCCGATCGTCCGGATATCCAAAGCGACCGGCAAGCCGCGGCGCGGGAGCTCGATCGCCAGCGCCGAGAAGCTGAAGAACGCGCCCGCCAGCAAACCGAAGCGGCCATCGCCAAAGGGCGCAGCGATGCGATGGAGCTACTCCGGAAGGGCGACTGTGAGGGCGCCATCGCCACGCTGGACGCCTTGGCCGGGCAGTTCCCCGATCGTCTGGATATTCAAAGCGATCGGCAAGCCGCGGCGCGCGAACTCGACAGCCAGCGCGAAGAGGCGGAGATTGCGATGGGACGCCAGGAGGCCGCCAGATTGATCGAGGTTGACTCCGCGGCTGCGATCGCGGTGTTGGAACGGCTTGCCGGCCAGCATCCATCGAATTCCGACGTTGTACGGGAATTGGAGACCGCCCGGCGCGAACTGGAGCGGCGCCGGCAGGAAGCCGAAGAGCAGCAACGCCGGCAGGACCAGGCCGTGGTCGCCCAAGGCAGAGCGGAGGCCGCCGTCTTGGCTGAAAACGGCGAATATCCTCGCGCCATCGCCATGCTGGATCGGCTTGCCAGTCAGTACCCGGATGACGCCGCGATCGCGCTCGATCGCGCGGCAGCGGTGTCCGCACTGGAGCGCGCCCGAGCCGAGGCGGCCATCGCCAAGGGCCGCCAGGAAGCCGCCGTTCTCGCCGAACAAGGCGAGTACGAAGGGGCCATTGCGTTGCTCGACCGGCTCAGCCAAACGTATCAGAGTGATCCGGGAGTCGAGCGTGACCGGGAGGCAGTGGCACGCCGATGGGAACACCTGCGCCGCGAACAGGCCGCCATCGCAAAAGGCCGCCACGACGCTACGGTGCTGCTCGAAAAAGGTAACGCCGAGGGCGCCATCCGGGTCTTAGACTGGCTCGCCGGCCAATATCCGGGCCACGCTGAGATCCAGAAGGATGGGGAGGCCGCGGAGCGTGAACTGGAGCGCCAGCGCAGGGAAGCTGAGGCGTTCGCGCGCCGACAGCGAGAGGAGGCAGCCATAGCCACGGCGCGCCAGGATGCGGCCGCGCTGTTGCGAGAGGGAGATCACGAAGGCGCGCTGGCGATCTTGGAACCGCTTGCGAACCTGTATCCAGGCCACGTCGAGATCCGGCGCGATCGGGATTCCGTACTGCGCGTAAGAGAGCGGCAGCGCGTGGAAGCCGAAGAGCAAGCCCGCCGACAACGCGAGGAAGCGTCTATCGACAAAGTGCTGCAGGACGCCGCGGCGTTGGTCGAGAAAGGCGACCATCAGGGCGCGGGGGCCCTGCTGGACTGGCTCTCCAGCCAGTTTCCAGGGCATGCCGGGGTCACGCGGGAACGGGAGGCGCTGAAACGCCGGCTGGAAACCCAGCAGCGCGAAGCCGAGGAACTGGCACGCCGCCAGCAAGAACAGTTGGCGATCGCTAAAGCGCGTCAGGATGCCGCCGACTGTGTACAGAACGGCGACTATCCGGGAGCCGTCGCCATTCTGGATCGCCTCGCATCGCAGTTTCCCGCCGACGCCGGAATCCAGCGGGAGTGGGTAGCCGCGATGCTGGCCTACGAGCAGCAGCGGCGTGACGCCGAAGAGCGGGCCAAGCAAGCGTTGGCTAATTGGGTCAAGAGGAAGGCCGGCGCGGCCGATGCAAAGGAAGAAGTCGTCGAACGGGCCGCCACGCAGGTGCCGGAAGCGGATGCCGAAGAGCGGGCCAAGCAAGCGTTGGCCAGGCATTCGGTCATGAGAAAAACGCAACACGGCGCCCTGAGCCAGACTGTGCCAGGGGGTCCAGGGCGTAATGCCGGGATACAGGAACTGACGGAGAAGGCGCGGAGCGCGCTGACCCGTTTCACAGCGAGTACCGCCACCAGGAGCCGCGATCTGATGGAGCGAGTTTTTCAAAAGAAGCGTTAGGCAGTCTGTCGCCATGGATTGAGCCTGCCGCACCGATAGTGAGACAGGTACGGTTACGTAACCTGGATGACATCCTCCGGAGAGAGTGGTAACATCTACAGGGCTGGGCAGCTCCGTGGAGTTATATTTAGATCTTCTTTAGATCTTCCGGAACCGCGAATGAGGAACGGGTGAGCGCTTCAGAAGGATATCAACTGATCCAGCGCCTCGGTACAGGGGTCGGGGGCGCTGTCTATCTGGCTGAGACGGGCAGCGGCCAGGTGGCCATTCGCCAGTTCGAGTCTAAGTCCGTGCCAAACAGCGAGAGCTGGCGGGCTGAACGGGAGCGATTCCTGGAAGCGGGGCGCCAGATGCTTGGCTTGTCTCATCCTCGCGTGGTCACGGTGCTGGAAGTGATCGATGAGGCTGGCGAAGCGTTCGTCGCCATGGAATACGTCTCCGGTCAGACGCTCGAAGCGGCGCTGGCGGGCGCGCGATTCACACCGGCACAGGCGGATGGGATTTTAACCCAGGTGGCTACGGCGCTCGATTACGCGCACGCGCACGGCGTGGTCCATGGGGATCTGAAGCCTTCCAATATCTTCCTGATCGGCAAAGACGCGAAAGTTTCCGATTTTGCGATTTCCCCGCGGGCGCGCCAGAGCCAATACCGCCCCGTACCCGCGAGTCTCGTCCACGGCTACTTGTCTCCGGAGCACTTACGCGATCGCACGTCGATTGACGCGCGGTCCGATCAGTATTCGCTTGCCGTAATCGCCTACCAGATGTACACGGGACAGTCACCTTACGGCAAGAACGTGGTGGACCTCCCGTCGGCCATCCTTATCGCGCCAGTGTTGCCGCCGTCCGAGGTTGACCGCCGGCTTCCATCCAGCCTCGACGAGCCGTTGCTGAAGGCCCTCAACCGCGATCCGAACCAGCGGTATGCATCCTGCATGCGGCTGGTGGCGCTTCTGGGAGCCGGCCTCATCACGCAGCCGGAGGCGGCGAGTCGGCGCTTGTCGAAATCCATTTATGCGGTAGCCATAGCGCTGCTCTTGCTGCTGCTGGCGCTGCTGTGGTTCTGGCGCAATAAGCCGCCTGTTCCGACGGTTGCGAAAAGTCCCGCTCCAAACCCGGTCGTCGCAGTGGTCCCCCACCCGACTCCCCCTGTACAGACGCTTCCCCCGAAAATCGTGCCGGAGGCGAAAAAGACCGGGACCGGTCCGATTGTCTCGCACGCACCAAAGAAGCCTAAAGTGGGAGGAGAGCCTCCCGTGGTAGGAAGGGCTGTTGTCGGTCATCCGCCCGTTCATAAGCTTCCGCCCGCGGATGATCCGCCTCCCGTTCAAGTAGATCCCACAGCCGCGCAAGGATTCACTATTGACATCCTCTCGCGTGGTACCCACCGTATTGAAAGTGGTTCGAGCTTCCGCGCCGACGATCCGGAGCTCGGCGAACTGGGGCATGGGGATTTGTCGGCGCTCATCAACTTCGAGGGACAACATATGCCGCCCGGCCGCTTGACGCTGGTGTGGACCATCGATGGCGTGGTAATGGATTCGCACCCGGCAGTGTTAAAACGCATGATTGAGTATGGGAACGAGCCAAGCCCGGGCACCTATAAAATCATGCTTAAGTCAAATGGCCGTGTGGTTCAGACCTTTACGTTCAGGATTACTCCATAGCGTTATATGACGATCCGGCAATACTTTACGAGGCTGTTTGTATGAAGGTTCTACTGCTTTTCGTTTTTCTATGGGGTATTTTGGCTCCGGGCCTGCCGCTCCGGGGACAGGCCACGCCGGGACCCGAGACACCCGCCTCCCCCCCGGTGGCCCCCATAGCCGGCCAGCAGGGCGACGACACGGATCGCTTTGGGGCGCTGCTGGAAGAGGTCGACCACCAGCATGCGGCGTTTGAAAAGCTGCAAGCGCAGAACATGGCCGAAGTCGCGAGGCTGCTACGCACCAGGCGCTGCCAGATCAGCCGCATCGGCGGAGACCTGGACCGCACTATCACCGCGATGAATAATTATCTGGATGCCGAAAAGAAATACTGGCAGACCTGGAATGACGCCGAAGAAAAACGCGTAGAGGGGCAACGTACGACACTAGCGAGCATGGAAACGGACAAGGAACGCACCGCCACACTCATAGACAAGGAGAAAGAGGGGCGTGAGGACTTAGAGCGAAGAAAGAAGGACCTGGAGCAGAGCCCGCGGACGCAACAGATCATCAAGGAGATTGACGACCTCGTCCTGGACATTACGGAGAGCGAAAAGCGTCTGGCTGAAGCTCAGAAGTATTTCGATTCGCTAACCGAACAAATCAAGAATATGAAAACGTCGATTGAAGCGCGGTTGATCGGGATTCGCCAAAGCCTCTATCGTCTGGAGGCCTGGAGGCTCCAAACGACAGCCTATTATGAAAAGCAACGGGCAGCTGCGCAGGAGGTCTGCAACACCAAGCAGCCAGGCGCCCCGCGCCAACCCCTTTCAACGCCAGGTTCTAATCCGCAATAGGCGGGCAAGCGCATATGCGAGCATCCGCCATCTTCTGCGTGTTCCTTACGGTCGGGGCGTTTCCGTCTCCGAGCCAGCAGGTTCAGGTAGTGCCAGACATCGCCATAGCGGAGGCGGAATACCGCGACGCACAAGAGGCTTCGGTTCATAACGATCCCAACCTGGAAAAGGATCTGTTCAAGGCCGACCCTGAACAGATCAGACGGCGTATTCGCCGGGCAGCCTCCTTGAGCGACGACGCCATGGTGAAGAAAGGGGCTTACCTGGACGCCATCGTCCTGCGTTTGAAGGATGTGCGGACCCGCCTGGGCCAGTCCGATAACGCTAAAATCCCCACGGCCGCACTGCGCAAAGACCTGGAAGCCCAGCAGGGCAGCACGCTGGACGAGGAGGAGAGGCTCAACGGATTACTCCACGACCTGCCTGAGGGCGACGAATATCTACTGGTGCGCCGCGCGCTCGAGGACGAGCTTGCCACTTTGGTCAATCTGCAAAACAATATCGCCTTGCGCATCCGGTCGCTCGATACCATCGACAAATCCCAACAGGCCATACAAGACTCCGCTAGCGGCGCTACCCTGGCACAGAAACTGGATGATGTGATCAAGTTGTGGGGCCAGGAAAAGGACGCTACCATCCGCCAGCGGACGCATTGGGCGAACCTGTACACGACTATGGAGCAGGCCGTGGACAAGAAAGACTCCAGCCCGGCGCCGCAGGGGGCTCCGCGCAAAGGCGGCGGCAAGGAGCCGCACGGGCAGACTACCTCGGTGAGTCCGTCCGGTTCATCGCCGGCCTCCCGTGGCGTTCCTGGCCTTGCCGGCACGTGGGCCTACCGCAGCCAGCCAGGGGCTTGGACCGGATACGGTGAGCCGGAGATGGTCACTTTGCAGCTTTACGAGGAGAGCGGCACGCTGCACGGCACCTATGCGGCGCGCCTGCCGGTACGCAGCGGCGTCCACGAGATTCGGCTTTCGCTGGAGGGACCACCGCAGCCGGGCAATGTAGTGCGGCTGCACTGGACTTCGCAAGTTCCGGCGGCGGAAGGCGAAATGGAAATGAAGTTGAGTCCGGACGGCCGCTTGCTCGTCGAGCGATCGCAATCCGGGGACGCTTTTATCCCGCGCGGGATGGAGGTGCTGCTGCCACAGCAGAGCATCAGTGATGCCCGTCCATGAAGATCCCGCCGCCGATGCCGATTTCCTGGTCCTCGAACGCGCGCTGAACTGGCGCGCCGCCGGACCCTGGCCCTGGAAGACCATGGCAACCAGCCTGATCCTGCACTCGGTCGCGATCAGCCTCTTCACCTACACTCTTCATACTGGCACAGACCACCGCCAGGCTCCCACGGCCCCTGAGCGGTTCGTGCAGGTGTTCATGCCGCGGCCATCCAGCGTGCCGCCCGCCCCGCAGCAGGTTCACATGCCTACGCTCGGGCTGCGGGAGCCGCCCCAGCTCGAATTGCCGGGACCCGATGCGCCGAAGGTAGCGGTGAACTTCAACTCGATTAATCTCTCGTTTGCGTTGGACGTAGGCAATCAGTTGCCTGCCGTGGTCGAGCAACAGCACGGGATGCTGGCGCTCTTAGACAAGGAAGATCACGGCTTGGCGCGTTATCTGATGCGGCCGCCCGGTTGGGAACCTCGCGCGACGATAACGGACGTGAGCCGCGACTTGCGCTTCATGATGACCCCTCCCCGGAAATGGCCGGTGTTTCGCGAGGCCGAGGATCGGTACGGCATCGACCTGGATCGGTACGTGGCCGCCGCGGTTTTCGACTCCAGCTATCGCCGCTGTCTGGATCTGGCGATTCGCAGGCACCTTTCGCCAGGGACCAGCGGACGCGTTTCAGCGGCGCGTCTGGCCTTCGCCATGAGCGGCGACTGTGGAATCATAGTGCAGGAGGTGACGTTTGCGCCCACTCCGGAGCCCTGAGCGCGGCGGCGCGGCCTGCCTGCTGCTGGTTCTGCTCAGCGGTCCGCTCGGGGCGCAGCATTCCAGGGATCTCCCTCCCCCACCTGACTTCTCCCAAAGCGCCCTCGTCACCGCTGTGGATGCGCTTACGGCCTCCTGGGCGGCATGGAGAAGCGCCGATGCGGGGCTGGAACAACGTGTCTTTCGCATTCCCATGCGTGAAGCCCGTGGCATGATCGAGCACGCCTGGGGCGCATATCGCGAATTTCTGGACAAACGCCGGGTCTACAGCGAGGCGTTGGTCGCCTATATTGACGAGGGCCCCGCCCAGCCGCGATCTGGCCAGAAGATCGTCACCCTGGCGGCGGTGTACCAGGATCAGATCCAACTCCTCGGGGTGAACCTGGAGGTTCTGCAGGACAAGTTGGACGCCTTGCGCAATACCGCCGAGTGGGTTTCGATACGCCGCCACGTGCAGGCGGAGAGCATGCAGGCTTTCCAACTGCTATCCTCGCGGCGCTCCGAAATGCCGCTCGACTTGTCCTTGAAGCGCCCAGAACCGGTAAGCATGATGTCCTCATTGGCGTACCGCGACTCCGAACGTCAAACCACGGAAGCGCTGGACCGTCTTTGGACGCGTTACTACCAGGCGCTGGTGGACTCGGTCGAGCAGGCTCCGGGCGGCTCCCGGGCGTTGGTAGCGCGGCGGCCTTCGGAACCCCCCGTGGATTCGCCAGCCGTGGCCGGCGGCGCCGACAACCCCCTGGTCGGCGTATGGACTTATGCGGAAGGGTCGCAGCAATTTAACGGCGTCGCCGAACCGCGGCAAGTGTTGCTCGAGCTTTGGATGGAGGACGGCGCTTTGAGAGGCCGCTATCGCGCCGAGCTGCCGGATTTTCAAGGGGCGAAGAAAGTGGACCTGCGGTTGAGCGGCGGAGTCGTCTCCGCGCATAACCAACTGACTCTCAATTTCGAATCGAAAGATCCGCCGGCGAACGGCCGGATCATCCTGGAAGGTCCGGGATCTTCCGGAACGGAACTCATGTTTGTGCGCGCGGTCGCCGCCCAAAGTCCGATTCCACGCGGCCGCGAGCTGCTCCTGAGGCGTTCCTCTCAATCCACGCGGAAATAGTCGGTGCTACGGCGGCCGTCGGACTCCGCCTGCACCATGAATTCCAGGCGGGAATTGCCGGATCGCCGCGGTGCGGCTGCGCGCGCCTGGCCGTCGACGCTGGATGTGGTAACGCTGCGCGAGAGCTCTTCAGTCTTTCCATTGGCGTTCACTTTGCGCAGCGCGAAAACAACGGTGGCCGATGGGACTGCGCGTCCGGTTCCGTCCTCTACGCGCACCGCGATGCCTGACGCCTCAGGCAGCTTCACCAGGCTTAACTCCCGCTCCGGATGCGGATCGCCGCCCGTACCAAGGTTCATCTGGTGAATGACGGCGTTGACGAACTCGCCTGCCAGGTTGGCCATCACGCGAATTTCCACAGGGCCATTGCCACCCGTCGGCCGGAAGTGAGGCGCCACGGCCACGCCGGATTCATCGGTGAGCACCGTGGCGGACGGGCCTTCTCCCGCAAATTGTACGCTGGCTCCGCTATCCGGCGCGCTGAAGACCACCAGCACTTTTGGCGCCGGCTGGCCCCTGGCATCCAAAACGCGCACGGCGGGCGATGTTCCCAGGCCCTGGGCCGCATTGTTGTTGGCGCCGTCACCGCGCAACACCTCCATGCGCATCGCGCCTTGAACGTTGGCAGCCGTAGCAAGCCACGCCAGCGCCAGGATACAGCCGCAACGGACAGTAGCGAAAGAGTTCTGCATGCGTTCTAACCGGACTCGGGTCAAAAAGGAACGCGCCGCATATCGCCATCCCGGACGGGAATCTTTTTGGTAACCATCTTACCGTCGATCTCCACGGCGATATCGTATTCGCCTTCCGCGAGGGATAGTTGAGCGGGCGTCTGCTTGTCCGTTTTCTTGCCGTCCACGTAGATCGCGGCTCCAGGGGTGGAAGACTCTATGCGCACCAATCCACGCTTGGCCTCCAACACGACGTTCACCGTCTCCTGCTTCTTTCCCTTGTCCACCATGAGGATCTTGTCCGCATCGTGATATCCGGCCAGCGTCGCGTGCAAAACGTGCCGGTCGGGGGACAGAGAGATCGGGCAGGGAGCAAGGCAGTGCAACCTACTGTTGCCATCGAACACAATGGACGCTCCCGGTGGATCGCTTACCACCTGCACCACACGTTCTCCCGGAGCGGGAACCAACTCAGCGCCTGGTCGCGGAGGGAGCGCCGTCGGGAGGTCCGCCGGCTGGACCGGGGTAGGCGGCGGCGCTAGTGGCGCCGGGACTTCGGGGACCGGATTGGCGGCCGGGTTCGCTTCAGGAGCCGGAGGCGGCCCGGCCGCGCTCGCCGGATCGCTCTTGTAGATGGCGAAGATCTTTTCGGTGGACAGGAAGGGCGTGTTCGCATGCGCCCCGGTCAGATCCTCGTCCGGCATCGGGATGATGCTCGTGGTGTCTTCGAGGAGCGGTGGAGCGGCCCGGGCCACCAGCTCCATTTGCGGCGACGTCAACGGGCCGACCAGCGCGCGCATATTCGAGGCGACATCCACGGAGGACGAGGCGACGGATGCATGCTGGGGGTGCGCCGCCGCGCGCTTAGCTTCCTCGGAAATATCGCCAAGTGCGTTTAACATCGCCACGACCTTCGCGTCCACTTCAGGCGGCGCGGAATCGCGCATGTGCGAAAGGATCGCAACCGCGGGCGCCGCCTGGTCAGCCATCAGAAAGGCCGTGGCAGCCTGCAGACCGACGTCCAGCCTCCCAGGGCTGTCTTCCCAGGCGGTCGCGTAATGCTTGGCCGCGGGCTCATACTGTTGCTTTTCCCACAGCTCGTCGGCATCGTTCTTCTGTTCTTTGAAATTGGATTCCTTGCGGGCCAGGTCAGCGGCCGATTGGAGTTGCCGGCCGCGGCTGGGCGGCGCCAGACGGGCGGCTTCTTCAAAGTCATTCAGGCTCTTCGCAAAATCACCCGATTGTGCGTGCAAAATCCCGGCTAAGGCATGCGCTTCCCATCGCTTGTTATCCAGCTTGAACAGGGCCTCGAGATCCAACAGTTCACCTACCGCATCTTTGCCACTGTTGAGCGTTCGGTGAAACTGAATGTCAAACCGCCGGTCCCGTTTGCCCGTGGGACTGCTTTCGATATCCACGATCGCCTGCAGCCGTTCGAGCTCCGTGCCAGCCAGTTTGGCCGTTTCGGGGTCAAGGTCGGCCCAACGCTGGGCTTCGCGTTGGAAATTGATGGCGTCCTCCCAGCGCTCTTCCCGATCGTGTGTGCACAGTACTCCGAGGTTGTAGAGGGCCCTGGGGAGAGCCGCATCGCGGTGAAGCGCGATCAGAAACAGGCGCATGGCACGCTCGGGGCTTTGCCCCTTAATGGCAGCTGTATAACCCGCCTGGAAGGCGGCCAAAGCCGCCTCCCGCGCATTCTTGTAGTTCGCAATTGGATCGATGCCGGGTTTGTTGCCGGTTTCCGACGGTTCTCCTGGAACTGTCGGCAGGACTAATTGTCTGGGTTCCTGCTGCGCCAGCGCTATCGTCAGCGGAGCTGCCAAAACCACAGCCAATACTATTTTGCGCATAACATCCCCCATACCGTGGAACTATCGGAACGTGACGTGGCGTGAGCGGCCATCAATCGAAGCATCGTCGCCGCAGTTCGCCTCCGCCAGCTGGTCTCCCCGGTACTTGTATTCAATCTTGCTGTTCCTGCCCCGGAACGAGATAATTTCTCCCGTCAGCTGGTCGCCCGCATAGGTCATGGTGCGCCGGTATCCCTCTGCGCCTCTTTCCGCAATCTCGACGAGGCGCAGGCCGTCCCACCGGAAGTCCAGAATGCGGGGCCCGGGTCCGGAGTCCTCCAGCCGAGTCGCCGATTTGACGCGTCCCTGGTCGTCGTACTCCACCAGGAAACGGTAGATGCCGTCCCACACGAACGGGTGGAAGTACTGGTTCCCGGCCACGACGGTGGCCACCCGTTTACCGGTCAGCCGCTCTACCATCAGCGGGTCAATCACCGGATGGTTCAAAAGCGCCGTGTATGCTCCCTTCCCCGCGCCCACCGGGCCGCTGGGTGTAAAACGCGGAAGCGCCGGCTCCTCCTTGTCGGTAAAAGGCTCTTTGGCCACGCGGCGCACCGAATTGCGGTCCTTGAAGTAATCGAAAAAGATGTTGACGTCGCTCGACCCCTGCTCCTGCGTGCGCGTATGCACGGCGGCTAGTTGGTCGCCGTTCCATTGATAGGAGACGGTCTGTTTGCGGGAAGCCTTCACTTCGGCGGCGTGGGCGTTCGGCATCAGGCTGACCGGACAATAAAACAAGCCGGCGGGAGATTTGTAGCCGCTATACCAATTCGGTTTGCCCTGCGGCTCGGGGATGGTGACCTTCAACGCTGCGATATAGTTATAAACCTCGGCGCGTTGCTTGGCGTCGCTGCCGGACGTTTGGGAAAGCTTTAGATACTCCTCGAATTGCCGTTTGGCGGTATCGCGATCGCGCAGAATAGCGTTGTCGCGGCCGGCGTGCAGCAGAAAGTAGAGGTTTGTGGGATCCAGCGCCGCGCCGGCTTGCGCGCTGTCCCGGGCTTGCGGGTAGTCGCCGTCCGCTTCCGCCTTTTCGATGCTGCCCTTTAGGCTCTCACTCTGCGAACTCAATTCGGCATTAACGGTCCCGCGCAAGTCTGCGCCCGCGGTGACGTCGTCATCCGCGGTGACGAGCTGTGCGTACTTATCCAGCATCTTCAGCGCTTCCGGCAGTTTGCCTTGCGCCTCCAGTAGCTTCGCGCGCACGAACAGGATCCGGTACGATTTCTTGTCCAGCGCCTCCGCCTGCCGTAGCTCCCTTTCAGCCTCCTCCCACTTCTTTGCGCCTATGTAGCTCTTGGCCGCCGCAAGAAGGGTCGTAATCCGGGTCTGTTGCGGAGACTTCGGGTCCACCGGTTTTGATCCTGTCTCTCCCGCAATGATGCGGTCATTCTCCGTCTTGACCTCTTCGATCAGATCTGCGATTTCCTTGTTCCCCGGGCTCCGAAGCTGCGCCAGCTTCAACTCGCCGAGGGCGAGGCTAAACTTCTTGGCCTCGTAAAGCCGCTGTCCTTCGCTTCGATGCTGGTTGGTGCTCTCGACCAGGGCTTTATCGCGTAGCTTGCGAATATCCTCGAAGGAGTTATCATAGCGGTCGAATTCGCCATACTTGTCCAGGAGCGCGTCCCACAATTCTCCGGCGGCGAATGCCTTCAGTATGGCCATGCGCTGAATCAGCCAGGCTTTCTTTTCCAGGAGCGCGGTTCGCGCCGCTTTCTGGCGTTCGTCGTCGGGATAAGCCTTCGCCGAAATGCCCTCGTACTGCAGACCGTGTTCGAGATCGCTATAGCGCGCGGTTCCCGCGCTCAGGCGCTGGTTCGCCGTTTCCATTTCGGTGAGGAGCAGTTGTTTCAGTTTGTCGGATGGGGCGCCCGTAACCGAGCCGGCCAGCCCGACCAGCATCGACATGCGTTCTTCAAAGGCTGCGTCCTCATTCTTCTCGCCTACGCCGCGAAAGTTCGATGCGTCGGCCAGAAAATCCACTACCGCCTGGTTGCGGTCGCTGCCCGGCAGGATCGCGAAAAGGTCAATCATCTTCAGGGGCGTAGTGCCTTTTGCGTTGCGCTCCTCCTGGATACCAATGCTGGCCGACGACCAGAGACTCGCGTAAGAGGCGGCGGTTTTCAGATTCACGCCGTCCGGCGCCACCGGGACCCAGCTTCCACTCTCTTTGCGCACCATATAGCCGCCCGCATGTCTACGCAGGGTGCCGGCGCGCAAAATCAGCTCCGCGGGCAGTTTCTTGTACTCGGCAGGTTGCAGTTCCAGCGTCTGGCTGGAACCAGTACGCAGCTTGTTCTTGTCGTCAATGACGATTTTTTCAGCCGGCAGCGCCTGCCAGGAGACCCCGCTGGTTCGCAACACTACCACCACTTGCGCTTTAACCGCAATCGCGGAGGCCGATAAAATAGAAATCAATACACCCAGCCGGACAATAGAAGGTTTCATTCGATTTCAAAGACTTCATCGAGGGGGGCGCGCACAGGACCTGCGAAGGGGCGCGTCAAATTCCCCGTGCCATAGTCTAAGATAATGCCTCATTCCGGCCTGCAAGTAAATAGCCTGTGCTCCATTCCGCAACCATCCAGCACATAATTTTGCACGATACGCCAATTTCTCAAATCAATGACGGCTGGTTGGTCATTGAAGATCCACTTTTGCCTTGGTGTGGCCGTTGCCGCCGCTGCGGCGCAAGGCGCTGATCAAGGCCTGCAGGCTGAAGTCCGTCTTCTTTTTCAGAGGCTGCCAGCATGCGGATATCGCGCCGGGTGTCGACGACCAAACGCATGCCTTCATGCACCAGGTTGCGGTTTGCCGCTATCTGGCGGTCGTGCCTGTCCAGCCGTTCCTTATTCGTCACTGGGTTCAATCTCCTCCCCTTTCGCAATGGCACCGTTTGGCTGATCAGGCGCCGGTCGACGTGCGGAAGGGAATGAAAATCCGGAACCTTGCGGTCAGAATAAGTAACTATTATTGCATGCCGCCGAAAACGCCAGAAAGGGTTCGGGTGCCTAGTCACTGCTCGGTAAGTGCTTCCTGTACGCGGACGACCGCGGTACGGCCGGCTGCCGATAGCACGGTCCCCGCGGCCGCGTACTGCGCGCGCACATATGCCAAGGCCATCGTCTTGCCAAGCGCGGGCGAGAATACCGATGAGGTGACCTCGCCCGATTCTTTGCCTTCAGCTTCAATCCTGGCACCGCTTGGCAGCGGAGCGGATCCCTCGATTTCCAGCTTCACCAGCAGGCGGTTGACGTGCCCTCGCGAGCGAATCCGCTCCACGATCTCCTGGCCCAGATAGCAGCCCTTGGCGAAATGGACGGCGTCGGTCTGGCGGGTTTCCTGCGGCAGCGTGGTGTTGCAGATATCCTCGCCGTAGCGCGGCTTGCCTTGCTCGAGGCGCACTGTGCGGGCTTCGTCCGGCGTCGCCGGCACTGCCCCCGCGGACTCGAGGCGCCCGATCCATTCGGCCTTGCTTTGAGCCGGAACGAAGACACGGAAGCCCGGCTGCCCTGTAGAACTGGCGCGCTCGACGATCCCCCCGTTCCAGGCAGCGTGGGCGTAATCGGCGTCGGGGACCGGCGCGCCAATGGCCGCCAGAACGTCCGCGGCATGCGGGCCTTCGACCGCCAGGCAGGCAAGCGCTTCGCTCGCGTCCTCGAGCGCCACGTCGTCGGCGATGATGTATTTGTCCAGGTGTTGGTAGACCAGTTCGCGAGTTTCAGGCTCGGTATCCAGCAGGAAACGGTCCTCGAGCCGGAGCAGGTTGACGTCGGCCAGTATGTGGCCCTGCGCATTCAGGAAAAAGGCGTAGCATCCCATGCCGGGCTTAAGCTGCTGCACGTGGTTGGTGGTCATGGCGTGCAGCAGGCGGGCGCTATCCGCTCCGGTCGCGTAAATGCGCCCGCGCGCCGAAAGATCGAGCCAGGCAGCGGACGCACGTAAAGCATCGTATCCAGCGGACATCTTTCTTAGATGAGAATGAGACCGCGGCGGATGCCTTGCGTAACGGCTTCGGTGCGGCTGCCGGCGTTGAGCTTGGTCATAATGGATGCGACGTGGAACTTGACGGTATGCTCGGAGATACCGAGCTTCCAGGCAATGGTCTTGTTGCCGAGGCCTTCGGCGAGCATGGAGAGGACCTGGATTTCGCGCGGGCTGAGCGTTTGCTGGGCGGCCGGCAGCGCGCGGTCGGAGGCCAGTACGGGCAGATCCTGAGGATGCAATACGACCAGGCCGGCGGCCACGGCTTCAATGGCGGCCAGGATTTCGCGCGGCCCAAGGTCTCCGGGAAGCACGGCGCGTATGCCGGCGCGCAACGCTTCAGCAGTCCAGTTGGGCTGCAGATCGGGGGCCAGCACCATGATCGCCGGCGCGCCATCGCGGGCCGCCAGCGCGATGAGATCTTCGGGCGGCTCGTCGTGATGGGATTCGCTCGAAGCCAGCACCACGTCCGGCTGATACCGGTCGATAGCCGCGCTCAGGCCGTCCAGGTCGGAGGCGCCCACGACTTCCATTCCGGAGCCGGAGGCGCCTACCGATTCAAGGCCTGCGCGCACGATCGCGGACGAGGCCGCGATCAGCAGTCGGATCACGCCGCCTCCGCCACGGCAGGCGCCAGGCGGATGGCTACTTCGCGCGCAGCAGTGCGATCGCCACGCAGGAATTCGAGGCGGACGAGGCCGCCGGCGTTGTCGAGCGCCTGGTACAAGTCGTCCGTGGAGCGGAAGGGCTTGCCGCCCGCACCGATGAGCAGATCGCCGACCCACAGAGGCGCATGGGCGGCGGGGCTATCGGGCTCGACCTTGAGCACCAGCAGGCCGATGCGCCGGTTTCCGAGAGGCGTCGGCTGCACCGTTACGCCCAGCGAGTAGCCGGCGGCGCCGCGGTGCAGGAATGCGGTGATGGCATTGCCGGGAACGGCGGCTCCCAGGCCATGGACGATCATAGTGTTGATGCCGATGACGCTCCCATGCGCGTCGGCCAGCGGTCCGCCGGAGTTGCCGGGCGCCAGGCGCACGTCCGCCAACACCCAGCTTTGCGCGCCAAATCCCGGCAGGTTACCGAGCGCATGTACGACTCCGGTGGTAAGCGCGCCGATGAAGCCCATGGGATTGCCAATGGCCATGACCAGTTCGCCCACGCGCAGGGTGTTGGAATCTCCGAAGGTGGCCGCGGGCAGGCCGCCGGCCTCGATTTGCAGCGTGGCCAGATCGCGTCGGGCATCGCGGGCCAGCAATGTAGCCGGCAGCTCACGGCCGTCCCAAAGCGCGACGGAAAGCTGGCTGCCGCGAGCCACGTGTGCGTTGGTGACGATACGGCCGTCGGCCGTCGCAATCACGCCCGTGCCGCCTGCATTAGCGCCCGGCAGTCGCACTTGCACCGTCGAGCGGCGCAGCCGTTCCGCCACTTCTCCCAAAGCGCACGGCATGTCACTCCTCCCTCCGCGGCCGTTCTCCGACCGTTATGGTTAGTTCGATGACCTGACCGCCGCGTACGATGCGCGCCGCGACGGGCTTGCCTACGGACTGGCCATTGAGTATGGCTTGTATCTCATCGGTTTCACTTAATGGCTTGCCGGCGAGCGCCACGAGAATGTCGCCCAACAACACTCCTGCGCCGGCGGCGGGTCCGTTGGGTTCGGCGGAGAGCACGATCAATCCTGTGCTGCTATCGGGCAGCGTGACAGGATGCAGGCCCAGGCCAAGGTAGCCGCGCGAGACATGGCCGGTGCGCAGCAGCTCATCGACCACGCGGTTGACGGTGGAGGTGGGCACGGCGAGTCCGGCAATGCGGGAGAGCGCGCTCGTCGAGATGCCGAGCACACGGCCCGTGGTATCCACGACGGCGCCTCCGGAGGAGCCGGGATAGAGCGTCAGATCGAGGCGCAGATACTGATCGATCTGGCCGCCGCGCCAGGAGCGCCATGGCCCGCTGACCGCGCTCATCACGCCCATGGTGGCGTTGACGCCGGAATCCGCCGAGCGCCCGATGGCCAGGATCAGGTGGCCAGGCCGGAGCGCTTCGGTCGAGCCGAGGGTGGCGGCGGCCACGTTCTCGTCGGCGAGCTTGAGCACCGCGATATCCGTGCCGGGATCACGGCCGGCGAGCGTGGCGGAAGTAGATCGGCCGTCCGGCAGGGTAATGCCGATTTCCTCGCGGCGGCGGATGGTGTGTTCGGCGGTGACGATTACGCCGGGACGCCAGACCACGCCGCTCGAAGCGAAGCGCGGGCGGGCGCTCACGGCGACCACGGCGCGGCCGGCATGTTCGACGGCGCCGGCCAGTTCGTTGGATAGGGCGACTAATTCGTTTTCCATGATTTCAGAATGGCGCGGGCGGCCGGCGGGGCGCATCGGGAAATCGGGCAGGTGTCACCTGGAAGAAAGAGCGGGTGCATAATCAGGTGATGAGCGGTGCGAACGCTGTATCAGTCGAGGAATATCTGTCTACGTCCTACGAGCCGGATTGCGACTATGTGGACGGCGAACTGGAAGACCGCAACGTTGGTGAAAAATCACATAGCAAGGCGCTGGGGAACGTCTGTTTTTATCTGCGTTCGAACTATCCGGCGCTGTGCGTTTTCCCCACGCTGCGCATCCGCGTTTCGGCCACGCGATACCGCGTCCCCGATGTATGCGTGACCCTCGCCGAGCCGGATGAAGACGTATTCACCGAGCCGCCCTTCCTCTGCGTCGAAATCCTCTCACCGGAGGACCGCGCCGCGAGAATCCAAAGTAAGATCGCCGACTACCAGAAGTTCGGCGTTCGCTACATTTGGGTTATCGACTCACGCGAGCGAGAGGCTTTCGTCTACACCGCCAGCAGCATGCGTGAGGTAGACGATGGCGTGCTCCGAACCAGCGATCCGGACATTGCCGTGCCGCTATCCGCGCTGTTCGATAAAAATTCCGCGCGAAAACGTGCGCCACCAACAGCAGCTTGATCCCCAGCAGGATGTAATAGCAAGATCTCCTCGCGGCGGCGGATGGTGTGTTCGGCGGCGACGGATGGTGTGTTCGGCGGCGACGATTACGCCGGGGCGCCAGACCACGCCGCTCGATAAACGCGGCCGTGCCGTACGGCGACCACGCTGGCGGATAATCGTTGCATGGGTGTCGCAAGGCTTGTGTCGGTAGAGGAATGCCTTTCCACGTCCTACGATCCGGACTGCGATTTATGTGGACGGCGAACTGGAGGACCGTAATGTGGGTGAAAAACCACATAACAAAGTGCAGGGCAACCCACGCAAACGTGAAGCTTTCATCTACACCGCCAGCAGCATGCATGAGGTAGAGGATGGCGTGCTCCGAACCAGCGGCCCGGACATTGCCGTGCCGCTATCCGCGCTGTTCGATTAAAAATTCCGGCGCAGATACGCCGAGATCAGGATGATGATCAGGCCGGAGATGGCGCTTCCGGCGAGCAGCCGCCCGCGGTGTTCCGGATTCTTCGTGACGAGCACGATGCCCACCGCGAAAACGTGCGCCACCAACAGCAGCTTGATCCCCAGCAGGATGTAGTAGCGAATGTTGTGTCCCGGGTTGGTCATCAGAGTATACCCGCCGGAGACCAGCAGCGCGGCAATCGCGCCGAAGACCAGCGGACGAAAGAGTGCGGCTGTCTTTTCGTAAAGGGCTTTGCGCGCATCCACAGCCAGAACGGCGGTGGCCGGAACCAGCACCAGCCAGCCGTAAAGCATGCCTCCAATCAGTGTGGCGACGGACGCGATGTGCAACCAGCGCATACAGATGCCGAGGGTTTCGAACATGCCTTGAGTATACAATCGAGCTTATGGTGCACGAGATTCTTCCGGTCGGTCCGCTGCAATGCAACTGCTCGATTTTCGGCGACGAACAGTCGGGCGAAGCCCTGGTGATCGATCCGGGCGACAATATTCCGGAGATCGAGCGGATCGTGGCGCGGCACGGGCTGCGGGTGAAAGCCATCGTGATCACGCACGCGCACATCGACCATATCGGCGGGGCACAAAAGCTGCACGCAGCCACCGGCGCCCCGGTATACATGAACGAAAACGACAAGAAGCTGCAGGAGATGATGGACCTGCAAGCGGCGTGGCTGGGCGTGCGGACGCCGGAGCGCGTAGAGATCGATAGCGCGGTGCGCGACGGAGACATCGTGCGGGCCGCCGGCGCGGAGTTCCATGTGCTGGACACGCCGGGCCACACGCAGGGAAGCATCAGCCTGTGGATTCCGTCCGAAAAGAAACTGATCGCCGGCGACACTCTGTTTCGCGACAGCATCGGGCGCACGGATCTGCCGGGCGGAGATGGCCAGCAGATCCTGCGGTCGATTCATGACAAGTATTTCGCGCTGCCGGATGAGACCGTGGTGGTACCGGGACACGGGCCTGTGACCACGCTGGGACGCGAGAAGCGGTTCAACTATTTCCTGGAGGGGATGTAACTACAGATGGACACAAACCAATTCAAGTGGCCGGTTGCGAGCGAGCGCGAGATGGAGCTGCTGCGCCAGGTGATCGAGAGTGAGCGTTGGGGCGGGTATCACGAGTTTGTGGAGCGCCTCGAGCGCGAGTTTGCGGCGTTTGCGCATTGCACGCATGGCGTATCGGCGATGAACGGCACGGTGACGATGGAGATGGCGCTTTGGGCGGCCGGGGTGGGGCCGGGCGACGAAGTGATCGTGCCGGCCATCTCTTTCGTGGCGACGGCCATGGTGGTTTCACGCGTGGGGGCCCTGCCGGTGTTCGTGGATATTGATCCGCGGAGCTTCAATATTGATCCGGAGCGCGCCGCCGCCGCCATAACGCCGCGCACCAAGGCGATGATCGCGGTGCATTTTGGGGGCGCCATGGCGGACATGGACCGGCTGCTGCCTCTGGCCGCGGAGCACGGCCTGGCGCTGATCGAAGACGCGGCCCACGCACACGGAGCGGAGTGGCAGGGCCGGCGCGCGGGCAGCCTGGGCCTGGCGGGCTCGTTCAGCTTTCAGAACTCGAAGGTGATGACCGCGGGCGAGGGCGGCATGCTCACCACCAACGACGGCGCCTTCGCCGAGCGCGCTTGGTCGATCATGGACCAGGGCCGCAAGCCGGGCGGCGGCTGGTTCTTCCACTACGTGTCGGGCAGCAATTACCGCATCACGGGATTGCAGGCGGCGGTGTTGCTGGCGCAGTTCGAGCGGCTGCCGGAGCAGATCTGCCGGCGCACACGCAATGCGGCGCTGCTGCGCGCGGAGCTGTCGGATGTCGAGGGGCTTGCATTCCAGACTCTGCCCAACGCGCAGAACGCTAACTCGTGGTATCTGCTGCTGGGGCGCATCGACCCGCGCATGGGGCGCACGCGCGATGAGTTTCACTGCGAACTGACCGCGTCGGGCGTGCCGTGTACGCCGTTCTATCCGCATCCGCTGTATGGCAATCCGCTCTATCGGCAGGGCGGGTGCCGCGTGGAACCGTGCCCGGTCGCGGAAGCGTGCGTCGCGGATGCATTCTGGCTGCCGCATCGCGCGCTGCTGGCGGACGAGGAGACTACGCAGGAGGTGGCGGCTGCCATGCGGCGGGCTTGCGGACGGTGAGCGATGTAATGGACAACAAGGCCGGCATAATGCGATCCGGCTCGCGCAAGCTGAGCAGCCACGCACTGCGGTCCACGATGGAGCGTAAACTTGAAATGTGAGCGGGTGGTCTTCAGTGGCCATGCGATTCAGCGCATGTTTCAGCGAAGTCCGGGCAGGGACGAAGTGGTCGCGGTCGTCTCTAGCGGCGAGATCGTGGCGGACTACCCCGACGACAGCCCCTATCCGAGTCGCCTGCTGCTAGGGTTCGTGGACTCGCGGCCGGTTCATGTGGTGGTGGCCTGCGAGGCCGAAACAGGCATGTGCATTGTGGTGACAGCCTACGAACCGCAGCCGGAGCAGGTTACGGTGAGCCTCCAGCGCGGAGATACTACGGTGATCCTTAAACAGGTGCCGGCAGACGTCTGTGAGAACTGCGGGGAGTATTATCTCTCGGACACTGTCACCGCGCAGGTCTTGGAAAGGACGGAAACAGCGGTGAAGAGCGGAGCTGAAGTCGAGATTCTGAAGTTCGCGGCATAGTCCCTAAACGAAATCGCGATGGGAAATGTATGGCGGTCGTGCAACGGGAAGACGAGAAACCTGCGCACCTCGGACCGCGACGGGAGCGGGCCAGGCGGCAGCAGCTACTACATTGGTTTTCGTTGCGTCCCTTCCGTAGCCGGGGCCAATTAGGCAATGAGCGATATCTTCATCAGCTACGCCCGAGCGGACCGGTCGCGCGCCGAGGCGCTCGCAAAGGCACTCGAGGGGCAGGGCTGGTCCGTGTGGTGGGACTGGGCCATTCCTACTGGGAAGAAGTTTCGCCGAGTCATCGAAGAGGAGATCCATAAAGCACGCTGCGTCGTGGTGCTTTGGTCCGCAACTTCCATCGAGAGCGACTGGGTGATAGAGGAAGCTTCGGAGGGAAGCGAGCGCGGAATCCTGCTTCCGGTACTGATCGAGAGGGTGCGGCAGCCCATGGGCTTCCGGTCGACGCACGCGGCGGATCTGGTTGGCTGGGAAGGGGACCTCGCGGCGCCCCCGTTTGAGAGGCTGCGCGGCGACATCGCCACCCTTATTGGCGCGACGGTGGGACCAACCGTACAGGTGGAAGCGTGGACTAGCCCGAAGGACGGCTTGCGCTACGTTTGGATTCCGCCGGGTGAGTTCTGGATGGGAGCTACGCCAGGAGACAACAATGGCGCTGGGGATGAGAAGCCTCGTCATCGGGTGCGGATCACCATGGGCTTCTGGATGGGCGCGACTCCGGTAACCGTGGCGGCTTACAAGCGGTTCCTCAAGGAACGGCCGAAGCTGAAGATGCCGGATGCCCCGAGCTTCAATACCGGTTGGAGCAAGGAGGATCATCCGATTGTAGGGGTCACATGGGACCAAGCACAGGCCTACTGCGAGTGGGCCGGCGGGACCAGTGGCAGACTTCCGACCGAAGCTCAGTGGGAATATGCAGCGCGTGGCGGCAAGGATGGGTTGAAATACCCATGGGGGAACCAGATCACGCCCGAGAACGCGAACTATTCAGGGAGCAAATGGAACGGCACATCGCCGGTGCGATTGTACCCTCCCAATGCGTGGGGGCTCTATGACATGGCCGGGAATGTCTGGGAGTGGGTGGCGGACTGGTACGACGAAGATTACTACTCCACGCTGCCGTCAGACAAGCCGGCGGACGACCCGCGCGGCCCCCAGTACGGGACGCTGCCTGTGTTGCGCGGGGGGTCATTCTTCGTTGTTCCGAGGTACCTGCGCGCCTCGTACCGCGTCAGGCTCGTACCAGGCAACAAGTACGACGTCTTTGGTTTTCGTTGCGTCCGGGAAGTGGTCCCTTAATCCCTGCGTGTGGCTGGGGCGGGCCTCCCTTACGAGTAGCGTAGCAATGCCTTGAAGCCGAAATCCATGTGCTGTTGGATATGGCAGTGAAACAACGTCGGCCCCGGCTGGTCGGCGCTAAAGTCCACGCTGGCGCGCCCATAAGTGGGCACCACGACCGTGTCCTTGATCACGCCCGACGTAGCTTTGCCGTAAATCTCCGCGATCTCGAGTTGGTGGCGATGCAGGTGCAACGGATGCGCATCGTCGGTGCGGTTATGAAACGTCAGCCGGTAGCGCGTGCCCTGTTTGAGCATGAACTCCTGGTCGTGGGGATAGGGTTTGCCGTTCACGGTGAAGCTGTTGAATTTGCCGGCGCCGCGCGGCACCTTTTCAAACACCATGTCCAACCGCTCGGCGGGCGCCGGTTGCGAGGGCGGCTTGCCGAAGAGAGTGTAGTCCCAAACAGACTTGGGCGGAGGCGCCCACTGCGGCGTGCGGTGTTGATTGGCGTATTCGATGGCAATGCCCAAGCCCCCTTCGCGTATGGGGTCCTCGGGCGCGCCCAGGATCCAAACCCCGGGCTGGTTCATCTCCACCCAGGCATCGATGCGCTCGCCCGGACCCAGCATTAATACGTCCACGGCCGCCGGCGTAGGCACGGGATTTCCGTCCAGCGCGATCACATTGAATTTGTGGCCAGGTAGCGCCAGGTGGCGGTTCTCGATGGCGCTGGCGTTCAGAAAATGAAACAGCACGCGCTCGCCGCGATTCACGCGGATCGGATCGCCGGCGCCGAGTGCCTTGTCGTTGATGGAAAAAATATCGGCCGCTACCTCCAGCCCCACCGGCCGCGTATCCAGCACCGCCGGCCTTTCCGGCTGCGCCAGCGCGGGATCGAGATCGTCGGTATCCATCATCTGGTTGGTGAAATAGGGCTCCCAATCGCGCAACGCCAGGTAGTGTTCCTGATCGAAGCGGCCGGGATTGTTGGCTCCCTCGACGATCAGAAAGCCGAACATTCCGGTGTAGCTGCCACGGTGCAGGTCGTCCATCGACATGGTGTGGGTGTGGTACCAGCGGGTGCCGGCCGGCGTGGGCGTGAACCGATAGCGGCGGCTTCCGTGCGGAGGCACTGCAGGGGTACCTTCTTCCTCCGATCCGTCCATATCGGAGGGAATGAGCAATCCGTGAAAATGCACAAACTCCGGCACGTCGGTGTTATTAACGACGTTCACCGTGACCGGCACGCCTTCCTTCATGCGCAGCCGCGGCCCCGGCGCGGTGCCGTTGTACCCGATGGTGCTGAGAATGCGATTGGGCGCCAACTCGACCGTGATCGGAGCGATTTGCAGGGTGAATTCGGTCTTGGCCACGTCTTCGGAGCCGGCCGGCGCCAGAAAGGTTTGCTCCTGCTGGCCGACCAGACGGCTGCTGGCGGCCGACATCCCGGCGATCTTGAGGAAGTCGCGTCGTTGCATGAGAAATGAGAAAACGATCCTGCGCTCATGGTACCGCCCGTCATCCGGCCGCGACAGCATTGCGGTACCTTCGTTAAGGAGATCGCCTATGGTAAAAACAACCGTTCTTGGGTCGAGCAAGAGCAGCTTGCTGGTCGCCGTTCTGTGCTGTGGGTTAGCGCCGGCCCAGAGTTCTTCGAGCGTGGCTTCCACGATAGTGGCCAGCGCAAACGGCTTCCTGAGTCTGCTTGATGAGGGACAGCGGTCGAAGGTGCTGTTCGAGTTCAACGACGCGGCGCAACGGACGAAGTGGTCGAACCTGCCCACGACGATGGTGCCGCGGGCAGGCCTGAAGATGGGCGATCTGAGCGGGCCGCAGAGGAAAGCGGCGATGGGGCTGCTGGCCGCCGCGCTGAGCAACCGCGGTTATGAGAAAGTGCTCGCGATCGTCGAAGGCGATGAGGTGCTGAGAGCCGCCGGCGGCGGGGGCGGGGCGATGTTCGGGCGCGACTTGTTCTACATTTCGATTCTGGGCAAGCCTTCCGTGAAGGACCCCTGGATGGTGCAGTTCGGCGGCCATCATCTGGCGCTGAACATTACCATGGCGGGTTTCGATGGGATTCTCACGCCCAGCCTCACGGCGGCACAGCCGGCGAAGTATACGGTAGACGGCAAGACTGTGCGCCCGCTGGGAGCCGAGAACGACAAGGCCTTCGCGCTGATTAATGCGCTGGATGAGGGGCAGCGAAAGCAGGCGATTCTCAATTACAAGGTGGCCGACCTGGTCCTGGGGCCTGGGCAGGACGGAAAGACCATCCAGCCAGAGGGCATCAAGTGTTCCGCGATGAACGGGAGCCAGCAGGCGATGCTGCTGGACCTGGTGGGTGAATGGGCGGGGATTGTCAACGAACCGGCAGCGGCGGCGCGCATGGCGGAGATCAAGGCGGATCTGTCCGAAACGTGGTTCGCCTGGAGCGGGCCGACCACCAACGGGATGCCGGCGTATTATCGGATTCAGGGACCGACCGTGGTGATCGAGTACGCGCCCCAGCCGCTTGGGGGCGACCCGACGATGCACATCCATACGATTTACCGGGACCCGACGAACGATTACGGGAAGAAGTCAGTGGGGCGCTTAGTACCATCACGATGAAGCGCATGGGAGTGAGCGCGCTGCTCGCGCTGAGCCTGGTTGGAAGCGCGGCCGCGCATCGGCTGGACGAGTATCTGCAGGCTACCCTGATCGGAGTGACGCCGGCCGGCATTGACGTGGAGATCCATTTGACGCCGGGCGTTGCCATGCTGCCGGTGTTGATGGCTGTAATCGACCAGGATGGCGACGGACGGATTTCCCCGGAAGAAGAGCGGGCCTACGCAGGCCGGGTGGCACGGGAGGTGGAGCTGCGAGTGGATGGCGTAGCGGCGCCGTTGTGGCTGACCGAGAGCAACTTTCCGACCCTCGAAGCCATGCGGGAGGGATTGGGCACGATCCGGATGAAACTGCACACGGCGCGCAGCGGGCATGCGCTGCATTTCGAAAATCGGCATCTGCCGCAAGTCAGCGTATACCTGGTGAATTGCCTTGCGGCTCCCTCGGACGGGCTGGTGGTGAGGCGGCAGAAGCGGGACGAGGCGCAGAGGTCGATTGAGTTTGAATATTCTTTCGGGGCGGGTACTGAGGCGGGACCGCGAGCGGCGTGGATCGCGCTGGGGCCATTCTGGCCGGCCGCGATCGGGATCATCATGCTGGTGGCCCGGATGGCGGTACTTATCTACAGAACGAAACACGACAAGAGAGAATCCCGATACTCACGAGTTAGATCCCTGTGAGCGTTTATTTTGATTTTGGAACAGCTGCGGATCGCTGGCGTGCGGATGCCACGAGCGCGTCGAAGCGCGGATCTGTATGCAGAGATTTGAGATTGGTGTCTTTTTCCAAGGCCAGGAGATTTTCAGCGGGGAGTTCGTGCTCGAAGGCGAACTGCAAGTTGGCGAAGGCCCCTTCCCGTTTGCCCTGCAGCGCCTGCGTGGCAGCCAGATTGTAGGCCGCGACGGCGGTGGTTGGATGTCCTGGGCCGAGAGTATGGCGCCGGCCATCGAGCTCTTCCCGGAAAGACTTTTCCGCTTCGGGATACCGCTTTTCTCTCATCGCGAGTTGACCCAAATCACTCGCGGTTTGCATGGTATCGGGATGCTCCGAACCCAGAGTTCGGCGTTGCGCTTCGATTGTCTGCCGGAGCAGTTGCCCTGCCTCAGAGAACCGGCCGTCCTTCATGAGCACATCGCCCAGGCCATACGCGTATTCCAGCGTTTCACGATGTTCCGGACCAAGCGCCTTGCGCCCGACTTCGAGTGATTCGCGGCACAATTTCTCCGCCTCCGCGTAACGTCCCTCCTTGGTCAGGACTTCCGCCAAATTTCCCGTGACGAAGAGCGTTCGGGGATGCTCAGGCCCGAGCGTCCGGCGAAAGGCCTGACGCGCATCTTGAAGCAGTTTCTCCGCTTCGGCGAGCTTTTCCTCCGACGACAGCACATCCGCGAGATTACTCATGCAAAGCAGCACATACGGATGTTCCGAGCCAAACATGCGCCGGTAAACTTCCAGCAGCCCTCGATATGCCTTCTCTGCTTCGGAGAATTTGTTTTCGTCGGAAAGATTGGCTGCCAGACCGTTCTCAGCCCCCACCGACAACGTGTCTTGGGGCCCGAACACCCGCGTAGCCACCTCGAGCACCTTGCGAAACAGCTCCTCTGATTCAGGGTAGCGCCCTTCACGTTCTAAAATGTGAGCCAACAACCAAATGGAAGTCAGGGTGTCGCGATGCTCGGGGCCGAGCACGCGGCGGCGAGTGTCTATCGTGTCGCGGCACAACTTCTCCGCCTCCCGGTAGTGACCTTCGCCATTCAGCGCGTCGGCGAGTTCGTACATCGATTGCAGGGTGTCCGGGCTGTAAGGACCGAGGGTACGGCGCCGAATTTCCACGGCGCGAGCCAGCAGCGACTCGGCCATTGGGTATAAGATGATGCCCTCATACGCCTTAGCCATCACGTGCATCATCTGGGTCTGGAGCTCCGGGTCCTTCGCCAGTCCGGTTTCGATGTCTTTCGACGCTTTGTCGAGAATCTCGCGAGCGCGGACGTCATTGCCCTGCCGCGCGTTCGGGTCCGACACCTGGAATATGCCGGTCATGAACTGGGATATACGATCCGCCCGATCGCGCTCCCGCGTGACCCGCCGTAACGCCAAGGTCTGTGCCACTCCCGCCGAGAGCAGCAGCACGGCAGCAGTGGCGGCCACCGCAACGCCAACCCGGTGCCGGCGAATGTACTTGCGAGCGCGATATCCGACGCCGGCCCGACGGGCCAGGACCGGCTCATGGCGAAAGTACCTTCCAATGTCGGCCGCCAGCTCGGAGGGCGTGGCATACCGCCGGGAGCGGTCCTTTTCTAGAGCTTTGAGCGAAATCGCATCCACATCGCCGCGCAACTGGCGCGCCAGCGTGGGACCATCCGCACCGCGATTTTGGGCGGTAATAGCGGTCTGGTCGCCGAGCGTGCGGAGCCTGGCGCTGGGCCGGGGCGCGTCCTCTTCGCGCTTGCTGAAATCCAGCGGCAGCACGCCCACCAGCAACTCATACAACACTACGCCCAGCGAGTACACATCCGTGCGCGTGTCCACGTACACGCCGGCCGAGTCGGCTTGCTCCGGGCTCATATACCCCGGCGTTCCAATAATCGCCCCCGCCCGCGTGAGAGTGGGATCGGCCGTAAGCTGATGCGCGGTCGCTTTGGCCACCCCAAAATCGATAATCCGCGGCGCCGGTTTTCCGTCCGCCTCGCTCACCAGGATGTTGGAAGGCTTCAGATCGCGATGCAGGATGGCTTTCTGGTGCGCATGCTGCACGCCATCGCACACCACCACGAACAGCTCCAAGCGCTGGCGCAGGGTCAGCTTGTGCTGGTCGCAATAGTCCGTGATGGGCATGCCCGGGACATACTCCATCGCGAAGTACGGCCGGCCCCGCGGCGTGGACCCGGCGTCGAAGACTTTGGCGATGGCCATGTGGTCCATGAGCGCCAGCGCCTGCCGCTCGGATTCGAAACGCGCCACCACTTCGCGCGTGTCCATGCCCGCCTTAATCAGCTTGACCGCCACGCGCCGGCGAACCGGCTGCTTCTGCTCGGCCAGCCACACCTCACCCATGCCGCCCTGGCCGATCGGCTGGAGCAGATGATAGGCGCCGATGACCGCGCCGGCGGCCGCCTCACTGGGATCGAATGCGACCAAACCTTCAAAGAAGGCTTGCTCGAGGGCCTCGGCCGCCACCTCGAGCGCGGGCGCTTCGAGGTAGTTCTCGGCTTGCTCCTCATGAGCCAGCAACGCTTCCGCGTCCTGGCGCAGAGCCTCGTCGCCCGCGCAGGCCACCTCCAGGACAGCCGTCCGCTCGCTCAATGGGTGGTCCAAGGCCGCCTGGCACACCTGCTCAAGCTGCTGCCAACGCTCACGCTTCATGCTGTTTCTCGCCGCTGAGCTCGTTCAAGAGCCACATCTTGGCCAGCCTCCAGTCGCGTAGGACCGTCTCCTCAGAGACCTTGAGCACTTCGGCGCTCTCCTTCACGCTGAGTCCACCGAAGTAGCGCAGCTCCACCACCTGGCCTTTTCTCGGGTCAAGGGCGGTCAGAGCCTCAAGAGCATCGTCCAGGGGTACCAGGCCCGCGGGCGCCTCCCGGGAGACTATCAGAGCTTCCTGCAACTCCACATGCGGCGCGCCGCCGCCACGCCTGAGGTACTGCCGGCTCCGGGCATAATCCACGAGAATTCGCCGCATCAATTTCGCACAGACCGCATAGAAATGCGCGCGATTCTGCCAAGTGGCCTGCCGGAAATCGACGAGACGCAGGTAGACTTCATTCACCAGGGCGGTTGCCTGGAGGGTATGGCCGGGCGGTTGCCGGGTCATGTGACGTCTCGCCGCCCGATGCAGTTCGTCGTAAACCATGGGCGCCAACTTCTCCAGGGCACGGCTGTCCCCGTTGCCCCAAGCTTGGAGGAGTTGGGTTACCTCGCCCGCGGAGCCCGACGTCATGCACCCCTCGTCTAACCTTGCATCAAATGGAATTGACTCTGGCTGTCAGGCTATCACGACCCGCCGCCTCGTGCCACCGGTCCATCTTTCATGCCGGCTCCGTCTTTCGCTCCTAAGAAATTCTTTTCCAAGCATTACAGTTTTTGAGAGCGCTCCTCGTTATAAGAGATGGGGACGGACAGATGCTCAGCCTGCTGTTGAGCACTGACGTAGCGCCGTCGGCGCACTCGCCGCAAACCACGTACTGCCGATCAGCCAGCCTCTGGCGTGGCGCCTGACGCCGCTGGAGCGGCAGCCCGCTGGCAACCACTGCATTGGAGAATGACAATGATCCAAACGAAAGTAACGCGAATGTTAGTGCTGGCAGGATTCGCACCTGCCGGCAAACCAGGTTTTGCGAACCGCCAGGAGTGGTCTTGCTTTACAGAAAGGAGAGCATCGATGAAACGAATCGCTCACGCGTTTTTGGGCAAACTGAACTGGAGGAAGCGAGCGTACGCTGTTGTTGCGGTGTGCGCAACGACGGCGATGGCCCTGTCTGCGCAGACGTTCACCACGTTGTTCAGCTTCGATGGCACGGACGGCAAGCAGCCCGGTACATTTATGGACCTGGTCCAGGCCACCAATGGGAACTTGTACGGGACAGCTTGGAATACGGTCTTCAAAATTACCCCAAGCGGCACACTGACGACGATTTACACCTTTTGCTCGCAGAGCGGGTGCCCGGATGGCGAATTCCCCAGCGGGCTGATCCAGGCTGCCGATGGGAACCTCTACGGGACAGCTGAGGAAGGCGGGGCCAACGGCTATGGGACGGTCTTCAAAATCACGCCGGAGGGCACGCTGACGACTCTGCACAATTTTGACGGGTCCGACGGCAACCTCCCCATCGGGCTGGTCCAGGCCGCCACTGGGGACTTCTACGGGACAACCTATGCTGGCGGGGCCAACAACAATCCTAGCTGCTTGGCTGTTAGCTACCTAGCGGGCTGTGGGACGGTCTTCAAAATCACGCCGAGTGGCACGCTGACGACGCTATACAACTTCTGCCCCCAAAGCGGGTGCACGGACGGCATAGAGCCCTACGCTGGGCTGGTCCAGGCCACCAACGGCGACTTCTACGGGACAACCGCGTTTGGCGGGGCCAACTGTGCCCCCGTCAACGGCTGTGGGACCGTCTTCAAAATCACCCCCAGTGGCGCGCTGACCACGTTATACAGCTTCTGCTCCCAAAGTGGGTGCACGGACGGCGAAATCCCTTACGCTGGGCTGGTCCAGACCACCAATGGGGACCTCTATGGGACAACCGTTGCCGGCGGGGCCAACGGCTATTTTGGCACGGTCTTCAAAATCACCCCCAGCGGCACTCTGACCACGCTCTACAGCTTCTGCTCCCTAAGCGGTTGCGCGGACGGCAGCGAACCCATCGCGGGGCTAGTCCAGGGAACCGATGGTAACCTTTATGGGACAACGCTTTTCGACGGGGCCAACGGCCCCTACGATGGGACGATCTTCAAAATCACCCCCAGCGGCTCGCTGACGACGCTATACAGCTTCTGCTCCCAAAGTGGGTGCACGGACGGCGACGGCCCCCAAGGGGGGCTAGTCCAAGACACCAATGGGACCTTCTACGGGACAACCGGGTATGGCGGAGCCTACAACGATGGCACGGTCTTCAGCCTGTCTGTAGGTCTGGGCCCGTTTGTGGAAACGCAGCGTACCTCCGGCAAGGTTGGAGAGGTCGTCGAGATTCTGGGGACCGATCTGACGGGTGCGACCAGCGTCAGCTTTAACGGCACTCCGGCTGCCTTCACCGTTATCTCGCCCTCTCTCATTGCGGCCACGGTACCCGCCGGCGCAACCACCGGAAAAGTCCAGGTGGTAACACCCAGCGGCACGCTGCTGATCCAACTTCAGAGCAACGTGCCATTTCGAGTGCTGCCATAGAGTCCGGGCTTGCCGCTCAGGAGCCTGCGGATACCTGCTCAAGAACACGCCGCCGACCAGGTTGATGGAGGCCATCCGGGAGATCGCCGAGGGCGGTGCGGTCATGTCGCCGGAAGTGGCGATTCCCCGTAGTAGAACTGGCGGGAATCCGGCTGGTTGGGCCTTTCGCCGCCGCACGTACACGCGCGCACGGAGGACCTGGCGGGCGCCCTACGTGACGGCCTGATTCGTTAAGCGGCGCAGACCTGCCGCGCCTCGCTTTCGACGGCATCCGGGAACCCCCCCCGGGCCTTCCCATGGCGGATATCGGGTAAGCCTTTATGACAAATGGCAGTAAGTCAAATTACGTAGGAGAGTAACATGATCCAAACGAAAGTGACGCGAATGTTAGAGCTGGCAGGATTCGCACCTGCCGGCAATCCCGGTTATGCAAATCCTCAGGAGCGGTTTGGCTTTACGGAAAGGAGAGCATCGATGAAACGAGTCGTTAACGCGTTGGGAAAACTTAGCTGGGGAAGGCGGGCGTACGCTGTTTTTGCGCTGTGCGCGACGACGGCGATTGTCCTACCTGCACAGACTCTCACCACAGTGTTCAGCTTTGACGGCACTGACGGCGCTTACCCCTGGGCTGGGCTGGTCCAGGCTACCAATGGGGACTTCTACGGGACAACGTTGGATGGCGGGGCCAACACCAACAAGGCCTGCATCGCTAACTGTGGCACGGTCTTCAAAATCACACCGGGTGGCACGCTGACGACGCTACACAGCTTTTGTTCCGAAAGCAATTGCACGGACGGTTGCATTCCCTATGCGGCGCTGGTCCAGGCCACCGATGGGGACTTCTATGGCACGACGCAGGATTGTGCTAACGGCGATGGAACGCTCTTCAAGATCACCCCAAGTGGCACGCTGACGACGCTATACAGCTTTTGCTCCGAAAGCAATTGCACGGACGGCAGTGCGCCCAGCGCGGTGCTGATTCAGGCCATCGACGGGAACCTCTACGGAACAACGAGCTTTGGCGGCGCCAACTGTGCCACCTGTGGCACGGTCTTCAAGATCACACCAAGTGGTACGCTCACGACGCTGCTCAGCTTCGATGGCGCCGACGGCGAAGACCCCACTGACGGGCTCGTCCAGGGCCCTAATGGGGACTTCTACGGGACAACGTACATTGGTGGGGCCTACGGCGATGGGACGGTCTTCAAAATCACGCCAGAGGGCACCCTGACGACGCTGGTCAGCTTCGATGGCACGAACGGCTCAAGCCCCGTCGCGGGGCTGGTCCAGACCACCAATGGGGACCTCTACGGGACAACCCAGTTCGGCGGGGCATACGGCGGCGGCACGGTCTTCAAAATCACCCCGAGCGGTACGCTGACGACGCTACATAGCTTTCATGGTGGCACGGACGGCGCAAACCCCGACGCGGGGGGGCTAGTCCAGGGGACCGATGGGGACTTCTACGGGACAACGTCTGGCGGCGGGGCCTACGGCGATGGGACGGTCTTCAAAATCACGCCAGAGGGCACGCTGACGACGCTGATCAGCTTCGATGGCACGGACGGCTCAGACCCCATCGCGGGGCTGGTCCAGGCCACGAATGGGACGTTCTACGGGACAACCAGGTACGGCGGAGCCGACAACGACGGTACGGTCTTCAGCCTATCTGTTGGTTTAGGCCCGTTCGTGGAGACACGGCTCACCGCGGGCACGGTGGGAGCGGTCGTCGAGATTCTGGGGACCGATCTGACCGGCGCGACCAGCGTCAGCTTTAACGGCACTGCGGCCGCCTTCACCGTCGTCTCGCCTTCTCTAGTTGCGGCCACCGTGCCCGCCGGCGCAACCAGCGGAAAAGTGCAGGTGGTAACACCCAGCGGTACGCTCCTAAGCAACGTGCCCTTCCGGGTGCTGCCATAGAGTCCGCGCTTCTCGCTCAGCAGCGCGCCGGTGATGCTGGACGGTATGCAAAGACGACGATTGGATCTTCCGGGCGGTGTGCGCGGGAGCCTGCGCCAACTGGCCTCCCGGAAATCGACGAGACGCAGGTAGACTTCATTCACCAGGGCCGTTGCCTGGAGGGTATGGCTGGGGGGTTGCTGGGCCACGTGACGTCTCGCCGTCCGGAGCAGTTCGTCGTAAACCTCGCAGGCGCTCGCGGCAGAAGACCGGCAGGCCGTCGGACGCCTGCACGACGCCGCCCGCGAGCTGTATTGGGACGCCGGCCGCAAGCTGTTCGCCACCGGCGACAGCGGCTGTCTAGTCCAGTGCTCGATCTATTTCCGCCACTACCTGCACTCCGCCATGAACAAGGCACGCGCCGGCGACCGTTACCTGGACATGCTGGGCGCCTGGCGCACCATGCTCGATCGCGGCCTGACCACCTGGGCCGAAACAGCCGACCCTACTGGGGCGCCAGTCCGAATTACGAGCTGTTCCGCACGGTGCTGGGCATCCATTCGGCGGCGCCAGGCTTCCGGCGCGTCATCGTCCGGCCATATCTCGGCAAGCTGACGCACGCATCCGGCGCGATCCCGCATCCTGGGGTGAGATTGCCGTGAGCCTGACGCTCAATGGCGGTAAATTGGAAGCTGCGGTGACTTTGCCCGCCGGCGTGCAAGGCCAGTTCGAGTAGCACGGCCAAAGTCGGGAGTTGCACTCCGGCGGAAACCGTCTGACGTTATGAACCTGATCGTAGGAGCTACGGGCCTGCTGGGCGGACAGATCTGCCGCCTGTTGGCCGCCAGTCAAAAGCCGGTGCGCGTGCTGGTGCGGCGTTCGGCGGACGCGTCCCGTTTGGACGATCTCAGAAAAGCGGGGTTCGAGCTGGCTTGGGGCGATCTGAAGGATCCCGCCTCGCTGCGTGCCGCTTGCGAGGGCGTCACGGCTGTCCTGTCGACCGCTTCCTCGACCTTCTCCCGCCAGCCCGGCGATTCGATCGATGCCGTCGACCGGCAGGGCCAGTTGCACCTGGTCGAAGCGGCCAGCGCCGCCGGTGTGGAACATTTCGTATACGTTTCGTTTTCGCCCATCGCGGTGGACTTCGCCTTGCAGCGCGCCAAGCGTGCCGTCGAACAGGCGCTTATCGCCAGCGGCTGCACCTACACCATTCTACGGCCCACCTACTTCATGGAGATCTGGTTCGGCCCGGAGCTCGGCTTCGATGTGGCCCGGCGCCACGCGCGTATCTATGGCACGGGCGAAAATCCCATGAGCTGGATCTCCTTCGCCAATGTGGCCGAGTTCGCCGTGCGGTCGCTCGACAGCCCGGCCGCGCGCAATGCCATCCTGCCGCTGGGAGGCCCGGAGGCGCTCAGCCCGATCGAGGTGGTGCGGATCTTCGAGGAGTTGGGCGGGGCGCTGTTCACTGTCGAATACCTGGTAGAATCCGTGCTGCGCGATGGTCTGAGGGCCGCGCGCAGGCCCCTGGACGAAGCCTTCGCCGCGCTGGCGCTGGGCTATGCGCACGGCGGGGCGATCGACATGCGCGCCACTCTGGAAGCCATTCCGGTCCGCTTGGCCACCGTTCGAGAATACGCGCAATGGATATTGACGGAAGGCCGCGACGAAGCCTAGAAGGAAGAGCTAACCTTAAGTTGAGAGTTTGAAGGAGATCGACATGCCAAGTAATTTCCATGCAAGAGCAGCGGAGCTTCACAACCTTGCCGCGCACGCTCACTTGGCCGCGGCGGCCCACCACGGTAAGGGAGATCACCTATCGGGACATGAACATTCGCGGCAGGCACTCGAGCACTCTGCAAAAGCTTACGAGCAATCGCAGGAGGCCCATCGTGAGTCCGCGGAACTTGCCCGGGAGAAGGAATAAGTGCTATAGCTTGATGACAACAACTAAAACAAATGACGAAAACCCAACTGATTGACGTAGTGTCGGCCAAGACTGGACGGGAGAAAGCCGAGGTCGAAGCGGTACTTGAGTCCGTTCTCGGAGCCATCGGAGAAGCGCTCCAGGCTAACCAACGCGTAGATTTGCGCGGATTTGGCAGCTTCGTGGTGAAGCAGAAGAAGGAGCGCCAAGGCCGTAATCCGCGGACCGGCGAGGCCATCACCATCGCGGCCAAGCGCGATGCGGGCTTTAAGGCCGGCAAGGAGCTCACCGAAAAACTCGTCGAGCCCAAGACGGAACAAAGCCCGACTTAAGGCTTTCTGAAAACCAATCCGAATTTCGGCGCGCGCGAAGTGCCGTTCACCTTGATGCGCAGAAATGTTCCTGCGCCGTGCCTTTCAAATAACGGGTCGACAGCCTTGAGCGCCCACCGCTTCCATCCGGTCACTGCCGCCAACTCCGAAACTTTGGCTTGAAATTTCACTGTGCCGAGCAAATCGAGATTATCGCGGGCCATGTCATAATCGCCCGCCAGATCGATCTGCGCACCGGGCACGCCAAACGACAACTCGCTGAAGTGAAGCGCCTCATTTGCCAACTGAAACACGCCGTGCATGTTCGAAGCCACCTCGTCGATCTCCTGATTCCCCGGCTCTCCCTGGGCGCGGCGGCTGAGTTTATCCAACTCGGCCTGAATCCTCGAGCGAAGAAACTTGCCATCGATCACCTGAAAGCGGCCATCCAGCTTCAGCTTTTCCCGCACCGGCCCCGTAAGCGGCGGAATTCCGATCTTGGTATGGAGCATCAGCCGGCCCTCCATGAACGGGGGGCCCGCCATCGCCAGGCGTAGCACGTCGCGCAGATCGCCATTGGGTATATTCGCGACCAGATCGACTGCGCGGGGAAGATTGGCCTCGTGCTGGATCACGCCGCCGCTGGTCGTAAAACGGGTCTTGCCCAGCGTGGCGTTTACGGGCTTCAGGATGGTATTGCCGTTGGTCCCATCCACCAGCGCTTCGAAAGTGGTGGAAAGCGGCACGGGGTTGCCGACGCGCTTGAGCCGGAAATCCGGCACATTCGCCTGGCCGCGCACGTTGAGAGTGGAAAGCTTGCCTGTAAAGTCTCCGGTGGAATGTAGAATCCCCGCAATGCCATTGAATACGCCAAGATCGGCGTGTTCAAACACGTATTTTCCGGTCAGCGGCGTATCGCCTGGTTCATCCGCGCTCCAGGGCCCGAACGTTCCGGTCGCATGTATCTTTCCGGGCGGCTTGGAATTCGTCAGCGAAGCGTCGTAGCGCATGGCCACGCCGCGGCCGACCGAATCCAGTCGAAGACTCTGGATCCCCTCCTGCAGCGGCACCTTGCGCTGGTTCCGCGGCAGGATCTCCAGGGCGGCGTTCTGAATCAGGATCTCCTGGATCAGCACGGACGGCTGGGAGGCGTTCTGGGGTGCGGCTTGCGGCGCGCCACTGCCGGACAATGCCGGACGCTCGTCCGGGGGAGGGATGTGGATTTCAACTCCGTCCATGGTGACCAATGGCACCTTCTTTGGCGTATCGAACAGAGTGCCCAGGTCCACGCTAAAGCTCAGCTTCTGAATCCGAAGGATAGGTGGCAGGTCGCGGCGACCGTGATACCGCAACGAGAGCCCCTCACCGTCGACTTCCGCCACCGCGCCGTGCCCGCGCAGAAGCAGAATCCGCAGCGTGGACATCTTCGGCATCTGGATATGCAGTGCCTGAAGCTGCACATCGCTATCGAAGCGCTTGCTCAAATACTGAATGGCCTGGGCGTGGATGTACGGCTCAAATCGCCTGGCGAGAATCCTTGCGGCAACTATCAGCCCTGTAATGGCCAGAACCGCGGCCGCCCCGAGCCCGACCAGCCAACGCTTCCTTCGGACGGTCATTCACTTCCTACTGTAAGCTATGCTGGCCTACACGCGATGCCCCGCGTCAATTCCATGTTATGCGCGTTATTGAAAAGGGCGCGACTGTAGCAATTCCCTTGGCGCTCCCGGCCTGTATCCTGGCAGGGAGCTTGGCGGTCTCAGAAACGTCCGGCATCGAGATAAATTCGACTCTGGGCGGCTGACTGTTGGGCATCAATATAGCCGGGTCAAATGAGAACGCGTCGCCGGAAGCGTTTTCCAGGATTAACGTGGTGCGGCCTCCCGATCGAAAAAGCCCTCCTTCAACAGGAAAATAGGATTCCGCCCGCGCGCCACCGCCGGCTACTGGCTGGGCGCCCGCCTGGACGACCCGTTGAAAGGAGCCTCCGGCATTTGCGGCTTCGTTCAACCAGCCCAGCGCGGCGGCGGCGGGCAGGGGGGCATAGCTACCCTGCCCATCTGAAACAAACATTGCATGCGGATCCCCTTCGACGAAGCTGAACATAAAAAAGAGTGAGGCGGTAACTGAGGGATGGCGGAGAAAGACCAGCGCCATGCGCGCCGCCGCCAGCATCTCCATTGCAGGAGACATGGGTTCATCACCACTGCGCCCAGACGCCGCAGCGGCGCCGCGTGGATTCCATTCGGTGATCCAGATTTCCTTGCCGGGCAGGCGCTGTTCCGTGCTCTGAAGGACATGCTCGACTCCTTCGTCCGCGCGGGCCATCATGGCTTTGAGGCGTGGCAGCGCGTTCTGCGGCGTCGGCGGAGTGGCTCCCGCGTCGGCGTCGCCCATCACGTCACGTAAACGCGGATAGAGATGCAGAGTAACTGCATCGAACCAGGGCTCCGGGCGCAGATCCTCGTCCCATTGCGCCAGCCGCCGCCCAAAGCGGCCTCCTCGAATATCCAGGGCCCCTGAGGCGGCTTGTACCGCAACCTTGGCATGAGGCGGAAAATAAGGTTTTAAGGCGGCCACATACTCCTTCATGACTCGCATGCTGGTAGGCTCGTCGGGCCAGCGTGCCAGGCTTCTCGGATCGTTTCCCATGGCGACCCAATATTCGTTTCCCAGTTCGATCCGCTCCGGAACGGCGCCTTCACTCGCCAGGCGCTTGAACCATTGCACCTGGTCCGCAACAGTCGACGATTCGAAATTAGGCACCAGGATAACCTGCGCTCCAATCTGGCGCGAGAAGTCATCGTACTGATCGAGTGTGACTCCATGAGGCATTTCCCGGGCGATGCTCGCAGCCGCCTTAGCCCAAAATTGAATGTAACGGGAACTATCGGGATACGTTTGAACTTCGATCAATCCCGTGCGCCAGTTATAAAAGTTGGCGTCGGAGCCTCCGGGAAAACGGTCCAACCCGACGGCCATTGTTTTTAGCGTCGCTATTTTAGCGGGATTATCCAGAAGATGCTCGTAAAACGCCGTGGTGGAAGCGCCGAAAATCGGGGCATGCAATTGCCGCGGGGTTCCCTCGAGTCGCAGTGTCAGGGGCTCTGCGCACGCAGCAACACCGGCCAAAGCTAGAACGGAATAAACGGCCGCGGGCTGGAATTTGAAAAATCTGCGCACGAGATTTCAACCGAATTTAAGATAAGTATACTTGGCGCTAGAGCGACCGCAGGAAGTTGATAATGTCTTGCTGCTCCTCAGTGTTCAACCTGTGGAAACTCTCGATGACCTTATTCGCCTCGCTGTCGCGGCTCTGGTGGGCCTCGATAGCCTCCACCAGATTGCTCGCCCGTCCGTCATGGAGGAAGAAAACGCGTTGCCCGACGCCCCAGAGCGGAGCTGTTCGAAACTCATCGGGACCTGCTCCGCCTTGCGTGATGCCGTCCGCGAGCCCTCTGCCCATGTGGTGGACGAGGAGGTCCGAGAAGAGGTTCACGGTCTGATTGGAAAGCGCAGCGCTCGGGATCGTCGAGGAGCCGCTGGCAATCATCTTGCCCGTGGTAAACGAAGGCGTATGGCATTCCGAGCAGCCTACTTTTACAAAGGCGGCCCGTCCCTTCACCGTGGACGGCGTATCGGGCGCGGGAGTCGGCGGCGCCAACATCCGGACGAAGTCGGCAAACGCCTCGATATCCGACAGTACAGCTGTATTGGGGTTGGAGCCGGCCGCGGGGGTGGTCGTGAAATTGAGTGTGTCCTCAGGCGTGGCGTTGAAGAGACACCCAGGAGTCTCGTCACGCTCTTGGGGGAACAATTGGTTACTGATTCCCATCTCGACGTTGTATGCCTCGCCCGCGAACATCAGCAGCGACTTGTTCTGTGCCTTCCATCCGAAGCGGGTGATGGTGCCGTCGTTGGCACTGATGTTCACATTGCCGCTCAAGTGCGCGTTCGGGTGGCCGGAAATACCGAACCCCGACTTCACGGATGCGTCGGCCTGCATGTTCGCGAGGATCGACGAATCGGATATCCCTTCGATGAGTCCACCGCCAAACAGAGGCGTGGGGATGCGGAAGATGATGTTAGGATTTCCGCCCTGGCCGGTGATCGGGTTTCCAGCAGGCAGGAAGTCGGGTTGCGCAATATTGCAACCCACGGCGTCGCTGCGGCCGCTGACGACGAAGAGGTCATGCACCTCGCCGTCGCTGGTTCCGTTAGGAGCCCGCTTGAAGCGCGCTTCCCGCACAGGGCCATTTGGCGAGATGAACCAGGGCACCAAGTTTTTTGCCCCATTGAGCACGGCGATTGCGAACAAGGGGTTCTGCGCCGGGCTCGATCCTCCGGCAGCCGGCTGCGCGTGACAGGACAGGCATTGGTTTGAATTGAAGCGAGGCCCGAGCCCGTTGTTACTGCCTCCCGTCACGACCTCGGTCTCGGCAAATCTGGCGAGCCCATCCTGGAAGAACGCAGTTTCGTCTGCGGTAAGGCCATTCAGAGGACCACCTGCACCCGCCGCCCCGCCGCGCACCCCAGGATCTACGGGCGCTTTACCCGCCTGACTCGAGGTGCGGACGCAGGATGCCAAACTTGCGGCAACCAACGCGCCAAAGAATGCTAAAGCAATCTTCCGTCGAGTTGTCATGACCATTCGACCATTCACCTGAGGTAATACTCTAACAAAAAAAGTGGCGACTTGCTCTTCAATTGTTGCTTTCTCGGGTTCGTTTAAGATAGTCTGGTGCCTGGGTATTGCCACTGTCCGTCCGCTAAAAGTCGATTCGCTGTGAACAGTCTGAGCTAACGCTCTAAGACTGCCCGCGGTGAATCCATTCCTCACTATTTTCCAAATCATTTTTACAGGAGAACTGGAATGGGAGATTTTTTCGACCTGGCGGCGATCGGTGCGACCGATGAAGTATATCGGGCCTTTCAGCCTCACCAATCCCGCGGCTTGACGCTGGGACGCGTGTCAATTGTTCACGGCGACCGATACCGGCTATATACCGAGCAAGGCGAAATGCAGGCAGAGGCGATCGGTGCGCTGCTCTATCGCTCGGAGCGTTCCGAGTGGCCCGCTGTGGGAGATTGGGTCGTGGTTCAGCGCGCCGGACCGGACCAGGCCATGGTTCACGCCGTGCTTCCCCGCAGAACGGTGTTTTCCCGGCGCGCGGCCGGGGATCGCGAGCAGGAGCAGGTGATTGCCGCCAATATCGATCTGCTGCTGATCGTCTGTGGCCTCGATCAGGATTTCAACTTGCGGCGCATCGAACGTTACTTGACTCTGGCGCACGCCAGTGGCGCGCGCGCCGTGATCGTCCTCAACAAATCCGACGTGTGCCCGGATCTGAGTGCGCGTATCGAAGCAGCGCGCGGGATTGCAGGGGAAGCGCCGGTGCTCTCCATCATGGCCTGCTCCGCCGAGGGAATCGAGCCGGTCCGGAGGCTGCCGGGTCCCGGGCTTACGATGGCGCTCGTTGGCTCATCCGGGGCCGGTAAGTCTACGCTTGCGAATCAGCTCCTGGGCGCGGAACGGCAACCAGTCCAACAGGTACGGGAAAGTGACAGTCGCGGCCGTCACACCACGACTTATCGGGAACTGCTGGCTCTGCCGAATGGCGGCGCGCTCATCGATACGCCAGGGATGCGCGAGCTGCAGTTGTGGACCGGACCCGAGAGCCTGGATACCGCTTTCACGGAAATCACCGCTTTCGCCTCGCACTGCCGCTTCCGGGATTGCAGTCACACCGTCGAAGATGGCTGCGCGGTGCGGGCGGCGATTCAAGCGGGCGAACTGGATGGCGGGCGATGGCAGAGCTATGAAAAACTGCGCGCGGAGATTGCCTGGCACGAACGCCAGATCGACCCGCGAGCCGCACAGGCGCAAAAGCAAAAATGGAAGAGCATTCACAAAGCCATGCGCGTCCATTACAAGAAAAAGTGTTAGCTTCTCTCTATGAGACCCGTCGTCCTGCTCTTTCCGCTATTGCTGTCAAAATTGTTGTGCGGCGCCGAGGTTCTCGCCATCGTGCCGACGCCCGGCCCCGCGATCATCGGCCCGTATTCTCCCGGCATCAGCGTTGGCGATTACCTCTATGTCTCGGGCCAGGGCGCCAAGGGACCCGACGGGTCGATGCCGGATACCTTCGCCGGGCAAGTACGGCAAACGCTTGAAAACGTAAAGGCTGTGGTGGAGGCCGCTGGTCTGACGATGGACCACATTGTCTACATGCAGGTCTACCTGGAGGACATGCAGAACTTTGACCAAATGAACAGCGTCTACGCCCAATACTTCCAGAAAGCGCCGCCCGCGCGGGCCACCCTCGGGGTCGCGAAACTGCTGGGAATACCGGTCGAGATCAACGCCGTGGCGGTCCGGGATATCGCCAACAAAAAGCCGGTCGCTGTCGCGGGCTATGACCCGCACGAACCGGTGTCACCCGGCATTCTGACGCATGACCGGCTTTACGTTTCGGGCATGCGAGGCCGCGACCTTCATACCGGCGCTGTCCCGTCAGATCCAGGCGAGCAAGTCGACGCCGCGCTCGATGGCGTCAAAGCTGTGCTCGAAGCCGCGGGACTCGGCCTGAGCCACATGGTCTTCGTCAATCCTTATCTGACGAACCAGATCCCCATGCGAGTCATGAATAAGCTGTATGCCAGCCGGTTCGAATTCGGGAATACTCCGGCGAGGGCCACCATTCAGGTCTCGAGTCTGCCCGGGGGTGCGCAGATTGAGTATACCGGAATTGCTGTCAGAGATCTGGGGCAGCGGCACGCCGTTCGGCCGAAAAACATGAGCCCCAGTCCAACGGCCAGCCCGTGTGTCTTTGCTGGAGACACGCTGTATTGCTCCGCGAAGAACGCGTTCATTCCGGGTCCCAACGCAGGCGTCTACGCGACCACCATCGAGAACCAGGTGCGCCAATCCCTGCGCAATCTGCTCGACAACCTCGAAGAGGCAGACATGGACTTTAGCGACGTGGTGGCCGCCAATGTTTATCTGGACGATGTCTCAGACTTTCAAGCGATGAACAAGATTTACGCCAAATACTTGAAGAAGCCATTCCCGGCCAGGACCACAGTCCAGCAAATCGCGCCCGTCGAGCGTAAGGTCGATGAGGAAGGCATATATCCCGCTCTGGAACAGATTTCGTTGATCGCGGTGCGGGGACTACAGAAACATTAGCAAAACCCCAGGCGCTTCAAGCCGCCTGTTTGCGCGCCTCGCTCAAAATCTCTCGCAGGCGTTTTCCGATGACCAGGTCCTCGCCCGCCTGCAGGGTCATGGACACAATCTCAATGTGATCGGGATCTTTGGCGGCTTTGGGATTCTCATAACCTTCGTGGACCGCCGGCACCAGGCTGGGATTGTTGGAAGTCAGCACCTCAATCCGCGGCGCGCCTTCGCGCAGTTTTTTGTCGCAATCCGCCACGCTGAATCGCCATGCGGCTTCGTCCCAGCTCACGATCAGAGTCGGATAGCGGTTGCCTTCTTCGGGAATCTCGATCTTGGTCTCAACTCCGGGAACCGTCGCCACCAGCTTCTGAATGCGCACGGCGCGCTCGTTCCACTGGCGATTGAGCGCATTGAGGTCTATCTTCATCCAGGCTTCGATCGCCGCGAGGCACCCCATGACCTCTTCCTTGCCCACCTTCATAGCCCGGCACACCGCGCCTTCCCACGGGCTGGTGTTGAGCAGAGCCGCTTCAATCAGGTCTTTGCGCCCCAGCAGCACGCCCGAGCATTGCGGCCCGCACAGACCCTTGCCGCCGCTGAAGCAGTAGAGATCGGCGCCCATCTTGGCATAGAGCTTCAGATTCTCAATCGGCGGGATACCTGCGGCATCGTCCAGCAAGAGGGGAACCTTCGTCTCCTTGGCAATGACAATCAACTTCTCCAGAGTGCTGCCCAGCGAAGTTGTGTAGATCATCGCCGTATTGTCATTAATGGCGGCGCGAACGTCGTCTGCCTCGCGCGCCAGGACCAGTTTTCCTCCGGCGAGGCGAATGGCGCTATCGAAGGCGCTGCGTCCGCCATGCATGACTACCTCGTGCTTGAGACCGGCGGTGTCGGGGAGCTGCCAGATCCTGGCGGGATCGCTCCCTGCGATGCAAGCTGCCGTCGCCCCAGCCATCGCGCCCGCGGCGCCGGAGGTTACCATGCCGGATTCCGCGCCCGACAACTCCGCGAGACGGCGGCCGGCGGCGTGCTGCAGCTCGAAGATGTCGACGAAATGTTCGGCGGCGGCCTGCTTGGCTGCGCGGACTTCGGGCAGCTCGAGCGAGCCGCTCAAATACGTCCAGGTGCCGCGGCCATTGATGAACGGTCTCACGCCGAGCCGCGCATAGATGTTGTCGTTGGCGGTTTTGCCTACGGCGCCCAGCGCTTTCCCGGCCAGATCCTGCATGGCGATATAGGCCAGCAGCGGCGCGGCGCCCGCCAGCTTCATGAAATGGCGGCGGTCAAACAATCCGATTACCCGGTGCATGCTTCATGCTCGCACTCGCAGGCGATAGACGGCTGCTTGCCGAGACTCTCGCAATAGTCGCTGCAATACTCTTTCCCTTTTTCTACGGAGCAGTTGCAGCCCGGATGCGCACACTTTTTCGTTTCACTCATGACAAGCTCCTCACACTGCGTAGGATATCAAAAAGTCTATTTGTGCCGCCGGCGCGACCGAAGATACTGCACAAGTTCGGCCGGCCGGTCGGTCTGGATGCCGGCAGCGCCTCGACCCACGGCGTCCTGCCACCCCGGCACGTTATCCGCGGGCCCCAGGCGGTCGACGTAAATCTCCACCCCTGCCTGTCTTGCAACCGCTATCACATCGTCCTTGAAATCTCTGGCGTCGAAGGCCACTACGCGGGGCTTCAATTCCGCGAGCAGCTTCCCTAATATCGCAGCATCATCGGCCTCCGGCATCACTTTCAGAGTGGGGCTAAGAGCCTGCAGGTGCTTCAGAAAATCAGCCCCTCCATAAATGACAACTTCGTTCAACATGTCCGCCTTCGCCAGGGCGGCGGCCAGATCGGCGGGAGCGATGTCCTTGCAGTCCACATAGACGCCGATCTTGCCTCGGGCCAGATGCAGCGCCTCATCGAAGCTCGGAACTTTCGTGCCGGCAAACTGCCGTCCAAACTTTACACCGGCATCCAGCGCGCGAATCTGATCGAAGGTCATTGCACGAACCTGACCCGTTCCGTTCGTGGTGCGGTCCACCTTGCCGTCGTGCATCAGCACCAGGCGCCCGTCTGACGTGGTGCGAACATCCAGTTCGAAGAAATCCGCCCCGGCATCGATGGCAGTCTGGAAAGCGGGAAGCGTGTTTTCCGGATGAGCCAGATGCTCACCCCGATGCGAGATCACGGCGACCTGCTCTACGGATTGTGGCGCGCACGAGAAGATCCCCAGCAGCGCCAGCAGCGGCACAGAAAAACGTTTCATGTGGGCGCAGTCCCCATGCGGTATATTTTCCCAATGAAGATCCTCCGTTGTCTTGTTCTCGCCCTTCTCGCGTTCCGCCTCTTCGGCCAACCCCAAGCTTCCGTCCGGCTTCGGCCTGGCCGCGACATTCACCAGGCGGTGGACGAGGAGTACACCAAGAGGATTCTGCAATACACGACGGAGCCGTTCTTCAACTCGCCGCTGACCGATTACCTGCCGGCGTCGAAGACTGTGCCGACTCCCATGGCCGTACTCGGCGATATCGCGGGTGCGCCCGGCATCCTGCCCTATTCCGACGACGTGTACCGTTACATGCGATTGCTGGAGAAGGCCAGCCCGCGCGTCAAGGTCTTCAGCATTGGCAAAACGGAAGAAGGCCGCGAAATGATCGCGGTGGCCGTGGCCGCTGAGGGGCTGATCGCCAAGCTCGACGAGAACCGCGCCCGGTTGGCGAAGCTCGCCGATCCGCGCACCATCAAGCTCGATGATGCCGAAGCCGAAAAGCTCATCGACGCTTCGACGCCCGTCTATTACGTCACCGGGACCATTCATTCGCCCGAAACCGGGGCGCCCACCGCACTTATGGAACTGGCCTACCGGCTGGCAGTGGATGAAAGCGCCTACGTCAGGTTCATCCGCGAGAACGTGATTACGCTCATCACTCCCATCGTGGAAGTAGATGGGCGCGACCGCATGGTGGACATCTATCGCTGGCACCTGGCGAATCCCGGCAAGCAATGGCCGCCTTTGGTCTACTGGGGCCACTACGTCGCGCACGATAATAACCGCGACGCCATGGGACTCAGGTTGCAGCTTACGCGAAATGTCCTGAATACGTTCATCGGGTGGAAGGCGCAAGTCCTGCACGACCTGCACGAATCCGTGCCGTATCTCTATGACAATACCGTGGGCGACGGTCCTTATAATGCATGGATCGATCCGATTCTAGCGGACGAGTGGCAGATGATGGGCTGGAACAACGTTTCGGAGATGACTAAGTTCGGCATGCCAGGCGTGTTTACACATGGCACGTTCGATACATGGTCGCCCGGCTATCTGATGTTCATCGCCGCGATGCACAACGGCATAAGCCGCCTTTACGAAACGTTCGGCAATGGCGGCGCCGATACCGAAGAGCGAACCCTGCGCCCAGAGGAGTACGCACGCACCTGGTACAAGCAAAATCCGCCCCTGCCCAAAACGAAATGGTCGCAACGCAACAATAACAACTACGAGCAGACCGGAGTATTGACGGCGCTGGCCTACTTCGCAGCCAATAACAAACTGTTCCTGCATAACTTCTATTTGAAAGCCAGGCGTTCCATCGAGAAACCGCGCACGGCGGGACCCTCCGCCTACGTCTTTCCGGCCGACGATCCGCGGCCCGGCGCGCAGGCGGAGCTATTGCGGACATTGCAGGACCAGGGCTGCGAGATCTCTCGCGCTACCGCGCCATTCACCGTAATGATGGCCGTAAAGAAGGTCCCGCCGAAGGGCGGGCAGGATGGCGATTCCGGCGATTCCAAAGCCGAAGGCGGCGAGCGCAAGCCCCCCGAAAAGCCGAAGTCCGAACCGCGCACCTTTCCATCGCAAAGCTATGTCGTGCGCATGGATCAGCCTTATAGCCGCATCGCCGATGCGCTGCTCGATTACCAGTACTGGGCGCCCAACGATCCGCAGAAAGATATTTACGACGACACCGGCTGGACCTTCGGCGAGCTCGGCAACGTGCAGGTAGCGCGAGTGACCGATGTGAAGGTGCTGGACGCAGCCATGCATCGGGTCGAGGGGCCCGTCCAGGCGGCGGGCGGCATCGAAGGCGATGGCGGCGTCTACCTGATTAATCACAACGCCGACGACGCCTTGATCACTCTGCGATACAGCTTTCCGGACGCTTCATGGGAAGCCGCCGAGGAGCCGTTTGAAGCCGCCGGGCGCAAGTTTAACCGCGGATCGTTTATCGTGCGCAATGTGGCGGCCGGCGAGCTTCGCAAAGCCTGTACCGGACTCGGTGTGCAGGCGTTCGCCGCGGCCCCCCCGGCCAACCTGAAAACGCATCCGCTACGAGCGGCGCGCATTGCATTCATGCACACCTGGCTGGCCACGCAGGGCGAAGGCTGGTGGCGTTTGGAATTTGACCGCCTGAAAATTCCCTACGACTACATCAGCACGCAAACCGTATGCGCGGCGCCCACCGGGCCCGGCGGCTTGCGTTCCAAATACGATGTGATCGTCTTTGCTCCGGGCGTTCGCGGCAATCCCCGGACCATCGTCAATGGGATGCCGATGTACGGAAACCCATTGCCGTGGAAAGTCACTCCGATCACGCCGAATCTTGGCAAGATCGACGAAACCGACGATATGCGTCCCGGGCTCGGGTGGACCGGGCTCGAACATTTGCAGGAGTTTGTACGCCAAGGCGGATTGCTCATCACCGCGAACGACACCGCCGACTTCGCCGTAGCGTTTGGATTCACTCCTGGAGTTACGCTGATGCCTGCGCAGAAGCTCAAAGTGACTGGCTCGGCGCTGCGTTCGAAGACGGTGGACACGGCCAGCCCCATCGCCTACGGGTACAGCGACAATCTCGCGATCTTCAGTTCGAATCCTCCGATCTTCAACGTTACGAATATGGTGGGTGGCGCGGGTGACACCCGCCGGCCTGGGTCTCCGGACGAACGCGAGCGAGCCACGGGCCGCGGCACGCCCGACGATCCCGATGTTGCGCAGGGGCGCGCGCCGGCGGACATCCCCGAAGATCCGCACGCCGAAAAATGGGAAGCCTTGCCCTTGATCGACGAGCAGCTTCGTCGTCCGTTCAACGTCATCCCTCCAGCGGCGCGGCCCCGCGTGGTACTGCGCTACGCCAACGTCAAAGAGTTGTTGGTTTCCGGGCTGCTCGACAACGGCGCGGAGCTGGCTCAGCACGCCGCCGTAATCGACGCGCCTTACGGCGAGGGTCATGTGGTGCTGTTCTCCAACAACCCGTTCTGGCGCGGGGAGACCGCCGGCAGTCACTTTCTGGTGTTCAATGCCATCCTGAACTTCGACAGCCTGAACGCGGGAAGAAAACTGGCGGACCGGTAACAGGATGTTGGCGCATGTCCGATTTCTTCAAGACAACTCGGGCCGGCGACCGCTAGACTCTCAAACTATGGAGCAGCGGATCAGCGTCGTGACACTGGGGGTGAAAGACCTCGGGACTTCAAGGCGATTCTACGTCGATGGTCTTGGCTGGAAGCCGGTATACGAGGACAACGAGATCATTTTCTTTCAGACAGGCGGATTGGTTTTTGCTCTGTTCCCGCGTGACAAACTCGCCGCGGATTTTCGGGGCGATCCGGCAACGTTCGGACGGGCAGCCATGGCGCTGGGTTACAACGTCCGTGCGAAAAACGAAGTGGATCCGCTTATCAAACGCGCGGCGGCGGCGGGTGCAAAGATTCTAAAGCCGGCGGAAGAGGCGACCTGGGGAGGCTACTCCGGCTATTTCGCCGATCCGGATGAGTTTGCGTGGGAAGTGGCTTGGAATCCGGCGTGGCGCATAGCGCCGGACGGTAGCGTGGAGTTTGGCTGAAGCATTCACTTCGCCGGCCAGAATGGCTCGGCCGTCGCGATGAACTCGACCGGAACTTCGGTGACGAACGTCCGCAGCCAGCGTGCGCAGTCGTCCATGCCGGCTTGCTCGGAGGGTATGTGGCCGAGAATGATCAGCGCCTTCGGCCGGCCCTCGGCAGCGGCATCGGCGCCGTATTCGATGGTCTCCCACTCAAGGCCCTCGCCCATCACCAGAACTTCAACGTCGTCGCGCTGCAGCATGTGCCTTTCAGCCGGAAAGCCCGGGTAGCCGGGATTCAGTGCCAGCTTGGTCACCCGCATGGCCGGATTGCCCACCACGCGCAGCGAGCGAATCCCAAGGCGCTCCTTGATGGCGCTGGCGAGATGGTCCAGCGTGGTCTCCGGGATGACGAAGAGGTGGTTGTCGTCGGGATTCTGAAACTTCTCCCAGCCGAGCGCGCGGATCATGCCGGTCTGAATGCCATCGGGTCGGCGCGCGTGCCAGTGGTCGTGAAACCGCCAGATCACCAGGTGGTGCTTATCAATGAACGCTTGCTTGGCCGCCAGCACGGCATCGTGCTCATTGGCAAGGTCGGCGGTCTGGTCCAGGTGACCGTAGAACGTGGGCTCGTGCGTGATAATCAGGTTGTTGCCGGAGGCCGCCGCGCGCTCGAGCACGTCGAAAGTTGCCATCATGGTCGTGGCCACTCCCGTCACCGGTGTGTCCGGATCACCTGCTTTGAACGTATCGACCGTCTGGCTGCGCCACGGGACGCCGACATTCTTCTGAATGCGCTCGATCACTTGCCGGGCAGTCAGGCGAGGACCTTGTGCAGATGGTGCAGATTGCGCGGATTGCGCGGACAAGGAATGATGCAGCAGCGCGCCTGCCGCAACAGTCCACCACAGAGTTCTGTTCACCTGACGATCGTATCAGAGACGCTTACTCGATCCTCACCGACCCGGAACCCGTTCGCACATCCACCAGCGCGCCGCCGCCCTTCACCTTGCCCTGTATCTCATGGCCGCCAACGCTCCCCTGCATCGTGATGGGGTGATCCACGGTGACGTGCCCCGAGCCGGTGTGCGCGTACAGATCGAAGGCGGCCTCCGCGGGCAGCCGTACGTTCACCCCGCCTGAACCGGTATGGGCTTCGATCGGACCGGTCCCGGTCTGCTCCAGCCGCACGCTGCCGCTCCCGGTGTGGGCGCTCACCGCGCCGGCGAGGCCAGCGCCTTGAATGGATCCGCTGCCGGTGTGCGCATCCACTTTGCCCTTCACCGCATCCAGCTCGATATGCCCGGAGCCTGTGCGGATGCGAACCTCATCGTCCACGTGGGCCACCGTGACCGAGCCCGATCCGGTCTCGAGTTCCACCGGCCCCTGGATGCCCTCCACGTTCTCGCTGCCGGATCCGGTGTGGGCGCGCAGATGGCTCTGCTGCGGCACAACCAGCTCGTAGCTGATGGAGACGTGGCGGCGCAGCCATTCGTCCGCGGGCGGCGTGATCCGTATGGTGTTCCCGGTCTGCTGAACGGGAGGATTCGTCTCGATCTCGTGTATGCGGGCCTCGTCGCCACCGAAGAACTCGTCGTGAGCCCGGATGACGGCGTGGATGCGCACGCTGGAGCTATCGCCCGGGCGAACCTCGATACGGCCCGAGCTGGTCTGGACATCCAGATCGACCGCGCCGGTAACATTCAAAGTACGATCGAAGGAGCCTTCCGGCCCCGCGGCGGCTGCGCGGAAAGCAAGCAGGCAGAAGGCTACAGCAACGGCGGTGTGACTGGCTCGTATAAACGCTCGCATAGACGCTCCTGTGTGAAGGTTTGACGGCCCGCCCCGGCAAACGTTAGGCGATCAGGCGATCTGGTCCCTCTGTACCGGCGGGAATGCGGGATTCTCGCGCACCTGCCGGGCCTGCCACAAATGCCGGCGTTCGTGCGCCGTGATCCATTCGAGCGTCAGGAGCAGGTTGAAGCGGAGTGGCAAACCCGGCGCCGGAACTCTGACCCGGCCCAGGTCCAGCCCCTTGGCCTGCTCGATTTGCAGCGTCAATTGATCCTGTAAATGCAGAAACGTCGGCAGCACCGCCGTGATCGGCTGTCCGTATGACGGAGTGAATCCCCTCGGCGACCTGTACCGGCGCTTCGGGGGCGGCTCCGTATTGGCCAGAATCCACTTCCCCAGGAAGCCATGCACAACGATGCCGCGTGCCACGAAATGCCGCGCCTTGGCTCCCTCCAGGGCTGTCTCGATGGTCCGCACGTAGCGATCGGCCACGATATTCAGGTGCAGAAGGCACTCGGCCATCGACCACTTTTGCTGGTCCGGGCGCCAGTTGAATTGCGATTCCCGCAAGCCGCTCACCAATGCCGATGCCTCAGCTTTGAGGGCGGCCAGCTCGCTCTGTAATCGGGCTAGCTGTGACGTCATGGTCAATACACCTTTATACCGCTTTACCGCTTTAGTCGGACAGCCCGAACGCCACAATATTACTGCCGGCCGCCACGGCTATGTATTGCTTTCCTTTGGCCAGGTAGGTCATGGGCGATGCCTTCCACGGCACATTGAGCTGCATGTGCCACAGCGGCGCGCCGGTGGCCGGATTCACCGCCGCGAACGCGCCTGACTCGTCGCAATAGAAGAGCAGCCCGGTGGAGGTCCCCAGAATCCCGCCCCAGCTCTCGCCTTCGCCGGCCTGCTGAATTTCCCACGCAATCTTGCCCGTGGCCAGATCCATTGCGCGCAGGTATTGCCGGGGCCTTTCGCCCGGGACTTCGCGGGCGCCGCCGTCATAATACGATTCCCCCGCTTTCCACACCTCGGAAGATTTCGAGACGATGTTGCACTTCTCGAGCGCCAAGAGATAGAACATGCCCGTGCCCGGATTGAATACCGTAGACATCCAGTTGGAAGCTCCATCCATGGACGGGCAGGCGCGCGCGCCCGCCGGCGTGGGCTCGCTTCCCGGCAGCAGCAGGGGTCGCCCGTCCGCTCCGATGCCGCTCGCCCAGGTCAGAGCATGCACGAAAGGCGAGGCCGCCAGAAACTGCCCGTTCGTCCGGTCGAGGACGTAGAAGAAACCATTGCGATTCCCTTGCAGCAGCAGTTTCCGCTCGCGCCCGCCATAGGGGGCGTTCACCAGCATGGGCGTCTCGGTCGCGTCCCAGTCGTGCAGATCGTGCGGCGTAAATTGGTAGTGCCACTTCAAAACGCCGGTTTCGGGCGTCAGCGCCAGCACCGAATCCGAATACAAATTGTCGCCCCGCCGCTCGTCGCCGTTAAAATCCGGGCAGGGATTGCCGGTGGGCCAGAATAGCGTATCGGTCTCGACATCGTAAGTGCCGGTGAGCCACGTGGCCGCGCAGCCGTGCTCGCCGGCATGGCCCACCCAAGTGGCGGCGGCCGGGTCATCCGGCCCGGGCACGGTCCAGAATCGCCAGACCCGCTGGCCTGTGGCGGCGCTGTAAGCCGACACGAAGCCGCGTATACCTTCGTCGCCGCCAGATGTTCCGGAAATCACCAGATCTTTAACCACCAGCGGCGCCGATGTGGCGCCATAATTCTGGTTTGAATCGGCCATTTGCGTATCCCACAGGAGCGCGCCGGTGAGGCGATGGAGAGCGAGCAGGTGGGCGTTGTCGGTGACCATGAAAACGCGGTCGCCCAGCAGCGCCACCCCGCGATTGATGCCGCCCGACGCGTCCCCGGAAAGCCCCTTGCCGCGCGGCCGTTCAAAGTGCCAGATCTCGCGTCCCGTAGCGGCATCGAGCGCCCAGGCTGCATTCACGTTGGTCACGTACATGATGCCGTCCGCCACCACCGGAGTCACTTCCAGATGCCGCGCATTGGGGATCGGAAAGATCCAGCGCGGGGCGAGTTGGCCTACGTTGCCGGGCGTGATACGATCGAGCGCGCTGTAGCGATTGCCGCCCAGTTGGCCATGATAGGTGGGCCAGTCTCCCTTTTGCGGATGGGCGATACGCTCCCAGGTCAGTCCGCCGGTTAGGTTCGCTTGATCGCGCGGCGGTGGATCCGCGCGCGGATACGTCAGATAGGCGATCAGGTTTTCGAGGTCCATGGGGCTGGCCTTGAGCGCAGGCATGTAGGACGTCGCCTCGCGGTCGATGCCGGCTACCTCCTCGCGCCGCAGCAGGTGAATGCGTCCGTCGAAGCCCTGCACCTGCAGATCGTAGAGACTTTCGTTCCGCAGGAAGCCGCGTATAGCCGCGCCCGAACGCAAGCGTACCGTAGCTACTTGATAGCCGTGCTGCCGCCGGACGCCCGGATTCAGCAGCGATTGTTCCAGTTCGGCCAGCGTCAGCTCCGCGCCCGCATTGCTGAGATCGGGACCGGTCACTCCGCCGCGGCTGTCGACCATATGACATTCCGCGCAGCGCCCCGCTCCGAAGAAGAACGCTTGCCCCGCCTCCGGATCTCCCGGCGGCATACTCTCGCGGGCGCTGGTCACGCGCGAGCGCACGAACGCGATTAACTGTGAAAGATCCGGCTCCGGCAAACGAAAGGCCGGCATGCCCGCGTCCGGTATACCGGTACGAATCAATTCGCGCACGGCGTCATCCGACTGTAGCCGGTTACGGTCCACGCTGCCTATAGCGGGCGCGCGCTCGCCACCCATGCCGTCCGCCCCGTGGCAAGCGCCGCAGCGCGTTTCAAACTGTCGCCGACCGGAAGCCAGCGTATCGGAGCCGCCCGCAAATACCAGCGTTCCAAAGTTTTCCGGCACATGGTTCGGATCCCGGTTGACCACGCAGGTCGGCTGCCAGCAGAGAAAATGCCGCTGCGCATCCGGCCCCAGCCCTTCGATGCGATACAGATTCGCGCGCCACTTCGTGCCCGGCTTCACCGGCGAGCTGCTGACGGCGCTCAACGGAATGCGCGCCGCCGCATACCAGATGTGTGCCGCCTCATCGATGCGCGCGGCCGTCTTCCATCCCGATCGCCAGCTCTGATCGTAGCTTTCGTGATCCAGGTCAATGGCCAGATCGATCCAGTCGCCCGTGGGCGCAATCTCGAATTCGCGGTAGTGGCGAATATTCTGCCAATCGTCGCCCAGAAACATTTCCACCACGTCGCGGTCCCAAAGCTTGTTGCGCGGGCCGCCGCCTTGCGCGGGCAGGAACAGGTTCAAATCGTGGTAAGGGCAGGTGAAGAGGAGATAGAGATGCGTGTCGGTCCAAAAAGAACGCACTTCCGTGCGCAGCGCCGGATAGTCGATCTGCTTGCTGCAGTCCTTGGATATGTAGCCCGAGCCCGCGCTGCGCCAAACCGGCGAGGCTGGGTCGGTGTTCAGCGCCGGGTCACCCGCCACGTGGGGTGTTTGAAAGGTCGCCGTCGGCCGCGTGACCGTGCATGGCTCCTGCGCGCACGCCATTGCGGCCCCAAGCCCAAGCCCGACAAGGTTGAGTATTGCAAGACTGGGTCGCGTCACACTTTCTCCGGTTCCGGATGAACCCACGGCTGGCGATACGGCCGCGCCAGAAGGCGATTGGCCTCTTCGTCGTGCAGGATGCGATGGTGTTCGGCATCCCAGGCCAGCGTGCGGCCCAGCTTCATAGACATGTTGGCGAGGATGCAACTCGTAGTCGAAATATAGCCCTCCTCGATGTCGGCAACCGGCTTGCCCCGCGAGTCTATATTCGCCAGGAAATTCTGCATGTGGTGACGGATGGCGGGAGCGCAGTGCTTTTCCAGGTCCGGCTCGGTCTTGTCCTCCGGATATTGTTCGAGCTCATAGGTCACGTCGCGATGCACCGCGCCGCTCCCCTCCGCCGGCGTGAAATCGTAGCTGTAGACGCTGACCTTCAGCGTGCCTTTGTCGCCGTAGAATGTCGCGGCCCAGTCATATTTCGGGTCTGGCGACGAGCCCCAGGTGCGATGCTGCCAGATCACTTTCAAATCGTCGTAATCGAAAGTGGCCGTCTGCGTATCGGAAATGTTCGCCTTGGACTTCTTGTCCACCAGGATGCCGCCCTCCGAAGAGACCCGTATCGGCCAGCCCCGCCCGAGCATCCAGCGCGTCATATCGAACATGTGAACGCACATGTCGCCCACAATGCCGTTGCCGTATTCCATGAACGCCCGCCATCCTCTGGGGTGCACCAGGGCGTTGTAGGGGCGCATGGGCGCGGGGCCGGTCCACATCTCGTAATCCAGATTGGGGGGCGGCGCGGTATCCGGCGGATTCCCGGTCGCCCGCATGTGGTAATAGCAGCAAATCTCGACCAGGCCGATTTTGCCAAGCTTCCCCTCATTGATGAACCGGTCGCGCGCCTCGACGATATGCGGCGTGCTGCGGCGTTGCAGGCCCACCTGCACCACGCGCTTGTGCCGGCGCGCCGCGGCCACCATGGCATGGCCTTCGACGATATCCGTGCTGATGGGCTTTTGCACCCAGACGTCGATGCCCGCCTGCACGGCGGCAATCATCGGCAGCGCGTGCCAGTGATCCGGCGTGGCGATCAGGACAATGTCGAGATCTTTCTGATTGAGCATCTCGCGGTAGTCGCTGAAGGTGCGCGGCTTCTTACCGGATTTCTGGCGTGTGGCCACCAGGTCGGCGGCGCGCGCGAGCATTTGCTTGTCCACGTCGCAGAGCGACACCACCTCGACGGGCGAAACCTGAATCAGGCGGAACAGGTCGCACTTACCGTACCAGCCGGGGCCGATCAGACCCACGCGCCTCGGCTTGTCGTCGGCGAAGCCGGCGGCGGACCACGCCAATCCCGCGGCGCTGGTGTAGAGAAATCGTCGGCGATCCATAGAATCTCCCTCCCTGAGAGTATACGACGCGGGTTAGGGGAGGGACGGGAAGCTTACCGAGCCGCGACCGTCAGGGAGCGGTTATGCGAGCGGGCGAGCGGGCGAACTACTCACTTCGCAGCGCTTGCACCGGATCGACACTGGCCGCCCGCCAGGCCGGCACGACGCATGCAATTACCGCTACGAGCATCAAAAGAGCAGCAGCCGATGCAAATGTTATCCAATCCGTTGCCGCCACTTCGAACAGCACGCTCTTCAGCGTTCGCATCAAGGCGGCAGCGCCGGCTAAGCCCGCGATCAGACCGACGCACGTGGGCCGCAGGCCCTGGGCCAGAACCAGACGGCACACCTCGCCCCGGCTCGCGCCCAGCGCTATCCTGATTCCCATCTCCGCCGTCCGCCGGGCTATTAAATAGGACAACACGCCATACAAGCCCACTGCCGAGAGCAGCAGGGCCAACGCGGCGAAGCTACCCAGCAGCAGCGCGGTAAAGGCTTGATGTGCGCCGGAGTTCCCCACCACTTCCGTCATCGCGCGGATCTTATATGCCGGGATATCGGGATCGATGCCGGCGATCGCGCGCCGTACTGTCGAACCGAGGGCCGATGGATCGCCCGCGACCTCGAGTACCGCATAGAAGTCCGTGTTGCCCCCTTCGAGCTCCGGCCGGTACATGGTCGGTTGCGGGCGACCGTCCAGACTGATCAGTACGTCGCCCACGATACCGATCACCTCGTAGCGCGGTGAGCTCGCATCGCCGAAAAAGATCCTCTTGCCGAGCGCGTTCTCGCCGCTCCAATACTTTTTCGCCATGGACTCGCTGACGATCACGGCGCTTTGGCGGGGATGTTGGTCGTCGTAACCGCGCGCGTCGCGCTCAGTGAAGGTGCGTCCCGCGAGCAGTGGGATGCCCGCGACGCGGAAATATTCCGGCGACGCGGAGCGCTCCAGAGCCAGATTGAACTTTCCGGGCGGAAGCGGACGGCCTTCGATACTGAAGCTGTTGTCGCCGCAATAGCCGTCCACGGGAAGACAATTGACCAGACCCGCGCCGCGCACGCCGGGCAGAGTCCGCAAGCGTTCCAGAAGGGTGCGATCGAAGCGGGCGACGGATGCGCGGGATGCGTAACGGCTGTCAGGCAAAGAAATTCCGGCTGTAAGAAGATTGTCGACACGCACGCCCATGTGGACATTCTGCAGCGCGGCGAAGCTGCGGATCATCAGGCCAGCCGCGATCAGCAGCATGAGTGAAAGGGCCACCTCGGTGCTGATGAGTCCCGTGCGCAGGCGCTGCTGGGCAGGCCCTGCCGTAGCGCTGCGGCCGCCAGCCTTTAAGCTAAGGGCGGGATCGTGGCCCATCGAGCGTCGTGCCGGCAGCAGTCCGGCGCCGACCCCGGCGAGCAGAGACAAGCCGGCCGTAAACACCAGGACCCAGCCATCGATCCGGACCGGAGCGCTGGTATCGATATCTTCGGCGTTGATCAATGCATTGATTAAGCCGGGGGAATGCGCGCCGAGCGCACCTGTAAGCCCATAGGCGAGGAGCAGCCCGGCCGCCGCGCCGATCAGCGCCAGCAGCAGGCTCTCGGTGAGCAGTTGTTGCATCAGCCGCGAAGGACTCGCGCCGAGGGAGGTCCGAATCGAGAATTCCCGCGACCGCTGCGATCCCCGCGCCAGCAGCAGATTCGAGATGTTGACGCAAGCGATCAGCAGCAGACAACCGACGGCGCCCAGCAATATCAGAAGCGACGTCCGGCTCTGTTGCGTGGTGATGTCGCGCAAAGGCAAAGCGGATGCGCCTTGCCCTATCAATTCGCCGGGATTCGCGGCCCGCAGCCGCAGTTGAATTCCGTTCACCTCGGCCGAAGCCTGTCCCATGATGACGCCCTCCCGCATCCGTGCGACTACGTAGAGGTGGTGCCAGGCGCGGTTAGTCGTCAGATCGGGGCCAAATAGAGGGACGATGGGAACCCACACATCGGTCGTGCGAGTAGGATATCCAAAGCCCCGCGGCATAACGCCAAGGATGGCGCAGTCCACTCCATCGAGGCGGATCTTGCGCTGTAGGATGTCGCTCGATCCACCAAAACGCCACTGCCACAGTCCGTAGCTGATAACGGCGACGCGCGGAGCGCCGAGGCGATCGTCGCGTGAGGCGAAGGCTCGCCCGATGGCCGGCTGCACGCCCAGAGTCTTGAATAGCTGCCAGGAAAACACGGCGCCCTGAATCCGTTCCGGTTGGAACGACCCGGGGTTGCCGCCGAGATTGAAGGAGGCTTGTCGCCCGGCGGCCATGCTTAGGAAACTGTGACTCTCGCGTTCCCAGTCTGTGAAATTTGCGAAAGACGTTACGTTCGGGCGATGTCCGAAATCCTCAAAGAGGAGAATCAATTGCTCTGGACGCGGATAGGGCAGTGGCCGGAGAATCGCGGCGTTGACCACGCTGAATATGGCGGTATTGGCGCCGATACCGAGCGCCAGGGTCAAGATGGCAACGGCGGCAAAGGCAGGATTCCTGCGGAGCGCTCGCCAGGCGTAACGCAGGTCCTGTGCCAGGTTGAAGAGAGTATCGACTCTTCTGGCGTCGCGGCATTCCTCTTTACGCTGTTCCATTCCGTCCATCGCCCGAAGCGCGGCGCGGCTGGCTTCGTCCGGTGTTTTGCCGGCCGCTAGTTCCCGCGCGACTTGCTGCTCGATGTGGAAACGCAGCTCTTCCTGCAACTCGTCCTCGACTTTCGCGCGGCGGAACAGGGATCGCAGGCGAAGCGGAATCGTGTACCACCAGTGTTCCAGTCGCATGTTTTATGCCTCCCGCAGTTTCACCACGTGGCTGATCGCGCCCGACAGCCGTTCCCAACTCGCCGCTTCTCTCTCCAATTGTTTCCGGCCCAGTCGGGTCAGGTAGTAGAATTTTGCGCGGCGGCCGAGCTCACTCGTTTTCCATTCGGCCGTGATCCAGCCTTCCTGCTCCAGCTTGTGCAGTGCCGGATATAGCGAGCCATCGCTGACCTGCAGCACGTCGCCGGAGATTTGCTTCAGGCGTTGACTGACCGCCCAGCCGTGCAGCGGCTCCAAAGCCAGGATCTTGAGAAGCAGAAGGTCCAAGGTCCCTTGAACCAGATCGGATGGTCTGCTCACTTGCTATCTCCTCGGTTACCGAGGACAAGTGTACATCATTATGCCCTCGGTAAGCAAGGACAAGAACGGCGCTGGTAACCGTTGCCGACCGTCGACTCAGAAGTGTAGTATCTGAGGTGTAGATTGCATGCCTATGAAGCGCCACTCCTCCTACCTCGAACCGGACGCTTCTCGGGAGTCGGCGGCTAGCAGCCCGAACGAACACGCGGCCGCCGTTCTGGCTCGCGCAGTTGAGGTGATCGGCGATAAAAGCGAGGCCATGCGCTGGATGGCAACACCTGTGCGCCGCATTGAAGTACGCAACACCTGTTTCGCTCATTCACAATGCGAGAGGCCGGAAAGCCGTCATTGAAGTTCTAGGTAGACTCGAAAACGGAGTTCTGTGATCCGAGTGTATCGGCTGTCGTCCAGCCGATATGCCAGTAACAGCGGCAGAGGCTCGGCGCTCCATGCGGGCCGGTGGAATCCGCCCGGGGTTGAAGCTATTTACGCAGCCGCGAGTTCGCCGTCGAATTCGTCACCGATGATCGCTTACCACGCGATTGGGACGCGTTATCTCCAGTACCTGGGGCGCGGGAATTTGGCGGCCGGTGGGTACGCGAGCTTCGATCCGCGGTCCTATCGGTTCCATCCAGCCGGGACTGGCTTATGCGAGAATAGACAATCATCCGAACCGCTCTATTTCTGTGGCTGGCCGCCGCAGCCGCGTTGCGCGCCGCCGCGCCGGTATACGTGGTGCTCTGGTTCGATACCGAGGACTACATCGAGCCCGCCGCGGACGATGCGGCCCTGCGCATCGCGCGCGACCTGACTAGTCTGGGTGTTCGCGCCACCTTCAAAGTCGTCGGGGAAAAAGCCCGCGTGCTGGAACAGCGCGGCCGCTGGGACGTAGTGCGGGCGCTGGCCCTGCACGATATCGGTTATCACTCGAACTTCCACAGCGGTCAGCCCACTCCGGCCCTCTACCTGCGCGATCTCGGTTACGTCGAAGGCGCGGCGGAGTTCGCGCGCCGCGAAGGCCCTGGAGCCGTGGACCTTCAGCGCATCTTCGGCGTACGCCCGAGCTGCTATGGGCAGCCCGGCAATTCCTGGGCGCCTCAGGCCAACACCGCGCTGCGCCAGATGGGGATCCCGGTATACCTCGATGAAGGCTCACACGTCGGGCTGAACGAACAGCCATTCTGGTATGGTGGCTTGCTGCATATCTTCAATATGGGGCGTTTCCAGTTGCGCGCCCCGCTCGATGGCGGCGAGCCTGCGGGCAGCAGCATCGAGCGCTTCGATCGCGCGGCCGCGGAGCTTGCGGCGCACAGCGGCGGCGTGATCAGCATCTATTACCACCCAACCGAATTCGTCACCACCGAATTCTGGGACGCCGTGAATTTCGCCAAGGGCGCCAACCCCGAGCGCGCCCGGTGGCAGCGTCCCAGGAAGCGGACCGAGGCGGAAGCGGAGCGCTGCTTCGGCATTCTCCACAACTACGTCGCACATGCGAAGAACGTGCCGGGCGTCCGTTTCGTGACCGCCCGCGAGCTGTTGCAGCTCTACGGCAGCGCCGCGCCGCCGCCCGCGGATCGAGTCCGCATAGCTGCGCACATGGCGTCGCGCCAGACGTTTCTGGTGACGGAGCAAGGCGCGCTCTCGGCGGCCGACATGCTGCTCACGCTCCTGGGGATGGCGCCCGAGGTGGTCGATGGGCCGGCGGCCCGCATCGCCGGCACTTACCGCGGCGCATCCATTCCGCGCGCGGCCTTCGAGCGCGCCAAGGCCGACGGCGTCTCCTTCATCCGCGCGAATCAACGGCTGCCGGCGGAAGTTTGGATCGGCTCGGAGAAACTTTCGATCGGCGATTTCGCGGCTACGCTGGCCGCCGATGACGGCGCCGCGGCCGACGTCGCGGTGCGGCGGGCCAATCTCGAATTCGAAAAATACTTCTCGAACGAGCCGGCCAAAGCCTTCGACTGGCCCATCCATCCGGATGGTTTCAGCGCCCCCGAGTTGCTGGAGCTCGGCCGGCTGCAGGGTTGGACGCTCAAACCGGCGCGGTTACGGTAGCGCCGCCGACCGGCGCGGTCACAAAAGCGGCGGACGGCGTCCGTCTCTGACGCGCCAGATCAGATAGAACGGAATCCCGGCCGCGGTGATCGCCAACGCCATCAATGACGTTTTGAACTGGTTGGCCAGCGCATCCACCATGAACCATACTGAAACGATCACAAACGCCCACAGCGTGAATGGATATCCCCACATTCTGTAAGGTCGCGGAGCGTCCGGCGCTTTGCGGCGCAAAACCCAGACGGCCACCACGCTGAGCGTATAGAAGATCCAGGCGGAGAGGATAGAGTAGGCGAACAGCGACTCGTAGGAACCCGTCAGAATCAACACTTCGGTCCAAAGGCCTTGCGCTACAATCGCGAACGCGGGCGTTTTAAAGCGCGGATGAATCCGGCCAAAACGGCTGTAAAAGACTCCATCCCGCGCCTCCGCGAATGGAATGCGCGCCCCCGTGAGGATGCAGCCGTTTATCGCGCCGATGATGGAGAGCAGCACCACCACGGAAAGCACCGTCGCGCCGGCCGGCCCCATCGCGCGTCCGGCGGCGGCTGCCCCCACGCGCTCGGTGGCGGCGATTTCCGGCACGGTCATCACGTTCATGTAGGCCAGATTGGCGCACACATAGAGCGCGATTACGGCGATCATGCCCAGCGCCAGTGCCAGCGGCAGGTTGCGCCGCGGGTCCCGCACCTCGCCCGCCACGAAGCTCACATAGCTCCAACCGTTGTACGCCATCAGGCACGCAGTCATGGCCAACCCGATGCCGCTGTAGGAAAGCGGCCGCGCCGATAGCGGCGGCCCACCGGCGACATGTGGCGCGAACGCCGCGGCGCCGATTACCAGCGCCAGCCCCGCGATCTTGAGCGTGGTGAAGATGCGCTGGATCCAGGCGCCTTCCTTGATCCCGATATAGTTGGCTGCCGATAGCGCCGCCACCAGCGCCAGCGATACCGCTTGCCGCATCCACGGCGAAAGGGGAATAAAATGGTCGAGGTAAATCGAGAAGCCGACGGCTAGGAACGCAGTTCCCCCAGGCACCGTCGCCAGCGTGATGACCCATCCGCCCAGAAACCCCCAAAGCGGTCCAAATGCCTCCCGCAAGTAAACGTACTGGCCGCCGGTGGCGGGCATCATCGCCCCCAGCTCCGCATAAGCCAGCGCGCCAAAGTAGGACAACACGCCCGCCACCACCCACACCGAAATAATGGCGAGGCCCGAGGGCAGGCTCCGCGCAATCACGTTTGGCAGCAGAAAGATCCCCGACCCGATCACGATGCCAATTACGATTAGGGTCGCGTCCAGTAATCCGAGCTTGCGCGGCAGTTGGTCCATCGCGCCCTATTGTAATGGGACGGTGTGCTGCTTTACATAATCCTCTACGCGTGATCGGGCCGGCCCGATGTAGTGGAAAGCCTCCGCGTACTCCACGCCGTACTTGCGCCCCAGCGCGCGATCGCCCGCCAGCACGAACTCGCGTATGTAGTTGCGATCGGCCGTGCCGTCATCGGAGCCCAGCAGCGGCAGTTGCTTGCCTTCGCGCGCCAGCTCCGCGCGCAGCTTCGATCCGTGATGGCCGCCGGGTCCCTTCGCTATGTTGCAGAGGTTCGCGTCGATCTTCTTCTCGATAGCGCCGCTGATATCCACCACCCGCGTGATCTCCGGATGCCGCGCGTAGTAATATTTCTCGCCCACGGCGCGCGGCTTGAGTCCCGCCGCGAACTGCTCCGGGTAGTCGTGAACGCGCCCCGCCATCCAGCAGGCCGCCTCCACGCAGTGGCCCAGCACGTAATGATCCGGGTTCTCCTCGTCGTGCGCCCAAGGGTCGTAGCAGAACACGGTATCGATCTTCAGCAGACGAAACAGGAAAATCAGCCGGCAAATCACTTCATTGCGTGAGACGTCGCTCATGCGGTGATTGCCATAATCGAGCGCGAAGTCCCGCTCGAGGCCCAGCACGCGAGTCTGTTCGGTGACCTCGCGCTCGTTGCGCAGAACGTTCTCGCCAATGCTGCCGGGCTCGCCGACATCGTCCCCCATATCGTCGTTGGTCGCGCGGATCATGTAGCCGGTGTAGCCTTCCTGAATCAGCTTGGCTACGGTGCCCGCGCACAGCAGGGCCACATCGTCGGAATGCGGTTGGATGGCGGCCAGCGTTTTGCCCTTATGCGGGGCGCCCGGCTGCGGCCGTTCCAGAAAAGAAGCGGGCGGTTCCTGCGCACCAGCCATCCGGAGCCGCAGGATTGTCACGCCCGCCAGCATGCTAGTGAAGAATTCGCGCCTTTGCATGACCCATTAGATATCGGCAGCCGGGCGCGATTCAACTGGCCGTTCGACAAAATTCGACGCATTTGGCGGAATCTCTGAGTTGTCGAATACCGGAGTTGCTGACAACGGGTACAGAGAGAGGCCGGCTGCGGGTTCCGCCAAGGAGGCCATGCTACGATAATCAATTGTCAGGTCTCGGGCTCCGTGCAATGGGCGGCCGCAAACCCCGCCAGGTCCGGAAGGAAGCAACGGTAGCGGTTTAACCTGTGTGCCGCGGATCACCCGGGGCCTGGCATGCGCCCACCTCATGTACCAGGTTATCGCCCGGAAATATCGGCCGCAATCGTTCGCGGACGTAGTCAACCAGGAGCACGTCAAGACCACCCTCGAAAACGCCATCGCGCAGAACCGCATTGCCCATGGCTACATTTTTTCGGGCCAGCGCGGAACCGGCAAAACCACCGTGGCGCGCATTCTGGCGCGCTGCCTGAACTGCGTAAACGGCCCCACCAACCGGCCCTGCGATGCATGCGCGAGCTGCCGGGAGATCGCCGCGGGCGGATCTGTGGACGTGATCGAAATCGACGCCGCGTCCAATCGCGGCATCAACGAAATGCGCGAGCTGCGCGAGAACGTGCGCTATCAGCCGGCGCGCGACCGTTACAAGGTTTTCATCATCGACGAAGCCCACCAGATCACCAACGAGGCATTTAACGCGCTGCTGAAAACCATCGAGGAGCCGCCCGCCTGGGCCGTGTTTATGTTGTGCACCACGGAGGCGCACAAGATTCCGGCCACCATCGCGTCCCGGTGCCAACACTTCAGCTTCCGCTCCGTGGATTTCGACGAACTGGTGGCGCGCATTGCATGGATCTGCGGGCAGGAAGGCATCCAGGCGGACGCCGAAGCGCTCTCGGTGCTGGCGCAGGCGGGCGAGGGCAGCGTGCGCGATTCGCTTTCCGCGCTCGACCAGGCCATTGCCTGCTGCGGCGATACGCTGCGGGCCGCGGAGGTGCGGGCGCTGCTGGGAGCGTTTTCGCTCGATGCGCTCGAGCGCGTGACCCAGGCGCTGGTGGACGGCTCGCCGGCGCGCATGCTGGAAGTAGTGGACGAGCTCGAGCGCAACGGCCATAACCTGCAGCACTTCAGTCGGGAGCTGGCGCGCTATTTCCGCAACTTGATCGTGGCCCAGATCACCGGCGGCGGCACGCGGCTGATCGCGGCGTCCGAGGCCGAGCGGCAGAAGCTGGCGCAGACTGCCGCGCAATTCTCGGAAGAAGATCTGACTCGCTATCTGCAGCTTGCGCTCGACTTATTCCGCGATTTGCAGTCCTCTCTGCAGCCGCGCTTTCACCTGGAGCTTGGTTTGTTGCGGATGGTGCAGGCCGGGCGGCTGGTGTCCATCGAGGAGGCGCTGGCGGGGCTGGGAAAGGCGAGCGGGCGAGCGGGCGAGGGGGCGAAGGGGCGAGCGGGCGAGGGGGCGAGCGGGCGAGGGGGCGAAGAAACCCGTAAGCCAGCACCCCTCACCCAGAACCCGGAACCCTCTTCATGGCGTGAAAAGTTGCATGCCAAGCTGATGGAGTTGGGCATGCCGTACACCGCCGATGCGGTCGAGCACTCCGAAGTCGTCGAGGCTAACGGCGAACTGCAATTCACTACGCCCAAGGATCTTTCCATTTCCATGCAGGCCGACGAAATTAACCAGGCCGTGCGGCAGATCGTCGGGAAACCGCTTAAGATCAAGATTACGATTGGAGACGTTGCCGTTCAAGAGAAAGTCCCGGGTCCGGCGGCGCAGGAAGACGATGTCTCGCGCCGCGCGTTGTCGCATCCGGAAGTGAGGCGCTTTCGGGATCTGTTGGGTGGAGAGGTTCGCACCGTCCGTAATCTAAAGGAGTAGGAACGTGAAAATACCAGGCAACATGGACGCGATGATGAAGCAAGCGCAAAAGATGCAGGAGCGCATGCAGGAGGAGATCGCGCAGATTCGCGTGGAGGCTTCAGCCGGCGGCGGCATGGTCACCGTCCAGATGGACGGGCACAAGAACGTGCTTGGCGTCAAGATCGATCCGGAGGTGGCCGGCGATGTGGAGATGCTGCAAGACATGGTTCTGGCTGCCTGCAACGAAGCCGCCAAGAAGGTCGACCAGGAGAGCCAACAGAAGATGAGCGGAATGCTGGGCGGACTGGGCCTGCCGCCCGGCATGTTCTGATCCATGCCGGACTTTGCGGAGCCGCTGGCGCGGCTGATCAACGAATTCAAGCGTCTGCCGGGCATCGGCCAGAAATCGGCGCAGCGCCTGGCGTTCCATGTTTTGCGGGCGTCGCGCGAAAATGCCGAGCAGCTTTCGCAGGCCCTGCTGGACGTCAAGGACAAGTTGGGCCTGTGCCGCATCTGCAATAACATCAGCGATAGCGAGTTGTGTCTCTTCTGTCGCGACCCCAACCGCGATCCGAAGGTGCTCTGCGTGGTGGAAGAAGCGCACAATATTCTGGGCATCGAGGTCACACGCCAGTTTTCGGGTCTGTACCACGTGCTGCATGGCTCTCTCTCGCCGCTCAAAGGCATCGGCCCGGAACAGCTCAAGATCAAGAGTCTCGTCGAGCGCATCGGCGCCGGCCCGATCGAAGAGGTGATCGTGGCGACCAATCCGACGGGGGAAGGCGAAGCTACCGCCGTCTATCTGTCCAAGCTACTAAAGCCGCTGGGTGTGAAAGTCACCCGCATCGCCATGGGAATTCCGGTGGGCAGTGACATCGAGTTCGCCGATGAAGTGACCATGTGGAAAGCCATGGAAGGCCGTCGCGAGATGTAGACAGAGCTGCGAGTCAATAAGAGGCGGCCAGGCCTGCCAGCGCGGCGCCCAGGATTACCCAGACCGTCGCATAGCGTGTGAAGGCCAGAAACAGAAAACTGGCTATGGCAATGGCCATTGGCAAAGGACCGGTAATAGCGTCGCGCGCCAGCGGGATAGTGGCACTGATCACCAGGCCGGCGGCGGCCAGAGTGACACTCTGAATGGCGCTCTTCACCCTCGGGCGCTCCGCCCTGCGGCCGAGATAACGGAGCAGCACGATGATGATGAATGCCGGAGTCATGGCCGCCAGGCATCCGGCGCAGGCGCCAGGGACTCCGGCGACGAAGTAGCCCACGCTCACTACGTAAAGTCCGTTCGGCCCGGGCGCCGTGCGTCCGGCTGCCACGGCGGCGTTCAATTGCCGGTCTGTGAGCACGTGATAGCGCTCCACCAGGTCGTGCCGTACGACGGGCAGGGAAGTGAGACCGCTGAACGAAGTGCCAGTGGCTTTGAGCAACAAGAGATAAAGGAGCAGGGCATTCATGCCGGCTCCGGCGCGCGCCAGAAGAATCCGGCCAGCGCGGCGAGCCCCAGGACCACGATGGGAGACACGCGAAAACGGTAGGACAGTAGCGCCGACGTGGCCGCCAACAATAGTGCTCGCAGCGCGCGCCGCCGGTGCATGTGCGGGCGCAGCAACTGCCAAGCGCTCAGCGCCATCATGCCGACCGCCGCGGCCAGTGTCCCGGCGATGGCCGCCAGCGCCTTGGCGTTATGCTGTAACGACTCGTAGCCGGCGGTGAGCAGCACTACGGCGATGGCTGAAGGCACGGTGGCTGCAAGCACCGCCAGAATCGCGCCGGGCCAGCCCTTGAGTTGCCATGCCGCTCCCGCGCAAAATGCCAGGATGTTGGTGCCCGGCGTGATGCGCGCCAATGCATAAACCAATACGTACTTATCGGGCGGGAGCCAGCCATGGCGGGTCACCAACTCGGATTGCAGGGCGGCCATAGTGGGATCGCCGCCGCCGAAAGTCAGATTGCTTACCCGCAAACAGATGAGAGTCAAACGGCGCAAAGAAACCGAGGCCATGGGTAGTACTGTAGCACTTATACCCACAAGTCGAGAGTCCGGACCAGCGGTTCCGGCTGCTCATCGAATACCAGCGTCACGTCGCGGCCAGTCACGCGCCAACGGTAGATGGCCAGCGCGCCTTGTACTACAACGACCAACGCAGCCAGCCAGACGAAGCGCGCCGGGCGCTGCAGCATCCAGTATTCCAAGGTAACCATTGTGGAAAGATAAGTAGTGAAGCCGAATAGATAGATCGGCCAGGATACTTTCAGGTTAGCCTTGCCGGGAAGATAGGAACACGTAAATGGAAGCTTCTCGAAACCTGCTAATAGTATCCCCACTAGTAACCATGACACGACGGCGCCGAATAACATATGGAGCAGCGCCATCCGCCAGCCCCACAGTATGACATGCAGCGGCAGGAGCAGCGCAAACAAAGGAAGAACGCCGAACACCATCATGGCTTTCTTGACGCCGGCCAGACATCGCCAGGCTTCGCCGCGGTCCGAGACTCGAAACACCCAGTTCGCCCGCAGCTCCGCGGGAAGGGCAAAGACATGCCGCATGCCGCAAAGGATAAAGAAAGACAGAATCAGAGGCGCCGGCAGCAGCTCGGGAATGGGGCGATACATCCAGGAATTTCCCCCGCGCGCCACCAGCACGGCCAGGCCTTCGAACACCAGCGCGCAGCCGACGGCTACATAGGCGGCGAAGAACAGCTTGTGCCGCCTGCTCCTGGTCAGGGTTTTCCAGATGAAATAGAACGAAGCTTGTTGTAAAACATCGCGCACCACCAGGCGGTCGAGCACGCGCCCCATGATTCTCCCGGCCGCCGAAGGCTCTGCCGACAACGCGTCCCCGCTCTCGAGCGACCGTCTTACGTGACGCTTGTAACTCAGGAGGTAAGCAGCGAGGGCGGCAACCGTAGTCCATCCGACTGCCAGGCGCGCCGAGGCCGCCAGGTCGCGGAATATTTGATTAGTCCAACCCAGTTGTGTCTGATAGAGGCCCAGAAACCATAGCGGAGGGAATAAGTGGACCGTGGCGGAGTTCGGTTGGTGGAGATGTAACTCGGAGACAATGCGTCCCGACAACAGAAACATAAGGATCAACGCGGACACCAAACCAAATTGGATGTATGGCGAGACCCGCAGGAACGCGCGAGGCCCCAGCAAATTCATGAGCAGTCCCTGAACCGCCACGCACAGGAAGAACACGAAGGTATTAGCCGCGAGAACACTGACTACATGACAGCGGGCAAATACGAGCACGGAAGCGAGCGAGCCCCTAGCCGTGACCACGGCCGGAAACATGATCGGCGAAAACGCATTGATCGCCAGGGAAAAGACCGCCAGGAACGCCAGCAAAGCCACGATTTTCGCGCCGAACATGGTCCGCAGCCGGATGGGCAGCGGCGCCAGATTCGCATAGTCGCGGCGATCCGGGAACAGCATCTCCCACTCGATCACCGTTACCAGACCCATCACCGTCATGGAAAAGCAAATGAAGAACTCCTTCTCTCCGAGCGAGGCCAGGTCGCGCACGTACATGGGCAGATCCGCCATGTTTACGTACTTGATGTAGAACAGGAACGGCAGCAGCATGCCGGGGGCGGCCAGTATGGCCAGAATGTTGATCACGGTAGACCGCATGTCTCCGTCCGCCGACACCAGGTCGTTATCGAAGAATCTGCCGAAGAAATGCCGCGCCAGCTCGCGGAATTGAGACACCTCATTCTGGAGAGAAGGCGGCATGGCGGCTCCGCTATGCTTGCATTACTTCCACGATGTCTTCGGCGATCTTCTCGGTATCTTCCTGCAGCACCAGCTCCGAAAAAATATCTTCGAGCGAGGGCAATTCCATGAGGTCCCGCAAGTGCTCTACCGAGTCGTTTGCCACCATGACCCCCTTGCGCAGAATGATCACGCTGGTGCAGACCTTCTCTACTACTTCGAGTACGTGCGAGCTGTACAGAATGGTTTTTCCCTGCCGCGCCAGCGCCTTGATAAGGCTTTTGAAAACCAGGCCGGTGGTCACGTCCAGGCCCGAGAGCGGCTCGTCGAAGACCAGCACATCCGGGTTGTGCAGCAGCGCCCCGGAGATGAGGATTTTCTGCTTCATGCCTTTCGAATAGGAGGAGATCGGCGAGTAGCGGTGCTCGAACAGCGAGAACAGGTTCAACAGATTATCGATGCGGGACTCCAGCGCGGGCGCGGGGAGGCAGCGCAGGCGCCCCACCAACTGCAGGTATTCGCGTCCAGTCAGGTAAGGATACAGGTTGGGCTCCTCGGGCACGTAGCCGAGGACTTTCTTGTATCCGATCAGGTCTTGACGGATGTTGCGGCCCTGGTAAAGGATCAGCCCGCGGGAGGGTTCGAGCAATCCCGTAAGCATCTTTACGGTAGTGCTCTTTCCGGAACCATTTGGCCCCAGATATCCCAAAATTTCGCCCGGCCGAATGATGAAACTGACGTCGTCCACAGCGGCCCTGCGGGTATACAGCTTGGTCAGGTTGCGGACCTCGATCATACTCTTAATGACACCGGCGCGGCATGCATTGTTCCGGAGGCGTATAATGCGGAGGAAATGAACCGTAGATCTTTTTTGAATGCCGCGCCGGCAATCGCCGCTGCATTCCCCGCAATTATTCCCGCTTCGGCGCTGGGCGGTGACGACGCCGTCGCTCCGAGCAACCGCATCACCATGGGAGTCATCGGTAACGGAAACCAGGGCACCAACGACCTGTTCGAGTTGCTCGACGACGAACGCGTGCAGGTAGTCGCGGTGTGCGACGTGAACCGCGAGAGTGCCGGCTATTGGGACGGGCGCTTCGGCGGGCGCGAGCCTGCGCGCAAGATCGTCGAGTGGACTTACGGGCGCGAATTGCGCTCCGGCGCGTACAAGGGCTGCGCGACCTACGAAGACTTCCGTCAACTGCTGGCACGCCAAGACATCGACGCGGTGCTGGTCGCCGTGCCCGACCATTGGCACTCGATTCCGGTGATCGAGGCGGCGCGCGCCGGCAAGGACATCTACGGCGAGAAGCCGCTCTCGCTGACTATCGCCGAAGGGCGCGCGATGAGCGACGCGGTCGGCCGGCACAAGCGCATCTTCCAGACCGGCAGCCAGCAGCGGTCCGACCCGCGTTTTCGCCACGCCTGCGAACTGGTCCGCAACGGCCGTATCGGCAAGTTACAGACGGTGCGCTGCGGCCTTCCGGGCGGCACTCCGGACCTGGCCAAGACCGGGAATCGCAAAGATCCCGAGCCCGTTCCCGAAGGTTTCAACTACGACTTCTGGCTGGGGCCGGCGCCGGAGGCGGCTTATGCGCCCGCGCGCTGCCACGTGAACTTCCGTTGGATCCTGGATTATTCCGGCGGACAGCTCACCGACTGGGGCGGCCATCATCCCGACATTGCGCAATGGGGCATGAACACTGAAAGCACCGGCCCTCTGGAGATACGCAACGCCAAAGGGACATTTGCCAGGGACAAGCTCTGGAATACCGCGACCGACTTCTACTTCGAGGGCATCTACCGGAACGGCGTGAAGCTGATCGTGTCGAACAAGGAGCGCGGCGGAGTGACATTCGAAGGTTCCGACGGCTGGGTATGGGTGACCCGGGGAGCCATCGACGCGAATCCCAAGTCAGTCGTCGACAGCGTCATCGGACCCGACGAGATCCATCTGTATCGCAGCGACAATCACTTCCGCAATTTCATCGATTGCGTAATCTCGCGGAAAGAGCCGATCGCGCCCATCGAGACGGCGCACCGGTCCATCAGCATCGCCCACTTGGGAAACATCAGCCTGCGGCTGGGTCGCGACCTGAAATGGGATCCGGAAAAGGAACAGATTGTGGGGGACGAAGAGGCCAACCGCATGCTGTCGCGTCCGATGCGGTCTCCGTGGAAGATCGCTTAGCTCGCAACACTGTTCACTTAGGTGGGACGGGCCTCCTGGCCGGTCCCTCTTCGTATTAGAAATGCGACGTGAGCCATCCGGCGCCTGCGGCTCCGACCTCACCCATTCCTGCAACCGGCCGAGTTCGGCGAGAGAAATCTGGCGCTGTTCCACACGATCGAGCAGGTGATGCCATAATGCCCGCGGCAGATCAGAGAACCGTATTTTCGGCAATTGCGTCGTTCCCGAAGATCGCGCGAATTAGATCCTTTCCAGCCTCCTCCTTGCGGCCGGGCTCTCGCTCCTTCATGAATCGCTCATAGGTCGCGTTCAGATTCTGCCTGGCGTCCACCTCTGCCTGCACCCCGTTCGGCGAGGGAGACGAGAGCGCGACTTATCGTGAGATGACGTTGCTTGGCAACGCGGCGGACTTCAGCAGCAAGCGGAGCTGGAATAGTCACGCTCTGTCGTATCGGTTTGGCCTGGGGCTTGCGTGACGGCGTCCTGCTCCGGCTCGGCATGTTGTGTATTGTACCGTCCTCCACCAGAGTGGTACCGCGTGGATCACCCGATTGGCGCAGCTCCAAAGCTACCCACCCCGCCCACCGCGGGCAGCCCTGCTAGAATGAAGATCAACGGTATTATTTCCATGCTGGCACGCACTCCGCTCGCGCTCGCATTGGGTTGTCTGGCGCTGGCGCAAGCCCCCACACCACCCAAGCCCATTAAGGTCCAGGTTAACGAAGTCATCGTCCCGGTAACGGTCACCGACGACAAAGGCCGCTTCGTCTCCAACCTGGACGCCAAGGATTTCAGGATCCTCGACGAGGGTAAAGAGCAACACATCGAGTTCTTCAGCCGCGACCGCAACCAGCCCGTGGTGGTGGGCTTCCTGATCGACCAGAGCAATAGCGCCAGGGTGCACTGGAAGACCTTTCAGGATGGCGCGCTGGAGCTGATCCTCAACCTGCTGCCGGGCGACAAGAAATACAGCGGGTACCTGATCTCGTACGGCAACGAGGCCGAGCTGCAAGTCAATACCACCAGCGACTCCGACAAGCTCGTCGAACGTCTGCGCAAGCTCAAGCCCGGCGGCGGCTCGGCGCTGTTCGACGCCATCTACATGGCCTGCACCAGGCGGCAATTGGTCGAAGGGGAGCCCTACGATCCGCGGCGCGTCCTGATCATCATCGGCGATGGCCACGACAGCGCCAGCAAGAAAAGCCTGAACGAAGTGATCGAGATCGCCCAGCGCAACCTGATCACCATCTATGGTATGAGCACGGTGGCGTTCGGCTTCACCGCCGAGGGAGACGACGACCTGCTGCGGCTGGCCTCGGAGACGGGCGGCCGGGTCGAATACCCGCTGCAGGGTTTGTACGGAGATGTCGACGGCTATCTTTCGCACCCCTCCGACGACGGCAATTATGCTCTCACCGTGGGCACCGGCGGCTATGCTTCGGAGATCTCCAGCGGAATTTTCCGCGCCATTGCCGGCATTGCGGGCGAGATCACCACGCAATATATTCTGCGCTACGTGCCCGACACTGGCGCGGGCAGTCCCAAGGTGTTCCGCAATATCAAGGTCCAATTGAACGGCCTGCCGACGGCGAAGGTCCGCTACCGCAAAGGGTACTATCCGTTCGCGCCGTGACGGCTCCCGGCGGGGTTCTGGTAAACTATAGGCGAAGTTTTTAGCGGACAGGCTTACCGGATGCCGCCAGCGGCTGTCATTCCGATCAATGCGCGCTGCCAGGGCGAATACGTCCTGTTGCAGCTGGCGCTGCCGGGGCGGCCCGTGCACGACGTCGGCGTCCTGCTGGTGGATGCCGACCCTGGATCGAAGCGGCACGCCCTGCGGCTGCGGCGGCACTGGGACGATCTGGCCGATCCGGAGGATGCCGCATACCTGACCGCGCTCGAACGGGATTTCCTGGACAAAATCGGGGAGACCGGCGCGCGCCACTTCCTGGAATCGCTCGAAGATTCGCTTTCGCACGTTCTGCGGATCACCGAGCGGGAGGCCGTCGCGGTGGATTCGTTTTCGCGCGTGGCGGACCGGCTCTTCGAGCGGCACGTTGAGAAATTGCGGGTGGATCGCTTCCGCACTCATCTGCCGCTCTACACGCTGCGCGCGGCCGCGGGCAAATTCGGCGCCGACGAAGAAGTCGAAGAGGAAGACTGGGTGAGCGTTCCCGAGAGCTTACGTCTGACCGAGGGGATGTTCGTCGCGCACGTGGTGGGGCGATCCATGGAACCACGCATCCCGGACGGCAGCCTGAATATCTTCCGCGCGCCCGTGGTGGGCTCCCGGCAGGGCAAGCTGGTGCTGGTGGAATTGCTCGGCGTTCACGAGAAGTTCACGGTCAAGAGGTATACCAGCAGAAAGGTCTCGACGGGCGAAGACGAGTGGGAGCACCAGTCCATCCGCCTCGAGCCATTGAATCCCGAGTTCGAGCCGCTCGATCTGAGACCGGACCAGCTTAACGTTGTAGCCGAGTGGATCTGCACGCTCGAATGAGGGGCGCTCTGCTCGCCTGGTACCAAGCCAACCGGCGTGATCTGCCCTGGCGCCGTACGCGGGATCCCTATCGCATCTGGGTGTCGGAGATCATGCTGCAGCAGACCCGCGCGCAGGCCGTGATCCCCTATTACGAAAAGTTTCTGGAGCGCTTTCCAACCGCCGCGGCACTGGCATGCGCCGCCGAACAGGACGTGCTGGCGTGCTGGAGCGGCCTGGGCTACTACAGCCGCGCTCGCAACCTGCAGAAGGCCGCCCGGCTGATCGTCGGCGACGCCTTTCCGCGCGACTACCAGACCATACGGCAACTGCCCGGCGTGGGAGATTACACCGCGGCCGCCATTGCAAGCATCGCCTTCGGCCTGCCGCATGCGGTCCTGGACGGCAATGTCATGCGGGTGATCGCGCGCGTAACCAATGACGACGCCGATACGGGCGCGCCGGGCACCCGCGCGCGCTTTCAGCAGATCGCCCAGGAGTGGCTCGACTCCCGGCGTCCCGGCGCGTCGAACCAGGCCCTGATGGAGCTGGGCGCCACCATCTGTCTGCCGCGCGCGCCGCAGTGCGTGCTCTGTCCGCTGGTCTCCTGTTGCGAGGCCCGCCGCCTGGGTCGCGAAACGCAGTTACCGGTAAAACTGCGCAAAGCCGCGCCGCAAAAGATCGATGCGAGTCTGGTGATTGCGGAACGCCGCGGGCGCATTCTGTTGTGGCAGCGGACCGCCGATTCCCGCCGCATGGCCGGCTTCTGGGAGCTGCCCGCGCCGGAGCAATTGCCCGAGTTACAAGCGCCGCGCAACGTGGGTTCCTTCCGCCACACGATTACCAACGACCACTATCGATTTACCGTGTACGCCGCCAGTGTAGTTCGCGCGCGGCGGCCGCTTCGCTGGATCCCGATCGGGGATTTGCAGGGGCTGGCCCTTAGCACTACGTCCAGGAAAGCCCTCCAGCTTGCGAAGGTGCAGGCTTATGAGTGATCACCACACCCTACACGGCTGCTCCGACACCATCGGCTCCCCCACCTTGCACGCGAAGGCTTCCCCAAACTCCCGCACGTTCTGCAACACACCGTTCACCCGAAACTGGCCCGGTGAATGCGGGTCGGTCGCGGCCCTCACTCGGGATGATTCCTCGGTCGAGTTCTCGCACCACATCTGTGCGTAGCCCAGAAAGAACTGCTGTTGCGGCGTGAACCCGTCCTTCGTTTCGAGCGGCCGGCCCGTCGAGACCGCCAGTCTGTCCATCAAGACCATATACGCCAGCCGGATTCCGCCGTTGTCCGCGCTATTCTCTCCCAGCGTCAGCTTGCCATTCAGCTTCACGCCTTCCAACGGACTGAAGTTGCCGTACTCGCTCGCAATGCAATCAGCCCTGCTCTCGAAAGCTTTGGCATCATCCGCCGTCCACCAGTCGCGCCGGTTGCCTTCGCCGTCGTATTTGCGTCCCTGGTCGTCGAATCCATGCGTCAGCTCGTGGCCGATCACCGCGCCGATCGAGCCATAATTCACGGCGTCGCCGGCCGTCGGGTTATAAAAGGGGGGCTGCAGAATACCCGCCGGAAAATTGATGTTGTTCATGGGCGGGGAGTAATAGGCGTTCACCGTCGGCGGCGTCATGCCCCACTCGGCCTTGTCCACCGGCTTGCCGATCTTGTGAAAATTGCGCTGTATCTCGAACTCCCGCGCGCGCACCGCATCCCCGAAATAGTCGCCGCGCTCGATTTTCACGCTGCTGTAATCCCGCCATTTGTCGGGATAGCCGATCTTGTTGGCTACCGCTCGCAGTTTAGCCAGCGCCTGTTCTTTGGTGGCCGGCGTCATCCAGGCGGCGCTCCGGATGTCTTTGGCCATTTCGTTCTCGATCTCGCCCACCAGTTCCAAAGCCTTCTGCTTGCTTGCGCCGCTGAACGCCGTTTTGACGAACTCCTGCCCCAACGCCTCGCCCAAAGCCCGATCCGTGCTCCGCGCGCAGCGCTTCCACCGCGGCGGCATCTCTTTGGTTCCGCGCAGAATATGCTCGTGAAAGCGGAAGTCCTCGTCTTCGAACTCACGCGGCAACAGGTCCGCGCCCGCCAGCAAAACGTGCCACCGCAGATATGTTTTCAGGTCCGCCAGGCTGGTGTCCGCAATCGTCCCGTTCAGCGCTTTTACAAAGTCCGGCACGGCCACGTTCAGCGATGGAACGGCCGGAATCCCTACCGTGGCCAGGTACCGCTTCCAGGCGAAATCGGGCGTCAGCGCCGTCAGCTCTCCGGCCGTCATCATGTGATAGACATTGTCCGGATTCCGCCGCATCACGCGATCCATCGACGCCTTCGCCAGCGCCGTCTCCAGCTCCATCACGGCATGCGCGCGCGCCTCCGCATGCGCCTCGCTCGCGCCTTCCGCCTTAGCCAGCAGCGCGAACATGGCGCCTATGTGCTCCACATACTGCTGGCGCAGCTCGACCGAGTGCGCGTCGGTCTTCAGATAGTAGTCGCGGTCCGGCAGCCCCAGCCCGCCCTGGTCAACGTTGGCAATCTCCTGGTCCGACCTCTTCTGATCGGGGCGCACCGAGAGATTGAACAGAACGGGCACTCCGGCGTCGTGCAGGCGCGCTACCTCGTCCGCCAGTTCCTGTTTCGATGAGAGCGCGTCGATCTCCTTCAGCGTCGGCGCGATCGGCTGAATGCCTTTTCGCTCGATGGCCGGTTCATCCATGCACGCGGCGTAGTAGTCGCCGAGCTGCCGGTTCGCGGTCTTCTCCAAGATGTCGCGCTCGATCGCCAGGTTGCGCTCCGCCAGTTCATTGAAGCGGCCCCAGCGCGATTCATCCGGCGGCGCTGGATTGTTCTTGCGCCAGCCCCCGCACGCATACTGATAGAAGTTCTGGCAAGGATTGACATTGGTATCCATCGCCTTCAGATCGACGCCCGACGAGGACGCCCCGTCCGCCGCGCGGGCTGGTCCCGGCGCGCCCGCCAGCAGCATTATCAACATGGCCAGCATCGCCGCGGCCAATAGCCAACGAAGTCTATGCATGCTTTCAATTGTACGCGCGCCAGCGGGCCGCACTCCTGTTACAATCGAGCCGCGGGTAATCTCATGCAAGAAATCAGCAGACGTAGTTTTTTTGGACTGGCCGGCGCCGCCGGCGCTGCCGGCGTTGCTATGGCGGCATCCCGGGTTCTGGGCGCTAACGATCGCATCAACGTCGGCCAGATCGGCATCGGCGCGCGCGGCTCTTACCACCTGGACGCTTGTGTGCGCCGCCAGAAATCGCGGGGCGACATACAGGTCGTGGCCGTCTGCGATGTCTACCGAAAACGGCTCAATCGGGCCGCGGAAAAAGCCGCGGGCGCTAAAGCCTACCTGCATCATCGGGAGCTGCTCGAACGCCCCGACATCGACGCCATTTTCATAGCCACGCCCGACCATTGGCACGCGCCCATCGCGCTGGCCGCCATGGCTGCCGGCAAAGACGTATACGTCGAAAAGCCTATGACCCACACGCTCGAAGAGGCCAGACAATTGTACCTGCGCTCGCGGGAGCTGAAGCGTGTCGTGCAGGTTGGCGTGCAGGGTACTTCCTGGACCCGCTGGCACAAGGTCCGCGACATTATCAGTAGCGGCATGTTAGGGCAGGTGGTCGCCGCCCAGGGCACCTATAGCCGCAACGATCCCGGGGGCGACTGGAACTGGCCCATCGATCCGGAATCCGGCCCGGATGGCAGGGGCGATAACTTCATCGACTGGCAGCAGTGGCTGGGCGCCGCCCCCGCGCGCCCCTTCGACGCCGACCGCTTCTTCCGCTTCCGCAAATACTGGGATTACTCGGGCGGCATCGCCACGGACCTGCATTATCACATCGTGGCGCCCTTCCATCTGGCGCTCGGCAACCAGCATCCCACGCGCGTCGTCGGCATGGGCGGCCTGTGGGTGTATCACGATGGCCGCGAAACCCCCGATACTTTCCTCGATTCGGCCGACTATCCGGGCAAATATTCCATTACCGTGAGCTCCTCGCAAGTGAACGAAGTCGGCCCCATCACCATGCTGCGCGGTACCAAGGCCACCATGCTGCTCGGTGACGAATGGGAAGGGCCGACCAACCGGCAGTTCGATCACGCGCAGATAGTAGCCGAAAAGCCCTATCGCGACGAGTTCGTGGCTAAGTGGGGCAAAGAGGAAGTGATTGTCCCTAATCTGGGCAACGAAGGCGACGACAAGCACATCGACAACTTCTTCGACTGTATGCGCACGCGCCAGGAGCCCAACTGCGGCGCCTCGCTCGGCTACACGACGATGACTCACATCGGGCTGGCGGTGCGCAGTTATCGCGAGGGAAAGATGTTCCATTTCGATCCGGTGAAGGAAGAGGTGATCGAGCGGGGCTGAGGCGTACGGTCTCAGAGCTAACCTTACCGTAGGCGCCGGTGCAGAAACGCCGGAATGTCGCGGGAGCCCTGTGTCACGGCGACTATCTCGATGGGGCGGACCTCGGCCCTGTAGATGACGAGGTAAGAGCCGACCGGCCAGAACAGAACCGGATATCGTGTGAGGTCTTCGCGTTTATGACCCATGCGTGGGGTCTGCCCGAGGGCCTCGAATGCATCGAAGAGTTTGCTTATCCAACTGTCAGCAGCGTCGACGTTGTCCCTGGCGATGTATTCCCAGATATCATCCAGGTCAAGGTCGGCATCGGGGCCAAGGACGTAATTAGTCACGCGCCTGATGACTTCCGGCGTGCCTCGGATTTGCGTCGGATCCTGGCGCGGGCCTCCGCCGGGTCAATATGCTGGCCACGGTCGAGAGCATCCAGGCGGCGGCCAAGTTCCTGATTGAACTCCGTAAGCTGGGCAGCCTTGGCTTGATCGTGTTCCTCCAGGAGCCGGAGAGCTTCCCTGACAACCTCGCTCGCCGAGTTGTAGCGGCCGGATTCCACCTTGGTGCTGACGAACTTCTCCAGTTCGGGTGTAAGGGAGACATTCATGCCTATACCCTAGCTTCAGTGGCGAAGATTGTCAATGTCTAGCATACGCCTTTTTAGGTTTCCTCCGGCGGGACCCCGGACCAGAAATCACTGGAAGTCAGCACCGGGACAATCTCGAAGTCGACCAGGTCATGCCAGCGGCTGGCCCACAGGTTCAGCAATTCCGGATGCGGCGCTTCCATGACCTGGAAACAGCGAGCACCTGCCGGATCCACCCAGCTCGCATGATAAGCGACTCCCTCGGGCAGCATACGGCCCGATTGTTTGAACCGCTCGCCAACAAGCCTGGCATTGCCATCTTTGAAGCATTCGATGACCATGAACAACATGATGGGAGTGTACTCCAATTCCGGCTACACTGAATTCTGTGACCCGGCGGACATGGATGACTGGCGCGATGCTGGCGGCGGCCGCGCCGGTTCCGCTGCGGCTGCCACGGAAAGTGCGGCTTGCCATGCTCGGCCTCGAAGGGCATATTGGCGAGATTCTGGATCCTCTGCCGCTGCTGCCGGATGTGGAACTGGTCGCCATGGCCGACCGCGATGCGAGGTTGCTGGCGTCCGCGGCGAGGCAGCCGGCGGCGGCGCACGCACGCCAGTATGTCGATTACCGGGAGTTGCTGGAACGGGAGCGATTTGAAGTCGCCGGCATATGCGGAACCAACGGGGAGCGCGCCGGGGCCATCCTGGCCTGCACCGCGCGCAAGATCCACGTAGTAGCCGAAAAGCCGCTGGCCATCGAACGGGCCGAACTGGAACGCGTGAAGCGCGCCGTCGCGGCGAGCGGCATACGCTTAACCATGCTGCTCTCCATGCGATTCGAGCCGCCCTACGCGGCGATGCGACAGATGGTGGCAGCGGGGCGCATCGGCGAGGTGGCGCAGATGGCAGCGCAGAAATCGTACAAGCTCGGCGAGCGGCCAGAATGGATGCGGCATCGCTCCACCTTCGGCGGGACCATCCCCTATATCGGAATCCACATGGTGGATCTGATGCGCTTTATCGGCGGGCGCGACCTGGTGGAGGCCGTGTCCTTTGAGGCGCGCGTGGGCTTCCCGGAAATGGGAGACCTGGAGAACACTACCGCCACGCTGTTCCGCCTGGACAACGGCGGGACGGCGTCCCTGCATATGGATTATCTGCGCCCGGAAGCTGCGCCCACACATGGCGACGACCGCCTGCGGCTGGCCGGCACGCGGGGCGTTTTGGAATTCCAGGAAAGCACCGGGCTTACGCTGGTGACGACGGACGACCCGCCGCGAACCATACACGATTTCCCGCCGGCACGTCGGCTATTCCCCGACTTTCTGGATTCCGTGTACAACGGCGCGGCGGCGGGACTCGGGTTGCCGGACATCTATCGGGCAAATGAGATCGTGCTGGCGGCGCGGGAATCGGCCGAGCGGCGGACGATCCTGCGCACCTGAGGCGACCCCCGTAGGGTGCCGGAGCCAAAAATAAATTTCCCGGAGGTGGCGTTTTTTGGCGGCTTTTGACGCTTATTTAAGTGGGGAGGCCCAAATATGTGGGGAGCTCAAATTCCAACTATTCAGAAAAACAACTGTGGTCGCTTGCCAGGCGGTGCCTTGTGAAGGCCCCGCCTGGGCCGCGTCGAACAGATTTGACCCTGTATTCGTACCTTCCTGGTCCCCTTCGCGTCGGGGCAACCGATAGTATAACATATAAGGCCGGCATGTTGACCTTCCAATCGTTCGACGCGGAATACGTAAAGCGGCTGACAGAGGGCGATGCCGTGGTGGAGGATCACTTTGTGTCGTACTTCACCAGGGTGCTGGTGCTGAAACTGCGCTCCCGTCTGCGCTCCCCTGAGCTGATCGAAGATGTCCGGCAGGAGACGCTGTTGCGGGTGTTGCAGATTTTGCGCAACAAGGGTGGAGTCGAACACCCGGAGCGGTTTGGCGCGTTCGTGAACTCCGTTTCCAATAACGTATTGATGGAATTCTGCCGCACGGAGAAGCGCCACGATCCGATGGACGAGCATGTCAAAGAGCCCGAGGACACCACGGTGGACATGGATGCGCCGCTGATCAACCTGGACACCAGGCGGCAGGTGCAACGAGTGCTGGACGAATTGCCGGAGAAGGATCGCCGCCTGCTGGTGGCGGTGTACCTGCAAGAGAAGGACAAGTCGGAAATCTGCCGGCGGCAAAACGTGGACCCGGACTATCTGCGGGTGCTGTTGCACCGTGCCAAGGGACGCTTTCGAAAAGCCTACGCCGAACAGCGTGGCAACTCAGACGTCAATTGAGACGAAGAGTAACGACCGCTTGGGCCTCCGCGGAGCGTCCTTCACCCACGGGCCCGATTTTTTCGGCAGTCTTGAACTTCACCGAGACGCGGTCCAGGTCGAGGTCGAGAGTAGCGGCCAATTTTTCACGAATGGCTTGGCGGTAACCGCTTAATTTGGGGCGCTCGAGAATAACTGTGGAATCCACATTGACGATAGAGTAGCCGCGGGCGCGCGCCAGATCGCGGGCATGCGACAGAAACAAGAGACTGCCGGCATCTTTCCAGCGGGGATCGGTATCGGGGAAATGCATGCCGATGTCACCCAGCGCCAGCCCGCCCAGAATGGCGTCGGTGATGGCGTGGGCCAGAACGTCGGCGTCGGAGTGACCAGCCAGGCCGAACTCGGAAGGAATGGCAACGCCGCCCAGGATGAGCGGCCGGCCCGGCGCGAGGGGATGGACGTCCCAGCCGAGGCCGGTGCGATACTCGCTCACAATTCGCGGGGCGCGGTTTCCTCTTCGAGGAAGAGCCGCGCCAGGTCCATGTCGGAGGGCTTGGTGATCTTGATGTTGCGATCGCTGCCCAGCACTACGCTGACTTCCACCTGGTCGAGGCGCTCCACCAGACTGGATTCGTCGGTGCCGGTGAAGCCGTCGTTCTGGGCGGCCGCAAAGGCGCGCACCAGCAGGTCGTAGCGGAACACCTGGGGAGTCTGCGCCAGCACCAGTTTTTCGCGTGGGAGAGTGGCCCGGATCTTGGCCTTATTGGTCTGCGCGCGGGTCACCTGTTTAACCGTATCGACGGGCACGATGCCCACGATGGCGGCGCCGGTCTCGGCGGCCTCGTCAATGACTTTATCGATGGTCTCCAGATCGATGAAGGGCCGGACGGCGTCGTGCACAGCCACCAGGGTGGTGGCGGGATCGAGCGTTTGCAGAGCGTTTTCGACCGACTGCTGGCGGGAATTGCCGCCTTCCACCACGCGCACCTGCTTGCCGCGGACTTCGCGCCGCAGCAGATCCGTGGCCCAATCCAGGTCCTCACCGCGGACGGCCACCACGATCTCATCGACGCGCGAGGACGCCGCGAACTTGCGCACTGTGTGCAGCAGGATAGGCGATCCATCGAGCAGCATGAATTGTTTGCGACTGGTGCCCGTCTTTTCGGCGGAAGCCCGACCCATGCGGGTGCCAAGCCCCGCGGCGGGCAGAATCACGGCTACTTTCATACGCATTCCGGGGCCGGGCGCACAGCCGCGGCCTTTTCCGGGGAATCTACGATTCTAACGTGGTTTTCTCGGGAGCGAGCGGCTCGGCTTTGCGGGGAGCCCGGTCGTGCCGGTCGGCGCCGGCCACGGCGTGCATGCGCTCGTCGAATTTTCCGAAGATCATTTTGCCGGCGGTGGTCTGTAACACGCTGGTGACGGCTATATCGATGGTCTTGGAGATCACCTTTTTGGCGTTGTCCACCACCACCATGGTGCCGTCGTCCAGGTAGGCCACGCCCTGGTTGTACTCCTTGCCTTCTTTCAGGATGAATACGCGCATAGTCTCGCCGGGCAGCACAATGGGCTTGAGGGCGTTGGCCAGCTCGTTAATGTTGAGCACCTCGACGCCGTGGAGTTGGGCGACTTTGTTCAAGTTGAAGTCGTTGGTAATGATCTTGGAATCGTAGACCTTGGCCAACTCGATCAGCTTCATGTCCACCTCGCGAACATGGGGGAAATCATCCTCGACGATCTGGATGTTGAGGTGCGCCATTTTTTGGATGCGCTGCAGGATATCCAGGCCGCGGCGCCCGCGGTTGCGTTTCATGGAATCCGCCGAATCGGCCACCAATTGCAATTCACGCAGCACGAATTGCGGGATGACCAGCACGCCGTCCAGGAAGCCTGTCTCGGCGATGTCGGCGATGCGGCCGTCAATGATGACGCTGGTGTCCAGGATCTTGAACGCCTTCTTACCTGCCTTCTCACCGCCGAAGACACCCCCCAAGGCTGATAGGTTGAGCATGTCGCCCTTGTTAGCGCCCACGATCAGGCCGACGTAGGTCATCCATAGGAGCAGACAGACTTGCAGGAATGGAATGGTATTGGACAAAGAGCCGCCCTCCGGCTGCACCCAGCGCAGCACGAGTGACATGAGAAATGCGCCGATGATTCCGAGCACCGATCCGAAAGCCGCGCCAATCAGCCGTTTGAGGCTAACTTGCTCAAGCCGAACCTCGAAGAAGATGATACAGCCGCCTAGCAGAAATCCGGCCAGGGCGGCCCACGGCGAGGGCGCCGGGGCTAATGGGTGCAGGAAGTAAGCTGCCGCGGTTAAGACGAGCACGAATATGACGCGAACGATGGCTAAGTCGAGCACGAAACCCCCTTTTAGGGTGAGCCGGGAGTGGCGCGAAACCAATGCATTCCCCGGCGCTGAACATGACCTACGAGAGTCGCTGAAGAGTATACCACTTAAATCGGCAAATCGGGATTTTTATAACGACTTACTTACGTGGGAGGGCGAAGGCCACGTAGGTTCCGCCGGATGGAGCGCCCGACTTGCCGCCGCCCGCCGCGACGACCACGAACTGGCGGCCGCCCACCTGGTAAGTCGCCGGTGTGGCGTTGCCCGCCGCCGGCAGAGTCGTTTCCCAGAGCAGTTTGCCGGTTGCCTTATCGAAAGCGTGAAACTTGCGATCGTGGTTGGTGGCGGCGATGAACAGCAGACCTCCGGCAGTGACCACGGGTCCGCCGTAATTCTCGCTGCCGGTCGAGCGCAAGCCTTTCTCGACGAGCTCGGGATACTCGCCAAACGGAATCTTCCAGGCGATTTCGCCGCTGTTCAGATCGATGGCGTTCAGGGTACCCCAGGGCGGCTCGACGGCGGGATAACCATCGGGATCGAGGAACTTGTTATAGCCGTCAATGCCGTATTTCTGATCGATCGGCCAGGGGCTGGGCTGAGCGGGAGAGACTTCGAGATCCTCGCCGGTCAGCAGAAAACCGACGATGGCGTTCAGCGCGTCGCCCGGCATTTGGGCGAAGGCCGGCATGCGGCCGTTGCCCTGCCGTATGATGGCGGCGATTTCCTGGCGGGTGCGCCGCTGGGCGATGCCCGCCAGCGCCGGGAATTCCGGAGGCGTACCCTTCAAATCCTGGCGATGGCAGCCCGAGCAGCGCGCCATATAAAGGCTGCGGCCGGTGGTCCTGCCGCCCTGCGGACGCTCGACCAGCCGCAGGATCCAGGGCATCTCGTTGGCATTCACATAGAGCCATCCGGAGGCCGGATCGAAAGCCGCGCCACCCCACTCGCCGCCCCCATCGAATCCGGGAAAGACGACCGTACCCTCGATACTGGGCGGCACAAACTGCCCCGCGCTGCGCACCTTGTGCAAGCGCTCGAGGACCGCCTGGTGCGCCTCGGGCGTCCGGTTGGTAACCATGTCATCGGTAAAGATCTGGCGCGCGAACGGTGGCGGCTTCAGCGGAAGCGGTTGGGTCGTAGCGGCCACTTCGCCATCCGCTTCGGAAGCCGGCACGGGCCTGTCCTCGATGGGAAAAAGCGCCTTGCCGGTGGCCCGCTCGAACAGGTAGACATGGCCGGATTTGGTGATCTGGGCAACGGCGTCCACCGGGCTGCCGTCGCGCTTGACCGTGACCAGGTTGGGAGGCGCGGGGAAGTCGCGGTCCCAAAGGTCGTGCCTGACGGCCTGGAAATGCCAGACGCGCTCACCGGTCTCGGCTTTGAGCGCGAGCAGAGTGTTGGCGAACAGGTCGTCGCCTTTGCGGTTCGCTCCGTAAAAATCGAAGGCCGCCGAGCCGGTGGGTGCGAATAGCAGGCCGCGCTTTTCGTCCAGGCTCATGCCCGCCCAGTTATTGGCCGCGCCGATGTACTGCCAGGCATCTTTGGGCCACGAATCGTAGCCGAATTCGCCGGGATGCGGAATGGTATGGAAGGTCCAGCGGATTTTGCCGGTGCGGACGTCGTATGCGCGGATATCGCCGGGCGAAGCGGGCAGGGTCTCGCTGACGATGCTCCCCATGATGAGCAGGTCTTTGTAGACAATGCCGGGGCTGGTCGCCGAAATGGACATTTCTTCGGGAGGGCGCCCGAGCCCCTGGCGCAGGTCCACGCGGCCGTTTTCTCCAAATCCGGTGATGAGCGTTCCGGTCCGCGCGTTCAGCGCATAAAGGTGGTAGCTGGCGACGAAGAAGATGCGCTGGTCCGCGCCTTCCGCCCAATATGTGACGCCGCGATTCCGCATTTTGCCGCCGAGGCGGTCGTTCGATTTGGGATCGAAGGACCAGCGCAGTTTACCGGTGGCGGCATCGAGCGCGATCAGGCGCAGCTTAGGGGTGGTGGCATAGAGGAGGCCATTCACGACGATGGGATTGCATTCCATTTCGGACTCCTGGAAGGCGTCGCCGGTATCGAAAGTCCAGGCTACCTGGAGCTTGGAGACATTGCCACGATCGATCTGGTTGAGGGCGGAATAGCGAATGCTGTCGGAGCCGCCGCCGTACACGGTCCAGTCGCGATATGGCTCGGCGGCGTGGAGTGGGGCGAATATGGATACCGCTAAGCCAATGATACTCAATGCGATCTGGGCGGTTTGGGCTGGGCCGGGCGCGATGCGGAGCGCTGGTTGGCGGGCTGGGTCCATACGAATGACACTACCATGGTGACGATGAACATTCTAGGGTTGCGGCGCTTCAGGACTGAACACGGATTTCCGGGCACTGCACTACAATGGGCATTACGCCATGTGGAGACTAACCGCCTTCCTGGTGATCTGTTTCGGCTGCCGCGCGGCCGCCGTACCACGTTCCGAGTATCCGCAGCCGCAATTCGAGCGGGAGCGCTGGCTCAGCTTGAACGGAAGCTGGGAGTTCGCATTCGACGACGCCAATGCCGGCCTCGACGCGGATTGGGCGGCGGTGGGCAAGCCGTTTGGCCGCAACATTACAGTCCCATATTGTTTCGAGAGCCGGCTGAGCGGCATTGGCGACACTTCGTTTCATCCATGGGTGTGGTACCGGCGCACGGTAAGCGTTCCGGAAGAGTGGAAAGGGCAGCGCGTGCTGCTGCATTTCGGCGCGGTCAATTACTGGGCCCTCGTGTGGGTCAACGGGAAGCTGGCCGGCGGGCACGAGGGCGGTAACACGCCGTTCACCCTGGATGTGACGCCGCTACTCAAGGCGGGCGCCAACGTGTTGACGGTGCGGTCGCACTTCCCGCCCACGGACCGCGGCATTCCGCGCGGCAAGCAGTATTGGGAGCCCAAATCGAAGGACATCTTTTATACGCGCACCAGCGGGATCTGGCAATCGGTGTGGATGGAAGCGGTGGGAGCAAGCTACCTGGAGCGGGTGAAGATCACGCCCGCGCTGGACGGAACGGTGCGCCTGGATTGGGCGATCGCGCGGCCACAGGCGGACCTGGAGGTTACCGTGGCGGCCAGCTTCGAGGGGCGGCCGGCGGCATCCGCCACGGGCAGGGCGAACGGCGCGCGCGCCACGGCGCTGCTCTCGATCGACGCGCCCCGGCTGTGGTCGCCGCAGTCGCCCCACCTTTATGATGTGACGCTGGAACTGCGGCGCGGCGGCACGCTGCTCGACCGGGTGCATTCCTATTTCGGCTTCCGCAGGGTTACGGCAGAGCACGGAAAGGTGCTGCTGAACGGCGACCCGATCTTCCTGAAGATGGTGCTCGACCAGGGCTACTGGCCCGAGAGCATCCTGACGCCACCCACCGACGAAGCCATCCAGTACGACATACGCATGGCCAAAGAGATGGGCTTTAACGGCGCGCGCAAGCACCAGAAGTTGGAAGATCCGCGCTACCTTTATTGGGCTGACCGCATGGGCTTTCTGGTCTCGAGCGAAATGGCCAACGCCTACGAGTTCGACGACGGGTACGTAGAACGGTTCACCGGCGAGTGGGCCGCGGCGGTGGAGCGCGACTACAATCACCCGTCCATCATCATCTGGGCGCCCATCAACGAAAGCTGGGGAGTGCCCGATCTGCGCGATCCCCGCCAGCAGAACCATTTGAAATCGCTCTATGCACTGACACACTCGCTCGACGACACTCGTCTGGCGATCGACAATGAGGGTTGGGAACACACCGGTACGACCGACCTTTTTGCCATACACGACTACGCGCGCACAGGCGAATTGCTCTACGAGAAGTACAAAGACGTGGGTAAGCCCGGCTTCGGAGTGCCGAACGATGGCAGGGCCGCGCTGCTGCCGGGCTACCAATATAACGGTTCGCCGGTGGCGCTTACCGAGTTCGGTGGCATCGCGTTCATCCCGCCGGGCCATGACGCGCCGGCGGAAGCCTGGGGGTATTCGGGAGTGGAAAAGACGGCCGATGGAGCGCTGGAGCGGCTGCGCGGACTCTATGGCGCCATCGCCCGCATTCCCGGATTCGCCGGTCTGTGCTACACGCAGCTCACCGATGTCGAGCAGGAGATCAACGGGCTCATGACCTACGACCGCAAGCCCAAGTTCGACGTCAAGCGGCTGCGGGAGATCAATGCCCTGGTTCCCTGAGGCTGCCGGAGCGGCAGCGGGTGGCGCGGCGTTGCTGGCCTGGGCGGTGCGCGGCCGGTCGTCCACTTTTTTCGGACCGTCGGTGTGGCGCGGCCCAGTTAGCAGGCCGGCCGTCGCGCTTACTTTCGATGACGGTCCAAGCGAGGGCACGGCCCGCGTACTAGAACTACTCGACCGGTATCAAGTACCGGCGACGTTCTTCCAGGTCGGCGTAAATGTGGAGCGCTTGCCGGGGATGGCGCGCGCCGTGCATGCGGCCGGGCACGAGATCGGCAATCACAGCCACACCCATCCGCTCCTCTGCGTGCGCCCGGAGCGGTATATTTTCCAGGAGTTTGCGCGCGCGCAGCAGGCTATCGCCGACGCCAGCGGCTTTTCGCCGGCGCTGCTGCGTGCACCCTTCGGCGCGCGCTGGTTCGGATTCCGGGAAGCGCAGCGGCGTTTGAGCCTGCGCGCCGTGATGTGGACCATAATTGGATATGATTGGAAGCGGAAGGCTGATACCATAGTGGGCCGGATGTTGCCGGGGGTGAGCAACGGCTGCATCCTGTGCCTGCACGACGGGCGCGAGCTTCAGGCGAATCCCGATATACGGGAGACGGTCGCCGCCGTAGACCGGCTGATCCCGATATTGCGGGACCGGGGATACAAATTTGAAACGGTTAGTCGCTTATTATGTCCGATGAACTGATCGAGCGGGTCCGCCAGGTAATTGCCACCTCCAAGCGCATCCCCGTGGAACGGGTAACTATCGACAGCACCTTTGAAGAACTGGGCATCGATTCGATGGATGCCGTCGAGATCCTATTCGGCCTCGAGAATGAATTCGACATCAACATCCCCGACGAAGAAGTGAAGACCGTCCGCAACGTGCGGCAGATGGTGGCGGGAGTGGAAAGGCTGCTGGCCGCCAAATCGGCGAGCACCCCGGCGACCCAATAACATGCGAAGAGTCGCTATCACAGGCCTCGGCGTGATCGCCGCGCCGGGCCGCACAGCCTGCCAGTTCTGGAACTGCCTTATAGAAGGCCGCTCGGCCATTGGGCCGCTCGAATCAGTGGACTGCTCCGGCCTGCGGTTTCAGAACGGGGCGGAGGTGCGCGGCTATACTCACGAACCCTATTTCGAGGACCGGCGCGCCGATTTCATGGACCGCTTCGCGCAGTTCGCCGTGATCGCGGCGCGCGAGGCGGTGACCGAAGCCGGCATCGAATGGACGCCGGAACTGCGCGAGAATACGGCCATCATTACGGGCTCCTGCGTGGGCGGCCAGTCCACCGAAGACATCGGATTTGTGGAAGTCTACAAGCTGGGCCATAACCGGGTGCATCCGCTCACTATTCCGAAGACCATGTCGAACGCCGGCGCGAGCCACATCTCGATGGAGTTCGGCATCACAGGGCCGAGCTTCACGATTTCGACGGCCTGCTCTTCGGCGGCGCACGCCATCGGCCAGGCGTTCTGGATGATCCGCTCGGGGATGGTGGACCTGGCGCTGACAGGCGGCAGCGAAGCGCCCTTCAGCTTCGGCATCCTGAAGGCGTGGGAGGCCATGCGCGTGGTTTCGCCGGACACTTGCCGGCCGTTTTCGCGCGACCGGCACGGCATGATCCTGGGGGAAGGGGCGGGCATCCTGGTGCTGGAGCCGCTCGAAGCCGCACAGGCGCGCGGCGCGCGTATCCACGCGGAGCTGGTGGGGTTCGGCATGTCGGCGGACGCCTGCCACATCACGCAGCCATCCGCGGAGGGCGCGGCGCGGGCCATGCGGGGGGCTTTGCGCGATGCCGCCATTGGGCCCGAGCAGGTCAGCTACATCAACGCGCACGGCACCGCGACGGCCGCGAACGACCCCACCGAGACGGCCGCCATACGCAGCGTTTTCGGGGCGCACGCCAATAAGCTGGCGATCAGCTCGACCAAATCGATGCATGGGCACGCGCTGGGAGCGGCCGCGGCACTCGAGGCTGTAGCAGCGATTCTGGCCGTGCGCGAAGGCGTGCTGCCACCCACCGCCAACTTCCGCATGGCCGATCCGGAGTGCGATCTGGACGTGGTTCCAAACCGCGCGAGGCCGGCCCAGGTGGAGTATGCGCTGTCCAATTCGTTTGCGTTTGGCGGGTTGAATGCGGTGCTGGCGTTTAAGAAGATTTAGCGGACCGCTCCCTGACGGTCACGGCTCGGTGTGCTACGCATGCTTACAAAGCTGGCCGCATTTTTGTTTCTGTTCCCGGCGCTGATTACCGCTGCGACTATTGAAGGCGTCGTCAAAGATCCCAGCGGCGCGGCCGTGCCCGCCGCGGCGGTTACGGTGACGAACTCCGCCACCGCAATAATCCAGACCGCGGAGACTGATACACAGGGCCACTTTATATTTGCGGCCGTGCCGCCCGGGAAGTACGAACTTACCGTACAGCACGCCGGCTTTGAGGCCGCCGCGCAACGCATCGAGGTCGGCGACGCTCCGTTGACTCTTTCGATCGCGCTGAAGATTGTCACTCAGGAGACAGTTGTGGAAGTCGGCGGCAAGCGCTCCGCGCTCGCGAATTCCGATCCAAACTACGTTGCGCTCCGGAATGCCATGCCCGGGTCAAGCTTCCGCGTGAAGGACCTGACACTTAAGCGCGATGTGGGGTCGTTTACCTTCGTGTCGGGAACTTTCAGCTTTCTGCCGGCGGTGCTCGGCCGCGTGGCGGCGGGTGTTTTCTCGGGCGAAGGAACGTTTCACCTGGAGCCCGCCACGCCGCTCGAACGCGATTATGTGCGCCAGATCTCCGGTAACGACACGGTGGACGAGCAATTCCGCTCGGCGGTGTTCTGGTTTACCGACGACACGTTTGAGGAGATCAAGCGGCAGGCACAAGCTACTGATGAAGCGTCCCAGGCCAACGCCGCGTGGCAGGAGTTCCGGCGCCGCGTCCGCCACCGCACGGAAACACCGCGCAGTATGTTGGAATATCTTCTGCAAAACGAATATGTAACCAACGAGGAAGCCGAAATCCTGGGCGAACTCTATAACCGCCAGGAGGCTGGCTCGTTCCGCGCTTACCTGCACGGGAACAAACATTCCGATCTTCGTTTTCTGGTCAACCGGCGCGGGGCCATGCCGTACTTACCGTCTCCCGAGGAAGTCGCGCTCATCAATTTCGATCCGGGCGGGCAGCAGGAGGGTATCTGGTATCTGACGCACTACGCCGAAGAATGGAAAGCAGGGACCGCCAGCTCCACGGAGAATCGGCATACGATACTAGCCGAGCATTATCGCATCGAAACCGCTATAGGCAAGAACGATCATCTGTCGGCCACCTGCGCGCTGCGGTTCAAGGCGATGGCGCCCGGCGTGCGGGTTATCGGATTCGGGTTGTTGCCGTCGCTACGCGTCGTGCGAGTCACTTACAAAGACCGCGAGATCCCGTTCATTCAAGAAGGCCGCAAAGAGGACGGATCGTTCTATGCGATCATGCCGGATCCGCTCAGTGAGAGCCAGAGTTATGAGGTCGGCATCGAATACGAGGGCAACAAAGTCGTGGAAAAGGAAGGATCGGGTAACTTCGCGGTGGGAGCGCGCACTAGCTGGTATCCGAGTCTGAACGCATTCGCCGACCAGGCGACTTACGATCTGACCTTCAAGGTTCCCCGGCAGTACACACTGGTGGGCGTTGGCAAGCTGGTGAAGGAATGGCGGGAAGACGACTACGAAGCCACGCACTGGGTCTCTGAGATTCCACTGGCCGTGGCTGGTTTCAATTACGGCCTCTATAAGAAAAAGTCCGTCAGCGACAGCACGACCCACTACGAGATAGAAGCGTATGCCACCAGCGATCCGCCTGATTATCTGCGCCAGTACCATCTGAGCCCCATCAGTATGGCTGAGAGCGCCATGGTGGACGCGCAAAACGCCATACGCTGCTTCGAGCTCTGGTTCGGGGAAGCGCCCTACGGCCGCATCGCGATTACCCAGCAGCCGGCGTTTGATTTCGGTCAGTCCTGGCCTACGCTGGTCTACTTGCCTGTAAGTGCGTTCCTGGACAGTACTCAGCGTTGGATGATGATGGGGGGCGCCGCATTCAGGTTCGCGGATTTCATTCAGGAGGTGACTCCGCATGAGGTGTCGCACCAGTGGTGGGGTCACATGGTAGGTTGGGCATCCTATCACGATCAATGGTTGTCGGAAGGATTTGCGGACTTCTCCGCCGGCCTGTTCCTGCAACTGGTGGAAAAGAACAACGACAAGTACCTGCAGTATTGGGATCGCGCCAGAGAGACGATTTTGGCGAAGAACAACTTCGGGATTCGCCCGAACGACGCGGGACCCCTGTGGATGGGCATGCGGCTGAATACTTTCAAGAACGGCCCCGCCTACAACCGCCTGGTATACCCCAAGGGCGGTTTCGTGCTTCACATGCTGCACTGGCTGATGTACGACCGCCAAACCGGAGACACGGACTTCATCGCCATGATGCACGACTACGTGGCCACCTACTTACATAAGAACGCTTCGACGGAGTCATTCAAGTCCATCGTGGAGAAGCACATGAAACCATCGCTCGACCTGGAGCGGAACGGCCGCATGGATTGGTTTTTCCGCGAATGGGTCTATGGCACGGAGGTTCCGAGCTATCGTCTGGATTACTCGCTCGCGCCCGAGAAGGACGGCAAATACCTGTTCACCGGGCGAGTCACCCAGAGCGGCGTGTCACAGGGGTTCGTGATGTCGGTGCCGGTCTATTTCGACTTCGATGGGCATGTCGCGAATGCTGGGTCCGTGTCACTGCTTGGGAATCTGACTTCGAACGAGTTCAAGATCCGCCTGCCCAAAAAGCCGAAGCGCGTGCTGCTTAACGCGAATCACGATGTGCTGGCGGCGGCGGTGGTGGTAAAGGAGAATTAGATTACAAAGTCGGGGGCTCGTGCCCAGTGAAAGTTGCTTTCCCGCTGCAACCTGATTCTGAAGTTACACGCGAGCTTTCCGTCGTCTCCACGGACCAGGCGCTGGATGGTACGGAACTCGGCCTTTTGGGCGTCCTGCACAAGCATCGAAGGTGTAATCCCACATTTCCATGATGCGCGAGTCGGACGAACGTCTAGGCTTCGGTGACCTCATTCGCCCAGCACCTGACCGACTCGCGGCACGGCAATACGCAGCTTCCGCTGGCGGACCTGTTGCGCCGGTCCGTCTACAGTCGCATCGCCGGTTACGAAGATGTCAACGACGCCGAGCGCCGCACCACGATCCGAAGCTCGGAACCGATCAGCCGGAATGTCGGATCTTGCGAGAGCCGCGCTGACTTCCCGCTTGCAGACCGTTGAAACCGAGATGCTGGCCGAGGAGGAGAACTTCCGTAGCCTAGCCCGCATCAACCGCTAACTCCTCGGCAAGGTGGAAGCTGTCCATTCGTCAGAGCGCCTAGTGCTGGACATGGACAGCACCGAGATTCCGGTATATGGCCAGCAGGAGCAGAGCGCCTACAACGGCCACTTCGAGTCCAGGTGCTATCACCCGCTATTGTTGTTCAATCGGGCAGGCGACTGTTTGGCCGCAAAGCTGCGGCCCGGCGACGTGCACAGTGCCGACGATTGGGAATATGAGCCGGGGCGGCTCGCGTGGGCGTACGATATTGAGATACCGGAAGCCAAAATGGAAATTCCTGGTACAATATTTTGACACCGGAAGCCAAAATGGAGGTTCCGGACCAAGGAGCCATGGAAATTCTAGATAATAGCGATGATTCGAACGACCAGGGGCCTGTAGGTCAAGGAAACTATCAGGTCCAGCCAGGCGACTGCATGGCGAGCATTGCTCATCAGTATGGCTTCACCTGGCAAACCTTGTGGAATCTCCCGGCGAACGCCGAGCTCAAACGGCAGCGTCAGCCCAACCTACTGCTTCCCGGAGATTACGTCACGATACCCGCGATCCGGCTACGGGAGGAAAGTCGCCCGACAGATCAACTTCATAAGTTTCAAGTGGTCGGTCAGTCCTGCCGATTACGACTCCGCTTCCTCGACGACAAAAAACAACCGAGAACCGGCGTTGCCTACGTTCTAACGATCGATGGCAAAACGACCCGCGGCACCTTGGACGGTGCGGGTAGCCTCAACGTCCCGATTCCTGCCGATGCCTCGCAGGGGAGTATCCTGCTGCAGACCGGACCCGACCCAGAGATTTACCCGCTCAACTTGGGCCACCTCGACCCGGATTCTTCTCCTACGGGCATAAGGGGCCGCCTTAACAACATGGGATTCTCGTGTGCAAGTGACGGCAATTGGGATGCAGACCTTCAGGCGGCGATTAAACGATTCCAAATCGCCAACGACATCCCGCCAACGGGCGAGCTCGACGACCAGACCCGCCAAGCGTTAAAGGAGGGGCATCAGTCTTGAAGCGTTGGAATGAGGTGCGCCTACATGGCTGAGGTCGGCCGCAACGTTCCCAACACCATCGCTAAGGCCCCCATCACGTTTGCCATGATCGAGTTGGCGGATTCGGCGGACTGCAACGCGCGCAAGAGTCAATGGCTAAGCTACGGCTTCAAGGATGTGACGCCGAAGTTTTCGGGCCGCTCCACCGTCCCGTCGCTCAATGGCTCCATGGTCGCCCCAGGCCGCGACATGCTAAAGGAAATGGCCTCGGTGGCCGCCGATTGGTACATGATTTCCGGGCATCACGGCGCTCTCTACGAGTCGGACTACGACCGGTTCAACACTGCCGACGGTGCCATGGACGTGCGGCGGATTACCAACGAAGAGGAGTACTGCGGCTTCTTCAATGAGGCGTACCACGAAAGCTATTGGGAACATGCGGCTCGCGACCATCACGATGCCGTTGATCTGCCCGGTACTCCAGCTAACTCCATCTATCTGCGAACGACCGACGCGGCTCCCGCTGCCATCGCGTCACACGATCAGGGCAATCCCGTGTTCGACTCGACCAGTTGGGCTCCCGCACCCAAAGGAATTATCATTTCAGCTTGTAACACGCTTGCGTACCGAAGCGCCCGGAAGACATGGAGCGGTTACTTTCCGAACGCGGTGATCATTGGACCAATTAGCCGGATTGTCACCGGCACCTGGGTATCAAGCGCCGTTGCCAGCGCACAAGCGACCAACGAGAGCTTTTGGCGCGACCCGCAGTCTGTTCTCGACCAAGCGGGAATGTGTGAACAGCTAGAGAAGCAATTGACGGCGGGCTTTCCCAGGACCGGCAGGATTGGTCTTATTTATAAGACTACGCTCTACCAGCCGGACGGATCTTCGGTGCCTGCCGACAGTGCCCTTTAAATGAATATCGATCTAAAAGCCATCCGGATGCAGGGCGCGCTGCACGGAATGCGAGAGACGCGGGATGCGGACCACCTGATTGTTCACAGCGAACAGTCGCTGTTCGCGATTGTTTGGGCGGCTTTGGAGAATACTCCCGAAAAACTGGCGGCGCCTCTTGGTCCCAAAGGGCCGGGCAAGCTGGTGGCCACCGGTGTGGCCGTTGACAACGCCTGGGTCGTCGATCCGAAGAGCCAGCGGGTCCTATTGGCACGCGAGGGGGAGTTTGACTCTATTGATCCCTGGGGCCAAGTCCAACCTCAAAAAATCAAAGTGCCCGGCCTGCCCGTCGGCACCTTCGCCGCCGCGGTCGATTCCGATGGGCTGCACGTACTTGTGGTGGTGGTACGCGACATCAATCCCGATGTTTCCAACTACGCCATAGCTCTGGCGGACTTGACGAGTGGCCGTCTGATTCGTGAAGGCACCATCGGTAGTGGCGCCGATTTGGAGCTACTCTGGGACGGCCATTTTGGCGCCTGGGTCATCGGAGATACCAGCAGGGGTGCGCTGTGGCGCTGGGACGGGCAAAGGCCTGCCGTGAAGCTCGCGGGTCCGGCTGGGCACGTCCACTCGGCAACATTTGCCGCGACCGCGGAAGGAGTAATCGTCAGCGTCATAGCCGCAAAGACCGCCGGCGAGACAGTCCTCGTCATTGGCCACGCGGAACGGGACCGGGTGGTCTGGGCGGATCCGGCTACGCTCACGGGATCTCCCGTGCTCATGGCGTGGCGGGATCCGGCGCGGCCCCTCTGGGCATGTTTAGCGCAAGCCGGTGCCGCACAACAGATCCAATTCCGTGACGTCGGCGGCAAACTCCTGGCTGAGGCAGCTGTCCGGCCTGGGGTCCATCTCGCCAATCTGCAGTGGTCGGTATTCCCGAATCGCGTTTGGGGCGTTGGGATTCGCGCCCTGGCTGCTGTAGCTCTCAGTGGATGAAGTGACCCACCCCAACACGCCTGCGGAACGTGGCGGCCATGCCAAGCCGCTGCGACCTGGCTTGATTTCCGCCTTGCACGCGAGGGCGCAATCAGCCACATCCCCGCCAATTCCTGCCTGCTAACTAACAGGCCGGGATCAGGCAAAATGAACCGCAATAGATGCCCTGCGGGGATTTCGATTTAGAACTTACCTTGAAAATAAGAGGTAATATAGCGGTCGTCTTCAAACTTCAGCTCCTCGGTCCACTGAAGAGGGTAGCCATCCAGCCATAAAGACGCGGCGGATATTCTTTGTGGTTCTCGCCGTAGTAGCCTTGCACGTCCGTGTTATAGGCGTAGCGTAAGGCCTGGGGCGTGCGGCCGTCCGGAGAGAACACCCGGCCGGCAACAGTGAGCCGGTTGCCGAGCTCCTCGCTCCCGGCGATTTGGGCTTGCCATGAGGGCCGGCTTGGCGTAGGGCGATGTATCATCACCAGGCCGCTCCGTCGCGCGTTCCGCCATACGCTCTCCGGCAAGGAGTCAAACGGTTCATCCGTTGAAAGCCTCGGCCGGCGGCAAGGCTCACGGAGCCGAGCAGACCCGAAGCATGTCATTCGCAGAAGAAACTGGCGCCGGTTGTGTTCCGGATGGAGCTTCCCAACACCCTCCGCTCGAAGGACGATGCAGGGGGCGGAATGTTAGCTGGCGGGGACGGAACACGAGCAAGGCGTATGATGCTATCGTCAGTGGGTCAGTTCGAAATCCGGTCACCTTTTCCGGCGTGGAAACTTCCGACAGGAGACCATCCATCGGGGATAATCTGCTTATGGAAAGAGCCGGCACTGGAGCGAGATTGATCATCGGGTGCGGGTTGCCGGGTTCGGGTAAGACGGCACTTGCCAGAGTGATTGAAGACAGGCTCCGCGCGATTCGTTTTTGTCCCGACTAGTGGATGGATGCTCTTTCACTAAACCTCTACGATGCAGAAAGGCGCGTGAAGATCGAGGCCCTGCAATGGAAGTTCAGGAAATCCTCGCGCTCGATCTCACGGTAATCATCGACTGGGGCACTTGGGGAACGTCCGAGCGGGATGCCTTGCGGCTCGGAGCCCGAGCCCTTGGCGCTGCCGTTGAGTTGCATTGTCTCTCCGCGCCTGCGGATGTCCTCTTCGAGAGGCTTCATCGACGGGCCAGGGAGAATCCACCCATAGAACGAGATGCATTGTCCCGATGGTTCGAGATGTTCCAAGCACCGACGCCCGAGGAGACTACACTCTTCGACGCGCCTCTGGTTGCGGACCACCCATGGTTCACGGCTCTGTAAGCGCTTGCGTCAGCGAGCCGGCACCCGGCTACAACTCCGCCACCAACTTAGCCAGCAGCGCGGTACGGTCAGCGATGCGGTCCACCAGGATGCTCTCGTTCAGCGCGTGCGCCCCTTCGCCAACCGCTCCGAGGCCGTCCAGCGTGGGCACGCCCAGTGCCGCCGTGAAGTTGCCGTCGGAGCCGCCGCCGCTCAGCGATTCCTCCAACTCCACGTCCATCTCGCGGGCCAGCTTGCGCGCCTTGCGAAAAAGCTGGACGATGGCGGGCGAGCGCTCGAGCGGCGGCCGGTTCAATCCGCCAGCAACCTCGATCGAGCAGCGCTTGTCCACCGGCCGCAAGCCGTGAAAACGGCGGTCGAGCGCCGCGGCATCCTTCAGCCGCAACACGCGCAGATCCACTTCGGCCCTGGCTTCCGCCGCCACCACATTCACGCGCGTGCCGCCCGAGACGATGCCCGGATTGACAGTGATGCCCCGTGGCAGATTGGTAAAGGCCGCTATGCGCTGGATCTGCCGCGCCAGCTCCAGAACGGCGCTCGCCCCTCCGCTGAAATCCAGGCCGGAATGGGACGCCTTGCCGTGCACCGTAATGGTGTAGCCGCCCACGCCTTTGCGGGCTGTCTTGAGCTTGCCTTCCAGTCCCGTTCCCGGCTCCAGCACCAGCACGGCCCGGCTGCGTTTGGCGTTCTTCTCCGTGAGCGCGCGGGAGGACTCGCTGCCGACTTCTTCGTCGGAGTTGATCTGCATGAGCACTTTGCCCGGCGCCGGCACATCGAGATCGCGCAGGATACGCATGGCGTAGAGGAAGAAGGCGATGCCGGCTTTCATATCGAGCACGCCCGGGCCCCACAGCCGTCCATCCTTCTCGCGGAACGGCATGGACGCAAGCGTGCCAAGCGGCCAGACCGTATCCGAATGGCCGAGCGCCATCACCTGGCCCTGCTTTTTCTTTCCCGGCAGATGGAACTCGCAGACCACGTGCCGCCCGAAACGGCCGCCGGGAAAGGTCTTGATTGTGGCGCAAGATGGCGCAACATCGGCCACCAGATCCACAAAGCGGTTGACGGCCGCCGGGTCGTCGCTGGGCGATTCGCATTCCACCATTTCCCGTATCAGCGCGATGATTTCCTTTTGCCGGGAGCGCGCTTCAGAGAGTATAGAATCCACGGCTGTTATAATAGCGGCTTCCATGCCCGTTTTGGAGATCAACGAAATCCGCGACATACTGCCACATCGCTACCCTATGCTGCTGATCGATCGAATTGTGGAACTGGAGGCCGAGCGGATCGTCGGGATCAAGAACGTTACGCACAACGAACCGTTCTTCCAGGGCCATTTTCCGGACTTCCCGGTGATGCCGGGCGTGCTGATTGTGGAAGCGCTGGCGCAGACCGCCGGCGTGCTGGTGCTTAAACACATCCCGGACCGGCATCGCAAGCTGGTGCTGCTGGCTTCCATCACCAGCGCCAAATTTCGCCGGCCGGTGGTGCCGGGCGATACGCTGCGCCTGGAGATGAGCGTGCTCAAGCGCAGGGCCTCGGTGGCGGTGATGGCCGGCTGCGCCACCGTGAATGGCGTGGTGGTGGCGGAGGCGGAAATGATGTGCAAGCTGGCCGATAAGGAAGAAGCGGCAGCGCTTTCCTGATCGATGCCGGTCCACCCCACCGCTATTGTGGACGCGCGGGCGCGCATTGCGGAGACCGCCGAGATCGGGCCTTACTGCATGGTAGGCAGCGAGGTGGAGATCGGCGCAGGCACGCGGCTGATGGCGCACATCTATCTGGAAGGGCCCACGCGCATCGGCACGGAGAATATCTTTTTCCCATACAGCACGGTGGGTGTGGCGTCCCAGGATTTGAAATATCACGGCGAGCGCGCCCGGACGCTGATCGGGGACCGCAACAAGATACGGGAATTCGTCACCATACATCGCGGCACCGAAGGCGGCGGCCTCGAGACCAGCATCGGTGACGACAATCTGCTGATGGCTTACACACACGTGGCGCACGATGTGCACATAGGCAGCCACGTGGTATTGGCGCACGCCGCTACGCTCGGCGGGCACGTGCTGGTGGGCGACTGGGCCGTGGTCGGCGCCTCGACCGGCGTACACCAGTTCTGCCGCGTCGGGCGGCACGCGATCATCGGCGGATATAGCGTGGTGACGCAGGACGTGCTGCCGTTTTCGAACACCGTGAGCGAGCGTGAGATCAAAGTATTCGGCGCGAACGGGATCGGTCTGGAGCGCCGCGGGTTCCCGCGCGATACCATCGAGAAACTGCAGACCGCGCTACGCCTGTTGACCCGCGCGAGCCTGAACACCTCGCAAGCGGTGGAACGGATTCGCGCGGAAATTCCGGAGTGCGCCGAAGTCGAGGAGTTGCTGGAATTCATCGGCGCGTCCGAGCGCGGTGTCATTAAATAGATGAAATACGGGCTGATTGCGGGCAACGGGCGGTTTCCCGTCCTGGCTCTCGAAAACGCGCGGCGCCTGGGCCACGAGGTCGTCGTGCTGGCGATTCGGGAGGAAGCCTCCCAGGAGGTCGAGGCGCTGGGGGCGCGGTGTTACTGGATCTCGCTGGGCCAATTAGGGCGGCTCATCGAGATCCTTAAGCAAGAGGGTATCGGCGAAGTGGTGATGGCCGGGCAGGTAAAGCACGCTAAGATTTTTTCCTCCATACGGCCGGACTGGCGGCTGATCAAACTGCTGGCTTCGCTGCCGGCGAAGAACACTGACGGGGTGATCGGCGGAGTGGCCGGGGCGCTTGCGGAAGAGGGCATCCAACTGCGCGATTCGACAGCGCTGTTGAAGCCGCTGCTGGCGGACCGCGGCGCCATGACGCGGCGCAAGCCGGATGGCCGGGAGGAGGCGGATATCGCGTACGGACGCCGCGTGGCGGGGGCGCTGGCGGACTTCGACGTGGGCCAGAGCGTGGCGATTTGCGAGCGGGCAGCGGTGGCGCTCGAAGCCATGGAAGGCACCGACGCCATGCTGCGGCGCGCGGCCAGCCTGGTGAACGGGCGTCCCCTGACGCTGGTGAAAGTCTCCAACCGGCGGCGGCATTTGCTGTTCGATGTGCCGGTGGCCGGCCTCGACACTATCGATGTCATGCACGAGACTGGCACCACCGCGCTGGCGGTGGATGCCGGGCGCACGCTGCTGCTCGATCGCGAAGAGCTGCTGGCGCGGGCGGACGCCGCGGGCATAGCGATTGCCGGGTATGCGCCGGAAGAATGATAACTGCGTAGGGCGGGCGCCCTCGCCCGCCGCCGGCCCCCTGGCCGGCCTGCCGGAGGGCGGACGAGGCGTCCGCCGCGGTCCAGGGGGACCGCCCCACAAGAAGTGAAATGGATACCGACATGGACGCGAAAAAAGAGATTCGAATCGGGGTGGTCGGCGCGGGGCAGTTTGGGCGGAATCATTGCCGCATCGTGGAGCAGTCCACGCGCGCGCGCCTGGCCGCCGTGGTCGATACCGACCCTTCCCGGGCGGCACTAACGGATTTCCGCGAACTGGAAGGCAAAGTCGATGCGGCGATCGTGGCGGCGCCTACTTCCGCGCACGCCGGGATTGGCTGCTGGCTGCTGGAGCACGGCATCGATGTGCTGGTGGAGAAGCCCATGGCCCCGGACCTGGAATCCGCCGACCGGCTCATAGCGGCCGCCGAGCAGCACGGCCGCATGCTTCAGGTGGGACACCTGGAGCGCTTCAATCCTGCCGTAATCGCCCTGGAGGCGCGCGTCACGCTGCCGCTGTTTTTCGAGATTCACCGGCTCAGCGTGTTCAGCCCGCGCAGCCTGGACGTGGACGTGATCCTGGACCTGATGGTCCACGATATCGACATTGTTCTGAGTCTGGCGGGCGCCCAACCGGAAGAAGTCCGCGGCGCGGGGATCTCCATCCTTTCCCCCAAAGTGGACATCGCCAATGCGCGCCTGCAGTTCCCCAACGGCTGCGTGGCCAATCTGACCGCTAGCCGCGTCTCCACGGATCGCGTCCGCAAGCTGCGTCTTTTCCAGCCGCAACAGTACGTTTCGCTGGATTACGCGCGCCAGGAAGTGCTGGTACTTTCCGTCGGCGAAAACCGCCAAATCTCGTATGAGCCGGTCCCGGTGACCAAGGCCGAGCCGCTGCAGTTGCAGTTTGACGCGTTTCTGGATAGCGTAATAACCCGAAATCCGGCGAAAACTTCGGGGCGCGCGGCGCGTCAAACATTACGGGTAGCTCTGTCGATTCTTGATAAGATTAAAGAACACGCGGAGATCGTCTCTAAGTCTTTGGTAAGTGGATGGAAACCCTAGTCCGTTCCCCGGCGGAAAGCACGGCGGAACCGCATTTCTTAACGGAGTGGGGAGAGGACCGCTCACGCGTCCGCTCGGCGCGCGTGTTGTCGGTATTAGTACACATGGTGGTGATCGCCGCGCTGGTTCTGGCGCCACGCAGCCTGGTCACGCCGCCGGTGCGCCGTGTGGCAACGCAGATTACGCCGCTGATCGAACCGCCCACGGAATTGACCCAGAAAGCTCCCAACAAGGGCAAGATCAGCAAAGAGATCACCGTGGAGGCATTGCGGGCGCGCCCACGGATTCAGATCCCGCCCTCGCGGCCTGCGACCCCCCGGCCGGCGGCGCCAAAGAACAGCCCGGCACAGGCGCCCGCGCCGCCGCCCTTGCCGGAACCGCCCCGCCTGGATGCGTCCCGCGCGGCGCAGTCTCCCCGCGGATTGCCTGTGGGGCCCGCCACGGCACAGGCCGCGCCGCCGCCTCAGATCCAGCCCGAGGAGCAACCGAAACTGGCCTTCGAGACTCCCACCGCTCCGCCTCCTTCCGGCGGCCAGGGCCGGATTGCGATTCCCGACACGTCCGTTTCCGGGGCTATACGGAGCCTGGCGCGAGACGGCGCCCAGGGTGCGATGACCGTCGGCGACGTGAGCGAGAGCAGCGCAGCGGGGATCGGCCTGGGCATGAACCTGCCGCCGTCGCCAGGCCGCTCCGGGAGTGCGCTGCAGTTGCTGAGCGACCCTATGGGCGTTGATTTCCGGCCTTACCTCATTAAGGTCCTGGCCAGTGTACGGCGGAACTGGTTCGCGGTTTATCCGGAGAGCGCCAGGCAGGGGCTCAAGGGGAAAGTGGAAATCCAATTCGCGATCAGCAAAGACGGCAGCATCCCGAAGCTGGTGTACGTGATGCAATCCGGCTCCGAGGCCCTGGACCGCGCCGCCGTGGCCGGCATTAGCGCCTCCAATCCGCTTCCGCCGCTCCCCGCCGAATACGCCGGCAACATCGTCCGGCTGCAGCTCACGTTTTCCTATAACTTGCAGCAGAAGCGCTGACCGGGATGCACAAACGCCTGTCATTCGCGCTGGCGTGCTACGCCGTGCTGGCCCTGTTGGCCACCTTTACATTGGACGGCCTGTTCCGCGTGTCGGTCTGGATCTTTCTGGGTGGGCTGACGCTCAAGACTCTGATCGCCTATAAAGCCGGCTGGTAAGCGAAACACCCGCTCATCGTCCAAAGTTGCCAGATGCTCGGTTACGAGGTACCCTTGCGGGTGGTACTCCGTGATTCGCAATGAACAGGTCCGGCTGCTCTATGAGAACACGGCCATCAGTGTCGGCGTCACAGTCGCGGTGGCTTCGGTTCTGAGCTATCTCCAGTGGAGTGTGATTCCGCATGCGGTCATCTTGGGCTGGCTGTCTTACATGCTGGCGATCTCATTGGCGCGGTTCGGTCTTTGGCAATTCTATCGGAAGTTCACTCGATTACAGACTATTCGCGCGTGGGACATCCAGATCTTAATCGGTGTCGCGCTGGCAGCCGCCGGCTGGGGCGCCACCGCTATCGTACTCTATCCCAAAAATCATTTGACCAATCAGCTCGTCCTGGCTTTTGCGCTGGGAGGAATGATGGTGGGAGCGGCCTCGGTCCTGGCCGCGCGGGTACCGGCTTTTGCGGTGTTCATCGTTCTGTGCGGGCTTCCGACCTCTCTCCGTCTGCTGTTCGAAACCGACGATGTGCACGTTGCCATGGGGCGGCTGGCCGTGCTTTACACCATTACTACGCTGATCATGGCATGGCGAGTACACTTGACCATTGTTTCATCGCTGCAGTTACGGTTTGAGAATCAGGATCTGCTCACCAGTCTTCAGAAAAGCGAGAGACGTCTGGAGCTTGCGTTGTTTGGCGCGGACTTGGGTCTTTGGGACTGGGATATCCAAACCGGCGCGGTGTTTTGGGACCGGCAGTGGGCCGCCATGCTCGGCTACGGCCTGGAGGAGCTCCAACCCGCGCTGCAAACCTGGGAGCAATTGATTCATACGGATGACAGACCGAAGATGCAACTCGCGCTGCGGGAACATCTCGACGGCCGACTACCGTTTTACGAGAGCGAACACCGCATGCGCACTAAGAGCGGCGCGTGGAAATGGATTCTATCGCGAGGCAAAGTGGTAGCCCGCGATCTTGACTCCCGTCCCCTACGAATCACCGGGACACACCGGGACGTGACCGATCATAAGAGGACCGAGGACGCGCTGCGGCAATCCCACGAGGCGCTCGAAAGCCGGGTTCAGGAGCGAACCGCGGAGCTACACCAGGCGGTCAACTTACTACGCGACGAGATTACCGAGCGTAAGCGAGCTGAACAGGAGCGGGCGCGCATGGAAGCTCACTTACAGAATGTTCAGAAGCTGGAGGCCATCGGAATTCTGGCGAGAGGTATCGCGCACGACTTTAACAATATTCTGACCTCGATCATCGGCTATACTCACTTGGCCTGTGACGATCTGCCGCGGGATTTGCCGGCTCGGGATCATCTGGAGCAGGTCATCAAGGCCGGTGAGCGCGCCGCCGATCTCGTGCGCAGGCTTCTTGTTTTTAGCAGGAAAGACGACGAATCCGCCAGGCCGGTCGAAATCGGCCCGGTGGTGGTGGAAACACTGCAATTGCTGCGCGCGTCGATCCCGTCCAGCATCGACTTCCGGCAGGAAATCGATCCAAACTGCGGCTATGTTCCGGCCAATCCTACTCTGATCCATCAAGTGGTAATGAACCTGTGTACCAATGCTTACCAGGCTATGCAGGGTTCCGTGGGCTGTCTGGAAGTGACTCTCGCGCCAATAGAGTTGGATCACTCGCGTTCCACGGCGCCCGTCGGCCTTCCGGACGGACCATATGTGAAATTGACTGTGAGTGACACCGGCCCGGGGATCTCCGCCGCGGTCGCAGAGAGGATCTTTGAGCCCTTCTTTACCACCAAGGACGTCGGCCACGGAACCGGTCTGGGTCTCTCGGTGGTGCATGGTGTCGTCAGCAGGTGCGGAGGCCTGGCGACCTTCGAGAGCCTGCCAGGAACGGGCACGTCCTTCTTTGTCTACCTGCCTCGGGTACCGGCCGACCAGCAGTCCGCGGAGAAAGCGCCCCGACCCGCCCCGTGCGGTACCGGGCATGTTCTGTTCGTCGACGACGAAGAGAGCATCGTACAGCTCGGTTCGCGAATGCTGCGGGATTTGGGATATAAGGTCACCGGGGAAACCAGCAGTTTGCGGGCTTTCGACCTGTTTACGGCGGGCGCCGACAGGTTCGATCTGGTGATTTCCGACTTCGCCATGCCTAAGATGACCGGAGGCGAATTCATTGCCAAGGTAAGAGATGTCCGCCCGGGCATTCCGGCGATTCTGATATCGGGCTTCCATGACGAAGCTATTCCGATCGACCCAGCCGGCGGGATCGACTTAGTCGAGCGCGTTAGCAAACCGTTCACGCGCTCGGATCTGGCGTTTGCGATTCGAAGGGCCCTCGACCGGAGCAACGTCACCAGGCCTCGCGATTAACTATGCGCACGCGATAAAGCGGCTTATCGCGTTCCTCCGGATCCATTTCGTAGGTTTGCTCCGTCTTAGCTGGATCGTAGTCGCGCCATAGCCAGGCCAGCGATTCCGGCAGATCGATGGCGGCCTGCGCGCTATTGTGGGCCGCTTCGCCGAACCGGAAGTGAAAGTCGTAGCCCTTCATCTTGAGCGAATTCGCAAGCTGGACGGCCTGCAAGGGCCAACTCCCGAACTGGTTCTCGATATCCTCCAGGCCGTCGCTCTGCCAGATGCGAATGTTCTTTCTGGGCTCCTTGCGGATCAGAAAGGGATAGACATTGCCGCCATCCAGATGCTCCTCCGGATGCCACTGCAGCGCCGTGTAGCTGCCGATAGTGGAGTGTACACGGCTGAATTTATCCGGAAAGTGCCAAGCCACATTGAGCGAGCAGATGCCCCCGGAGGACTCTCCGGCGATGCCGCGCGAATAACCGTCGGCGCGCAGCTTGTAAGTCTTCTCCACTTCCGGCAGCACTTCTTCGAGCAGATAGCGCCCGAAGCGATCCGAGACAGTATCGTATTGAATGCTGCGCATGCGCGGGCCGGTTCCCGGAGAGATCATTACGTGGATCATGGGTGGAATCAGCTTCTGAGCCACCAGGTTCTCGGTAACGGTGAACAGCCGGAGGGACGACAGGTCGCCGTTTACCAGGCCCTGTCCGTCCTGCCAGACCATCAGCGGCGCCGGGCGCGACGGATCAACTCCCGGCGAGACATACACCCAGTAGTCCGCGGTCGAGCCTTCGTAGATCTTACTGGCGATGGTCTTCTTCTCCGACAGCGTACCCTTGGGCACGCCGGATTTCGGATAGGAATCCGGGTTATAACCGGCCACGTCGCGTCTGGGAAAGAGCGCTTTGCCCTCGCCTTCGAACTCGTAGGAGTGCGTGACTCCGGTCCGCATTTTCTTGAGCCGGTACCAGATGTTCGAGTCCGGCACGCGCGCCATGGCAGCCGGAGGCTGTCCGTCGATCGATACGGCAGGCTCCGAACCGCTTTCGACGGCGAAGAGGAAATCTTGCCCCCAAACCAACGCCGTACCCGCGTTTTTCAAGTTAGGCGAGATTTTGGTGAGCAGATCTTTCAGCTCGGGCGATTTTGCGCGGGCTGCCTCAATGACGGCCTCGAGCGGATGAGTTTGCGCGTTCATGGCAACGACGGCAACCACCGAGAGTGTCACAAGCAGGAATAGATTCTTCATATAGATATAATCACCGGTTCCTGTTCGACGGGAAAGTTCACCGAGCGTGCAATGAAACACATGTGGTGCGCTTTGGCATGCAACTCGGTCGCCTCCGCGATGCGGTCCGGACTGGTGATGACCACGCGCGGCCGCAGTGTCACGCGAGTAAATTCGCCGGAGCCATCTTTATGTTCCGCCATCGTTCCCATAGCTGCGTCGCGGTAGTCAGTCACTACAATACCCGCCACGGCGCACAAATGCAGAAACGAAAGCATGTGACACGCCGATAGCGCGGCCACCAGCAACTCTTCCGGATTGTAGCGCGCCGGATCGCCCCGGAAAGCCTTATCGGACGAGCCGGCCACGGGTGCGCTCTTCCGCTCGGCGGAGATTTCATGATCGCGCGCATAGGCCCGATAGTCCCTGGTGCCGGCTCCGAGGTTGCCTGTCCAGGTAGTGGTAATCTCGTAATGATGTTCGTGGTCCATCGCGGAAACCTTATCCGACATCGTCCGAATCGTCGGCCTCTTCCTCGTGCGCCGGTTTGGCGTTGAGTTGAATCTCCGGAAGCTTGGCAGCCTTCAGTTGGCGATTCAGCTCTGTAATATCTGTAGCAGTCAGCTTGCTCCAGCTTGTCATCACGCCTGGAAAGTCGCGGCCAATCTTGTCCATCGCTGCTACTTGCGCTGCGGTGGGCGCCGCATCCGCGCTGTCGACATCGCCATAAAGCGCGGACGCCTGGCCATTGACCGTCGCGAGCGTGGTCTCCGCGGGGCCGCCTGCCAGGGCTGCCTGAATCTTCTTCTGCAGCGCGGCGAGCTGCTCGGCCACCGGCCCGCTGGCATCATGCGTGAGTTTCTCGATCTGTTCCTGCACCGCCCGCGCCTGATGGATGGCCTCCGCGCTGCGAGTCATCATCGAAGCCAGCTTTCTCTCCATCTCAAACTGTTGCTCGATACCCGCCGCCGGTGTCTTCACGCGCGGGTCCATCTTCACCGTCAGCCTGGCGGTGAGACTCTTACCGCCGGCCGTGAGCTTCACCGTATACACACCCGGCAGCGCGCGCGGGCCCAGCGGAAGCCGCGGCGTCTCGTGCGGCACGGCCGCAATGGGATACTCATGCCGCAGAGTCTCCGGCGGAGCGTAGTGCAGGTCCCACACCCAGCGGTGCATGCCTGCCCCAGCCGGCAGAACCCGAGGCTTGCGCACCCACCATTCCGGAATTTCCAGCGCCTTCAGATCGGCTTCCGTCACAGCCGGTTCGTCCGTACTGGCATAACGCCGCACCAGCTTGCTCTTGGCATCCAGGATTTCGAGTGTCACCGGCCCCGCACTCGCTTCGCTCAGAAAATAATCCAGGATCGCGCCATCCGGCGGGTTCTCGCCTAACGGCTCATCCGGCGGCAGCGGTGTATCCGTGTTGGTATCCGGGCGGACGCGATAGGCCGGCGCAGGATTGAAAAGCCGCGCGCCCGGCTGCGCTGCCGATGCGTCCATCTGCCGCAAGGGAGTGATGTCGTCGAGAATCCAGAACGAGCGCCCATGCGTGGCTACGATCAAGTCATCGTCGTGAATCCATAAGTCGCGCATGGAAGTGTGCGGCAGGTTCAATTGCAGGGACTGCCAATGATCGCCGTCGTCGAACGACACCCACACGCTGGTTTCACTGCCGGCAAATAGCAGCCCTTTTCGCTCCGGATCTTCGCGCACCGTATCGATCGGAGCATCGCCCGGCAGGCCGGCCGCGATCGACCGCCAGGTCTTGCCCCCGTCGTGCGTGCGGTATATGTAAGGCTTCAGGTCGTTCACCCGAAACCGGCTCACCGAAGCGTAGGCCGATTCGTCGTCGAAATGCGACGCCTCGAGTTGCGTGACTTTGCTCCAGGCGGTCAACTCCGGCGGCGTGATATCTTTCCAATTCTTGCCGCCGTCGCGAGTCACCCAGATCAATCCTTCGTCCGTGCCGGCCCAGATCGTGTCTATGCTCTTGAACGACGGCGCCAGCGAGTAAATCACTCCGCGCTGTTTCTCGGCGTTCGGATCTTTGGCCGCCATGCTTCCCAAATTTGCAGGAATTCCCGGATGAGGGCGCGTCAGATCGGGGCTGACAATCTGCCAGGAATGCGCCGCGTCCGTGGTCTTGAACAGCACGTTAGCCGCGTAATACAGAACATGCGGATCGAGCGGCGAGAACCGGATCGGCTGGGTCCGGTCCGCGCGATACTTCGCGTCCCGCAGCGGGGCCGGCGTGATCATTTCCACCTGCCCCGTGCTCCAGTGGAATCTGGATACCTGCCCGCGGCCGGCGCCATAGATAACGTCGGCATCCAGCGGATCGGGCGCCACGTAGCCATACTCGATAACGCCCACCGGATGCCATTCGCGAAACGTGATGACGCCGTCGTTGCCGCGGCTGGAGATGCAGACGGAGCCGCTTTCCTGCTGTCCACCGCACACACGATACGGGAACGTGTTGCTGGCCGATACGTGATAAAGCTGCGCGGTCGGCTGGTTATACCAGGAGCTCCAGGTGCGGCCGGCGTTCACGCTGACCAGCGCGCCCTGGTCGCCGACCAGCAGAATTATCTCGGGATGCTCGGGATTGATCCAGATATTCTGGTAATCGTCGCCGCCCGGCGCGCCTCTGATCGCCGTCCAGGTCTTACCGCCATCGGTCGAGCGCCAGGTCACGATGCTGGCGCTCAAAACCGTGTCGGCATTCTTCGGGTCCACCCTCGGCACCGGCAAATCGCCTCCTCCTATACGCGTGGCCGGCCGCCGGTCGGTAGTCGCGCGATCCCAGGCTTCTCCGCTATCGTCCGACCGGTAAATTCCAACATCGCGGCCCGTGGCGACAGTCGCATACAGGCGGCGCGAATCGCTGGGCGCGATCGCCACATACGCTTGACTCACGTCCGCCGGAAGGCCCTTGGTCAGCTTCCGCCAGGTATTGCCGCCATCCGTGGATTTGAAGATGCCGCCGTGCGCGCCGTGGTACTCGTTGCCGAACTCCCAGGGCCCTTGCCGGGCTTCCCACAGCGAGGCGTACAGCACGTCGGGATTCGATTGATCCACGGCGATGTCCGAGGCGCCCGTATTCTCGTCCACGTAGAACACCTTTTCCCAGTTCTGCCCGCCGTCGGTGGAGCGAAAAACGCCGCGTTCTTCGTTCGGCCCGTAGGGGTGCCCTAGCACCGCGGCAAACAGGCGGTTCGGATTGCGCGGATCGATTGCCAGCGCCGGAATCTGCTGGCCGTCGCGCAGCCCCAGGTGCGTCCACGTCATGCCCGCATCGGTGGACTTGTAGATGCCATTGCCCACCGACAAATCGGGCCGCTGCAACCCCTCGCCGCTGGCCACGTAGATGACGTTCGAGTCGGATGGCGCGACGGCGATGGCGCCGATCGACTGCGTAGGCTGGCTGTCGAATATCGGTGTCCAGGTCCGGCCGTAATCGTCCGATTTCCAGACGCCGCCGTTCACCTGCCCGACGTAAAACAGATTGGGCTGGCCAGGCACGCCAGCGGCCGCGCGGGTGCGGCCTCCGCGGAAGGGCCCGATGCTGCGCCAATGCAAATCTCGAAACAGATCCGCGCTGAACTGTTGCGCGCCGGCCACCGCCATCAAGCCGACGCCAACCAAACAAATGGAATAAACGCGCCGAAGCAGACTCAATGCCATCTCCCTCCTGAACTCACGCATCATCTCACAAGAAGGTGGCGAAGGGCTACGTGGCGCGGGTCGACTCGAACATAGCACTGTTGGAGGAGCACAAGCGCGAGCAGTTGCGAGGTCATGCGCAGCGCCGCCATTTGCCGGTGAACTAAACCGCTGCGCGGTATCCTCGCATTCGCGGCGTCGGCCAATCCCGACGCCTGGTAGCGTGGAGCGAAGCTCCTGCGGCAAACTGGATCAGGTTTATCTCCCAATAGACCAATCCAATTTGAATCAGGAGCTATCGCATGACACCCCTACGCAAACGCATGATCGAAGACATGCAACTGCGCAACTTTACGCCTGAAACACAGAGAAACTACGTGCATCACATCGCCGGACTGGCCCGCTTTTTTCAGACCAGCCCGGAACATCTGAACCTGGAGGACATCCGCCAGTACCAAGTCTACCTCGCCAACGATTGCCGCTATTCCGCACAGTCGGTCAATCAGTTTGTTTCCGCCGTCAAGTTCCTCTATGAGGTCACTTTGGAGGCGCCCTTTGACACGGCTTCCCTGCTGCGTGCCCGCGTACCCAACAAGGCCCCCATCATTCTCAGCCAGCAGGAGGTGGCCCGCTTCTTCGATCACGTCCCCAGCATGCGCTACCGCGCCGCGCTCATGGTGGCCTACGGCGCTGGCCTGCGCGTCTCCGAGGTGGTGGCCCTCAAGGTGGAGGACATCGACTCGCAACGCATGCTGCTGCGCGTCCAACAAGGCAAAGGACAGCGCGACCGGTACGCCATGCTGTCTCCCCGTCTGCTGGAAATACTGCGTGCCTGGTATCGCGCCGCCCGTCCCACCGAGTGGCTGTTTCCCGGCTGGCGCGTCAACCGCCACCTGACGCCCGCTTCGTTGCAGTCGGCCTGTCGCGACGCCAGCCAACAGGCCGGCCTGCGCAAACGCATCACCGTGCACACGCTCCGGCATAGCTTTGCCACGCACCTGTTAGAGAATGGCACCGATATCCGAGTCATCCAGGTGTTGCTGGGGCATCGCCGCATCGACACCACCGCGCATTACACCCAGGTATCCAAGCAGGTCATCAGCGGCACCCAAAGCCCGCTGGATCACCTGGAGGCCCGCCAGAAGCTCGGCCGCCGGCCCAGAAACAAGGCCCAGGCCGCAGCTTAACCATTCGCTATGACCGGGCCGACTCTCGAGTTGGCCGACATCTTTCGACAACACGGCGCCGCCTACCGGCAGACCCATGCCTTGCCCCTGCATCAGCACCGCCTTATGCAGGCCATCGTGA